>Ga0233424_10003288_pt1 | contig 10564 bp, 5 predicted proteins | sample Watercolumn_Towu_FD_181011 | JGI IMG/M metagenome (GOLD analysis project Ga0233424, IMG submission 181011) | Freshwater microbial communities from Lake Towuti, South Sulawesi, Indonesia - Watercolumn_Towuti2014_125_MG | ecosystem: Environmental > Aquatic > Freshwater > Lake | place: Indonesia... | reverse complement strand
ACCCGAGCGCCTCGTCGCCAGATGAGCACCGCTTCGAGGCCGGTTACCAGGAGCACATGCCCATGCTCGCCGAAGTGGCAGCACGCCCCGGACGCAAGGCATACAGGCCGATGGCACTCGACGACATCACTCGCGTGGGCGGCGAGCGCGTCGAACGCGTCAGCCACGTCGTGCAGGTGCGCCGCGCGCCACCACGCCTGCATGTCGTGCTCTGATGGTGGCAGAGGCGGGTGGCGCACTCGTGGCTACCAGGGGGCGTCGGCGTTGTCGCGCTGATCGATGTCTCGCATGATGCGGATCTGCTCGATGGGAATCACTGGTCCCGTGCCCATGCCGGGGCAGGGAGTGTGCGCCTTCGCCGATTCCCAAGCTCGCTTCGATGCAAGATTGGTCGGCCAAAACGGCCAAGTGCGGCACTGCGATGGGCGCGCGGTGTAGACCGAGCAGAGTGCAGAGCCTGGGCGCGTCTCCCGATCGAGAAACACGCAGTCAAAGCCGTGCTTCGTCTCGCGTTCATTGAGGGATCGCCGTGACCCCACAAGACGCGTATGCGCTTCCAGGAATGCAGCCTCATCCATGCCGAGCGCGCGCGCCATCGCTCTCCCTTCCTCGCCGGTGAACCAGACGGCGCCGGGGCCGCCCGTACAGCAGTTGCCGCACTGCGTGCAGGAAAAGCGGAGCCCACCCGAATACCAGGGCTCGCGTCCGGCGTCAGTCGCCGCCACGACTACTCCTCGTTAGCGCTGGTCGCCTCGGACGGTTCCGCACTGTCGTCGACATACTCCTCGGTAGGCATCACCGAGGCCATCTCCTTGATGGTGGCCGCGGTGCCGACGCGTTCGGCGCCGAGCGCCTCCGCAGCGGCAGCCGCTTCCTGCATCGCCTCCGCCTCTGTGTCGGGCCCAACCGGCTCGCTGACGAGCTGTTCGATCGATAGGTTCGTGTAGGTCTCGAAGCCCGTTCCAGCCGGAATGAGGTGTCCGAGTATGACATTCTCTTTGAGGCCGATGAGGGTGTCGACCGCTCCCTTGAGCGCCGCCTCGGTGAGCACCTTGGTGGTCTCCTGGAAGCTTGCGCCGGAGAGGAAACTCTCCGCCTGGAGCGAAGCCTTGGTGATGCCGAGCAGGAGCGTGCGGGCGCGCGCGGGCTTGGGCCGCTTGGTTTTCGCAGGTGCCTTGCCCGCGAGTTCCGCTTCGGCGTTCGCCTGCTTGACCTCGTCCTTGGCGACGAGGGTGCCCTTGACCAGCGTGGTCCCGCCAGCGTCCTCGATGCGGAGCTTCGTCGCGATGCTCTCATTGACATCGCGGAAGACATACCGTTCCACGACATCGTTGGGCAGCAGGTCGGTGTCGCCAACCTCGACGACGCGAACCTTGCTGAGCATCTGGCGAAGCACGACTTCGATGTGCTTGTCGCTGATCGGCACTCCCTGTGCGCGGTACACATTCTGCACTTCGGTGAGCATGTAGCGGTAGAGCTCATCCTCACCCTTGATGCTGAGGATTTCCGAAGGCGTAAGCGGACCTTCCGTCAGTGGATCGCCGGCTTCGACCATGTCGCCCGTGTGGACGAGGAGTCGCTTGCCCTGGAGCGCGAAGTGGTCGTCGACCAGTTCTTCCTTTGCCCCTTCGGCAACGATGCGAATTGTCATCTTGCCGCGGCGCTCGTTGGGGAGGAGTTCGACGCGTCCTGTGATGCGTGCAAGCACCGCGGGATCCTTGGGGATGCGCGCCTCGAAGATCTCGGTGACGCGGGGGAGACCGCCGACAATGTCCGCGCTGCGCGCAGCACCCTTGGGGGTGAAAGCGATGCGTTGTCCGGCCTCGATGGTCGCGCCATCCTTGACTTCGATGTGAGCCTTGGCCGGCAGGTGGTGCAAGTCGAGAACATTGCCCGAGGCATCTTCGATGGTGATGCGCGGGTGCTTCTCGCCCTTGTGCTCGATGACGACCATCTCCTCCTTGTTGGCCTTGCGCTCGATGCGGACCGTCTCGCCATCCTCGATGTCGCGGAACCGAATCGTGCCCGACTTCTCAGCGAGGATCGGCGCGACATGGATATCCCATTCGAGCACCGCCTGACCCTTCTTGACCGCGTCCCCTGGGTTGGCCAAGAGGGTGGCGCCGTAGGGCACCTTGTACTTCTCGAGTTCGCGCCCCTTGGCATCGACAATGCGTACTTCTCCGGTCTTGCGCAGCGTGACGAGTGACGGCTTTCCGTCGATCATCACCGACACTTCGCCGCAGTCGGTGAACTGAATCGTTCCCGATTGCGTGACCTTCCACTGGTTCTCAGTGGTCGCGCTGACCGCGATACCGCCTGTGTGGAAAGTGCGCATGGTGAGCTGGGTGCCCGGCTCGCCGATGGACTCCGCCGCGATGATGCCCACGGCGAGACCTTCTTCTACCAACTGGCCAGTCGACATGTCCATCCCGTAGCAGCACGAACAGATGCCGCGAGCGGTCTGGCAGGTCAGCGGGCTTCTCACGAAGACGGTGCGCAGTCCTAGCGCCTCGATTTCGCGCGCCTTCTCGACCGTGATGATCTCGTTGCGCGAGACGATCGTGCGGTCGGTGCGTGGATCGACGATGCTCTCACAGCTTGTGCGGCCTCGAATGAGATCGCGGAGCGGCACATCGACCTCTTCACCCTTGTAGATCGCTTCCTTCGCGATGCCGCTCGTCTGGCCGCAATCGTGCTCGATGACGACAACGCCTTGCGCCACATCGCACAACTTGCGCGTCAGGTACCCCGAGTCCGCTGTCTTGAGCGCGGTGTCGGCGAGTCCCTTGCGGGCGCCGTGCGTCGATGAGAAGTACTCGATGACCGAGAGACCTTCGCGGAAGTTCGACTTGATTGGCGTTTCGATGATCTCGCCACTCGGCTTGGCCATAAGGCCTCGCATTCCGGCGAGCTGCTGCATCTGACTCTTGTTGCCACGCGCGCCCGAGTCCATAAACAGGAAGACGGGATTCAAGTAGCGCGCGCTCGAGGAAGGACGCGATGGAAGACCAGCCACACTGCCTGCGACTTCCTTCGTACCCGCCACATTTGCCCGACGATCGGTCTTCAGCGTCTCCATCAACTTGTTCTGGAGGGAGTCGCGGCACTGCGCCCACGCGTCAAGAACGCGGTTGCGCCTCTCGTCGTCTGTGATGTTGCCTTCCTCGTAGTTCGACTGCGCCTTGTCAACCTTGCGCTGCGTGTCGCCGATCAGGCGCTCCTTCTCGTCCGGAATGTGCAGGTCGGTAATGCCGAAGGAGAGACCGCTGGTCGTTGAGGCTTTGAAGCCAGACTCCTTGAGTGCGTCCAAGAGGTCGATGGTGGCCGCCTTCCCCTTTCTGGCGAAGGTGTCGTCGATGACGCGCGCCGCCCCCTTCTTGCCGAGCGAACAGTTGTAGAAGGGCATCCCTTCCGCAAGGATCTCGGAGAAGATCACGCGACCAACGGTCGTACGAAGCCTGCGATTGGTGGGTGTGGGCTGCGCGACCGCTCCCTGATCGGAAACAACCTCGGTGAAGCGCTCGAGGCGAACATCCACCCAATCGTGCACCCCGATCTTGCGTTCGTCATGTGCGAGAAGCAGTTCGTGAACCGACGCGAACGCCGGAACAGCACTGCGCTTCCCGGGCTGGGTCACGGGGCAGTCCTGGGGCGCTGCCGTGAGGAAGTAGACGCCCATGACAATGTCCTGCGACGGACTGACGATGGGATTGCCATTCGCGGGGCTGAAGATGTTGTGTGTGCTCATCATGAGCACTTGCGCCTCAATCTGCGCCTCTAGCGAGAGCGGCAGATGCACTGCCATTTGATCGCCGTCGAAGTCCGCGTTGTAACCGGCACAAACGAGCGGGTGGATCTTGATCGCGTTTCCCTCGACGAGCACCGGCTCGAACGCCTGAATGCCCATACGGTGGAGCGTGGGAGCGCGGTTGAGAAGAACAGGATGATTCTTCGTGACCTGCTCGAGAATGTCCCACACCTCGGGCGCTCGGCGCTCCAACATGCGCTTCGCGCTCTTGATCGTGTCAGCGAGTCCATGCTCCTTCAGCTTGCGGATGATGAAGGGCTGGTAGAGCTCGAGCGCGATCTTCTTGGGAAGACCGCACTGCCAGAGCTTCAGCTCCGGTCCAACGACAATGACCGAACGCGCCGAGTAATCGACGCGCTTGCCGAGCAGATTCTCACGGAAGCGACCCTGCTTGCCCTTGATCATGTCCGTGATGGACTTGAGTGGGCGGTTGCTCGAGCCGAGCACGGGGCGGCGGCAACGCCCGTTGTCGAACAGCGCGTCGACTGCCTGCTGAAGCATTCGCTTTTCGTTGCGGATGATCACCTCGGGGGCATTGAGGTCCATCAACTTCTTGAGGCGGTTGTTGCGGTTGATGATGCGCCGGTAGAGGTCGTTGAGATCGCTCGTTGCGAAGTTGCCACTCTGAAGGAGCACGAGTGGGCGCAGGTCCGGCGGAATCACCGGGATCACATCAAGCACCATCCACTGGGGGTCATTGCTAGATCCGCGGATCTGCTCGACGAGCTTCAGTCGCTTCGACAAATCCTTCGCGCGCTGCTTGCTCTTGGTCTCGGCAAGTTCCAGACGGACTTCGCCGGCGAGTGCGTGAAGATCTAGCTTGGCAGGGGAGAGGAGCTCGCGCACTGCCTCGGCGCCCATCATCGCCGTGAACTTGCCCGGCTGCTTGGCGCTTTGCTCGCGGAACTCGTCATCGGTCAGAACCTGCTTGAACTCGAGATTGCTCGAGCCCGGATCGGTGACGACGTAATCCTGGAAGTAGACGACCTTCTCAATATCGCCTGTGCGCATCCCGAGCAGGGTGCCGAGGCGGCTCGGCAGTGCCTTAAAGAACCAAATGTGGACAGCAGGAGCGGCAAGATTGATGTGCCCCATGCGCTTTCGTCGAACGCGCGAATGGGTCACCTTGACGCCGCAGCGGTCGCAGATGATGCCCTTGTACTTCGTGCCCTTGTACTTGCCGCAAGCGCACTCGTAGTCGCGTTCCGGACCAAAGATCCGCTCGCAAAACAGACCGTCGCGCTCGGGGCGGTAGGTGCGGTAGTTGATCGTCTCGGGCTTCTTGACTTCGCCAAAGCTCCAGCTTCGAATGTCGTTGGGGCTCGCGAGATTGATGCGTACCGCACCGTAGTCATTGACGCGGTCGAAAACGCTATCCGCCATGCTGCTCATCGTCATGTCGCTGCTTCCTTTCAGATGACTGGCGCGGTGGCTTCGCCGCCGACCTTCTCAAGCTGCACATTCAGGCACAAACCCTTGATCTCCTGGCACAACACATCGAACACAACCGGCATGCCAGCCTGCAGTGTGTTGTTGCCCTTGACCATCGACTCATAGATCTTCTGCCGACCTTCGATGTCGTCGCTCTTGACCGTCAGGAGCTCCTGCAGGATGTAGGCCGCTCCGTACGCCTCGAGCGCCCACACTTCCATCTCGCCGAATCGCTGTCCACCAGTGCGCGCCTTGCCGCCCAGAGGTTGCTGGGTGATGAGGCTGTACGGACCAGTCGAACGCGCGTGAATCTTGTCGTCGACTAGATGGTGGAGCTTCAAGAGGTACATGTAGCCGACCGTGGTCCGCTGATGGAACGCTTCGCCTGTGCGCCCGTCGAACAGCTGCACCTTGCCGTCTTCTGGCATTAGCGCGAGCAATTCACGCGAAGTCCCAGGGTCCTTGCCCGAACCTTCGAAGGAGGCCACTCGTGTGTTCACATGAGCGTTCGCCTCGCGGATGACATCGAAGATTTCGCGTTCCGTCGCGCCGTCGAAGACGGGGGTGACGGCCTGGAATCCAAGCACCTTTGCAGCCCAGCCGAGATGCGTTTCCAAGATCTGCCCAACATTCATACGGCTGGGCACGCCCAGCGGATTGAGCAGCACCTCGACTGGCGTGCCGTCCTCAAGGAATGGCATGTCAGCTTCGGGAACGATGCGGGCGATGACGCCCTTGTTGCCGTGGCGTCCCGCCATCTTGTCGCCAACGGAGAGTTGTCGCTTCGTGGCGAGGTAGACGATGACCATCTCTAGCACGCCCGAGGGGAGTTCGTCCCCACGCTTCATATGCGCGACGCGACGATCCTTTTCTCGGAGGAGCTTCTGCACGCGCGGCCAGAACTGGCTGTGCGCCACGAGTGCAGCGTCGCGCGCATCCTTCGAACCCTTGATCCACTTCTCGTTGAAGTTCTCGATCTGTTCGAGGATGACGTCGGGGATGTCGCTCGCACCCACGCGTTGACGCGTCGATGGATCGACCATTTCCGTGCCAGTCAGGCGGTTGATCTCGACGCACATCTCGCGGAAGAGCGCAATCGCCTTGCCGTCCATCAACTGCTCGAACGCAGCGATCTCTTTCTTGACGATCTTCTTCTGCTCGTCGTTCTGGTGCTGGCGACGGCTGAACCGCTTGGTGCCGATCACGACACCTTCTGTGCCAGCAGGCACTTCTAGCGAGTCATTCTTTACATCTTCTCCGGCGCGGCCGAAGATCGCGTGCAGCAGCTTCTCCTCAGGAGAGAGCTCGCTCTTCGACTTCGGGCTCACCTTGCCGACGAGGATGTCGCCGGGCCCAACGCGTGCGCCGACGCGGATGACGCCATGCTCATCTAGGTTGCCGAGCGCCTGCTCGGAGACATTGGGGATATCCGCCGTGAACTCTTGGCGTCCGAGTTTGGTCTCCCGAATCTCTACCGTAAACGACTCGATGTGAATCGACGTGAACGCATCGTCCTTGACGAGTCGCTCGCTGATGACGATCGCGTCCTCGAAGTTGTAACCGTCAAATGTGTTGAAGGCAACGAGCACATTCTTGCCGATGGCGAGCTCGCCATTCGCGGTGCTCGCGCCGTCGGCAAGGATCTCGCCAGACTTCACCCGCTGTCCGAGGCGCACGATTGGGCGCTGATTCTGGCAGGTGCGCTCGTTGAGCCCGACAAACTTCTTGAGCGTGTATTCGTCGGCGTTGTCGATGATGACGCGCTGGCCGTCGACGAAAGTCACGGTCCCGCCGCGATCGGCCCGAACAATCATGCCGCTGTGGCGCCCAACGACCTTCTCCATACCGGTCGACACGACCGGCGGATCGACCTTGATGAGTGGAACCGCCTGACGCTGCATGTTGGAACCCATGAGCGCGCGGTTCGCGTCGTCATGTTCGAGGAAGGGGATCAGGCTGGCGGAGACGCCGACCGTCTGCTTCGGGCTGATGTCCACATACTGAATCTCTGCAGCGTCTGCCACAACGAGATCGCCCCCTTTGCGGACCAGCATTTGCTCGTCAGCGATCGCACCCTCGAGCGAAAGCGCTTCGCTAGGCGCGAGTACGGACTTCAACTCCTCATCGGCACGCAACGACACCGCCTTGCCGGTTGACTTGCGCTTCTCAATCTGCCGGTACGGGGTGAGGAGGAATCCGTAGTCATCGACGCCCGAGTAGATGCCGAGGCTCGCGATGAGACCGATGTTCGCGCCTTCCGGCGTCTCAATCGGGCAAATACGACCATAGTGCGAGATGTGCACATCGCGCACCTCGAAGCCGGCGCGCTTGCGGTTGAGTCCGCCAGGTCCGAGCGCCGAGAGGCGCCTTTCGTGCACGAGCATCGAGAGCGGATTGGTTTGGTCGACCACCTGCGAGAGCTCGCTGCGTCCAAAGAAGAATTCGATGGCGCTGGAAATCGACTTGGAGTTGACGAGGTCGGCGATCTTGTAGGAGTTGTCTGTCGGGTCCTTGACGCTCATGCGCTCCTGCACGGTGCGCTTGAGCTTGAGGAAGCCCTTGCGCATCTCTTCGGTCGCAAGCTCGTCGAGCGTGCGCAGACGGCGGTTGCCTAGATGGTCAATGTCGTCTACATGTGCAATGGCGCGGCGATTCGGATCCGCTGGGCGGCGCAACTCGACGATGTAGCGGATCACCGCGAGGAAGTCCTCGGCGCGCAGGTGCTGCGCTGATTCGCCGACCTGCTTGTAGCTGGTGTCGTCTGCGAACTTGCGGTTCACGCGGAAGCGGCCAACGCGGCCCAGACGATAGCGATTCTGGTCAAGGAACTTTTCCGCGAAGAGATCTCGCGCCTTCTCGATTTGGGGCGGATTGCCCGGGCGCAGGCGCGCGTAGAGGCGGAGGAGCGCCGCTTCGTGTTCCGTCGCGTCCGCGAGGAAGTCGAGCTTCTCTTCTGCAAGAGTGTTGAGGATCAGCGGGTCGCCCGGATTGCAGATGGCGCGCACAGTCTTCAGCGCGCTCGCCTGAATCGTGGGCACCTTGTCGCCGAAGGGCACGCCGACTTTGCACAACTCTTCGCCGGTGTCCTGGTCGATGATGAGTTCCGCTGAGTAATGCTCGGGGCGCAGCTTCTCAACGCGCACATCCTCAACCTCGTAGAACATCGAGAGGATGCGCTCGGTGTCGGCGAACTTCTCGTCCATGGCGCGTAGGAAAGTCGTTGCCGCGAGCTTGGTCGACTGGTCGATGCGCATCGCGAGCACATCTTTCTTCGTCACCTCAAGCTCGATCCACGATCCGCGCTCTGGGATGATGCGTGCGCTGTGCAGCGGTCGATCGCCCAAGCTCGACGCAATCGAGAAGTCGACGCCGGGCGAGCGGTGGAGCTGGCTGACGATGACGCGTTCCGATCCGTTGACGACGAACTCGCCGCCCCCAAGGATGATCGGAATGTCGCCGAGATAGATGTCTTCTTCAAGCACCTCGCTTGTGGACTCGCGGGTGAGGCGCATCTTCACGCGCCACGGGTATCCGTAGGTGAGGCGGAGCTCGCGACACTCGCCCTCCGTGTGCTGCGGTTCGGCGAACGAGTAAGAGATGAACTCCAACTTCATCTGCCCGTCGTAGCTCTCGATCGGGAAGATCTCCTTCAGCAACGCCTGGAGCCCGAGGTGCTCCTTGCGTGCGGAAACTTCGACATCCTTCTGAAGGAATCGGTCGTACGCGGCCTGTTGGACGCGCGTTAGATTCGGGACAGGGATCGCGTCGCCGCGCTTGGAGTAGTCACGGACGGTTCGGTTGCTCATGGTCACCTCTGTGAAGTCTCGTTCCAACCCTGTGCGCCGAGCTTCGCCGACGACCCGAGGCGAGCCGACAGCGCTCGCTCCGTGTCTTCGATCGCAAGTTTTCGGTCAGATGCTCGAGCGCGCGCCAAGTCCCGAAGTGTAAACGAGGCCGGACGGGTTTGGCAAGGGGGCTGGAGGGGTGGCATTGAAAAATTGGCAAGAAAAAACCCCGGGCTGACGCCAGGGGTTTGTGATTCGCTACGAACGCGGGGCAACGCCCCGCGGCCCGGTCACTTGACGGTGACCTTGCCGCCAGCGCCCTCGAGGGCAGCCTTGAGCTTGGCAGCGTCGTCCTTGGAGATGTTCTCCTTGATGGCCTTCGGTGCGCCATCGACGAGAGCCTTGGACTCGGTGAGGCCGAGGCCGGTGGCCTCGCGCACGACCTTGACGACGGCGATCTTCGTTGCGCCGGCCTCTTCGAGGACGACAGTGAACTCGGTCTGTGCCTCGGCAGCCGGGGCAGCCGCGGCTGCGCCACCGCCAGCAACCATCACAGCGCCGCCCGCAGCGGGCTCGATTCCGTAAGCGCTCTTCATGTAATCCGCCAAGTCAACGGCCTCCTTGAGGGTGAGGGCGGCGATCGAATCACCTAGCTGGGTGACCTTGGCGTCGAAAGTCTTGGTATCGGACATGTTGAAACTCCTTCAAGTTGTGCCTCCCATAGGCGTCGCCACACGGCGGCATTTCATCCCCGAAGGGACCAGTGGGAAAGCGGTTGGGGGTCTGTGACTCAGCCAGCCTTACGGGCGATCGTCTCGCCCTTCTCCAGCCGAGAGGAAACTTCCTTGACGATGCCGAGGACGCGGGCACCGGGGGCGATCGCGGCGGCGAGCGCCTTGCGCGCCGGAGCGAGTACGAGCGCGACAACCTGCGCCTGCGCCTCTGCACGAGTGGGGAACTTGCTGAGGCGTGTGACGCCTTCCGCACCGTCGAACCAAGTGCCGTCGATGCAAGCGCCCATGAGGCCGAGCTTGTCGTTCTCCTTCGCGCTCTCTACGAGTTCGCGAGCAATCGACACGACGCTATGGCCGCCGTAGACAACCGCGCGAGGGCCCTTGAGTCCGGGATCGAGCACTTCGAGGGGTGTTCCCTTGAATGCGCGTCGTGCGAGCGTGTTCTTGACAACAGTAATGCGAGCGCCGCCACTACGCATACGGGCGCGCAGCTTGGCATTCTCGGTCGCGGGCATCCCGCGAACTTCGATGAGCACGGCGCCTTCTACTTTGGCGAAGCGCTTCTTGTACTCCTCGACGATCATGTTCTTGATTGGCTTGCTCATGTGTGTGTCCAGTGTTGTGCTGTGGAAGATCAGACGGCGACCAGCACGCTCGGGGTCATCGAGGCGCTGATGGCGCACTTGCGGACATAAACGCCCTTGGCGGACGAGGGCTTTGACTTGTCGATCAGTGCGATGAAGTGCTCAAGGTTCGCAGTGAGGTCCTCGTCGGAGAATGACATCTTGCCAATGATGCAGTGC
>Ga0233424_10003286_pt1 | contig 10569 bp, 9 predicted proteins | sample Watercolumn_Towu_FD_181011 | JGI IMG/M metagenome (GOLD analysis project Ga0233424, IMG submission 181011) | Freshwater microbial communities from Lake Towuti, South Sulawesi, Indonesia - Watercolumn_Towuti2014_125_MG | ecosystem: Environmental > Aquatic > Freshwater > Lake | place: Indonesia... | reverse complement strand
TCCGTGACCATGGATCGCAGCTGTGGACGCTGCTGAACTTCGAACTCTGGTTGAGGAGCGTGCCCGCATGAGCGAGCGAGTGCGTTTCCTTGCTCAGTGGCTCTCTCGATATTCGTTCCACTGCGCGCTGTTCATGGCTGCGTCCGCGGCTGCGGTCTGGATGGCGCTGAACATTGGCGTGCTGGGCGAGATCCACCAAGGCTACTTCTCTTCGAATGTTCAGAGAGAGACCGAACTCGACTACGTGGCAGGGTTGCTCTGGTGGAGCCTCCTCGCTGTGACCCTCTGGCTCCTGGGAGGAGCCGACCGCCAACACCTCTTGATCGCCTGGACTGCCAAATTTTTTGTGGTGCTGGTGGCGATGCTCTTCTACGAATACCGGTACCGGTACAACCTCGACACCTTCGCCTATTTCAACACTGTCGTCACCGGCCAGCACGAATTTTTCGCGGGAGTGGACTGGTTTCGCGAGAGCTGGATCCCGACGCTGAAAGAAACGATTCAAGCCGACGCGATGGAGGAAAAGCTGATCCAGAGCGCCGGCACCGAGAACATGCTCCGGATCCTGCTGATCATTTCTCAGATTACCGGACCGTATTTTCACGCGCTCAAGGTCGTCTATGCGTTCCTTGGGTTCATCGGCACGTGGTTTGTCTACCGGGCGGTTGTCGTCATTCTCGGGCGGCCATTCCTGCCGGCCTTCTACGGCCTGATGCTCTACCCATCGATGCTATTCTGGTCATCCATTCTCGGAAAGGATCCGCTCTCTCTGCTCTTCATCGGATTCTACATCTATGGGGGGACCCTCTGGCTTGTGCACACATCTCCTCGAGGTCTGGCCTGGGTGGCCTTGGCCTTCCTGGGCTCCTACTTATTCCGGCCATGGACGGCTGCGATCGAGATGGTAGCCTTCTTGTTGGCCACCTCGGTGAAGGTCTTTGGTTTCGCGCCGGTTGTCCTCGCCTCTCTCGTATTGATCGTCGGGCTTGTGTTCGAAACCGACATCTCAGGTTCAGTCAGACTGATAGAGATCAACGCCTTTCTTGAAGATCTGGCCACGAAGGCCGAAGCGCAAACGGAAGGCTCTGGGAGCGGGGCCGGTCTTGACTTAGCAGAGGCCCAGGAACTGGTCTCGAGTCCTCACGGGATCCTGATCATACTTTTCAGCGGGCTCTTCAGGCCCCTGCCCTTCGACGTGACCAATATGTTGGTGGCTGTGGCGGCCGTCGAGAACAGCGTGCTCCTCGTCTTGGCGCTCATCGCCGTGAAGCGTCTCCGATGGACCTATTGCAGGCAACCGGTGCTGCTTTGGACTCTCACCTACACACTGATCTGGGCCGGTGTGTACGGCCTGGTCATATGTGCCAATTTCGGCACTGGCATGCGATATAAGCTGCAGGTCTTACCTTTCATCGTCCTGTTCTTATTTCTGCTGCTCAATCGAGAAGGAAGGGCGGCTCTCGATCGGATGGGCGAGCGGGAAACGCCGCAAGCCGGAGCCCTTCCAGCCGAGAAACTCGCTTGACACTTTCCACAAGTTTCAAGTAGGTGTAGCGCCTCGTACCGTGGCGCAATCCGTTCCGGGGTGGATCCGGGCGAGAGAATGGTGAACGCGCGCGCAAAAAAGCAGTCGAATTGCCGCATCTGCAGTTCCAACCGCCTCCGCCGGTACCTGGATCTGGGCTTGACGCCACTCGCCAATTCCTACCTGCGAGAAGGGGATCTAGCTTATGAGGAGTTTCGGGAAGAATTGACTCTCCAAGTCTGCCTCGACTGTGGCCTGTCTCAGTTGACAACCGTGGTGAACCCGGAGCTCATGTTCAAACACTATCTCTACGTCAGCTCGACCACGGAGACATTTCGCAACCACTGTGCGGAATTGGCTAAGGCCTCCGTGGCCGCCGCAGGCTGCCGTCCCGGTGACTTGGTTCTAGATATCGCCAGCAATGACGGGTGCTTGCTAGCCAAATTCCGGGACCTCGGCTTACGCGTGATCGGGGTGGATCCGGCGGAGAACCTGGCTGCCGAAGCCAACAAGGCTGGGATCCCCACGCTTTGCAACTTCTGGTCCAGCGAACTTGCAGAGGCTGTAATGGCTCGGTTCGGGCAGCCTCGGATCGTCACGGCGACCAATGTATTCGCGCATGTGGATGACGTGCACGAGTTCGTCCAGGCGGTGGGTCGCTGCTTAGCTCCCCGCGGGATTTTTGTGATCGAGTGTCCGTACGTGGTGGATTTTATCGAGAAGAACGAATTTGACACAGCCTATCATGAGCACCTCTCCTATCTGGGGATCCATCCCTTGGGCGCCTTGATGGAAAAACACGGGCTCGAGATTTTCCGAGTCGACTACTTTGAAGCGATCCACGGCGGGACGATCCGCGTGTTCGTTGGGCGCCACGGAGATTACCCGGTTGATCCGAGCGTGGGACGGCATCTTCATCATGAAGAGGAATTCGGCATCAAGGATTTCCAGCGGTACGAGGCCTTCGGCGAACGGATCCTCAAGAGCAAACAGCAGCTGCTTGACCTCCTGCGCCGGCTTCAGGCGGAAGAACGGACCGTCTGGGCCTACGGGGCCAGCGCAAAGGGTAACACCTTGATGAACTTTTTCGGCCTTACGCAGGATTCTGTTCCGGTCGTTCTTGACGACAATCCAAGGAAGTGGGGATGGCGGACGCCTGGTGCTCATATGCGGATCACTGGTGTTCAGGAGCTCATGCGGGCCAACGTGGACTATCTCCTGCTGCTGGCATGGAATTTCGAGGCGGAAATCAGGCGCCGCTGCAAGGCAACTGGATATGCAGGTCGGTTCATCCTGCCGGTGCCAGAAGTCCGGATTCTTGACACCCAGGCATAACGAGGTGGAAAAACAATGACGGATCGAAAAATCGTGGCCGTGACTGGTTGCTTGGGTTTCATCGGCTCACATTTCACGAGAGCCTGCCTCCAGCGTGATTGGATGGTGTGGGGGGTGGACAAGAAAACCTACGCCGCCAGGACCGAGCTGATCGAAGAATTCGGCCAGTCCAAATCCTTCCGATTCCTCGAGGCCGACATTGCCAAGCTAGACCATTTGTATGACGTGGACTATGTCTTCAACTTCGCGGCCGAAACACACGTGGACAACAGTATCATCGACAGTGCCCGGTTTACCTGGTCGAACATCATGGGGGTGGAGAATCTTTTGGAGCTGATCCGCGGAAAACGCAACTACGAGATGCCGGTCTTGGTCCATATCAGCACCGACGAGGTCTATGGCGACGTGCTGAACGGAAAGCACTCGGAGTTTGACTCTCTTCGCCCTAGCAATCCCTATTCTGCCAGCAAGGCTGCGGCGGACATGCTCATCCTCGGGTGGCACCGCACACATAAAGTGCCCTATATCATCATCCGTCCCACCAATAACTATGGAGTGGATCAGTATCCGGAGAAGCTGATTCCCAAGGCTGTGAAGTATCTTTCACTGGGCAAGAGAATTCCGCTGCACGGCGATGGTTCCTATATGAGAAACTGGCTGCACGTCGAGGACACTGTTTCGGCGATCCTGCACATTGTCGAACGAGGTGAGTGGAACCGCATCTATAACGTATCCGGTAATTACGAGGCCTCGAATAAAGACGTCATTGCGAAGGTACTGCATGCGTATTTTGGCAAGTCCGTCGAGCTGGATAAGCACGTGGAGTTTAATTTCGTTCGTATGGGCGAGGACGTTCGGTATTCCCTGGATGATTCCGCTCTTCGCGCCCTGGGTTGGAGCAATGCCAAGCAGTTTGACATCGAGTTGAAGGCCGTCGTGGACTATTACAAGAGCCGATTCGTCTGGTGATGGTCGACGGAAGTGGGAGAGGAAGGATGAACACACCCACGAGCACTCAAATTCTTTCTTATACCCGCTGGTCTCGGGAATTACCGGTGCTGCGGCAGCGGTATACCACGGCAGAGCCGTTTCCGCATATCGTGTTGGACAACTTCCTGGAACGGGAGGCTGCCGAACAAGCGCTCGCTGAATTTCCTCCTATGGATTCTGCCGATTGGCTGCATTACAAGCATTTGAACCAGAATAAGCAGGCGAAGATCGACCGCTCGACCTTCGGGCCCTTGACGGGATTGGTCTTTGACGAACTGAACTCGGACCGGTTTCTGCAGTTTCTATCCCAATTGACGGGTATTTCATCCCTGATTCCTGATCATAGCCTTCATGGCGGCGGACTCCATCAGTCAGGGCGAGGCGGGTTCCTGAACATCCATGCCGACTTCACTGTGCATCCCTATCATCCGGATTGGCAGCGCCGTGTCAACGCCATTGTCTATCTCAACAAGAATTGGGATGATTCGTATAGCGGACATTTGGAGCTGTGGGATCGCCTCATGCAACGCTGCGAGCAGAAAATCGCTCCTGTATTCAACCGGTGCGTCATCTTCAATACGGATGTCGATTCGTTCCATGGATTGCCGGACCCCTTGACCTGCCCCGAGGGCGTGACTCGCAAATCATTGGCGCTGTACTATTTCACGCAAGAAACCAAGCCCCTGGTCGCCAGGTCCACTGAGTACAGGGCTCGTCCGGATGACGGGTTCCGGCGCGTCTGGATCTACCTGGACAAGATGACCATTCGTCTTTATCATACGGTCAAAAGCCGGTTCGGTCTGAGCGATAAGCTCGCGAGCCGTATTGCCGGGTTTGTGTTCCGGCCCAAAGGCAAATAGGCCGGACGGCTTCAGTTCTCTTTCTCCGGTGTCCCATCTTGTTGACGACGTCTTCTTCGCCTGATTCCGCGAGCGAGACTATTGGTGCCCATACACAGTGAATCCATGCAATCGAACACGGCAGATGCAGCCCGGTCCCCGATGACGCTGTCCGTCATCGTGGCTGTTCATAACGAGAGTGCCAATATTGCTCCTTTTTATGCGCGAGCGAAAGCGGTTCTGGACGGGTTGAGCGGGCTTCACGAGTGGAGCGTCGTCTTTGTCAATGATGCCATCGAAGATAATTCCCTCGCGGAGATCCTCAAGCTCCGGGATGCCGATCGCCGCGTCAAGGTTGTGACGTTGTCCCGAAGGTTCGGCTACCATGCCGTCCTCGTCGCCGGTCTGACGAACGTCGAGAGCGACCTCTATGCCATGGTGGACGTGGATTGTGAGGATCCGCCCGAGCTGCTCGCCAAATTCTATGAGTCGATCCAGGCCGGGGCCCAGGTGGCCTATGGCATTCGCTCCAAACGCGAGGAGCCGGCTTTTCTAACCTTTCTGAGGAAACTTTTCTATTACTCGAACAAGTATCTGGCTGACAATGATTTCGTCGTCTGGATGGCGGAGTTTGCCATGATTACCAGGCAGGTTAGGGACGCCATTCTGTCGCCCCGCACAACCTATCCGTTTCTCCGTGCCGAACTGGGCTACGCGGGATTCAAGCGAGTGGGCATCCCGTACTTTCGAGCCAAGAGGCAGCATGGACGCTCGCACTACAGCTTGCTGAGGATGACCAAATTTGCAATTGCCGGGTCCCTTTCCAGTTCGACGTTTCTTCTCCGTCTGGTCCTATATGTGGCGGCCTTTCTGGGGATCGCATTTCCGGCAACGGTGCTCCTTCTCGGATTATCCGCGGAGATGGCAGTTAAGGTCGCCGTTGTTCTCGGGTTTTATTTCCTTCTTATGACGCTCCCCATCCTGGCCCTTTACCTGGCCCGGACCTACAAGAACGGCATAGCCCGTCCGGTGTTCGTCATCGACGAGACGCAGACTTACCTCTAATGCCTCAAAGTGACGAGGGCAGAGACCTTCAACCTGGCCAGACATTGGCTGCGCTGAAGTTGTGGGAAGAACCAGAAGAAATGTTCACCTGTACCCTCTGCCATTCGACGGACACGGTCCCCTATGCTAGTGAACTTCGCGACTATATTACGAACCGACCCTTCACAGTCCTGCGGTGCCACGGTTGCGGCTTGGCGTTTACCAGCCCACAACCAGAACATTTGGGAGAATTCTATCCACGACAATACCGCCGATTCGGAAGTTTCGTCAGCGCGGTGTTGCAGTTTTTCTATGCCCGGAAGGTTCAAGCGTGTGTCCGGGCCCTGCGTCAGAGAGGACGCGCGCTTGAAATCGGTTGCGGATCCGGCTGGATGCTACGGACATTGCATCGGGCCGGTTGGCAGGTTGTCGGAAACGAACGTGTGGCAGATACCTCCGTCTCGTTACTGCCGAAAGAGGGAATCCCCATCTTCGTTGGTGGACTTGAGGCGCTGCAACCCTTTCCACAGTTCGATCTGATCATTCTGTTCCAGGTGCTCGAGCATTTGAAAGATCCCCTGGCGGTCCTGCGGCAATGTTCCCGCCTGCTGGTACCCGGCGGAACACTGGTGGTTGCGGCTCCCAATCTCGACAGTTGGCAGGCTAAAGCGTGCGGAAGGGCATGGTTTCATCTGGATGTGCCGCGGCATCTCTTTCACTTCACTCCTTCCTCGCTGGAGCGCGCGCTTGACCAAGTGGGATTGCAAGTGACTTCCGTCGAGTTTCACTCATTCGAACACGACCCCTACGGATGGGTCCAGAGTATCTTGAACCGGATGAAATTCCCGAATAACCATCTCACCCGAATGCTCATGGGGATGGACGGAGGTACTACCAGTGTTTTCTCGCGCACCGCGGTGCTTACCATCTCCGCAGTCCTGTTGCTGCCAAGCGTCGCTCTGTCCATCATGAGCTGGATGGCAGGGTCAGGAGCCATCATGCAAGTGTGGGCAAGCAAGCGCAATCAGGTGGACGCCGACCCTGTAGAGAGCCGAACATCCGATCCCGTTTGGTGACGACCCCGTGCGTCGCGCAGGATCTTCAATGCTTCCTCTCGCAGCGTTGGGCTTCTCGTTCGTCGGGTTACTGTACGGAGTCTTTATCGCGCCGTATCACCTTGCAAAGCCTTCGTCGATCATAAGCGCTTCCACGCTGACGGGCTTCAATAACTACTCGGCCTTCCTGCTGTATTGTCTGTTTCTCCTGCCGACTGCCGGGACCTTGGCCTGGATATTCAGGCAATGGTCCGTGGAACCATTCATCGGAAACATTCAGGAACCACGCACACTCCCGACACCCATGGTGTGGGCTGTGCTGGCAGGTCATCTTGCGGTCTTCTCAGTTCTCTTCCTGGTCAGGGGATCGTTCGTGTTCGGAGAAAGCATCTATTTCCAGCATATTCTGGCCAGAATGGATGCGGGGGCCACTCTGTACCGCGACGTCAACTTCCTCTATGGGTCTGTGATGGTGTACCCGGCGTATTGGCTGGCTCATGCAGTCAGCATACCCCAGGCATACGGTCTGTACTTTGTCGCGATGTACCTTGCCGGGCTGTATTTGTTGTGGCTCTGCATTCAAGCGGTTGCCGGTGGACGTCAGGATGCCGATCGGCTCTTCCTTCTCTTTTCGGTGGGATTGTTTAATCTGATGCTGGGAATGAACTACATCTTCTTGCGCCACCTGCTGCCGATGGCCGCGGTCTTTCTGGCGTGGAGCTATCTAGATCGGCGCAAGGCGGGATACGGGATCGGGGCCGTCATAGTCACGTTCCTCGCGCTGACATTCTCGACGGAGATGGGCGGGCTGGCCATTGTATCTGTGCTGTGCCTGGGGGCCATTCGTCTCGTGACGCCATGGGTCTCGAAGCTCCTCATTCGGTTCACGGGCTGGCCCGCGGCATACCATATGGTCAGCTGTCGTGCCGAAACGGACGGCTTACAGGATTTCCTTCGAGTTGTTGGTTTGTGTCTCGTTGCACTGTTGGGATTCGTTTCGGTGTTCTACATGATTGATCCGAGCTTCCACGCATTCTTTGAAAGCTTGAGACCTGTGATCAGCTATTCCGCCGGAGGCGGGAACCATCCCATTTATCCAAGTCTGCCCATTCTGAGTTTGTTGGTGGTCAGCGTCACGGTGTTGGCCCTTGCGGTCCGATCCCTGTTCTCTCAGGCTTGGCGGCCGGAGGGTGAGCTGATCCTTGCGCTCCTCATCCTGTCGGTGCTGATGCAACGTCCGGCCTTCGGGAAGCCCGATGTCCTGCACATCGCCTACAGCGGTCTCCCGATCTTTCTGCTCTCACTCCTTGCCGTTCCAGCTCGCGCGCGCAGGATAAGGCTGCGAACCTGGTGCCTTGGAGTATTGGTGATCGGCATCATGCTCCCCATTCATGTACACAACCTCTTCATGCTAAAGCCCTATTTTGAGAAAAAGCTTACAGGCTGGAAAGTGTCCGGGGCCATGGCTCCAACCGGATCCATGCCAAAGGCCTCCATTCAAGACAGTCTCCGCCATGCAGTCTCATATTTCGGAGACAAGCAGCCCTTCTATCTGCATGGAATCCGTTATTACAGTCTTCCAGTAGTTCTAGAATTTCGATTGAAACAGGTGCCCTATGTGACATCGTTAGAGGAGACCTTTACCTTCCAGGAGATAGAACAGGTCATTCATGAGCTGCGAGGCAGTCGGGCGGTCGTGATCGCGCTCCGATCGGATCTCCACCAGCCGACTCCACCCTCCTTCGGTGGCTGGGAAGACGTGCTCTATCAATTGACAGCCTCGCCGCTTCCAGGTTCCCGTATGTTCGCCGAGGTCGTTGCCGCGAATGTGGCTTTGCGTGAGCCACTGCGGGAGTTCTTGGCGTCGTCGTATGACGTTGTGTTTGAAGAGGGGGAGTTGGTGGGTCTTCTTCCGCGAAGGTCATCGGAGCAAGAACGAGCATGATACCATGCTGTGCTCTCGTCTTGAGGAACGTGATGGGCAACGCGTACCACGAGGTGCATCACTGTGAAGATTTAGCTCGAGAAAAGGTCTGGCGGGAACTCGCGAAGTACCTGTGGCGACTTGTACCAAGACGCACGGCGATGTCGTGGTTGGCAAAGCCGTAAGCCGACAAGAGCACGATCTTCGCTCGTTGGATGAGCCGGGCCGGGAGGCAGCGACCGCGGGCCCAGCGTGTCAAGTTGGTTCCGCTCCTGATCATGGCGATCTCCTCCCTTCGCGAGAGAGATAACTATTGTATTGCTATAAGTCAGTAGCATTGATATATTATGGGGCTTGAACGATGTTGCACGGACTCTACAAGACCATCAATCGTGGGTATCACTACCTCCGGGCCGTCAGGACTGAGGGACCGAACTACCTCATTGCCTTTGTGACGGCCCGCTGCAACCTGCGCTGTCCTCACTGCTTTTACCTGGATGAGATCGAGGCTGCGGCCAAACACCGCGAGCTCACGGTTGATGAGTACGAGCGCATCTCACGCAATCTCCCGGCTCTGATTCAGCTGACCTGCACGGGCGGAGAGACCTTCCTGCGCGAGGACATCGGCCAGATCGTCTGGGCTTTCTACCGCAACTCGGGAACGCGCTTCGTCACTCTGACCACAGCTGGGACCCTCGTTGATCAAACCGTCAAGAAGGTGGAGGAGATCTCCCGGCGCTGCCGCAATGCAGTCATCAAGATACCCATGTCCCTCGATGGCGTAGGCCCCGTGCACGACAAGGCCCGCGGGAAGCCCGGCACCTGGGAGCGAACCATAGCTTGCTACAAGGGTTTGAGGAAACTCGCGGATCGACGCGACAACGTACGGCTCGACATAACGACCGTGCTGTCCAAGCTCAACGAAGAGCACATCTATGAGACGATCGAGTTCGTCAAAAGCAAGATGAAGATCGAGAACCACACCATTAACTTCCCACGAGGAGCCATCCGGGATCCTGGCAGGATCATCCCCGACGAGATGAAATACCAGCATTTGGTCGACAAGACTTTCGACCGGAGAAAGAGGAGATATGAGTTCCCTCTCATCTCGCGCGTGTTTGTGCGGATTCGTGAGGTCGCGGAGACGGTCGTCGTTCACACCCAGCAGCACGGGGACTTGCCCTTCGTCTGCACGGCTGGGGAGCGGTTTATCGAGTTGAGCGAGTACGGCGATGTCTTCCCCTGCGAGGTGCTCGACACGCTCATCAAGAACGGCCAGGCTCACCCTCATGGTGCATTCGACACGTGCACCATGGGGAACGTGCGTGATCACGGCTATGATATCCGCAGGGTGATGGATCACGAGAGCGGGATGAGGGTCCGCCAGTTCATCCAAGGTAAGGGGTGTGCCTGTACGTTCGAGTGCGCCATCCAAGCCACGATCGCCTTGGAGCCATCCAATTTCAGGATGATGCTCCGCCCGCCGCCCCGCTCACCGAATGGGCCACTTCTATGGCCCACCTCTTCCAGCTCTTAAAGGTCTGTGAGCGCGGCACTTCTGATTGAGCTCTGAATTTTGAGAAGGAGACTCTAGCTTTGTAGACTTCCTTGCATTCGTAGGAATGCCCCGAAGCCTATAGGGAGGGACCAGCCTTGGAACTGAGCGTCATAATCCCTACATGCGATCGACCAGCGATCTTACGTGAGGTCTTGGGGGCGCTCCGAAAGCAGACGCTCTCACAAGAATTCGAGATCGTCGTCGTCAACGACGGTGGCACGCGTGAGGCTGCCGAGGTGGCCAACAGCTTTGGCGCCCGGTACTACGAGCAGAAACGCTCGGGCCCCGCGGCAGCACGG
>Ga0233424_10003285_pt1 | contig 10574 bp, 13 predicted proteins | sample Watercolumn_Towu_FD_181011 | JGI IMG/M metagenome (GOLD analysis project Ga0233424, IMG submission 181011) | Freshwater microbial communities from Lake Towuti, South Sulawesi, Indonesia - Watercolumn_Towuti2014_125_MG | ecosystem: Environmental > Aquatic > Freshwater > Lake | place: Indonesia... | reverse complement strand
GCGCTTCCTTCTGCACGCGCGCGGCAAACGCCTTGGCCGTCTCGATCACGAAGGGGCTGTTGAGCACGTAGAGCTGCTGTTGCGGGACCGTCGTCTCGGTGCGGCGTTCGCTCGTGATGTTCGCGTCCGGGAAGTCGAATAGCCGCAGCACGTGATTGAGATCGTGCCGGCTGATCTTGGCGTAGACGGTGCGGCGAGCGTTGTCCACGGCGGCGAGATTGGTGGTCGGGCCGCCGAAGGTGCGATCGAGCTTGCCGCTGGCCGCCAGCATCGCATCGCGCCAGCTTTCGACATCGAGCCGGCGGCGATTCATGCGCCAGAGCCACTGGTTGTCGCCGTCCTTCGCGAAGTTGTTCTCGTCGCGCTCGGCGGAAAGCTGGTACGCCGAGGACATCATGATCTCGCTGTGCATTTGTTTCATGGACCAGTTCTTCTCCATGAAAGTCACCGCCAGGTATTCGAGCAATTCCGGGTGCGACGGCTTTTCGCCCAGTGCCCCGAAGTTGCTGGGCGTGGCGACGAGCGGTTTGCCGAAGTGATACTGCCAGACGCGGTTGACCATGACGCGGGCGGTGAGCGGATTGTCCTTTGAGGCGATGGCGTTGGCGAGCTCGAGCCGGCCGCTGCCTTGCGAGAACTTCGCGGGTTCATCGCCGGCGAGCAGCTTGAGGAAGCGGCGCGGCGCCTCGTCGCCCAGCTTGGCGGGATTGCCGCGCAGGAATATCTTCATGTTCGTCGGCGCCGTCTCGGCAAGGCCATGCGCGATCGGCAACGGCTTGGCGTCGTCGCTCTTCTGCAGCTTCGACAGGGTCGCCGACGTCTCGTCGTAGTATTTCTTCTTCTCCTCGGGCAACGCGGCTCGTACTTTGGCGTCGGTGATCTGGAACACCGAATTGTCCGCATAGAAGAGGTTGTTGAGCAACTCCGTCTTCATCTTGTCGATCTTGCCCTTGTTGTTGATCAGTCCCTTGACCTGCTTCTGCATCGACACCGCCGCGGTCGTGACTTCCTGCTCGGACGCGGTCATCTTGCGCATCATCTCGAAGCCCGCTTGCTTTTCGACGAGCTTTGCGCAACGCTGCAGCACCGCCTGATCGAGCATGTCGGCCTTCGCGATCTCGGCAACGCTCGCCTTCGGGTTCTTTTCCTTGGCGGCCTCGAACTTCCACGCGGCCACCAGGTAGCGCGGCAACTCTTCCGCCTTCGCTTCGGCGCGGTCGGCCTTCTCTTTGCGGAGGAATTCCTTGACATCGCCATCGAGCTTCTTGATCTGCGCCTGCGTCTCTTCCATGCGCTTGATCTTCGCCTTGTCGCCAAGCGGGACGTTGGCGATCTTGCAGCTGTTGAAGACGCCGGCGAGCGAGTAGTAATCGATCTGCGGGATCGGGTCGAACTTGTGATCGTGGCAGCGGGCGCACGACACGGTCAACCCCAGGAACCCGCGCGTCAGTGTGTCGATGCGGTCGTCCAGCTCATCCGCGGCGGCCTTGGCGGCATCGGTGTTCTTGTAGTACTGCGCGCCGAGGCCGAACAACCCCAGCGCCGGCAGTTGCTTCATGCGCTCGGGGTCTCCCGTCTCGATCATGTCGGCCGCGATTTGCAGCTTGATGAAGCGGTCGTACGGCATGTCCTCGTTGAAGGCGTTGATGACCCAGTCGCGATAACGCCAGGCGTTCGTGTTCGGAACCACCGCGAAGGTGTGCGCCTGATCTTCCGCATAGCGCGCCACGTCGAGCCAGTAGCGGCCCCAGCGCTCGCCATAGTGCGGCGACGCGAGCAGGCGATCGACGACCTTCGCAAACGCGTCGAGCGACTCGTCCTTCACGAATGCGTCCACTTCCTCCGGCGTCGGCGGCAGGCCCGTCAGGTCAAACGTCGCCCGGCGAATCAACTCGCGCTTCGTCGCGGGACGGACCGGCGTCAATTTCTCGGATTCCAGCTTCGCCAGCACGAAGCGATCGATATTCGTCTTCACCCACGCCACGTTCTGGACCTTCGGAAGCGCCGGCATCTTCGGCGGCTGGAAGGACCAGAACTGGCGAGCCTTCTTCCAATCGATGCCGTCGGTGACCACGGGTTGTTTGCCGTCGCGCGGGTCGGGTGCGCCGGCGTTGATCCATTTCTCGAAGTCGGCGATGACGTTGTCGGGCAGCTGCTTGTCCTTGGATGGCATCTTCAGTTCGGGATCGACATGGCTGATCGCCTTGATGAGCAGGCTGTCCTTGGCGTTGCCTGGCACAATCGCCGCTCCGCTGACGCCGCCTTTCAGGACGCCGGCCTTCGAATCGAGCCGCAGCTTGCCGTTGGCTTTTGTCTCGCCATGGCACTTCAAGCAGTTCTCGACGAGGACAGGTCGAATCTTGGTTTCGAAGAAGGCAAATTTCTCTGCGTCCTGTGCGAACGCGGGGGATGCAAGGAAGCTGAGCGCAAGGACAGCGACGATACGCGATTTCATCTTTCCACCCATCTGGCGGGAACCGACCGTGTCGGCCTGGATAGAGTCTTCGGGAAGGAGAGTCCATCTTCATTCTATCGCGCGCGGGCCATGAACGCAATCATCAGAGTAGGTTTCAGACGCGTGTGGCACGTAGGACGCTCTCCTGAGCCGTCCTGGCGTGAAACGGACTGCTTCGGGAAAGCCGTCCTACGTGCTACCCCAACCTGAAAACCGCACGAGAGCGGCGTTCGGATGGGTGAATCGTGTCAAGCCCTGGGATGAAGGTGCGGGCGCGCCGCGAATTCCTTGCTGGCGCGGCGCTGCGTGAGGTACATTGCACGGGGCGCTTACGCAACCTGGCTCGTGCATGCGGCCGTAGCGAGTGATCCCGTGCACGGGGCGCTTACGCGACCCCGCTCCCAGCGTTCACCAGTGCATCGGACGCGGTTTGACCGCGGGTTCCTTGAGGTGCAGCGCCTGGCAGATGCGCTCGAACTGCGAATCATGCTCGCGCCAGACGCCGAAGAATAACTTTTCGGCCACCGTGTTGTCGGGGCCGAACGAGACGGCGATCGCATGCGTCTGACCAAACCAGACCTTGGCTTCCGACTTGGCATTGGCCAGCAGGAACGGCGCGTGCGGCCAGACCAGCTCCGCGTCGCCGACGCCGTGGTTGCCTGCCGACGCGCCGATAATCGCGACGACCTCGCTCTCGGTCATGCCGACCTTGATCTTGCCGAAGGCCTCCTCGTCGATGCGCGGCTGCGGTCGCAGGAACCAGTAGCCCGCGACAATGCCGATTGCCAACACGAGGAAGATCGCGGCCGAGATGACGATGCGTCTGCGCATGGCACACCCCCGATCACAAGATTCGGCCATAGACCGGGCGCGGTTTCCTGTCGGCGAGGCGAAACCAAACGCCGACCATGTGCAGATGCGAGTCATACTCGCGCCAGACGTTGCCTATGTTCTTGGAGAGTACCTTGCCGTCATCGGCGAACCCAATCTGGATGGCTTTGTCTCTGCCAAGCCACGTCTTCACAGATTTCTCAGGGAAAATCCAGAAGGTGCTAACATTGAACGGGTTCAGTTCACCCTCACCGACGCCATAATTCCCCGGCGGGGCGCCGATGATGTCGATGACCTGCTGCTCGGTCATGCCGTGCTCGATCCGGGCGAATGCCTGCTCATCGATGCGCGGACGCGGCTGCAGGAACCAGAACGCCGCAAACGAGCCGGCCGCGAGCGCGAGGAAGGTCAATGAGCAGATCACGATTCGCTTGCGCATATTGCTGTCTCAAAAGATTTCCACGTCCAGCCGCTGCCTTCGTTCCTTCAGTTGCAGCATCTGTAGGATCCGGTCGAGCTGCGATTCATACGGCCGCCAGACATCGCGCAGGGCCCGGCTCTCGACTTTGCCTTCATCAGTAAAGACGATCTCGATCGCCTTTTCTTGCCCGAGCCAGTTCTTAACGCGCGGGTCATCGACTTTCCAGATGTAGCCGCGCGTGTAAATTTCGATCTCGCCTTTGCCGACGCCATAATCGCCGGCAGGAGCGCCTATGATGTCGATGACTTCGCGCTCGGTCATGCCGGCCTGGATCTTCTCGCAAGTCTCCGCATCAATGCGCGGATGGGGTTGGAGCAGCCAGAATACAAGTAGGACCACGATCACGACACCGAAAAACGCCAGACTTGCAAGGAGAATTCGTCGCATACTATTCTCCGCTCAGCTCGTATAGAATGGGACGAACTCGCCCTTCCTGCACGGTGACGGCATGCCCTGGTCAAGCAGCAGTTTCATGCGACCCCGGCAAGTCAATGACTCGATCATCCATCTTGGCTGCCGCGAATTCGAGAGCCTGGCGAATATCGTCGTCTTCCAGCTCTGGATACTCGAGACGCAGTTCATCACGATCAGGGTAAAATGCCGCGAGTTCGACGACGCGGCGAACAGTGAGACGAAGGTCGCGCACGCACGGTTGTCCATTCATCCTGGCTGGATTGCTGGTGATCTGTCGAGCATTGGTTCTCCTGTATCTGCAGCAATTTCAGGCATTGACGATCATTCGCGCTTCATCAACTCTGAGCATGGCTCCAACCCTTATCCAACTCTCATCCTGGCGTTGCAAAAGGCCCTCTCCTAGCCAAACCCGGTCGTCGATAAAGTGCCTGATCCTCCAAGGATTCTCGTTCGTGTCAACGGCTGTGCAATAAATCAAGAAGCACCTGGCTCCTTGCTCGATCAACTCAACATGCCTGAGCCTTTCACGATAGGCGAGGGTTGGATTATCTCGATGCTCTCTGTGGTACGTGACCCGCACCAGGCGCTCTCCATCCACGTTTTCTGCCTCGTGTGTCCACACACGTATGAAGACCGCGCCATCCCCAGCGCGAACGGCCCCCCACGACCATCGAACATTGGCCAGAGGCGCGCCCAGGTACTCAAAAAAGTCCTTCTGGCTCATAGGCATGAAGCACCTCAACCCTATTCTACTCGATTTACTTCTTGTGCTCCTGCTCCGCCTTCGCGCGCAGGAAGGCCTGGATGAAGTCGTCGATTTCGCCGTCGAGGACGCTGTTGACCTGGGCGGTTTGCGTGTCGGTGCGGACGTCCTTGACGAGCGTGTACGGCTGCATGACGTAGTTGCGAATCTGGCTGCCCCAGCTCACCTCGCCCTTCTCGTCGTATTGCTTCTCCGTCTCGGCCTTCTTCTTCAACTCCTCGATGCGGTAGAGCTTGGCCTTGAGCAGGGCGAGCGCGTTGGCGTCGTTCTTATGCTGGCTACGCTCCGTTCGGCTCTCGGCCGCCACGCCGGTCGGGAGGTGCGTGTAGCGGACGCCCGATTCGGTCTTGTTCTGGTGCTGGCCGCCGGGACCGCCGGAGCGGAAGGTGTCGCGCTTGAGATCGTCGGGCTTGATCTCGATGTTGATCGTTCCCTCGATATCCGGCGCCACATCGACGGCAGCGAAGGACGTATGCCGGCGCTTGTTGGCGTCGAACGGGCTGATGCGCACGAGGCGATGGACGCCGATCTCGCTTTGCAGGTAGCCGTAGGCGTAGTCGCCGCGGATGGCGATGGTGGCGCTGCGGATGCCGGCCTCGTCGTTGCGCAGCTCGTCGATCATCTCGAGCTCGTAGCCATGCCGTTCGGCCCAGCGCGTGTACATGCGCAGGAGGATCTGGGCCCAGTCGCACGCCTCGGTGCCGCCGGTGCCGGCGCTGATCTTGACGAAGGCGTCGGAAGCGTCCTGCGACCCGGTGAACATGGCGCGCAGGTCGAACTCCTCTAGCTTCTTCTCGATCGCGTACAGTTCCTTTTGCAGATCGCCTTCGAGGCTAGCATCCTCCGCGCACAGCTCGCACAGGGCCTGCAAGTCCTCGGCTTGCTTGGTAATCGCGTCGAACGGCTGAATGAGCCCGTTGAGCGGCTTGATCTGCTGAATGATCTGCTTGGCCTTTTCCTGGTTGTCCCAGAAGTTCGGCTGCTCCATCAGCGCGGTGAGCCGAGCCCGCTCGGTGCGTTTGCTGGCGACGTCAAAGAGAGTCCCGGAGCTGAGTCAAACGGGCCAGCACCTCATCAGTGCGACGACGGAGTTCGATGTTCATGAAGATTCATCCTTTCAGGGTTGCACTAATATCAGAGGCCCGGCATGTCACGGCGTCGCAAGACGCGCTCGTGCGGACGGCGAATCCGCAGGACACGGACCTCATTTGAAACGACGACAAACACGGCTCGATAGTATTTGCCTCTGGGTGTCTTGAACAACGCTTGTCGAAGGTCCACGGCAGGGCGCCAGGCGCTCCGGCGCCCTGCCGCAAGCCAGGGGGTTTTCTGCGAGCTTGTTCAGAGCTGCCGCATACGCATTTTTCCAGCGCTGTGCGCCCGCCGGCGACCGGCTTGTCAACCACTCAACATTGGAGGCCGCGTCGCGCACAGCTTTCTTCAACACGATCACGTGAAAGTGCGTCATCGCTTCTTCGCAGCATCAATGAGGCGTTGAAGATCCGCCAGCACCTCTTCCGCGGGCCGGCCCTTGTCGCCGTTGAGCATGTCGTCGAGCGCCTCCTGGATTGCCTCGGTGTCGTCGGGAAACTCGCCCGGCTCCGGATGCTGGTCGCGCCATTCATTCAGCGCCTCTTCGGGGGACATGCCCGCGCTTCCGTTCTTGAGCTTCTCGCCTACGAACCGATGGAACTCGCGAAGTTCGCTGCTCGGGGCCGTTGTTTTCATGCTCATGGCGCTGGGTCCTTTCGCAATCCTAGGCTGATGCTGCCTTTGGCCCTGGCGAAGCTTGGGCGGCGTCTCCAACAACGCGCGCCACGCCAAGATGATCGAACCAAGCGGGAGTGCCGTCAGCGCTGAGGTAAACGGCCACGCCGGCTCGAACAATGAGTGCTTCCGGATGATCGACCTCGATATTTTCACCGTTCACGAACTCGACGGTGTAAGATCGGAACGGTTTGCGATGGCTCAAAGCGCGGAGCAGCTTCTCAAAGTTGTCTTTTTCCATGCTCTTCCTCACTTGATTGCGCTGAAAGAAGACGACGCGAACGCTAAACGACGAGCGCCATCCTCCCTAAACTGACTCCTCCACGCAACTGCAAGTTCATTCTATCACAGGATCATTCCATGGCTAAACTCACCGGCAAGACCGTTCTCGTTACGGGCGGCGGGTCGGGCATCGGGGCGGCGGCGGCGAAGGCGCTGCTCGACGAGGGCGCGAAGGTCGCCATCGCCGGGCGCGATCAGAAAAAGCTCGACGACATCGCCAGAGGCAAAATGCTGGCGGTTTCCTGCGACGTGGCCGATGTGAAGCAGGTGGCCGCCATGGTCAAGCAGGTGACGGAGAAGCTCGGACCGATCGACATTCTCGTCAACAACGCGGGGACGAACCTGAAAGAACGAACGTTCCGCGAGCTGACGCCGGAGCGGTGGGACAGGCTCATTCGCATCAATCTCGACGGGGCCTTCTATTGCATCCACGCCGTCTTTCCGAGCATGCTCGCCCGCAAGGACGGCGTCATCATCAACATCGTCTCGATCGCTGGCAAACGCGCGTCGCCGCTGGGCGGCGTTGCGTATGCAGCGTCGAAGTTCGGTCAAGCCGCCCTGGGCATCGGGTTGGCCGGCGAGGAAAAAGACTCCGGCATTCGCGTGTGCAATATCTACCCGGGCGAAGTCGATACGCCGATCCTGGTCCATCGCCCGCAGCCGATCAGCGAGGCGCATCGGGCGACAATCCTCCGGCCCGAGGACGTCGCGGACGCCGTGCGGTTTGTCGCGCTGCTGCCGCCGCACGTGTCGGTGCCGGAATTGGTGATCAAGCCGACATCGCAGATGTATGTGTGATTGCGCATGAAAAAGCCCGCGAGTTGCCTCGCGGGCTCGTCCCCAATCCGTCGTGCATCAACGGTCGCGGTACCAGTAACTCGGCGCCTGCATGGGGACATATCCGACCGGCTGCATCGCGGCAGCGTTGGTTTGATAGGTTGGCCAGTACGTCGTCGGCGTTGCACCGTTCTCGGCACTCATTTTCCTGATAGCATCCTTCGAAGCGTCGGCGGGGGGCCCCGGCGGCGGGAACGTCATGGGCCAGGGCGGGTACGGCGTGGCTTGCGGCGACGGCAGCATGCGCTGGTCGATCGGGAAATAGGAATACCATGGCGCCGTCGGACGCTGAATGTCAGGCCCGAACTTGACGTCGACGCGAAATTGAAAGACGGTATTCACCTTCACCGGCGGGCGTTCCCATGCGTCGCTGCTTGCGACGACGCCCAACCAGGCCAATCCGACCAATCCAAGCCACCAGCGGCGGGAGACAAATCCTGTCATGCGATTCCTTTCTCGATGTAGAGCATCGGTTGCAGTGGCGCAAATCAATCATGCCTCACGGCAGGCCGGCTCGCATCCAGGAATACCGATGGACTTCGACGAAATGCCATTCATTGGCTCGCGCAACGCGAAAAAAAGAAATGGCCGGACCACCGGGCCCGGCCAATCGTAGTGCGATGTGAACGAAGTTAGCGGCCGTAGTACGGATACGGGCTGTAGTAGACGGGGCGAGGATACGTGGCGAACTGGTACGGTTGCGCGTAGGGCTGGATGGCTTGCGGCATCGGCATGTTGCCGCCCGGGGCGACGGCCGAGTCGAATCCGCTGTAAAAGCCCTGGGCGTGCCCGTAGAAGTTGGGCGCGCCATAATACGGAGCATGGCTGGGAGCGCTGTACATGGTTTCGGGGCCGGGCGGCTGGCCGTTGCGCCAGATGCCGCACACGCTGTTGCCGCCGCTCTGGTAACTCCAGTTCATGCCGACGCCGAAACGATTGTTGATCCAGGCGGAGGCGTGTTGCTGCGAAAGGGCAATCGCGCAGATTGCCAGCAGACCGACTGCGAGAACCTTCTTCATGGGACCCTCTTCTCAGGTTGCGAGTGAGGCGTGCGCCGGTCTCACCGGTTGAGACGGGCACGCGGAGCTATGGGAAGAATTCCCTACGATCGATTGTCGGGCCAGGAATTGTTGCATGGAGTAGGCGCAATTTTCCGGGATTGCGACGCCACGAAGCGCGAAATTCTCGCTTTTCATTCAAGTCTCGCCCTTGATTTGTCGAGAACGTTCGCCAAGTTTTCCGCGGGAAAATTGTGAAATTTACAATTCTGCTCTTGAAGTGGCTGCGAAGCCCTGCGGATGCGCTTCAGCGGGAGAAGTGTCATGCCTACAATATCCGCTACAAGAGAGGAACGACGATGCAGATCGAACACATGGCCTTGAACGTCCCGGACCCCGTTGCAATGTCCGCATGGTACGTCAAGCACCTCGGCATGCGCATCGTGCGCCGCCAGGAACAGGCGCCCTTCACGCACTTCATTGCCGATGAGGCCGGGCACGGGGTCTTGGAGTTGTATCGCCATGCCAAGGCCGCCATGCCCGACTACGCCTCGCTAGAGCCGCTCTCCTTGCACGTTGCATTCAAGACGGACAATGTGGAAGCCGAGCGCGCGCGCTTGCTCGCCGCCGGTGCGACACCGGCGGGCGATATCGTCACGACCGAAAAGGGAGACGTGATGACGTTCGTCCGCGATCCGTGGAACGTGACGGTCCAACTCGTCAAACGGGCCAAGCCGCTCATTGACGTGCGTTAGTCTTACTTGACCGACGATGCAGAAATGAACGGCAACTTGCGCCGCGCCGGCGCAAAGGCGTCGCGCGCGGCCAGGATGGCGTGGCGGAAAGACTCGGCATCGGGGACGGCCGTCAGCGTCATCAGCACCTTGCCGTCGTTGATGATCTCGATGTCGGCGGAGCGGAAGAAATCATCCACCGATTCCTTGTCGAGCAAGACCTCATCGATCTCGGTGAGAGCAACCTGCTCGCTGATCGAGTTGGTCCAGCCGCGCTGGATCATCACCTTCTTGTCGGTGAGCAAGTAGCGGATGCCAATAAACGGCAGAATCTTGCTGAAGTACGGCAAGGCCATCGTGATCCAGCCCAGCGGCGCGAGGACGATGGTCTTCGTGAACATCTTGCCCAATCCCGCTAGCATCGGCGTCCGTGCGACCGAGGGCCAGACGATGCGGATACGGGTGCCGTTGTCGTTGGTGTTTGTCGTCATGCGTAGGTTCTTGAAGGTCGGATCCGTCAATTCTGTAATATCGATTCTTGCCGCGTTGCCAAGCGAGAGCATGGATTGCCTATCTTTCCGCGGCGGCTCTGCTCGAACATTAGCAAATCCTCCAAAAACCAATTCTTTCACGGCGTCGGCCCCGCGCATCCGATACTACCGACAGGGTCAATGCCGGCAATCGGAGATGGTTCATGCGTCGGTGGCTGTGCGCGTGGTTGGTTGCCTTGAGCGGCTGCCACGCGTTCTACATGGACGTGGACGGGCGAATCGCGCAACGCGCCGCGGAACCCATCGACATCCCGGCGCGAGGGCCGAGCCAGCTGCCGGACGTCTCTCAGGAGAATCCGGCTGCGGGGCTGGTCGGGCTGGGCTTGCCGGTCGAGCCGTCGGCTCAAAAGGACGAAAAGCAGCCCGACAAGGGCCCAAAGAACGCGATGATGCAGCGCCTTATGCCAAGCGAAAAGCTCGTGGGCCGCTCGGTGCCGGACATCGTCTTTCCGCCCGCGAAA
>Ga0233424_10003284_pt1 | contig 10574 bp, 10 predicted proteins | sample Watercolumn_Towu_FD_181011 | JGI IMG/M metagenome (GOLD analysis project Ga0233424, IMG submission 181011) | Freshwater microbial communities from Lake Towuti, South Sulawesi, Indonesia - Watercolumn_Towuti2014_125_MG | ecosystem: Environmental > Aquatic > Freshwater > Lake | place: Indonesia... | reverse complement strand
GCCTGTGTGGCGTTGAGTCGAGTACGCGGGGCGCGGCGCGAGACCAGCGGCCGATTCGAGGCCGCCGATCGAGCCGTTCGACTGGCCCCGGCTTTCGAATCGGCGCTGGTCGAATTGTCCGAGGCCGCGCTCGCAGCCCGCAAACTCGAGCAGGCTCTGCAGGCGGCCACCACCTTGATCGAGATCAACCCGCGGTCCGTCGACTATCTGTTGACCCGGTCGACGGTCTTCGCCGCGCAACAAGACTGGGCGCGGGCCGAGGCCGATTGCCGCGCGGCTTTGCAGATCCACCCCCTGCACCGGCCGGCTCGACAATTGCTCGCCACCTGCCTGGCGAACCAGGGTAAGCGGGAACAGGCCGATGCCGAATTGCAGACCGCAAAACGGCTGGTCGTCGATCGCACGCCGTAGCTCAAAACTTGTTTTGAGCTTCCCAAGCCATCGTCATTGGCCCGGGCGGCTCGAAACAAGGATCGAGTTACGCGATGCGGCTCGAAACAAGTTTCGAGTTACCGTTGCTGTCGAAATTGGGCGGGATCACCATTTTTTTTCGAGATTTTTTGTCGGAAAATGGGGTCTGGAAACGTTAGATTACATGGGTGGCGGTGTCGGTCACGATTGCACGCGGCCGGCCGGTAGCTCTTAGCAAGCGAATCGAAGAGGTGGACGGGATGTCGCGCGAGGCGATCTTTGAATCGAGTGTCGACTTTTTCCTGCGACCGCTGCGGGAATTTCTCGACGACGATTCGGTGACTGAAATCATGGTCAATCAGTTCGACCGGATCTACGTGGAGCGTAACGGGCAGTTGTTTCCCACGCACGCGGCGTTCGAGTCCGAGGATGCGTTGCTTTCCGCGGTGCACAACGTGGCGCAATGGGTTGGACGCCGGATTGACCATGACCAGCCGATCCTCGACGCGCGGCTGCCCAATGGATCGCGCGTGCATGCGATCATTCCGCCCGGCTGCCGGGCCGGCACATGCCTGAACATCCGCAAATTCAAGCGGGGTGGCATGACGATGCGCGACTTGATCGACTACGGCAGTATCTCCCCCGCCGCGCGCGAGTTCCTGGAGATCTGCGTTCGATTGCACAAGAATATCGTCGTCTCGGGCGGCACCGGTACCGGCAAGACATCGCTGCTGAACGCGGTCTCCGAAGCGATTCCCGAAGAGGAGCGGATCATCGTCATTGAAGACACTTCGGAACTGAAACTGCAGCAGCGGCACTGCCTCTACCTTGAAGTGCAGCGGCCGGACCAGTTTGGACGCGGGGCATTGTCGATCCGCCAGCTCTTCGTCGCTTCGCTGCGGATGCGACCTGACCGCGTGCTGGTCGGCGAAGTCCGCGGCGGCGAGGCGCTCGACATGATCCAGGCGATGTTGAGCGGCCATACTGGCAGCCTGACAACCGTGCACGCAAACAGCGCCCGCGACGCGTTGACGAGGCTGGAAACGCTGTCGCTAATGTCGGACGTCGAGCTGCCGGTGTACGTCGCGCGAGCCCAGGTGGCGGCGGCCATCCAGGTCATCGTGCAGCTTTCCCGATTCAGTGTCGACGGTTCACGCCGAGTTACCAGAATCTCCGAAGTAACCGGGCTCGATGCAAACAACCAGTACCTCTGTCATGATTTGTTCGCGCTGCGGATGCAGGGGATGGACTCCCGAGGACGGCTGCAAGGGGAACTGGCGATTACGGGAAGAAAGCCGACCTTCGCCAGCGAAGTATATGACCAGGGCCTGGCGGAGGCCGTCCAGGAAAGCGAGCCATTGTGGACCAGACAGAATTGAACGCAGATCGACGAAAGCGGGCGCCAAACCGGTGAAATCGGTTCAACTTTGCGGCAACCGGCGGGCTCAGATAGAATAGGAACCGGGAGATGAAGGAAAGACCGGCACAGTACGGCTGTCAGGCAACGGGAACGCGACAAGTCGCACCGGGTACCCGTCGCGCGGTGTGGGCCAGGCCATGTTGCGTACGATGGCCGCGACGCTCGCCGGCGGGAAAGTGTTGCGTCGCGGCCCGTCACCCGTGCAGGAACTCACCGCGGCGCCGAGGTGCCGCCACGTTGGACTACGCATTGACCATGGGAGTCGTGCTGCCGATGGCCGGGATCGTACTCTGGTTCGGTCCCCGCATTTTGCGGCTGGTGTATGAATTCACCAGTTCCGTCATCGGTTGGCCGTTTCAATAGACAACTTGAAAAGGAGGATGGGAATGCGGAACGAGCAGAAAGCAGTACGAGGCTGGCGGGACCTGCTGCGCGCGATCCATCACGATCAGCGCGGAGCCGTCAGTATCGAAACGGTCTTGATTGTGGCGGCGATCGCCCTGCCGGTATTGATCTTTATCCTCAAGTTCGGCTGGCCGAAAATCCGCGACTTCTTCAATCGAGGAATCAACGATCTGGACGGTTCCGCGAAAGGTGTGACCAACGGGACGACTTGAGCCGATGATCTGTTCCGTACTCTTATTTGGATTCCTGGCAGTGTCCGCATATACCGATATTCGCCAGCACTTGATTCTCAATCGGACCGTCTATCCCGGCATCGTCGTGGCGCTGGGAACCAGCGGCGCGGGCAGCCTGGCGGGCCTGTCCGAATCGGCGGACGGCGGACTGGCCTGGACGCGTTGGGGCTTTGTGGAGTTCTCCCAATCGCTGGCAGGAATGTTCACTTGCGCCGCGCTGCTGGTTGCCTGTTACGTCTGCATGCCGGGTCAGGTGGGTGGCGGCGATGTGAAACTGATGGCGATGATCGGCGGATTCCTGGGGCTGTATGCCGGGTTGGAAGTTGTGCTGTGGACGTTTCTGATCGCCGCCTGTTTCTCGATCATTCGCTTGACCTGGCAATACGGCGCGTGGCAATTGGTCAAGCGGACAATGCAGTATTTCATCGCGTTGGTGCGGCTGGGACCGGTGGGGGGACTGGCGGAAGAGGATCGGGCTTCGTTGCAAGCCCCGCTCTACCTGACGCCCAGCGCCATCCTGGCGGCGGTGCTGGTGAGGTTTGAGTTACTGGCGTGAGCGAGCGGTGATGCCGCCCGGGGTGCGACAATGGACAAGCAGTTCCTGATGGCCGGCTTCCCCGAGTTGCTGGGCATTCCGCTGCTGGCAGCCGCACTGGCCGGTTTGTTGAGGCTGCAACGATGCCAGGTCGATTGGAGCCGCTTGCGGCATCTGCCAGGGGATCAGGTCGGCGCGGTGCAGAGCCTCAGTTTCGTGCTCACCGTACCGCTGTTCATTCTGATCATGTTGTTCATCGTGCAGTTAAGCCAGATCACGATCGGGAAGATCGTGGTCGAGTACGCGGCCCAGACCGCGGCACGATCGGCGCGAGTCTGGATTCCCGCCAGCCTCGGTCCCGGTCACGAACGAGAAAATCAGATGATGGGATTGCAGTATCTGGGCCGATTCCGCGACGAACACGGCGTCAACTTCGACCGATTTCGCGTGGCCAGCGTCGACAGTGAAAAAATGCGGAAAATCCATTTTGCCGCCGCCATGTCCTGCGTTTCGATTTCCCCTTCCCGCAACGTCGCCGCGACCGGATTGCCGATGGCGCCGCAAGCCATCGCCTCCCTGGACAGGGCCCTGCACCTTTACTGGCCTGCCGCGGCACAGAATCCCAAGGTCGCGGCCCGCTTGTCCCACAAATTGAACTACGCGCTCGATCAGACCCGCGTGCAGATCGAGGTCCTGCATCGCTTGTCGGATGAACCGCCCAACGCCGACTACGCACCGCGCTACGATGAATTCGTCAACGGTGAAATCGGCTGGCAGGACCAGCTCGTCGTGTCCGTGGAGCATCAGTTCGCGCTGCTCCCCGGCCCCGGGCGAATTCTCGCTCGACGCGCCACCGCGCCGATCGGCTCGCCGTCGCTGGGCAACGAGGGATCGGACGAGCTGGCGCGGCGCGTGCGCACGCAGGGTCGCGGACTGTACCAGTACGCGCTGACCGCCACGGCGCGCGTCCACAACGAAGGCGACAAGCCGGCCTTTGAGTATGTCCAGCGGTACCAAGGGGGCCGACAGTGGTCGACCGGTTCGCCGCGCGTCATTACCGGCTCCGGACCGTACCGCAATCGCAAGGCCTGCGCAGAATGCCGGTCGCTGGGAGGATGACCTGATGAAAACCTGGCCGAAACAACTCTGCCTGGACGTCGTCCGCACGATGACATCTGCCGGTCGTCGCCTGCACGTGGACCAACGCGGCGCAATGAGCATCATCTCGGTCTTCACCCTGCTGCTGTTGACCATGGTCCTCGGCCTGGTCATGAACTCGGCACGCGAAATCGATCATAAAGTCAAACTGCAAAACGCCGCCGATGCCGCAACCTGGACCGGAGGACTGGTCCTGGTCCGCAGCCTGAATACGCTGGCATTCACGAACCACCTGCTATGCGACGTCTTCGCGCTCACGGCATTCATGCGCGAGGCCGACGAAAATCACTCCGAGCAAAGCGCCCAGGAAATTCTCGAACACTGGGAACGGATCGGCCCTTTCCTGGCAACCTCCGAGTTCCCGCCGTTCGCCGAACTGGGTAACGCGATCGTCGCCAAGGTACCGATCGAACAACAGATGGTGAAGAAATGGTCACAATGGGCGCGCGTTTCCTCGTCGGCAATCCGCCCCGTGCTGGAAAGTATCCTGCAGAATGAGGCGATCCCCGAATTCCAGCGCACATTGGCAATCGCAACTCCGACGTTGACACAACGCGCCATGGACGAAGTCGCTCGACGGCACGGGCAGGGCTGGCCAGAGCGTATCGCATTGCACGGCGTCCTCTGGCGCACCATCGCCGATCCGGTCGGCGGAACGCAGGAGTCGGTCGTGCCCTCGCTGCCCGCAGTCGATCCGGTCTCGACCCCCGACCCGCGATACTTTCGGGCGGCCCGGTCGGAACGCGACTTCCTCGCCCACCGTTATCTCCGCCAATGGAATAACGAGCGACTGCGCGAATTCGACGGCGTCAACGGAGAAATCGGCCAACATGGAAAAATGTCGCAGTTCGCCAACCTGTGGCGGATCTTCAGCTGCGGTCAACTGCGCGTGCTGCTGGAAGAGGAATACCCCGACCGCAACCTGACCTATCAGTTGCGCTGGATCGACTCCGGCAACCTCTCGTATCAGATCCGCCGCCAGGACGGGATTCCACCGCAACGAATACCGGTCGATCAACCCGACCTCGATCAGTACCTGGAACGCGACTTCATGTTCGTCGGCGTCGTCTACGCGCCTCCCTGGCGTCAGATGATGCCGGGGCTGTTCAGGTCGCCAACCGCGGGGCCCGCGCTCAGCAACTCGGCGGGCCAGGCGTTTCCTATTCCTCGAACCAGCGCGCCAAACGGTGGAACAACAGCAGGCGGTGCTGGTCAAGCCTCGGGCGCTCTCGCGCAGGCCTACAGCCAGATCCTGGTCTCCGTGCCCCGCCGCCGATTGGTGCCCGATCCGATCTGGCTCGCGCGGCGCCAAAGCAGCAGCTACCACGCCATGCATTGGGACCTCACCAATCAAAACTGGAATCTGCAGTTGACGGCCGCGACCGCGCCGACCATTCCGGAGATCCTCAGCACCCATCCGGGAAATGTCCCGCTGCAAGGTCAACTGCCGAACTTGCGCGGCTTGACGCCGCAGGATTTGCATTGGATCAGTAATCATTGAGGAGTCGAGGGGGAGTGATTGGATGATGCGGGATGGGCTTAGAAAAATCGGTCGGAAACAGGCATTTGGGAGTCGAGCACCACGTCGACGTGTGTTGCGCGATACCGACTGTTTTCCCCTCACCCCCCCGACCCTCTCCCCATGCAACCGTGGAATAGACGGTCGCATGGGGCGAGGGGAGCCGAGGGATTCAGATAGGGGTGCCCAACATATTTGGTCTGGTCCAAAACCCGAATTTTTGTCGGCCCAGGTGCGGGGTGGGAAGGAGAACTTGGGCGTGGAGACCGTTCGACGCGTTCGGCGGCGCGGGCTGGCGCCGCTGGAGTTTGTGCTCTGGCTGCCGGTTTTCATGTTTGTCATGGCGCTGATGGTGAACTTCGGCACGATGGCAACCTGGCGAATGCGGGGCGAGGTCGTTTCGCACGACGCGGTGATGCGGGTTCGCAGTCCGCGTACCGCGGACAACGAGGCGGGTCCGGGCGCGCCGGTGTGGCCGGCACCGGCCGACATGAACGTGCGAGCCGATCGTCCGATCGTGCAATTGGACGATCCGCAGCTCATTTCGCAGCGGATCCGCGGGGTGGTTCGCGGCCCGTTGCCCAATAATTTCGTCGTTCGTCCCTTGCTCGATCCCCTGCGCGGCAACCTGCAAGGTACGGCGCAGATCGACCGGCCCTATCCGTTGCTGCCACGACTCGGCCCGTTCACAACCGGCACGATCAGTAATCCGTTGCTCGACCGGGAATGGACCAACCATGAAATGGGGATTCCGAATGTCTCGCGTCGCACCTTGGCGCTATACGACATGCCGTTCGATCATGCCGGTTGGGCGCGGTTTGAGAGCGAGTGGCGGGCGATCCCATCGATCGCGGATTTTGCCGCACTGCGCGTTCTGGAATACGACGATGACTGGGTCTACTATGGCCACGAATACCGCGACTGGCACTTCATGGGCACGCGCGACTTTCATCCCTTCGTCATTCCTGACCGGTGCACACTCAATTTTCGCGAGATACGTCAGCAGAAGGTCGAACCGCTGATCGATATCCCGCTCCCCAACGGGCGCCGGCGGCTGGGAGAAGTCACTCGACTGCCTCGCACCCTGACCAGCGCATTTCTGGCGATGTTCCGGCGCACGAAGGCGGCGATGGAAGCCGAATTGAAGATGTTGACCATGAATCCGCCGCCAGGGGATCCCAACGTGGGCGCGAAGATCGCGTTCATCATGCGCGAGTTGCCGATTGTCGATTCCAAGATTTCCCAGCTGGAGCGATTCGAAAAGCGGATCCCCAGCTTTGAAGCCAGAATGGCGACGCGCCCGTGAGCATGCTTAATCGAGTGACCACCGAATTACCTGGTGCCGCCGCTCCCGCCCGGCGGTTGGCCCAATGGACCACCAATCTGCTGTTCTCCGCGCTGGTGATGGTGCTGGCCGTCGCGCTGGGGCGGAACGTCATCTACTGGTGGAAACCGTCGGCAACCGCTCGGCCGTTGACCGAGCAGGCGCGGGACGTAATCGGATTCGGAGAATTGGGCTCGGAAAACGCGAGCCACGATATCCGCTTCGGCGACTCGCCGTTGATCATGCGGCGCGATCGGGTTCGAGGTTCCCTGGAGGAAGCGTTGCGAAGACTCGAGGACGAGACGATCCGCATCGGTATCGCGTCCCAGGCAGCGCAACGCGGATTGGCGACCCTGCCACCCGAACAGCAGGACGAGCGGCTGCGCGATCCACCAAGGCGGACCGTCCCGGGGCAATGGGATCTTTACCTGGGCACCGGGCCCCTGCCGATGGCCTGGATGGTCACGGCGGCGGGCGATGCCATGCGCGACGGCAGCGTTGCCGTCGCGCGGCAGCGTATCATCCTGGCCTGGGGGCTCATCCTTCCTTACGGCGACTCGGAAGAAGAGTGGGGAGTCTTCGCGTGGGGCGCGTCGACCGGCAGCGATTCGACCGTGGATGATCTGGCGAGAATCGCTTTGCCGCCGAACGCGCGGCGATTGCTGTCGATCGGCAATCCGCTCGGCGCCGGACTGATCACGTTCCAGGGGACCGGCTCGCGGGCAGACTGGCGCGACTTCTATCGTGACTGGTTCGCCCAGGATGACTGGAAAATCGTGCTGCCCTGGAACGAGAGTCGCGATGCCAGCGCGGCGCGATTCCGGAATCGAGCCGGCAACGAAGTCGACGTTGAATTATTGAGCGACGGTCACTCCCTACGCGGCCTGCTGGCCGCCGTCTCGCGGCCCGATTCGCAACCGGACAGGCCACCAGGGCAGGCTGACAGCTCGAACTCGACCAGCAGAACGCATCGACTCGATCCGACATCCACACCCGAGGAACCGTAACGCATGAAAGGCGCACCAGGACTGGTGGTGGCGATCCTGCTGGGATTGCTGGGACTCGCATTGAACTTCCTCTATTTGCGCTCGAAGGCGGCGCAAATCGAGAGCCTGTCGTTTGTGGGCGTACGCGAGGGAGTTACGATCCGGGTCGGGGACGAATTTCGCGAGGAGATGTTCGAGGAAGTCCGGATCCCGAAAAGCCACGCCGGCAACCTGGTGAATTACGTCTACCAGTACAAGGACATCCCGTTGATCGTGCGCACGCGGGCCGCGCACGATTATCGCGAACATGAGTTGCTGTCCCTGAACGAAGCGCGGACTCCACCACCTGAACTCAAGCTGGCGCGCGGGCAACTACTGATGTGGGTCGGCGTCGATACTTCCAGCTTCGTTCCCGACCTGTTGAATCCGGGCGATCGGGTTTCGTTTCTGCTTTCGGCGCCGCGCGGGCCGACGCCGGCGTCCGTGCTGGACCGGGACCCGGCCACCGAGGGCCCCACGCCCAGCGGCGGCCTTTCCGGCGGATTGTCGAGTGGAGTGGCCCTGGACGGCGATTCAAAGCGTTTGGGACCGTTCGTCGTCGCGGCAATCGGCAGCCGGATCGCCAGCCAGGACCTGGCCAGGGCCAATCAACTCGGTTCGTCCGGCGCCGGCGTAATCGGAATCTACGCGCCATACACCGGCGACGAAGATAATCCGATCCTCGATCCGAAAGCGATGCAACTGCTGGAGATGCTTCGCAAGCACCCCAACATGCGGGCCAGCGTATTGTTGCATCCGCGCAGCGACAGGAACTGAGCTACGACAAGAAACAAGCTATGAAAATCTGGTTCAACAAGGTGGACGAAAGCCGGCGGCAGAGCGTCGATTTCACGGCCAACGAAATCCGCATCGGCCGCGATCCCTCCAACGATGTCGTCTTACGCAGTCCGCTCGTCTCCCGGCGCCACGCCGTGGTGCGGCGCGTCAACGGCCAATTGGAGTTGGAGAATGTCGGCGTCAATAGCTGCCTGGTTGGCGACCGCGAATTGCTGGGCGGGGAAGCAGTGTCGTTCCCGCCGACCGTCAAGGTCCGCATCTGGCCGTTCACGCTGTCATTTGAATCGGACGCCACAACCGCATTCACCCGCGCCGAACTGGAAGCCCACATCCGCGGATTGGTGGCCGACCTGGAACTGCGGATGCATAAGACACTGCTGGAAAGACTCGATCTCTACGAAATGGAGTCCACCCGCGGTGCACGCCAGGAGAGCATCCTGCTGCTGGAGAATAACATCGAGGATATCAGCCGCGAGCTGAACCTGTTCGGCAAGCAAAACGAACAGCTGCTGGAAGAGATCGCGGGCCTGGCGCTGCGCGACCACGCGATCAACCAGCTCATTATGGAAACCAACGACGATCAGGTCTTTGATCTGGCGTCGTTAACCTCCAACGAATTCGACGTTCCGGCAACGCTGGTCCCCGAACGGGAAACCGAACTGCATGCGTTGATGGCGATGATCCGGGACAAACTGCAACTCGACCCGCTGCCGGACATTTCCAGCAAGATTCATCGCGTCGAGGAGCGATTCAACGAATTGTTTCATCTGGTTCGGCCGCACCTGCATTTCGAGTTGCGCAAATATGTCGTCCTGCGAATGCTCAAGAAGGACTTGAAAGACATCGTCTTCGGTCATGGTCCGCTGCAGGATCTGCTGAGGGCACCGACGATCAGCGAGATCATGGTGGTGAAAAGCGATCAGATCTTTGTCGAACGGGACGGCATCCTGGAGAAGTCGGGGCGGCGATTCATCTCGGACAAAGTCACCGAGTCGATCGTCGAGCGGATCGTGGCGCAAGTCGGGCGCAGAATTGACAAAAGCCAGCCGCTGGTCGACGCGCGCTTACCCGACGGCTCGCGCGTGAACGCGATTATCCCGCCCCTGGCAGTCTTCGGACCCTGCCTGACGATCCGCAAGTTCCCGATCCATCGGTTGACGATGGACGACCTGATCGACTACGGAACGATCCCCCGCGCCGCGGCGACGTTTCTGCGAGCGGCCGTCGTCGACCGGCGCAGCATTCTCGTCAGCGGCGGTACCGGATCCGGTAAGACGACCATGCTGAATGTGCTCAGCAGCTTCATTCCGTACAAGGAACGGATTATCACCATCGAGGACACGTCGGAATTACGCCTGCACCAGGATCATGTGGTGAGCCTGGAGGCGAAGCCCGCGAATGTCGAGGGAACAGGGCAATATACGATCCGCGATCTGGTCCGCAATGCATTGCGGATGCGGCCCGATCGGATCGTGGTCGGCGAATGCCGCGGCGGCGAGGCACTCGACATGATCCAGGCCATGAATACCGGACATGATGGGTCGATGACGACCGTGCATGCCAACAGTTCCCTGGAAGTGATTCAACGGCTGGAGTTGCTGATGCTGATGGGTGCCGAACTGCCGATGGCATCGATTCACCGGCAGATCGCCTCGGCGATCCACCTGATCGTCCATATCGATCGCCTGCCGAACGGTAAGCGGGTCGTGGGCCAGATCTCGGAAATCGTGGGACTGCACCCGGAAA
>Ga0233424_10003283_pt1 | contig 10574 bp, 9 predicted proteins | sample Watercolumn_Towu_FD_181011 | JGI IMG/M metagenome (GOLD analysis project Ga0233424, IMG submission 181011) | Freshwater microbial communities from Lake Towuti, South Sulawesi, Indonesia - Watercolumn_Towuti2014_125_MG | ecosystem: Environmental > Aquatic > Freshwater > Lake | place: Indonesia... | reverse complement strand
TGCACCTGAACCTGCACGGTCTGCGCGTGATCGGCCGCGAGACTGACCTCGTACCCACCGGCTTGCGCCGGCGTCACGACCACGCTCGACTCCTCGATGACTGGAGCGCCGGGTTCGGTCTCGATCGGCGGTATTTCGGGAACAACGGCCGGCTCAGGAGCCGGCTCCGCACTGACCACAACCGGCTCTCCGAACATCTGAACCACCAAGAACGTGTCGTAGTCGTCGAACTCTCCGTGCGAAATGCCGATCCCGATTTCAGAAAAACGCTCGTTCACGATATTCGCGCGGTGCGTGGGGCTCGCGAGCCAGCCGCTCGTCACGTCCTCTGACGTTTCGTAGTGCGCGGCCAAGTTTTCACCGGCGAGCGTGTACATGTACCCGGCGGTGTGAATCCAATCCCAGGGCGTCTTTCCCGCGGGACTCGTGTGCGCGAAATAGTGATTCAGCATCATGTCATCAGCCTTGGCCTGGGCCGCGGCTTGCAGCTGGCTGTTGGGCGTAAGGTCCGAAAGCCCGAGCGACTCACGCGTGGCATTCGTGAGCGCAATGATGTTTGCTTGCGAAATGGCGCTTGAGAACACAACGGCCGCCGGCAGCATGACCGCGACCGCGAACACGAGCACCTTCAACAGCACCAGCGCAACGGAATAACCGAACAACGCGCGGTGATGCAGAACGTGCGGCGTGTGGTTGTTTCCCTCGTGCGGGATGAAATGGTCGCGCAGGAGGTTCGCAGCAGAACTCATAAACCTGATGCTCTCAGGATAGCACACGAAACCTTCGCGTTCTACGGTTTCTCAAGCTCGGCACGCACGATGTAGCGCGCGAGAGCCGTGCCAAAGGGATAGGAGGTCTGCAGGGTCAGGAGCGATTGGTTTCCGTCGCCCTGATCCAAAACGCGCAGATCGGTCGGCGAAACGATGAACGTCTTTGTGACAATGTAGACGAAGACCTCTCCAGCGGCATCCGTGATTTCGATTTCATCGCCGACCGCTAGATGCGGCAGCAGGGCAAACACGTTTCGATACGGGTCGTCGACGCCGATCCAATCGCTCGAGTGACCGAAGATGAACACATTTCCCGGCTCTCCGGGCAGTGCGGTTTCGGGATAGTGCACGACGCCATGGTGCAGGGCATCGATGAATGTTGCCTCTTCCGTGTCTCCGATATACACGATCGGCGCCCGGACATCGATCACCCTAATGCGCAACTCGTCGGGACCGAGCGGAACCTCCGTCTGCGGCTGTTCGGACAAAATGACCTGTTCCGAACCGGTGACGGCGGAGCCGATTCGTGCGACTTGATAGCCCAATTCGCTTACGATCAGTCCAAAATCCATCACGACCACTATCAATAGCAACGCGGCGCCTACGAGGATCACTCGTCGGCGCCGTGTAGCAATCAATGGTTCAAATACGTCTTTTAGGCGTCGCGCTTGGTAGCCCACAGGATTGGCAGAACCAGGAGAAGCACAAACCAGGCGGGGATGCCGGTGGTCGGCAGTGCATCGGTTGCGCCAAGCACTTCCGGTTCCGGACCTGGATCCGGAACGCCCGGATCAGCCGGCTGTTCATCGGTTTCGCCCAGCACTTCGCCAGCGGGCGGGGTCTGGGTGTCGTCCGGAGTGGAATCATCGGAGCTGTCGCCGTTGTCCGGTCGATGGCCGCACGTTCCGCAGCTGCCACCGCCACCGCCACGACGGTCATCATCGTCGTCGTTGTTGTTGTTCGTGTCATCGTCGCCGATCTCCTCGTCGTTGTCCGCATCATCATCGTCATCGTCGTCGTTGCTGGACGGAATGTCGTCGTTTGTGATCGTGCAAGTCAAAGCATCGCCCGCTTCCAGTGTGACATTCCCGTTTTCGTCGCAATCGCCAGAGAAGGACGCCGTGTAGCCGGAGGCGTTCGTTTCGCTCACGACGTACGAGCCCGGGTCAAATTCGTTGGATTCGCCGGAGGTGACCTGCGTCTCGCCGACGAACAACGGGAAGCTCGAAACCGATCCTTCACCGTTGTCGTCGTTGATGACCACCTTGGTGACGGTCAAGGAACCCGTCGTCGGGTCGGGGTCCGGGTCCACGACAACATCGTTGTCATCGTTCGTGAGAGTGCAAGTCGATGTCTGATCAACAGAAACGGTCACCTGCCCGTTCTCGTCACAATCGCCGGAGAACGTTCCGGTATACCCGGCATTACCCGATTCCGTGACCGTGTAGGTACCGGCCGGCAACGTACTCGTATCGCCGGACACGACCGGTGAACCATCCACGAACAACGGGAAGTCGTTCACCGATCCCTCGCCGCCGTCATCGTTCACGACGATTTTGTTGACGATCAGAAAGCCGTTCAGCACGATCACCGGGTCGTCGTCATTGGTGAATTCACAAGACGCATCCGTGGCCGGGCTGCCTGAAGCGACAGTGGCCGTCGCGGTTTCGCCATCGAACGAACAGTTCGTTCCGGATCCGCTTGAGAAGGAATATCCGTCCTGCGCGACTTCCACGATCGAATACTGTCCGTCCGGAATGTTCTGGAAGGTAACCGAGCTTTCGCCGGTCGGAATCGTGAGAATACCATCGTCAACGATCGTATCACCGTCTTCGTCGATGGCAGGCGAAATGACGAACGAAAAATCATCCGGCGCCGCCGAGCCTGTATCGTCGTTCACGACAACCTTGCTGATCGTGAGCGAACCGAGCGTCACGGGAACCACGGTGTTGGTGATCGTACAATCGATGACGTCGTTTTCAGCAATGTCGCCGGAACAACCGTCCGAGTATTCCGTCGTGTATTCCGCGTCAGCGACTTCGTCGATCGAATAGGTACCTTCTTCGACTTCGACCGGGATCGCGTCTCCCGAAAGCGCGAACGCATCCCCTGCGTCGCCGTTACTCGTGAGGATCGCCGAGAAATCATCCGCGGATTTCGTCCCACCGTCCACGATCTTCGTCACATTCACGATGCCCGAGCCCGGAGGAATCACGACAACGCACGTGTCGACCGTAATCGAGACGTCCGCGGTCGCGTCGTTGCCGGACGGGTTCACGTGGTACATGCGGGTGTGGATCACGTACGAACCGGCCGACGCGTACGTGTGCGGTCCCGCATCATACGTAAACGTAAAATCGCTTTGGCCCGAAGGCGGGGTCGCTGCGAACACGACGATCCCCGGATCATCTGTGCTGTTGTTCAAAACCGCGTCTCCCCAGTCCACCTCAACACCATACTGTTCGATCTGACCCGGAGGCGCACTCCCGGTTCCGCTTCCCGCAACGCTCACGTCGCCAAAGAGCGGATCCGCATCGCAGGAAAAATTAAACGAAGGGAAATGTTCGCCCGTCACGTCCGTGATGGAATCGATCGTGATCGTCGGAGCGACCGCCGCAAAAACGAACGTCGAAAGATTCAAGTGCGCAGGCGACAGGGCGAGCGCCGAGGTCACCAGGACAAAAAGAACACGATGTGCTGTGCGGATCGCGGAACGAGAATAGGTCTGTTTCATAGGGGAAACCTTCCTCTCTCCAAGGAAGAGAACGCGGATGTCGCGTTTCCAGGTTTGTTGGACCTGGTGCCATTTCTCAATGAATTATCGTGCCGGCGGCATCCTATCAGCCGCGATGGTCTTTGTCGAGACTATATCTTATTCCCTGCTGGAAAGCCACCGTTCGGCATCCAAAGCCGCCATGCAACCCGTTCCGGCCGCAGTCACGGCCTGACGGTACTTGTGGTCAGCGACGTCTCCACCAGCAAACACACCTTCCACGCTCGTCGCGGTCGAACCGGGCTTGGTGACGATGTAGCCTTTCTGATCCAGCTCTAATTTTCCCTCGAACAACTTCGTGTTCGGCTTGTGCCCGATCGCGATAAACAAGCCTTCGGTCGCAAAGACGCTCTCTTCGTTCGTCTTACTGTTCCAAATCCTCAATCCCGTGATCTTTTGACCGTCACCGACGACCTCTTTCACTTCCGTGTTCCACATGAATTCAATTTTCGCGTTTTTTTGCGCACGCTCCTGCATGATCTTCGAAGCGCGGAGGGTGTCCTTGCGCACGAGGACCGTCACCGAGTTGGCAAACTTGGTGAGGAACGTCGCTTCTTCCATGGCAGAATCCCCTCCGCCCACGACCGCAATGTCTTTGCCCTTGAAGAAAAATCCGTCGCACGTGGCGCACGCAGAAACGCCGCGGCCGCCGTATTCTTTTTCCCCAGGCACGCCAAGCCACGTCGCGGAAGCGCCCGTCGAGACGATCACAGCTTTGGCCTGATACGTTTTCTCCCCGGCCTTCACCGTGAACGGATGCGACGTGAAATCAACGTCCGTCACATCTTCGCTTTCCACACGCGTCCCGAAGCGTAGCGATTGCTCTTTAAAAAGCGCCATGAGTTCCGGACCGAGCAAACCTTTGGGAAACCCCGGGTAGTTTTCGACCTCTGTCGTCAGCATGAGCTGGCCGCCGGGCACGAGCCCTTCGAACATGAGCGGCTTCAATTCGGCCCGCGCGGCGTAAAGCGCGGCCGTGTGTCCGGCCGGACCGGAACCGATGATGATCACGTTCTCAACCGACATGCTTTTCCAGTCGCGCCTTGAGCGCATCCTTGGTCATGGATCCCGAGAACTGATCGACGACCTGCCCGCCTTTGAAGACGAGGAAAGTCGGGATCGAGAGAATGTTGTATTTCTGCGCGAGTGATGGATGGTCGTCCACGTTCACTTTCGCGACCGAAATTGTGTTCAACTCCCGGCCGAGCTCCTCGACGATCGGCGACATGACCTTGCACGGGCCGCACCACGGCGCCCAAAAATCCACGAGCACCGGCATCTGCGCCTGCATGATCGTCTGATCAAACGTGTCCTGCGTGAGTTCGGTCATAGAGGAACGAGAGTGCTGAATAGTTGATTAACGCTTGGAAATGCCTTCGATCACCAGGCGGCGGGATTTCTTTTCTTCGGTGTATGCCTCGAGCACATCCCCGACTTCGAGTTTTGTGCGCCCTTTGTATTGCATGCCGCACTCCTGGCCGCCGCGCACTTCTTTGGCTTCGGACTTGCCGGACTGCAGGGCGAAAATTTCGCCTTCGCCCACGTACTGCTCACCGCGCTTCACGCGCAGGCGGGCTTTGGGGATGAGTTTTCCACCCAGCACTTTGCCGCCGACAATCATACCATCATCCGTTTTGCGGAAGATAGCCAGCACTTCGAGCTTGCCGAGTTCGGTCAGCACGGTTTCCGACGGCAACAGTTTTTCGAGGTCTTTCAGAACGTCCTCGAACAACTTATAGATGATCTTGTAATGCCGCACCGTGACGTTTTTGTCGCGGGCGAGCTGCTCGGCGGCCTGATTCGGCACCGCATTGAACCCCAGCACGTAGGCGCCGGTCGCTTCGGCGTTCAGCACGTCCGATTCGTTGATGTAGCCCAGGCCCTTGCCGATCACTTTCACGGAGACGTCTTCGTGGCGGATCGTGTCCAGCATGCCCAAGATCGCCTCGAGCGAGCCAAGCACGTCCGCGCGGATGATGAGGTTCAACACCTTGCGCGCTTCGCCTTCCTGGCCTTCCGTGGGCGGCGCGTGTTTGATCGCCGCGACTTCTTCGGCGGCTCCGCGCGAGACCTCCGTCACTTTCACCTTCTCGAGCGCCTTGGGATCCGCCGGCACTTCCATGATGTCACCAACGGCCGGAGCCGCTTTCCATCCGACGATCTTAACCGGCATGGACGGCGTGGCCTCGGACACGGCATCCCCCTTCCAATCGAGCATCGCCCGCACGCGGCCGTAGTTCAAATTGCGCACGCCCAGCGTATCGCTGCCGCGCAGGGTGCCGTTTTGCACGATCACGGTCGCTTCAACACCAGATGCCGGGTCCACGTGCGATTCGATCACCGTGCCGATCGCGCGTCGCTTGGGATTGGCGACGATGCGGTCCTTTTCGATGTCCGCGACCAGAAGTAGAACGTCCAACAGCGCGTCGATGCCTGTCCCGGCTTTGGCGGAAATGGGCGAGACGATCGTCTTGCCGCCCCAATCTTCGGGAACCAAATTTAATTCCGCCAGCTGGCCTTTCACGCGATCGATGTTCGCGTCCGGCTTGTCGATCTTGTTGAGCGCCACGACGAACGGCAGATGAGCGGACTGGATGATGTTGATCGCTTCCTTGGTTTGCGGCTGCACGCCGTCGTCCGCGGCAACGACAAGAATCGCGATGTCGGCGACCTTGGCGCCGCGTGAGCGCATCACTGTGAACGCTTCATGGCCCGGCGTGTCAATGAAGGTCAACGGGCGGTCTTTGCGGACGACCTGATAGGCCCCGATGTGCTGGGTGATGCCGCCCGCTTCGCTCTCCATGACGTTCGTCGAACGGATCGCGTCCAACAGTTTCGTTTTGCCGTGGTCCACGTGGCCCATCACGACGACGACCGGCGGCCGCGGCTTCAGCGCTTCCTTCTTTTCTTCCTCAATTGCCTGGCGCACCTTGTCGATGCCTTCCGTGTCTTCCTCTTTCTTGGCACTCGCCTCTTCACGCACGGCTTTCACGCCCAGGTCTTCGGCGATGATCGTCGCCGTGTCGAAATCAATGCGTTCGTTAAGCGACGCGAGAATGCCGTTGCGCATGAGCTCTTGCATGACGCGCGGCACCGGCAATCCCATGCGCGAGGCAAGATCCCGAACCGTAATCACCGACGGCACCGCCACCTCGCGCGTCGCGGCCGCGCGATTGGCTTCGCGCTCCGCGCCCTGCGCCTTCTGCGCTTCCATCTTGGCATTCAGGCGCTCGCGGCGACGCAGCTCGGCCCAGGCGTCCATGATGCGCTGCGCGATGCGGTTGTCGACTTTGATCGCCTTGCCTCCAATACTAAAGCCGAGCTCGGGCAGTTTGGCTCGGAGCTCATCGGTCGGAACGTTGAGGCGTCGCGCGAGTTCGGAAATATTCATGGCAATGTTTGAAGCGCTGCAATCATAAACGAAAAGAGCGGGAGTTGCAACCCTCGCCCTCTAAAGACCTTTGTAAAATGGATTTTACGAAGGTCTACCGTTTAACGGAAATGGTTCCCGCAACTTCCGGATCGCATGACGTGACCTCGATGCGGTCGCCCGCAGTCTTGTTGATGGCGTAGTCGGTGTTGGTAGCCGTGCCGGTTTTCGGATCCTGAGGAATGTCGGCAAGATAGGTCTCAACCAAATCTCCGGAGAGGTCCAAGCAGGCGGCAACGGTCGTCTCCGCCGTGCAAGTGGTGTTGCAGCCGGATCCCGCAGTGCCTAACACCTGGAAGCTCGCCGTCACGGAATCGATGCCAGTCGGGAAATCGCCGTCGTTGTCGACCATGAATTCCTGCACAGCTTCGAGAATGTCGCGCACATCCTGGCGGCGCACCGCATCGCGTGCCTGCTGGAGGCGCCGAGCCGGATCCACGGCCACGAGAATGACCGAAAACAGGATGACAATGATGCCGATGACGACAAGCAGTTCAACGAGTGTAAAACCCTGAATCCGATTTTTCTTGTGTGCCTCCATAGTCATTTTATGATTGTTCGCAATATACCTTATTTTGGCGCAATGACGCTACGGAACAGGTTGTGGATAGAATTGTGCCGTAACCGAAAGCTCCGCCGAAGACAAATCGTCAGCAACGCTCTCGACCGCCGGCTCGGAAATTGTGAAGGAGCCGGAATCGGACCAAGTCAGCGGCAGACCGAGCGATTCGGCGGCCTGAGCGGCAACGGCAGACTCAAAAAGAGCGGATGAAAAGACCATGCTGCGCAACGAAAAGGAAACCGTCGCGGAAATATCGGAAATCTCGTCTCCGACCTTTGCGTCCGTGGTTGTTGTGAGCAACGTCATTTGTGTCAGATCCGGAAGCGTGACCTCATCGCCCTGAGCCGCACCAGAAAGCGCGTCCGCGAGCCGTGCGCGCACAATCCGTTCGGCCTCGTCCGCAAGACCATCCAAATCCGCCTGATCGACAACCCCGACGAACGCGATCCCGCCGGTCATGGCATTCTGCGACTGCGCGTACACTTCGACTTGGCGCGCGGAATTCAGACCTGGAATCGTGAAGCGCGACGCCTCGATATTCCCAGACGCACCCGGTTGGTCCGCAAACACTTGCGCCTCAACGCTGCCGTTCGCTGGAACGGTCACGGCGTCTTTCAAACGGAACAACACTCCGGTTTCGGACAACAGGCGCGTGTTCGCGACAAGTGGCTGACTCGTCGACGTCGTGTCATACAGCGTCACAGTGCCGATCGCTTGCGCATCTTTTTTGAAATTGTGAGCGGGCGGAACGTCGACAGCCTGTTCCACCTGGATTTCCACGATGCGGGCGGCAACCGCGTTTTCCTGACCGAGTGAGGAGAGGGTAACCGTCACGTTCTGGGGAGCCGAAAGATCCGGGGTCTGCTCTCCTTTGCTGTTTTTCAGCGCATCAATATCAGCCGAAATTTTTCGCTCTGCCCCGACGCGCCACACGATCGCTGATAGAAGACCGATGAGCGCCAAACCGATGAGCACGCCGGCAGCGATCAGTTTCTGCTTCTCGGGTAACCCTTCCAACCGCCGCGCAACGCCCGAAAGCGGCGATGGTTTGGCAGTCCTGCCGGCGCGAGGCGCTGCGACGACGCGGGGCATGCGGATCCGCCGCTGAGCGGCCGCGAGAAAATTGAACGCGTACTCGCCTTTGCCGGGAGGCAAAACGGCGCCGAATGCTGGTGCGAAAAATGCGTCTTCGTGGTTTTTTGTAAGTTTGTCCGGAAGCCCCCCGCCCGCCGCGCGCGCGAAGGTCTGCCCGACGCGAACCTTCATGTCCGGATGAGCTTGCGCGACGAACGCCTGCACGGCTTCGGTCAGACCGGGCATGAGACTCGTGCCGCCCGTGAGCACCAGTTCATCCACGACGTTTCCGGATACGCTCTGGTACCAGGAAGCCACGTGGGAGATTTGCGTGGCGATATCGCCGACTGCCGAGAGCAATGTCTTGCGAACGGCGGAATCCGATCCTTTCACGCCTGCCGTACGCTTCAGGGTTTCCGCTTTTTCCCTCGGCAATTTTTTGATGCGGATGATCGCGTCCGTCATGGCGGCGCCGGCGATCACGGAGGTGAAGGTTGCGAACAATCCTTTTTCATCGCGAATGAACAAGGTCGTCGTGTGCTCTCCCATGTCGGCAACCAGCGATGCCTTGCCTTTGCGCGGCGCAGCTAAAAGCGACGCCGAAAGCGCCTGTGCTTCAAGCGCCAATGAATCGAGTTGCAGGCCGGCTCGGGTCACGGCCGCGCGGAACTGCGCGACCGTTTCCTTCAGCGCCACGGCGTACTGAACGACCGTTTCATGCTCCGTGCGCTCCAGCACCGAAAAATCGCCGATCAGTTCCTCGGCGGTAAACGGCACGACCTCTTCGACTTGAAATGAAAGCGCCGTGGCGACCTCGGCTTCAGTGAGCGATCCGGGCAAACGGAACAGATGGAAATACGTGACCGAATCCGGCAGGCATACGCGGACGTTGTTCGTCTTGAACTCAGGCTTGGCGGCATCCTTCACGGCGCGCAGGGCCGCGGCCAGTCGATCGGCATCCTGAACCTTGCCCCGTTCGATCACGCCCGGTTCGATCACGCCGCGCGAAACAGAAACAACCTCCCAGGTGCCGTTGGGCCGACGGCGCATTTCGATCATCTCGATCGAACTGTCGGAGATGCTGACGCCGATGCCGGCATTGGATTGGAAAAAAGGCAAGCGCATGTTAGATCGTATCTTCCGCCCAGCTCGTCACGGTCACTATCGTGCCGGAAATCGACACGCCGACGATGATCACCCGCGTTTGCTGCCCGACCGTCGCGGTCGAGGTGATCGTGCGCGTGGAGCCTGAGCCTGATACGGCTATTGTACAAGATGCGTCTCCCTCGCTCAACGAACCGCCGGTGTAGCCGCTGTCGCGCTTGAGCCGCAAGAGCGCTTCATCCACACAACTGTCCGCGAACTGAAACGCCTGCTCGGACCGCACAGTGCCGTAGGCCATGAGCACTTCCCCGATCCCGATAAACTGCACGGACGTTGCGAGCGCCAACGCTGCCGCAAACACGACCAGGGTCGTGGCAAGGGTGACAGCTCCGCGTTGTCGCTGAAGGTGCGTCATATCATTTGCCGCGGATCTCCACGGAAGATTGCAGGGTGTAAAAAATGTCTCCGGATCCTTGTCCGCTCGGGTCCGCTTTATGAACCGTCAGGGTGATCGTGATGTCGTGGCTTCGATTGTTGGCGGTCGTGCGGTTGTTGAACGTGAGATTGGTGACCTCCACGTCGTTTGACGTGAGATCGACCGCGGAGCCGGATCCCTGCTTGATCGTGAGAACCCCGGCGGAAACCGCGAACGTCGTCGGATCGCGGCCGGCTGTGCTCATATCAAGATAAAGGGTGTAGCTCGCGTTGTCGGAGAGATCTACGTCGAAATCGCTCGTCACCTCAATGCCGCGCGCCCGGCGGATTTCATACACCATGCGCTCCATCGCGAACCGCGCCTGTTCCTGCACATGTGCCCGCGCCTGCGCCTTGGCCCGGCCGGTCAGGGTCGAGACGAAAAAC
>Ga0233424_10003282_pt1 | contig 10577 bp, 11 predicted proteins | sample Watercolumn_Towu_FD_181011 | JGI IMG/M metagenome (GOLD analysis project Ga0233424, IMG submission 181011) | Freshwater microbial communities from Lake Towuti, South Sulawesi, Indonesia - Watercolumn_Towuti2014_125_MG | ecosystem: Environmental > Aquatic > Freshwater > Lake | place: Indonesia... | reverse complement strand
GATCATCGGCACGGTCTTTTTTTCCGGCGGGCCGCTGCCCATCTGATCGGTCAGCGTCAACTCGACCTGCACGTTGGTCAGCGTCCGGACGAACCGGGGATTCGGCGACTCCTCGACCTTCGGGGTCGTGGTCGTCGCCTTGCCGTCCTGGGTCGTAGACGTGGTGCGCGACGAAGACGATGAGCTCGTGGTCGCCTGGTCGCCGCCCGAACCATTACCAGCGCCGCTGCCCTGCCCGATCTGCGCCGAACTCGGCGATGGCAGCAACAACAGACAAGTCAGAACCAAAATGCCGTTCTTCATGATTGCTCCTCAGTCACGTTCAACAGGAAACTCAGCCGACAACGGCAGATCGGTCAGCGCCAGCGGCGCAATCGCGATCGATGCCTCAGCCGGCAACACATCGGGGATCAGCGACTCAACATCCAGCGGCCCAAGGGCCGCGACAGCGACGAGGCTGCGCTCGAAGTCAGCGCGCGCCGGCTCCATGGGTTCCAGGGGTTCCAAAGGTTCCAAGGGTGTGGTTCGATTGAGTGCCGCGTTCTCGGCCGCCAGCGGCATTGGTGCGGTCACAGGGGTCACGGGCGCCGCGGCTGCAATCGGCGGCACCGGCGCCGGCGCCGGATCGATTGGCGCTTCACGCCTCGCCCACAGCAGGCTCGCCGTCGCGACCATCGCGATCATCGCCAGACGCGGGACCCAGGCGTGGACCATCCACCCAAACCAGCTGACGCGCTCCGGCAGCGCCGCGACGATGCGCGCGGCCATCGCGGCGTCATCGTCCACGCGCGTCATGCGCGATGCAACCTGATCGATGGCGTCGTCCAGTAAGTCTCGATTGGTATTCATCGCGGATCTCCGTGCCCGAGACGATCGAGCTTGGCGCGACTCATCTTGCGCGCTTCGGAAATGCGCCACTTGACCGTGCCGACTGGAATATCGAGCAGCAAGGCGATCTCCTCGTAGCGATGGTCGCCGTACGCTGCCAGCAGGAACGGGTCGCGCAGCTTCCGCGGCAGCGCGCGCACCAGCTGCGCGATCGCCAGCGCCAGCTCGCGCGACATCAACTGCGTGTCGGGCGCGGGGTCGGCGGCCGGCAACTCCATCGGCCGATCGTCGGCAGACGAGGCGCCGAACCGATCGAACCAGGATCGCATGGAGCGGCGGCGATCGATCGCCTTGCGCCAGACGATACGCATGTACCAGCCACGGAAGGCGGCCGGATCCTGCAGGGTGCCGAGCCGCGTCCATGCCGCGATGGATGCATCCTGAACCGCCTCGTCTGCATCCATGGGCTGGCCCAGGGCGGCCAGGGCGACGCGCCGGGCGGCGCCCAGGTGATCCTCGATCAGCCGGCCGAACGCCGAGCGGTCGCCGGTCCTCGCAAGCGCCACCAGACGCACGACTTCCGGGTTGGCGGCCTCCGGCTCGCTGGCGGCCGCCATGAGCATGGGCAGTGTAAGGTCGGCCGCGGTCACACCACATAGACGGTATTCATCAGCCCCCGTTGGAAAACGTGCACATTCGCCCAGCGCGCCCTGCCGACATGCCCGAGGCTCAGCGAATACGTCGACTGGATTGCCCTGGACCTGGCATTTCAGGAGATTGACGCCGAGCTGGCGGGTCTGCCGGGCGAGTACGCCCCGCCGCGCGGCGCCCTGCTGGTGGCCGAAGGAGTTGACCGACTGGCCGGCATGATCGGGTTGCGGCCACTCGATGGAACGATCGCGGAGATGAAACGCCTGTTCGTGCGTCCAGAGGGACGCGGATGCGGGTTGGCGCGGCTGCTGGTAACCCGGCTGCAGGACGAGGCGCGAGCCGTCGGATACAGCGAGATACGCCTGGACACGTTGCCGATGATGGTCGCCGCGCAGTCGTTGTACGTGTCGCTCGGCTTCGAGGACATCCCGGCGTACTACGAGACGCCGATCGCGGGCACGCGCTTCATGGCCCTTCGGCTACGCTCAGGACAAGCCCTTTGACTATGCTCAATCGTATGATGGGTTCACCGTGAAGCTGCGGCCGTGGCTCGTGACGGCGATAGCCATGCTGGCGCTGACCGCTGCCGTCCCGCGGCATGCCGCCGCGCAGGCGCCGTCGATCACGGTCATCTCCCGCGACGGCCGCAAGCCGCTGCCCACCACCCCCATCAACGGCCAGGATTACATTGCCGTCGAAGATATCCACGCGGCCTTTGGCACGAGCGCGCGTGAAGATCGGCTGGCCGGCGGCCTGACCATCACGGCGCGCGGCCGCTCGATCGTGCTGACGGAGAATCAGAACGTCGTCTCCGTCGCAGGACGGTTGACGCCGCTGCCGGCGCCGCCGCTGCGGCGCGACGGCCGCTGGTACGTGCCGGCGGATTTCCTGTCGCGCGCCCTGTCGCCGGCACTCGACGTGCGTCTCGATCTGCGCCGTTCGGCGCGCTTGCTAGTGGTCGGCGACCTGCGCGTGCCGCGGGTGGTCGCACGCGTCGACGCCGGCACCACCAATGTAGCGGTCACGTTCGAGACGACGCCGAACACCGACGCGCGCGTGACCGCGCAGCAAGGACGGCTGGTCGTGCAATTCGACGCCGACGCGCTGGACCTGGCCGTCCCGATCATGCCGGCGCAGACCTTTCTGCTGGGGATCGCTCCGGGCGATTCGCCCACGACCGTGACGCTGGCGCTGGGGCCGCGCGCGGCATCGCATCGCGTCACGGCGACGCCGGCAGACGCCGGAACGGGCCGCGTGACGATCGATCTACTGCCGGCGGCCACCGACGCCGTTCCCGCGCCGGCGCCGGCGCCATCTGCGGCACCGGACACACGACTGGTGATACCGACCCTGGGGCCCTCAACCGGCTTGCGAACGGTCGTGATCGATCCCGGTCATGGCGGCGACGAGCACGGCACCCAGGGCGCCAGTGGCACGCTCGAAAAGGACATCACGCTGTCGGTCGCCAGGCGCCTGCGCACGCTGATCGAGACCCGCCTCGGCCTGAAAGTGTTCCTGACGCGCGAGGACGATCGCAGCATGACGCTCGACGATCGATCGGCGTATGCCAACAACCACCGGGCGGATGTGTTTCTCAGCATCCACGCCAACTCCGCCGTGCGGCCCGCGCTCAAAGGCGCCGAAGTCTACTATCGCACGGTCGAGCGCGCCGATGCCGAGGCCCGCAAGAAGGCGGATGAGAACGCGACGACCCTGCCGGCGTTGGGCGGCGGCAACCGCACCATCGATCTGATCCTGTGGGAGACGTCCCAGGCACGGTATCTCGAACCGTCGGCCACGCTCGCCGGGTTGATCGAGCAGGCGCTGCGGCCGCGCATCGAAATGAGTCCGCGCGCCATCCAACAGGCGCCGTTCCGCGTGCTGGTCGGCGCCAACATGCCGGCCGCGCTGGTCGAGGTCGGCTACTTGTCGAACGCCGACCAGGAAACCCAGCTGGCGACGGCGAACTACCAGGATCAGGTGGCACAGGCGCTGCTCGAGGCGCTCGTCAAGTTCCGCGAATTCCTTGGACAATAAGCTGCCCTCGTTGCGCATCCGCGTGAAGTCGCTGACCGCCAAGCACTGGATCGCCGGCGCGTTCATCGCCGCATTTGCGGTCGTGTTCGGTGTCGTGTTGATGACGGGGCTCAGCCGCCTGCTCAGCCGTCCGGCGCCCGGCGGTGGCGCGGCGCCCCAGGCCGCGGCTCCGGACGCGGCGCCGCAGGCGCCGGCGGTGCCCAAAATCAAGGCGACGCTGTTCTTCGCGTCCGAAAACGGCCTGCAGCTGGTGCCGACCGAACGCGAGGTGCCGCTGGCGGAGGGCGCAGTCGCGCAGGCACGATCGGTCCTCGAGGCGCAGCTGTCGGCCGAGGCACCGCCGCCGCTCGTCACGACCATCCCCAAAGGCGCGACGCTGCGCGGCATTTTTGTCTCCGAGCGCAATGAAGTGTTCGTCGATCTCGACCCGTCGATTCGCGCCACGCATCCCGGAGGCGCGCAACATGAATTGATGACCGTCTACACCATCGTCAATTCGGTGCTGACCAACCTGCCGAACCTCCAGGAGGTGCAGATCCTGATCGGCGGGCAGGAGGCCGACACGCTGGCTGGGCACGTCGACTTGCGCAGGCCATTGCGGAAGAACGACGCTCTGATAGTCTCATCACAATGACACGTCTGAACGATCGTGCGCCCGACGAGCTCCGGCCCACCGCCATCACCCCGAACTTCACCATCCACGCCGAAGGCTCGGTGCTGATCGAGGTTGGCCAGACCAGGGTCATCTGCACCGCCAGCATCGAAGAGAAGGTGCCGCCCTTCTTGCGCAATTCCGGCAAGGGCTGGGTGACGGCCGAGTACGGCATGTTGCCGCGCGCCACGTCGACGCGGTCGGCACGCGAGGCCGCCGCCGGCAAGGTCGGCGGTCGAACCATGGAGATTCAACGGCTGATCGGACGATCGATGCGATCGGTCATCAAGCTCGATCAGCTCGGCGAGCGGACCATCTGGCTCGATTGCGACGTCATCCAGGCCGACGGCGGCACGCGTTGTGCGGCGATTACCGGTGCGTTCGTCGCCCTGACTCTGGCGCTCGGTAAACTCAAGCAGGCCGAGCTGCTCAAGAGCATGCCGATCACCGATTACGTGGCCGCGACCAGCGTGGGCATTGTCGGCGGCATGCCGTTGCTCGATCTGGCCTATGAAGAGGACTCCAAGGCCGACGTCGACATGAACATCGTCAAGACCAGCGACGGCCGGTTCATCGAGATCCAGGGCACGGCGGAGGCGGAGCCGTTCGCCATGGACACGCTCACCGGGCTGCTCGTGCTCGCCGATAAGGGCATCGCCGACCTGATCGAAAAGCAGCGCGCCATTGTCGGACCGATTCTTGGCCACTAGGCGCACGTACTCGCTGAAGTACCACCGGGCCGTTCCTACCGAACGGCCCCACTTGCTGCGAAGAGCTTGCTGGTGACGGTACTGCTTCAGCCAATACGCTCCGCTAAGCTGCTGATCGCCACCACGAATCCCCACAAGATCCGCGAGATTCGTCCGCTGCTGTCGGGCACGGCGTGTGAGCTTGTCACGCTGATGGACGCTCCCCAGGTCGCTGAACCCGAAGAAACGGGCCAGACATTCTGGGAGAACGCGCGGATCAAGGCGCTGGCGTATGCGGGCGCGACAGGCCTGACAGCGGTAGCGGAGGACTCGGGCCTCGAGATCGACGCGATGAACGGGGAGCCCGGGATCTACTCCGCACGGTTCATGGGCGCCGCCACACCCTACCCCGATCGCTTCGAGGAGATCTTCCGCCGCATCGGGGCGGCGCCGCGCACGGCGCGATTCGTGACGGGACTGGCCGTAGCCAGGGGCCAGGAGATCCTGTTCGAGACCGAAACGACCATCGAAGGAGAGATCGCCCCGGCGGCTTCCGGCGACCACGGGTTCGGATACGACCCGATCTTCTGGTATCCGCCTTTCAAGGCCACGACAGCGCAGTTGCGCGATGCCGACAAAGCGGTCGTCTCGCACCGCGCCCGCGCCTTTCGCGACCTGCGCCGCTGGCTGGCCGCGGGCAATCTTTAGGTCAGCCGCGACCAAGCACTCGCAGTTCGTGCTCGAGCGTCTGGGCCATGCCTTCTTCGAGCGGCCGCGCCGAGAACCCGATCTCGCGGGCCGCCTTTTCGCTGGCGCCGAAGTAGGTCGTTCCGGCCAGGACACGCAGGGCCTCTGGCGTAAGCGCCGGCGGCAGTTTCACAAACCGGCCCGCGCCCGCCGTGGCCGCGGCCAGGGCACGCATCAATGTGGGCCCCGGATGGAACATCGGCGCACGCACCTTGGCAATCGACGCCGCCAACTCGAAGGCGTACTGAAAAGTGTGGCGGGGGCCGGTAATGATGTAGGTCTCGCCCGGCTTGCCCTTCTCCATGGCCTGGATGTGGCCGCGCGCCGTGTCTTCGACGTGCGACCAGCAGAATGCCGTCCTCGCCGGCGTCATCGGCAACCGCCCGCGCAGCAGATCAACCAGCGCCGTGTGCATGCCGCTGGTGTCGCCGGGGCCGTAGACCATGCCCGGCATGACGATGGTCAGGGGCAGGCCGTCTTCGATCTTTGGTAGCGCCACCCGATAGTGCGCGATCCACTTCGTGCGGTCGTACTGGCTGAGATGCCTACCCTCGAAGCGATAGGATTCGTCGGGAACGGCCCCCTTCGTATCGGAGAATACGGCCACGGTGCTGGTATACACGCCGCGAGGTATTGCCAGCGCCCGCATGGTCGTCAGGACGTTGCGCGTGCCGTCAACATTGACCTGGTCGGCGCGCGGATCCTTGACGCCGACCTTGTACCACGCAGCCACGTGAAACACCCGGTCAACGCCCGTCATCGGCGTCTTCAGCGTCTCGCGATCGGTGATGTCGCCGGGATGAATCTCCACGCCGAGCGCTTTCAGCATGGTCGCCTTATCTGGCGATCGCACGAGCGCCACGACCTTGTGGCCGCGCCCGATGAGCTGCTTGACGATCTCTCCGCCGATGAACCCTGTTGCGCCGGTGACGAAATACTTCGCCATTCTCCGGGCCCCATTATGACGCGGGTTCCAGGAGTGCCAGGAGTGCCAGGGGTTCCATCGGTTCCAAGTCGTTACAGCCGCCGAAAGGTCACGGCCCTGATTCGATGTGTGCTCCACAGTGCGGCGATCGCGGCGTCGACGTCGCGGCGTCCTTTCGGCCCAATGAGCAGCCATCGCGAGTTGTGCGTCGCATAACCGGCGACCTGCTCCACCGGAAGACCGGCCGACGATACGACGGTGCTGGTGGCCGACGGTGACGGCAGCACGCCGGGGCAGCTCACGCGAATGAACCAGGGGGTTGCCGGCGATGCCGGATACACCGGAAACGCGCCGGCCTGAAACGTGGCGTGGACGCGCCTTTCGCACGCCGCCTGCACCGCATCGTCGAGCAGCGTCGCGGCCGTGTCGCCCGGACCGGCGCCCGGGCCGCTGAAGAACAGGTTCCGCACGTGACGGCCATCGAGCCGAATCCCGTTGAGTGCGCCGCCCAGCGACGCAAGCGGCTCCGTCGATTTGAGAAACGCCGGTCCGACAAAGGCGCGAACGCCGGTCTCATCCCGCTCGGCGGACACGACCGCCTTGATTGTTCCTCCCAACGATCGCGCCGCCGACAGATCATCCGGCGTCACGCGGCGGATGCCGGTGACGTCGAGCGCCTGGCGCGACAAACGCCCCCATCCAAACAGCCACGTCAGCAGCAGCAGCTTGTCGGCGGCATCGCGACCGTCGAGATCGCGTGACGAATCGGGCTCGGCATAGCCCAGCTTCTGCGCCAGGGCGAGCGCTTCGCGGAACGATGCACCTGATTCGGCCATCGACTCCAGCAGGTAATTCGAGGTCCCGTTGACGATGGCGAGCACCCGTTCGACTGACGCGACCAACGGACGAGCGGCCAGCGTTCCCAGAAAGGGCACAGCCGACAAGGCTGTGGCTTCATACCGGAACGCGACGTTGTGAGCCGCCGCCATCGATTGCAGCTCAGCGCCATGCGCCGCGACCAGCGCTTTGTTCGCCGTCACCACCGGCGTGCCGCGCAATAGCAGCCGCGCGACCAGGGTGCGCGCCGGTTCGACGCCATCGAGGGCTTCGATCACCACGTCGTACTGGCCGCGCAGAAATGCCGCGGCAGTCGATGTGAGCCGCAGAGGCCTGGGACAGGTGCGCGGCGTGTCTACGTCGCGAACCAGGGCCTGTTCGACCCTGAAGCGCAGGCCGACGCGCGCGACGGCGCTGCGGTCAGCGGCGAGCGTAGCGACCGCCTGGCCAACGTTGCCAAGTCCGAGGATGCCGATTCGGATGGTGCGGGCCGGAGACGGAAGGGGTCTGTCGCCGCGGAGGCGAATGGCCCAGGAGGAACTGCGTGGTGAGTCCAGTGGCAGCAACGACGTCTCATCTCTCCCTCCGGAAACGGAGGGCGGGAATGAGCACCTTGAGCGTCAGGTTGCTGGGGCATCGCCGGGCCCGGTCCCTCCGCCACTCTGGATAACGCGCCGTGCCGCCGGAGCGGCAAGACAACATCAATGTATGGCTATATGATGATTCGTGTCAAGGACGTGTTTCGGGCCGATAATTCGGCCGGTGCGCCTCTCTGTTCTCCTGCTCCTGATTCCGGCCGTGCTCGGGGCCGATACCTACCCGCGCCAGCCCGGCATCGACGTGCTCCACTACGTGTTCCGCCTGACGCTGTCTGAGACCTCGAGCGAGATTGCCGGCGAGGCGACGGTGACGGTCAGGTTCCTGCAGGACCGGGTCTCGGCCCTGACATTGGATCTCACATCGCCGTCGGTCAGCACCGGCATGACCGTTCAGTCCGTACGGCGCGGCGGATCGATCGACACCCCCGGAACGGCGGCTGACAACATCCCCTTCACGCACCTGGAAAACCGGCTGCGGCTGGTTCCGCCGGCCCAGTCGAAGGCCGGTGACGAGTTGACGTTTACGGTCCGCTACCGGGGCACGCCGGCCGACGGCCTGCGCATTGGCGACAACATCCACCTGGAACGCACGTTCTTCAGCGAGAACTGGCCCAACAACGCGCGGCAGTGGCTGCCGATGCTCGACCACCCGTCCGACAAGGCCACTGGTGAGTTCATCATCACGGCGCCAAGCCACTACCAGGTCGTCGCCAATGGCCTGTTGATCGAAGAGCTGGATCTGCCCGGCAACACCCGTCGCACGCACTGGAAACAGTCGGTCCCGATTTCCTCCTGGCTCTATGCGATCGGCGTCGCGCGGTTCTCGGTTCATTCCGGAGGCCAGACCAACGGCGTTCAGCTGCAGACCTGGGTCTTCCCGCAGGACCGTGAACAAGGCATCCGCCTGTTCGAGAACCTGTCACGGCGAGCCATGGACTTCTTCGTCAACCGCATCGGCCCGTACTCGTACGAGAAACTGGCCAACGTGGAGGCGGCCGGCCTCAATGGCGGCACAGAGCACGCCAGCGCGATTTTCTATGGAGAAAAGGGCGTCACCAACGGCAACGGCCCGGTCGTCCACGAGATCGCGCACCAATGGTGGGGTAACTCGGTCACCGAGCGTGACTGGGACGACGTGTGGTTGAGCGAGGGGTTTGCAACCTACTTCACCCTGCTGTTCACCGAGCACGATGAAGGCCGGGATGCGTTCGTCGACGCCTTGAAGCGCAGCCGCGCTCAAGTCCTGCAGCTGGAACAGAAACTGCCCGACACGCCGGTCATTCACCCGAATCTTTCGGATATGCGGCGGGTGCTCAACGGCCTGGTCTACCAGAAGGGCGGCTGGGTGCTGCACATGTTGCGGCAGGAGGTCGGCACCGAACAGTTCTGGACGGCTATCCGCGACTACTACCGCACGTATCGCAACGACATCACCTCGACCGCCGAGCTCCGGGCCGTCTTCGAGCGGGTGTCCGGCAGACAGCTCGAGTGGTTCTTCACGCAGTGGCTGACGCGCCCTGGCGTGCCGAAGATCGAGGGCTGGTGGCGCTACGACGCGGCGAAGAGGATGGTGGAAGTGACGCTGACGCAGTCACAGAGCTCAGCGCCCTTCCGTCTGAAACTGGGGCTCGGCATCGTCGATACCTTTGGACGTCCACCCAAGGTTGAGACGGTCGAGCTCGGGGAAAGGCAGGGGGTCTACACGTTCGCGGCGGCCAGCGCACCGGCGGACGTAGTTCTCGATCCCAATACGACGCTGCTGATGGAGGCCGGCAGCTTCATGCGCCGATAGTCCACCCTGGTGCCAGACCTGCAACATCTTCTCCAACCCCTACTGAAGGGCCAGGTCAAGTGCTCGCATTTGGCCCCACGCGTCGTAATGCCGCTCATGATTTCCACGGGTTCATAACGGGCACGCCAGCGTGCTCGTAGGCGCGCGTATCGCGTGAGACGACCGTGAGTCCTTGATGCAGAGCCGTCGCTGCGATGAACAAATCCGGCTGCGAGAACGTGTGCCCCTGCTTGCGGCATTGCTCGACGAGGAGCCGCCACTTGAACACAACGTCCTCGGTGACTTCGAGCACACGCTGAGCGAAGAGCGGCCGAACGTTGTTCGTCAACCACGCGTCCAGGTCGTTCCGACGGTTCGGGTCCTTGACAACCTCGATCCCGAAGCGGATCTCGGCCAGCGTGACCGTGCTGATGTACAGCAGATCGAGCGGCTGTTCCGCGATGAATGCCAATACCTTGCGGTGCGGCCTCGGCCGGCGGATTTCGGACAGGACGTTGGTGTCGAGCAGCCAGCCCTTCACAGGTCGAGATTGCGAACCGGCATCCGCACACGACGCGGTTCGATACTCGTGGAACGGTGCGGCGACTGCTGCATCGCGTCCACTAGTACTTGCCCAGTTCGGTCACCCGCGAGTTTGCGATAATCGTCCGCGCCGATCACGACGACTTCTTCGCGACCGTGGACTGTGACGTGCTGCGGCCCCTCTTGCTTGGCGCGACGCACCAGCTCGCTGAATCTTGCTTTTGCGTCCTGCAACTGCCACCGCCCTGGCCGAGTGCCTCGCGTCCTCTGCCGTCGTTCGTCGACAGGCGAGCGCTTT
>Ga0233424_10003280_pt1 | contig 10578 bp, 9 predicted proteins | sample Watercolumn_Towu_FD_181011 | JGI IMG/M metagenome (GOLD analysis project Ga0233424, IMG submission 181011) | Freshwater microbial communities from Lake Towuti, South Sulawesi, Indonesia - Watercolumn_Towuti2014_125_MG | ecosystem: Environmental > Aquatic > Freshwater > Lake | place: Indonesia... | reverse complement strand
CGTGACGGCGTCGTACACGCGCTCGAGCGCCGAGGACATGTTGAATCATTGGTTCTCACCGGAGAACAGCCGCGATCCGGAGTCGGATCGCGGACCGACAGGAGCCAGTACGCCCCACAACCTGGTCTCGAGCGTCGCGTGGAGCCTACCCGGCAGCGGCCCTCTGCTGGGCGGCTGGCGGCTGAGCATGGTGTCGCACAGCCAAAGTGGCGCGCCGTACACCATTCGCTATTCCGGCGATCCGGTGGGCTATGGCGCCGGTGTCGGCGCCGCATGCAACTCGCGCGGCTGCCAGCCGAGCACGCCGGGCGGACGCAACACCGCGCGCGGCATGTTCATCAACTACGCCGACATCACGCTGGGCAAGCAGTTCGAGGTCGGCTCGGATCGCGTTGAGTTCCAGGCTGACGTGTTCAACGTGTTCAACAACCAGAACCTGCTGGCCGGCGGCTACATCAACTTGGTCGGCAACGCGCGGTTCGGACAGCATACCGGCGGCTCGGCCGTCTTGCCCAGCCGGCAGTTCCAGTTCGCGCTGACGTATTGATTCTGATGCGGGTGATGCAGGTGAAGAGCGTCTTTTTCGCACTCGTCATGAGCGCGGTGGTTTCGGCCACCGCGCTCGTCTCCACCCAGTCGAAGTCGATCCGCGTCCGCGTGCAGACGGAGATGGGCGACATCGTGCTGGAAGTCGATCCGGTGAAGGCGCCGGGTACCGCCGCGAACTTTCTGAAGTACGTCGACGCCGGTCACTATGACGGCGGTACGTTCCATCGCACCGTGAAGATGGACAACCAGCCCGAAAGCCCGGTGAAGATCGAAGTGATCCAGGCGGGCGTGAATCCGGATCGCGCGAAGGCGGGTTTCCCTGCCATCACGCTCGAGCGGACCAGCGTGACCGGCATTCTCCACAAAGACGGCGTCGTCTCGATGGCGCGCGGCGGGCCCGACAGCGCGACGTCGGGGTGGTTCATCTGCATCAACGATCAGCCGTCGCTCGATTTCGGCGGCGCCCGCAACCCCGACGGCCAGGGCTTCGCGGCGTTCGGGCGCGTCGTCTCCGGGATGGATGTCGTGCGAAAGATCCAGGCCGCGCCGTCATCCTCGACGCGCACCACCAACGCCGAAGCGCAGCGGCTGACGCCGCCGATCAAGATCCTCCGGGTGACTCGCGAACCGTAAGCGAGAGTGCCGGCGGCATCTGCGCCTTCTGCGGCCTGGACGGTATCGGCGCCGTCTGCGGCCTAGAAGGCGCCGATGTGGAGCGCGGTCGTAAAGCTCCGGCCGCGCGAGGGCGCGAACTGGAAGTGTTCGCGATAGTAACGGTCGGCCAGATTCTCTATGGCGAAGCTCAGCCCCAGCCGATCACGCCGGCGCGTGAGGTTGAGACCCCAGCCCAGGCGCTGGACCACAAAGCTCTCAAGCGAGAAGAGATCCTGTGCAATGAGGAACGGCGAGTCGAGGACCGTCCGGGCGATGCGGGTCACCTTGCCCTGCGCGCGAATGCCGTACTCAACCCACCACCGGCCGCCCGGCTCGGTGTAGCGAGCCGCCGCGATGAGCTTCGACGGCGTGATGTTGTCGGCAGGCGTGCCGTCCAGTCGGGCGCCGTTCGCAGGATTCACGCCGTCAGTGACCGTGCCCCGCACGTACGCACCGGACGCGTTCAGCGTCAGTACGCTCCGGCCCAGCACGATCGGTGCATCGAGATTGAACTCGATGCCGGCGATTCGCAGGTCGGCGTAGTTAGTGGTCTGGGTGAGCGGTCCGCCCGGCGCGGTGGCCACCACCAGGTCCTGAGCGATGAAATCGTGGTACTGGTTCACGAACCCGTACGCGCCGCCCGTCAGGCGGCCAACGGCGAACTTGGCGCCGATGTCGAAGTTGTTGCCGGTCTCGGGCCTGACCTTCACATTCGGCACGATGCTGCCAACAGTTGCGGGACCGGCGAAGAACATCTCCTCGAGGTTGGGGTGGCGATAGCTGCGCCCAAAGCGGACGAACGGGCTGATGCCGTTGTCCGGATTGGCCACCAGGCCAATGTCACCGGTGAGAGACTTTCTGGTGTAGGTGTCGCCGCCAGGATTCGGCAGGGTGGACGGATCAATCGCGGGTCGCGCGCCGGCGACGAGGGCCGCAACCTCGTAGCCGGGCGTCGCATCGGAGGCGACGCTCCACAGGTCCCCGCGGAGTCCCGCGACAAGGGACACGCGCGGCAGCAGACGCCACTCGTCCTGCGCGAAGAAGGCGGTGTCGCGCAGCCGGGCGACGGGCACGCGCACCTGGTTCGCCCGCACCGGGGCGCCAAGCGGCACGAGCGCCGGGAACACGACGGCCTGCGGGCCGCGGATCCCGAGCACCACCTGTCCGACGAGATTCGCCTGTGTGAGCGTCGAACGCGAGTCACGGCTGTTGTCCTGATAGAGCGTCATGCCGGTGGTGAGCAGGTGGTTGTTCGCGGGGACGAATACCGCTTGCACATCGACGCCGGGCGAGTCGACCTGCTGCTCGGTGTCGGACAACACGTCGAGCCGCATCACGCTGACGGGGAAGAACGCAGTCGGTGTCGGTGCCGGAAACTGCACCGGCAGGCGGTTGCGCAGCAGGCGCTCGGTCCGCTGATAGTACGCGGTCGCCGTGAGGTTCGCGAGCCGCGGCGTGACGGCCTGCGCTTCATAGCGCGCCGAAACGCGCTCCAGGTTGCTGTTCGGCAGGGATGTTTCGTTGAAGAAGTACGGTCCTGCGAAATCGGGGAACCCGATGTCTTCCATCCTGCGGCGTTGATAACGGACACGCACCGAGCGGCGCTCACCGACCTTGATCAGGCTCGACGCATTGAGGTAGTTGCCGCGCGCCTGGGAGTTGAGCACCTCGTTGTCGCGGCGCAGATACGCGGCGTTGAACGGCTCGGGGAAGGCATTGAAATCGAACCCGAAATTGTCGTCGATGGTGTCGACCTGGCGAAGCAGGCCTCTGCCGTGCAGCGGACCGGTGTTCTCCGGCTGATCGAGGTGGCCGGCCCGATAGTTCTCGAAGGTTTCGGCCCCGGCCTGGACGTTGACGGTGAAGCGTGGCGACGTAAAGCCAACCGTGCCGGTCCCACGCAGTCCGTTCTCGTTCGAGCTGAAGAAGCCGTTGAACCCGTAGAGCCACTGAGGGGCGGCGGTGAAGCTCGACTCGTTGGTGATGATGTTGATGGTGCCGGCCAACGCATCAGAACCGTACATCAGGGTGCCGGCGCCGTTGACGACCTCCATCCGCGTGATGGCATCGGGTGAGATGAGGCCGACCTCGGCGCCGGTGCGCTCCGTGGCCTGGCGCGCGGTGTTGAGACGCTCGCCGTCGACCAGCACCAGCAAGCGCGTGGAGTCGAGGCCGCGCAGCCGCGGCCGCACGCCAAACGGTCCGCCGCCGACCGGCGTGATGTTGGCTGCCATCGTGAGCGCGTCACCAGTCGAAAGCTGATTGGTCCGCTCGACGGCCGCCTTCGTAACGGTGTCGACGTGCAGCGGGATCTGCCTCACCTCGCGCTCGGCGCGCGCCGCGGTCACGACCACCGCTGACACCACCGAGCCCACGTCGAGCGTCAACGACACCTTGAGCAACTGCGCCGCGCTCTCGACGACGACGGTTTGCGCCGCTTCGGAAAAGCCTTCGCGCGTCACGCTGACGAGATACGTACCCGTTGAAGGCACCACTGCTTCGTACCGCCCATCGACCCCCGTCTGAACCACCGTCTCCTGGCGCGTCGCGACGTCTCGCACCACCACGCGGGTATTCGCCACCGCGGCGCCACTGGTGTCGGTGATGACGCCTCGGATGGTGGCGGCCTCGGCCGCCACGCCACACACCGTGGCCCCTATTACAAGAAACAGCACTCGCTTGACCATGATCTGATCTCCATCCCTGTCCGCGTACGTGCCAGCCATGGGCACGAGACACGGACACGCCCACAGGCGCGCCAGTTCGTTACCGGGAAACCTCCTGCCGCCATGCCGTCCAGCGGATGGCGGACCAGCCGAGCTAGGAGTGGGCGGGCGGAGGTCGCGGAGCGAAGCGTGGAGAGGGGTATGGAACTCGAAGCGCACGGCCTGGGATGGTCGCGTATACCCAGCGCCAGCGTCGCGCCGCGATCGTTCCCAGGGCGGCCCCGGCCAGAGCGAGACTGAGGCCGAGCGTCACCGATGCCGTCAGGAACTGCAGGACCGTTGTGACCGCTGCAGGCGTGGCCGGCAGACTGAATTGCCCCGTGTTCGCGTCTGCCATGGCGGGGCCATGGAGCAGCGCGGACAACAGCCAGATGGATACGGCCTTGCGACCCCGGACGATCGACTCGCCGCGGCGGCGTACCCCCACGAGTCCGCCCATGAGGCCGGCGGCAACCAGCCACCGCAGGACCAGACCTGGGTCGGCCAGCCGGCCGTCCTGGAGTTGGCCGAGGAGCAGCCAGACATGGAACAGCGCGAGCAGACCGGCGATGCTCGCGACGCAGCGGCGGATCATTGTGGCAGGCTCGATCTTACTTCAGCGTCACGGCGTCGCGCTCCGGGTGAGAAAATCACATGCCCGTCGGTCTGAGGCGCAGCCTCGCTACTCTAGAGCTTCTTCTCCTCCCACCGCACCACCAGGCCGGAGCCGGCAACCAGCTTGAGCGTGTCGGACACGTCCTTGGTTCGCACATCGACCGGCGCCGACACGCTGTAGCGGACTTCATCCTCGTCTTCGACCAGCAGCTCGTGCTCGAGCCGCAGGCCCTTCAGCACGTCTTCTGCCTTGGCGCGGAACTCGGCGGCGCCCTCGGTCTTGAGCCGCAGCTCGAAGCGCTTTCGCGCCGGCGGCTCGAAGAACTCGACAAGGTACAGCAGCAGCATCATGAACAACGTGGCGACGGCGGCGAGCTGATAGAGGCCGACCCCGGCCGCGAGTCCGGCGCCGAGCGACGCCAGCATCACCACGGCGTCCTTCGGATCGGCGATGTTCGATCGATAACGAATCAGCCCGGCGGCGCCGACAATGCCGAACGCCCGCGGGAGGCTGTTGCCGACCACCAGCATGATCACCACGCCGACGACGGCCAGCATGATTTGCGTCTGGATGACGACGACCTTGCGGGCGCCCTGACTGCGTCGCCGGGGCCGCAGCGCCAATGCCAGTCCGAACAGCGCCGCCAGCGGCAGGCGAACAAGCGCGAGGCGGATCTCGGTCGGGGCGTCGAGCGTCGACGAGACGCTTTCGTCTGGCGCCAGCTCGACTGGAGCGGCCGGCTGCCCGCCCCCGCCAACGAAGGCGGCTACGGGGCGGCCAGTGGCCGCCGCGCCGAGCAGCAGCAGAGCAGCAGCGAGCAGGCACCGTTTCATGGGACGGGAGGGATTCTACGCCATCCAGCTGCCTTTGGTCGGGTCGCGGGGCTGATGTGGTACTTTCGTTGTTCGTGCCCACGCGTTTCGGCGGCCTGGCCGCACTTCTCCCTTTTGCGCTCGCGGTCGAGGTCTTTCCTCAACGCACAAACGGAAGACACGACGACACAGAGCGGCGAGAATTTCTCTCGATCGCGCGGGTGCGCAAGGAAGTGCTGGGGCGCTCGTACATCGGCGCCATCGCGACCAATCGCTAGGGCGGCGGGGCGCGGAACCTGCTGGTCGGCGCCGACGCCCGCTTCACGTTCTTCAACTACCTCAACGCCATGGGCATGGCGGCCCGAGCCGAGGATCGCGGCCGCGCCGGTCAATGGGCCAAACAGCTCGGCGCCGAATGGCGCGACGATCGGTTCGAGCTCGGCGCCAACTACATCGACATCGACCCGGCGTTCAACGCCGGCATCGGCTACGTTCGCGTGCGCGAGCGTTTGACCGGCGTCCGCGCGTCGGTCAAGCCACGCCCGCGCCGGTGGCGGGTGCGGCAGTTCGAGCTGACGCCGAGCAGCGTGTGGTAATACGACGCCGCCGGGGTGCTGCGCAGCCGTGAATCGAATCTCACGTTCGCGACCGCTTTCGAAACCGGCGATCGGATCGAGATCGTGCCGTTCGACAGCCATGAGCGCGTGGTGCGCCCTTTTCCGATTGGTCCTGGCGTCAGGCTCGCCCCTGGCGAATACGACTGGCGCGGCGTGACGGCCAACGTGCGCACGTTCAACGGCCGCAAGGCGAGCGGCACGGTGTCGATCAGCACCGGAGGTTTCTATGATGGCGACAAGCACACCGTGACGCTGGCCGGTGACCTGCGGCCGAACCGCACGCTGTCGATCAACCCGAGCTACCAGATCAACGACGTGAACCTCGCGGCCGGCGCCTTCGTGACGCACCTGTTCGGATTGCGAGCCAACGTGTCGTTCTCGACCAACCTGTTGACGTCCGCCTTCCTGCAATACAACAGCACCGGCCAGCTTGCGGCCTCCCAGATCCGGGTCAATTTCATCTTCCGGACCATCGACAACATCTACGTGGTCTACAACGAGTCGCGCTACACCGCAGGAGCGTTCGACGGCCGCGCCAACAAGTCGCTGGTCATGAAGGCCACCTACTCGCTGCACCGGTAGCGTTGGATCGCTGGCGCGATAACTTCAGGGCGGCGGCAAGGCGAACGCATAGAGCGTCGTCCCCGCGCCCAACACCACATACTGGCGGCCGTCGAGCATGTAGGTGATCGGCGCGGCGAAGATCCCCGAGCCGGTCTGGAAGTGCCAGAGGTTCTTGCCGCTGGTGGCGTCGAACGCCATGATGTTGCCGTCCATGTCGCCGCCGAAGATCAGGTTCGACTCGGTGGACAGCACGCCCGCCATCGACGGCGTGTAGTACTTGAACTCCCACTTCACACCGGCGTTGGACGGATCGATGGCTCGCATGGCGCCGTAGCCGCGGGCGGTGCGCTGCTGCGCACCGGCAAAGAAGTACTCGCCCTGCACGAATTCCTGCTCCCACCCGAAGTAGGTCGCACAGACTTCGCGCGCGGTCACGTAGAACAAGCCGGTCTTCGGGTTGTAGGCGGGCGACATGAAGTTGGTGCCGCCGGTAATGTCGGGGCAGACGTCGGTGCCGTTCTCGCTCGGCTCGGTGCCGGGCTTCACTGCCGGACGGCCGTCGGGATTGATCCTCTCGGCCCACGTCGTCTTGACGAACGGCCGCGACGCCAGCAGCGTGCCGTCGGTGCGATCGAAGGTATAGAAGAAGCCGTTGCGGTTGGCGAACATCAGCACCTTCTTCGTCACGCCGCCGATGACCTTCTCCGCCAGCACCGGCACCTGCGTCGCATCCCAGTCGTGCGTGTCGTGCGGCGTGAACTGATAGTACCACTGCAGCACGCCAGTATCAGCGTCGAGAGCCACCACGGAGTCGGTGTAGAGGTTGTCGCCGTCGCGATCGCCGCCGTAGAGATCGGGTCCGGGGTTGCCAGTGCCCCAGTAGATCAGGTTGGTGTTGCGATCGTAGGTGCCGGTGACCCACGTCGAACCGCCGCCGTTCTTCCACGAATCGCCCTCCCAGGTCTCGAACCCCTTCTCTCCCGGCCCGGGCACGACCCAGAAGCGCCACGCCTTCGTACCGGTCGCGGCGTCGAACGCGTCGATGAAGCCGCGGATCCCGTACTCCGCTCCGGCGATGCCGACGACGACCTTGTCCTTCACGATGAGGGGCGCCGACGTTGCGCTGTAACCGAGCTTGTAATCATCAATCGCCACATCCCAGAGCACAGCGCCGGTTTTCATGTCGAACGCGAGCAGGTGCGCATCGAGCGTGTTCATGAACAGGCGGTCGCCGAGCACGGCGAACCCGCGATTGACACGGCCGCAGCAGATGTTCATGCCGTCGGGCAGGTTGCGGCGATAGGTCCAGATCTGCCGCCCGGTGCGGGCGTCGAGCGCCCACGCGGTGTTGTTCGGGCCGGTGATGTACATCACGCCGTTGATCACCAGCGGCGTTGCCTCGAACTTGCCGAGCGTGTTGGTCTGGAATGCCCACTGTACCGAGAGCCGCGAGACGTTGGCGGGAGTGATCTGGGTCAACGGGCTGTGACGCATGCCGCCGTAGTCGCCGCTGTAGTGCAGCCAGCTCGCCGGATCCGCGAGACCCTTGTAGAGTTGCTCGTGGGTGACGCCTTGCGACTGCGCAAGGACGCGCACGCCGAACGCGAGCGCCGCCACCAACCATACGCCGCACAGTCGCTTCATCATCGCGTCCCCCTGAGACTCCTGAGATACCTCACGAGGTCGGCCAGCTCGGCATCGTTCAACCGGTCAGCGCCGTACGCCGGCATCAGCGATCGATCGGACTCAGCCGTGACCTCGACGTCCTTCTTGTCAAACGACAGCAGATCCTCGGCGCCCGTCATCACCTGCACCGAGAAGGTGTCCTCGTTCTTGCGCAGCCCGCGAATCTTGCGCCCGCTCTTGGTGGCGACCGTAATCGTCTCGTAGCCGACGGGGATCACTTCGGCGGGCCTCCTGATCTCGCGCTCGAGCGCCGCGACCGAGCGCGCCGCGCCGATGCGCGTGAGATTCGGTCCGAGGCGTCCGCCGCGCGCGCCGACCATGTGGCACTGGCCGCAGTTGCCGCGGTCCTTCGCCCAGAACGTCTGCTCGCCTTTCGTCGCGTCGCCGCGCTCCGGTGGCGCGCCGCCCGGCACGGCGAGCGTGCGCAGGTACGCAATCACCGCCCAGATCTCGTCCTCGGACAGGTTGCCGCCAGCGGGCATCTCGGTGCCGGTCACGCCGTTCTGAATCGTCCGGAAGATCTGCGTGTCGCTGCCGCCGTGCATCCAGTCGCCCGATGTCAAGTCGCTGCCGCGATAGCCCTTGGCATCGATGCCGTGGCACACACCGCAACGGCCGCGGTAGATGTTCTTCCCAGCGTCAATCGCCTTGGCGTCGCCGGCGCGCGGATTGCCGCCGGCGCCCTGCGCGAGAGGGTGGGCTGGCGCGTTGCAGACCGCCACCGCCACTGCCCAAGCAAAGACGAGTCGAGAACCTGCCAATACCCGGAGCATACCGGCCCCCCCTCAAGTTGAATCGTACGGCGGGTATTCTGCTCGTTTGGGAGCCGAACCTCAAGCGATACAATTCACGGCACCCACGGAGGACTCATGCCGAAATCGCCTCACGTCGCCACGGTTATCACGGCAGTCTCAATCGTCACCGCTGCCGTCATAGCGGCGCAGCAGCCTGCCGCACCCGCCGGTCCGCCGCGCGGATCGTCAGGCCCGCCCGAGCACGCCAAGGTGACGCCGATCAACAACCTGCCCAATCCCTACGAGACGGTGCGCAACTGGGGCACGCTTCCCGATGCCCGGAAGTGGGGGTCAGTCAGCGCCATTCATGTCGATGCCGACGGCAAACACATCTGGGCGGGCGACCGCTGTGGCGCCAACGCGTGCGTCGGGTCGAACGTCGATCCGATGGTGAAGCTCGACCCGACCGGCAAGGTCGTGGCCAGTTTCGGCGCCGGTCAGATCCTGTGGCCGCACGGCATCGACGTGGACAAGCAAGGCAACATCTGGGTCGCCGACGCCCGGTCGGCAACGCCGGCCGAGCTCGCCAAATTCCCCGAGTGGAAGGCGAAGGGCCACACCGTCCTGAAGTTTTCGCCGCAGGGCAAGTTGCTGATGACGCTGGGTACGCCTGGTGAAGCGGGCGATCCGCCTACGAAATTCACCGAACCGAACGACGTGCTGGTCGCGCCCGACGGCAGCATCTTCGTCGGCGAGTCGCACAACGCACAGTTTCTCGATCAGAATCCGCCGAACGGCATCGGCCGCATCTCGAAGTTCTCGCCAGACGGCAGGTTCATCAAGAGTTTCGGATCGTACGGGTACGGTCCCAGCCAGTTCCGCGGCCCGCATTCGCTGGCCATGGACTCTCGCGGACGCCTGTTTGTGGCCGATCGCGGCAACCGACGCATCCAGATCTTCTATCATGACGGCAAGCATCTCGACATTTGGTACCAGTTCAGCCGCATCAGCGGCCTTTACATCGATCGCAACGACACGCTGTACGCGATCGATTCGGAATCGGACGACAACTACAACCCGGGTTGGCGCAAGGGCCTGCGGGTCGGCAGCGCGCGCACCGGCGAGGTGTGGTACTTCGTCCCCGAGCACGTATCGAAAAACGCATCGGGCATGGGCGGATATGGGTCAATGGGCGAAGGCGTCGCGGTGGATGCACAAGGCAACGTCTATGGCGGCGAGGTTGGCCCGATCCAGGGGATCACAAAGTTTGTGCCGCGGTTGAAGCGGTAGAGGCAATACTCTAGCTCGAGTTGCGGAGCCACGGGCGCTCCGACCGAGACTCCGCGGCAGCCACGCTGATTCGCGCGCTTTCTCAATTCTGTGGTGAAGCGCCGTTCAGATCTACGCTTGCCACGGGCGTGACCGATAAGATAAGCGGTCAGCCATGCGCAAACGGAGACGCCTGTTCATTGTTGTCGTGGCCGTGGGCCTCCTGTGGGATATCCGTCCGGCCGCTCGGCAATCGAGCAGCCCCGAGCAGTTGATCTATGCCGATGAGCTAGCGAACGGCTGGCGCAACAGCAGCCAGGCCGAAGTCAGCCTCGACGCAGGCGCGCCGGTTCATGCCGGCAGCAGGTCGAT
>Ga0233424_10003277_pt1 | contig 10584 bp, 7 predicted proteins | sample Watercolumn_Towu_FD_181011 | JGI IMG/M metagenome (GOLD analysis project Ga0233424, IMG submission 181011) | Freshwater microbial communities from Lake Towuti, South Sulawesi, Indonesia - Watercolumn_Towuti2014_125_MG | ecosystem: Environmental > Aquatic > Freshwater > Lake | place: Indonesia... | reverse complement strand
GAGTTAATCTATCTCTATCGCGAGGAAACATAGTAGCTTCGCGAATATTATCCAAATCACACAATAACATAGTCAATCTTTCAAGACCAATACTCCATCCAGAGTGAGGCGGTGCTCCATATCTAAAAGAATCCACAAAATCTTTCAGTCCTTCAATTTTCAAACCCTTTTGTTTTATTTTTGCAATCAATAAATCAGGTAAATGGATTCTTTGTCCCCCAGAGGTAATTTCTAAACCTTTGTAAATGCAATCAAATCCTTCTGAATATTTTGCATCCGCCTTACCATCTCCAGGCATAATATAAAATGGTTTTAATGAAGCAGGCCACGAATGAACGAACACAAGAGTATCTGGAAATAATTCTCCAAGTTTTTTTTCTGCTTCAGGATTTAAATCATCGCCCGTGCTTATTTTAATTCCATTTTTCTTAAGCAATGCAATAGTATCGTCATAATCTATATATTTTGCAGAAGGCAATTTTAGTTTTAATCCTAAAAGCTCAATCTCTTTTTTATTTTTCTTAATAACTTCAGAAATCATATGCTGAACTACTTTTTCTTCCCATTTCATTACATCCATCTGAGAAGCAAAAGCACATTCAATATCCATCTGTCTTATTTCATTAATGTGTCTAATGGTATTATGTTTTTCAGCTCTCCAAACAGGAGTAATCATAAAAGTTTTCTCCATAGAACAAGCAATCATTTCCTTATACAATTGAGGACTTTGAGCCAAACAAGCTTCCTTCTCAAAATATTTAACTTTGAAAACATCTGCTCCTCCTTCAGAGGCGACCCCAATTAAACAAGGAGGTTGCATTTCTATAAAATCATGCGAAGAGAAAAATTCCTTGAATGAAGTAGATAAAGTATGTTGTATTCTAAATATCGCCTGTGTTCTTCTTCTATGAAAATCAACATATCTATAATCCAATCTCTTCGGTAATTCAGTTTTAGAAAAATCGGATACATCAATAGGCAAATTTTCAGCATACCCCAATACTTCAAAATGCTCAGGAACAATTTCCCTTCCTCCAATAGCCTTTTCACTTTTCTGAATCTTTCCAGAAATCAAAACAACACTTTCACGAGAAACTTTTTGCATTAATTCAAAAACTTCTTTTGAACTCTTATCTTTATGAGCTGTAATCTGCATTTCTCCAGAAGCATCTCTTAAAACTAAAAATCTAACCTTTCCTAAATCTCTTTGGTCATAAACCCATCCAGCAACAACAGCACTCTCTCCGGAATCCTTAGCACTCAAATCAGCAAGCATCTTTCTATTTTGCAAATGTTTCCAGTAATCCATATCTTTCAAAGAAAAAAGGCATTTTTAACTATTATGCTTTTAGAATTGAACTGCAACAGCACTAGTAACAAGCCCAGAACCAAAAGAAGTAATTATTACTCTACTACCTTTTCCATCCAAATTTTTAGCAATAGTTCCATCTCTAACAGCTTCATCAAGAGCAACAGGACAAGTAGCAGAAGACATATTTCCATATTTCTGAATAGTTCTATAAACAACAGCTCCGTGTTCATTTAACCTGCTCTCAACACCTGCAATAATTCTTTCATTAGCTTGATGTGGCACATAAACATCTGCATTTTCCCATTCAACAGCTTTCTTAAGAGTTTTAGCAGAATCCACCATTGAAAAAACGGCTCTCTTCAAAACAACACTTCCATTAGGCATCCGAATATAATTAGCTCGAGAATCTCTAAATATAGCATCCATTCCTTTAACGCCTCCCTCCTCAAATGGTTCGCTTCTTGAATAGACTCCTAAAATTCCTCTATTTTCATGTGTGTGGGAACAAACAACTGCGCCAGCACCATCACCAAAAAGATGACAATTAATATCCGTATAATCTGTTATTTTAGTCAAGCATTCAGAACCAACAACCAGCCAATTACCTTCAAAATCACGAGACATAGAATTGGCTTGAATTAAGGCAAGAGGAAAACCAGCACAAGCATTCTGAAAATCATAAGCAATTTTAACATTCCTCGCATTTAGTTGATTTTGTATCTTTACAGCAGCAGAAGGAAAATTCTCTTTTTCTCCAACAGTTGCGATAATTATTCCTACAAGACTATCAGCAGTAACTCCAGCCATCTCTAAAGCTCTTGTAGAAGCCACACACCCCATAGTTGAAGGCCATTCATATTCTCTACATTTTCTTCTTTCTCTAATCCCAGTTACTTCAAAAATCTTTTCAGGAGTAAATCTTCTTGATTCTCCGACTCTATTTCCGTTTAAATCATAAGTCCATAAATCTTTATCAATAAATTCTTCATTCTTAACAACTCTTTCAGGAAGATAACTTCCAGTCCCAATAATTTCAAGATGTCGCAAATCAAGATTCATAAAGAATTTATAAAAGAATAGTATAAAAAATTAGAGGTCTAAACATTGACACAAGTCGCCGAAATGGAAAGTTCTCCAGCGTCCATTTTGGTCTTTATATCATAATAATCGCTAGACCAGCTAGACCAATCCAAAAAATCTGTAACCACTTTATCAATAGTTGGATTTGCAACTGAAACAATCATAGAACAAGTTTTTCTGGAACAAGATAATTGACTATTTCCACAAGTCTTATAATCATTATAATGCGGGTTGTCTGGATAAATCTTTGTTAAACGATCCTTGAGAGATTTAAGAGGGCAATGACAATCCGAAGTTTCAGAAGATGAAATTCGTTCAGTATCAAATGGGCTATAATTTACAACGCCGTCTCTAAAAGACAAAGGAACAAGAACAAACATTAAAGCAATCAAGAAAATAAGGAGATAAACAAAAAAACGCTTCATCATAATTGATAGAGTAAAGATATTATAAACTTTTTGTCTTAAAAAATTAAGAATAGTTAGTAAATGATAAAAATTTCAGAAAACAGTATACAAGGTTAGCTATTCAAAACTCTCTCAATTAACTCCATCGCTTTCTTAGCATCTAACTTTCCTTTGAACTTGGCCATCAGCATTCCCATATAAGCATTAGCTCTCATTCCAGGTTTTGTTTTTACAATTTCTCTAACTTCTTTTTCAATCTCATTATCATTTATTTTCTCAACTTTAAGAGCATCTTTCAAATTAACCCCATCTAATATTTTCATCAAAATAGGTTTAACATCTCCTGAAGATATTTTGTCATTTGAAAATTCATTAAGTATTTTTTCATAAATTTTTTCACTCAATATTTCTTTAATCTCAATAAAACTCTTTCCTTTCTTAGAAGCAAACTCATTTCTCCATAAAGTCACCATCTTAGCAACTAAAGGAGCATCTAAAGGACAAATAGTTAACAAAATCTCAAACTCGTCAAGATTTTCATTTGAATCCAAAACTAATCCTATTAATTCATCAGTTAATCCTTTCTTTTTTAATTCATCACGAATATCGGATTTCAATTTAGGCAAATTTTTCTTTAAGAAATCAATTTTAATTTTACCAATTTTTAATAAACTCAAATCAGTTTCTGGATACATTCTTGATGCTCCAGGCATTGGTCTCAAAAATTCAGAAGTTCCATCTTCTTTTGCATTTCTAACTTCTCCAGTTTTTTTACCTTCTTTTATCTCCAAAAGTTGCCTATCAATTTCCTTATCAATCGTTTGAATCATCATCTTAGGATCTTGAAATCCTTTTATCTCAACTCGATCATGTCCAGAAATAGAAACATTCACATCTTGTCTTATTGTTCCAAGTCCTCTCTTAACTTTACAAGCTCTAAGAATTTCTCCTAATTTCAAAGCACATTCCTTAACCATTTCAGGATTGTATAAATCTGGATGCGTAGCAATTTCTACAAGAGGAATTCCTAATCTATCCAATCTATAAACAACTTTATTCTTCTCTCTGGAGATTACTCGAGCAGAGTCTTCCTCAAGACAAACAGTAGCAATTCTAACTTTTCCATATGAAGTTTCAATATATCCATCATGCCCAATTAACAGAGTTCTCTGGAATCCAGAAGTATTACTTCCATCAATAACAGTCTTTCTCATAACTTGAGTAATTGGATAAATTTCACAATTCAAAAGTAAAGCAATAGTCAATGCGACATTAAGAGATTCAGCATTTATAGAGTGAGCAGGTTCCTCGTCTAACTCAACAAGAGAAACAGTGTCGTTATATCCCTCATAAAAAAATTTTTTATTTAAAGAAGCTTCGTGAATAACAGCTTCATCAACGTTTCCAGTTTCTCCAGCAACAGCATGTAACTTGCGTTCAATAGTATAATGGGGTTCATCGTTTCTCAAAAACGATGGTGCCCCTGAAAAAATCTTTGGAGTATCAAGTTGCTGATGTATTTCAAGTCCTCCTTTAAATCCAATCTGTTTGTAATCTAAAAAATTATGAGAATCTATTTTTTTAGAGAGAGAAAATCCCTGATTTTTTGTATTAGGCATAATCTAAATCAAAGAAAGTAGTTATTAAAGATTATCAATCAAAGCGATGAATAGTATATCTCAAATTTGTTTTCTCATTTAATAAGGTTGTTAATGTTCTATCATCGATATCTGCTCGAATCTCAATTCTACCTTGTTTAAGGTCTCTTATTATAACTTGTGAAGGTCCTCCGCGATGAGAGAAATATCGAGAAATAATTTTTTTTATTCCTCGAACTTCATCAGGATTTTTAAAACCTTTTAAATCGATTTGATAATATGGTAACGCGTCGTAACTGTCAATCAAGGCATCCATTCCAGTATTCACTTTTGAAGCGAGATAGTTCAAAAGAACGCTTTCAGAATTATTCTTTGAAGGAGGAATTCCCATAAGTTCAGGTGCTCGATATAGTCCAGTACTTTCTCTATCTTTAAAACTTTGACGAGCGTTATGAATAAGTTCATTATAGAAACTACGTTCACCAGAAGGAAGAAACGCAGGAGCATAACCCTCATGAATAAGCATAAGATTTTGAATAAATCTAGAAGTGCGCCCATTACCATCTAAAAGAGGGTGAATTCTTAAAAAATGAAAATGAAAAAGTACAGCCCGTTCTATAGAATCTAACAAAGGGTTATTAGATAAAGATAACAAGGCATCCATTTGTTCAGGAACTTTTTCATATCTCGGAGGATTATCAAAAGGATAACCAGCGATACAAACATTGCTTGAACGATAGATTCCTTCATTCTTAGGTTCAATTTGTGCAGCAATTTCTAAAATGAAAGAGTCAGTTAAAAGGCCATTAAAAGTTCTAGACGCATATTTCTGAACACTAGATATATCTGGTCTATTTTGACGAGCATCTTTTCTACGACCAACCTTTCTTGAGTTTCGAGCATGATCTGGTTCAAGAATAAGGGAGTGATAAGCTGCGTCTTCATGCGCAACAGTTAAAAGACGAGTTCTAAATCTTTCTTCATCTTCTATCATACTTTGAATATATTTATTTTTACGTCTAAGCTCACTTAAAAGTGCAGAGTCAACAAAATTATTAAAGTAATCCATAAAAGGTCAAATAATATATCCTATTTAAAACTTATTGTTGTAGTTCCCTAATAGTTACAACAAGAATTATATACTAAGATATAAGAGAAAAATTATGACTTACAGCAGATCACCAGAGAGTCCAAACAGAAAACTTAAGAAGATAGAATTGCCTAAAGAGATAAAGATATTCTTCGCCCAGAGAGGAAAATTTTTGAGAGGATTACCAAGTTACGAACAAATAGAAGGTAAAGATCCAGAAAACCATGATGATGCATTTGATTGGACTTACGGATACGGATTACCTTTGGTTGAAACCAGAGCAGTAAATAATAAAAATTCAGACATATACGCACAATCGCAGAGACGCGCAAAAGATCTTGCAAAAGTATTATTTGGAGTAAGTAACTCAGAAATAGCAGAACCATTAAGAGAATATATGCTAACTGGAGGAACTAAACCTATTAAAGTTACTACAACTGTTCAAGAAAAAGAAAGAAAAGTATATGTAAAGATGCCCAGTGTAGAAAGAATAGTTGGTTTAACGTTATATAATATGATTAGCGGAAATGAGCCAATAGATTTTGTCTTTAGTGAATATGTGTTTGCGGAAAATTCTGTTTCAGGAATACATATCGATAAAACAAACATAAGTTATATGCAAAGACTAAAAGAGTTGGGTCGTTCCATTATAAGAGCAAGAGTTATAGATAATTTTCTAGGAATTAATGATTTAGATAGAGAAGTCAATCTCAGAGAAAAACCAGAAATGTTAGCAAACCTATTAGTTCAATCAGATGGCCAAATAAAATTATTTGACGTGGATTGTGCATTTACTAGACCATTCCCAGAGTATAATTTAGTAGAAATAGCAAGAAAAAAAGAAATTACGATAACTGAAAAGGATGAAATAGATATAGAAAAAGATGAAGCAAAAAGAATTAACCATATTATAAACACAACAAGTAAAAGAACATATAGAAAATTCATAGAGGCTATAGCTAAAATTGAAAGCCTAAGAAAACAGTTCAAAAAAATAGGATTTAAGACACCAGAGGACTACTTTGATGAAAAAGAAAGATGGTTAAATAGTAAGATAAAGTAAATTCTATTCACTCAATAAAGGATTAAGTTCTCCTACAAAATTCTCAAGCATCTTTTCTCTAACAAGAGATTTCCAGTTTTTATGCCCTAACACAAAACCAAGCTTAACTAAAGCAGTTTCAGACAAAATATCTTCCAAAAATATAACTCCTAACTCTTCCAATATCCTTCCATTAGAATAAACTTTAGAATTAAGTCTTCCATAAACCGTTTGAGCAGTTGCACAAACAACCATTCCTTGTTTTATGACTCTCTTTAAAGTGCTTTCCCAAGAATGTTTAACATCTCCGATAGCAACATGCCCTAAACCAACCATAGAGATTACAACTCCTTTATACCCTTGAACTAAATAATAATCCAAAATATCGGGAGATTGTCCAGGATAAAATGTAAGTAAGGCAACTTTATCAGAAAAAGAATTATCTATTTTAGTCAATCCTTCAGAACGAGCATTATATTTTTCCAAAAATTCAATCTTTGAAGGCCAAACTTTAGCAATAGGTCCACAATTTATTGGTTTAAAGGTATCTCTTCTTGAAGTATGCATCTTTCTAACTTTAGTTCCTTTCAGAGCATAGCAATAATCGTCATTTTGAGTTGCATGCCCAACAATCGCAACTTCAGCACAGTTTGACAAAGCAAACTCTACGGCACATTCCAAGTTAAGTTCTGCATCACTAGAAGCACGATCAATACTTCTTTGAGAAAAAGTAAGCACGACTGGTTTTTTCAAATCTTGTAAAAAGAAACTCAAAGCAGAAGCAGTATAATGCAGAGTGTCTGAACCATGAGTAATTATAACTCCGGAAATTTCAGAGTCGTTTAACATTTCCTTAGCATGTTCTGCAATAGTTATCCAATGTTCAAAGTTCATGTTTTCAGAAGCAATCATAAATGGAGCAGATATTTTTTTTACATTAACCTTTTCAAAAACTTTAGGGTAAAATTTAACAAATTCAGAAACATCAGTTATCGGAGCAGTTCCTCCAGTTCTGGAGTCTAATTTAGAAGCAATAGTTCCTCCAGTAATAATCATACCAATAGACTTCTTGCCAGATTTTTTTGGTATTTCAAACTTATCTTTACCCTTACCAGAATATTTTTCTATAACTTCAACATCAAAAACATTTTCCTTAGGTATTCCAACATTATATCCGCTCTTTAATTTAACAAGTAAAACAGAACTATCATAACTTTCAAGCATAATGCATTCAAGTTCCTCTTGAGCAAGTCTAACTTTAATCTTGTCTCCTGGTTTCGCTCTAATTTCCACCATATTAATCACCACAAAAAGAGATTATAAAAATCTTCTTGAAAAAAGCATATATATATATATATATCAAAATATAATTGAAAATATGCAAAAAAGAGTTAATCTAAAGACATTAGTCCCATTTGTTCTTTTAGTATTCCTCATTCTATTCACGACATTCTCTTACAAAGATTCAAAAGAAAATACAACGTCAATAAATTTAGCACCTTCATTAGCAGCAACTCTGGCAGTGCCAGCACCAGTACCAGCACCAGTGCCTGTGCCAACACCAACTGTTCCTCCTTGCACAGCTCCAAATACTATCCCTGCAACAATAGGAACATCAATAACTCTATGTGGAACAATAACTATGACAGTTCCAACAATAATAACAGCAAGCAACACCATAGTGAATTGTGCTCCTGGAACTGTAATCTCTAAATCTGCAACAAGCGGAGCTCATGACGGAATACAAATAGCCCCAGGATTAACAAATGTGCGAATTAATAGATGTAATTTTAACGGAAGATTCTCAAATACAATAAAATTGAATTCTGGAGTAACAAATAGTTTCATAACAGGAAACACAATAAACGGAGCAGTTACAGGAATTAAAGAAGAATTCAATGCTGTTTCGAACAATTATGTTACAAACACTATAACAAATTCGGTAATAGGAATGCAGTTAGAAGGTAGGCTGGGGAACGTAGTATCTTCAACAATTTCTCAAAATCGAAATGGAATAATTACAGGCACAGATCCATCAACGGTAACCTCAGCAACCCCAAATTCAATTTGTAGTAGTGGATTATCTTTTGGGTACTTGGTCTGTCCAACGCAAAATATCCCTATATTTTGTGCGAAACCTCAAAGTGGACAAGGGCACACAATCCAAGGCAATACCATCTCAGATAACAAAAACGGAATAATAACTTATTCATTAGATAATCAAATAACGGCAAATACAATAAACAAAAACAAACAATATGGAATTGAAATAAACGCTATTTATACCGGAACTGAAATAAACACAAATCAACTCTCATATGGTTGTATGCTTAACACACAAGAATACTTTCAGTCTGGTGCACAAATAATAAGTAATGGAATAAGCAAAAATGGAATCGCAGGCATCCAACTGAATGGAAGAAGCACATATTTCTTGCAAAGTTCGATACAATATCATAGATTAACAAGTATTAGCGGAAATACAATAACTCTGAACGGACAGCAAAACCCAAATTACGGAGCTGGAATAGTTGTAGGAAACCAAAACTCACAATATACTCTCTCCTCATTAGTGAATTTGAACTTTCTAAATTGGGGAGAGTACACTCCAATAACAAATAATCAAATAGATAATAACGTCAACGATGGAATTTTTCTAAAAAATACATGGTGGATGGTGGAGATAGGCAGGAATAGTATAAATTCCAATGGAAGAAACGGAATTTCATACGGATCAAATACTCAAAGCACACAGGTACAAGGGAGCTATCCAGACTTTGCACAGACGAGATATATTTATCAAAATCACATAAAAAATAATGGAAATTTTGGTATCTATGTATATAATGGAATTTTGAGCAATGTATTTTTAAATGAGATAAACTCTAATACAAAAGGAATTTATGTTCCGGAACAACCAAACGGATGGAGCACACAAGGGGTTTATGACATAATATGTAATGACATTTCATTTAATTCCCAAGAAGGATTTAATTATGATGGAAAATTGGCAAATCAAAATCAACAATTTTTTGGATTTCCAGATATTCAAAGATTTCAAAATAACAGAGTCTTAAATAACGGAGCAGATGGAATAAGATACTACTTAAACAATCCTACCTCAAGCACATGGTTCTCTCCTGGATTTACAACATTTAAAAACCTAATACAAGGAAATGGATTTAATCCAAATCCAGCTTATGCAATATCAGGTTATGGAGCAAACATAGACGGATTCTATTATCATGGATTCATGGCAAATAATTTTATAGGAAATAATTTGGGAAATTATGACTCTGGTTCAAACACAATAGAAAATATGTGGGATGAACAACAATTTGAACTGGGATATGACAATTTAATATGTAAAAACTGTGGAGGTTCGTGCAATGTAGACTGGGATTGTGGATATTATTCAGGAACTTGTGTGAATGGTATTTGTCAAGCACCTCCAGGTTCTGGTCTAACTTGCAATCCTTCAACTGGAAATGTTGATTGTTACGCAAATCCTATGTCTCTTCCTTGGGTATATTCTCTTTATATGGACTTTCCAGGGGGATATACTCCAAGAGGTAACTTCGGCCTTAGTCCAACACCTTTCGTAATTCCTCCAAGTGCTACACCACCATTACAACCAGCTTCCTGTGCAAGTAATAGTCAATGTGCAACAAATAGCTGTGAAACATATCCAGTTACAGGAGCTAATTCTCAATGTGGCAACGGAAACTTCATAAATGAACCAGTAATGTTCCAAGAATATTATCTCCCAGGAACTATATGTCCAAACATACCAGGATATTCTCCTCCCTATTTTGGAATCTTGCCTCCACAACATCAACAAAAACAACAAAACGAGTCTTTAGAAAATCTACCAATTCCTTTAGAAGATGGCAGATATCATGGTATTCCAAAAGAGGTAAAAGAATCTCAAGGTTTCAGAGAAATGCTAAAAGACAGAGAATATATAGAAGCAAATATGGAACCTTTTGTGATAGACGAGTCAATTTAAAGAAATACGATAAACATAACTGAAAAAATGATTCATTGATTGGCTT
>Ga0233424_10003273_pt1 | contig 10590 bp, 11 predicted proteins | sample Watercolumn_Towu_FD_181011 | JGI IMG/M metagenome (GOLD analysis project Ga0233424, IMG submission 181011) | Freshwater microbial communities from Lake Towuti, South Sulawesi, Indonesia - Watercolumn_Towuti2014_125_MG | ecosystem: Environmental > Aquatic > Freshwater > Lake | place: Indonesia... | reverse complement strand
CTTCCCCCTTAAAGAACCCAACCGAAAGGATGAGCAACGCGCCAAAAATCGCGAGTACCCAGAGTACCCAGAAATCGATCGCGATCAGAAGAAGGACGGAGATGACGCTGACGGCGACCACGCATCCGCGCAAGACCGCGCCCAGCTGGCCGCCCAAAAGTGGGCGACCGTCTTCGTCGATCGGCCAGATCGTCCAGGCCGTGAGTCCGAGGAACGCGACCGTCAGCTCGAACACGGCGAACAGGTTGATGGCGCCGACCGTGTTGAATCCGTTGCTCTGCGCGAACGCAAACGGCAGGTGCATGAGCCCGAACATGCCGAGCAATGTCACGAGGCCTGAAAGAGTTGCGGAGAGCAAAACGGAGCAGAGAATCCCGCGCATGGACGCGAGGCGGCCGGCCAAATTCGCGAGCGTGTAGAACAAGAAAACGAGCGTCGCGATCGTGAGTACGCTCGTGTATTCCTGCATGCCGCCGCCGAGCCAGGTCGTGAACCCGGCAAGCGAAAAGACGCCGGAAACGATCACCGCCACGAGGTACGCAAGCGGCAGAAGGTTCACCCATCCCGAGCGCAGGCGCAACTGCTGGCCGAGCACCATGTGCGCCAGCCAACCCAAAAGCGCGACAGACGAAAGGACGACGAGCACGAGCTGCTTGTTGGTTTCAAACGGATCGATGGTCTGCGAACAGAACACGATCGGAATCAGGAAAAACAGTCCGTAGACGGCCCAACGAGCCAATTTTTCTAGGCTGCTGTGCGCGAGCCCTTTTGCATCCATACCTCCGAAAAAACTTAAAAATACCGCTTTAGTATAGCATAGGCCGGCCTCTTTGATACAATGGAGGCGTTGTGCAAAACACACGGCGTTTTGACGATCTGCTCTCGATCCACCCCGGCTGTTCGTTCTTGCCGGATTTCTTGGATGACCTGCCGGAGGGAAAGGTGTATCTCGTTGGCGGGGCCGTGAGGGATTTGCTCCTGAGCCGGCCGTGCAAAGACATTGACTTCGTGATTGCGGGCGTGCCGCGAAAAAAACTGGAAGTGTGGTTTAAGAAACGCGGCCGGATCGATTTGGTCGGAAGTCGGTTCGGCGTCTACAAATTCCTCCCGCGAAAAACGAAAGTGGTGCCGGAAGCGTTCATCGACATCGCGCTCCCCCGCACGGAGCGGGTGCAGGCCGGGAGCCTCGGCGGGTATCGCGAGTTCGACATCCAGGCGGACGCCTGGCTCCCGATTGAATCCGATCTGTCGCGCCGCGACTTCACGGTGAACGCCATGGCCTATGACGTTCGCGCGCGCAGGCTCGTCGATCCGTTCGGCGGACAGCGCGACGTGCAACGCAAGCTTATCCGCGCTGTGGGGGAACCGAGCCTGCGTTTCCACGAGGATCTGTCACGCATGCTGCGCGCGATTCGGATCGCCGCACAATTGGGATTCGATATCGAACCTGATACCTGGCGCGCGATCAGACAAAAAATCGCGGATGTGAACCTCAAGCGGCCCGTCAACGGCAGACAGCCGGAATACGTCGTGCCGCGCGAGACGGTCGGACGCGAGCTTGCCAAGGCGCTGTCCGCGGACACCCCGAAAACGCTCGCGCTCCTGGAAAAGGCCGGAGCGCTCTCCGTGCTGTTTCCCGGGGCCGGTAAACTGTTCAAGGGCGATTATCTGGACCCCTTGCGCGTCGCCCCCCGTGCGCTGACATCGACGATCGTTCTTCTCCTGCGCGGCCTGCCGCCGCAAGAGGCTGCAGCGGCCATGCGCGCCTGCGGACTCACATCCTTGCGCGCCGGCAGTCCCTTGCGCGTCGACGCGCGCGATGTTTCGTGGATGGTCGGACGGCTCCAGCAAGGGATTGAACGCCCACTCAGTATGAAACCGTCGGAATTCGAGCGCGTGTTCCAAAACGCGCGCGGCGAAGCGTACGTACAGGTCCTCGAAGCGTTGGGTCAGGTGGATGTGGTGCGGGACATTCGACGCCGAAGCACTGCGTTCGGACGGCCGGAGCGTTTCGTGACCGGCGAGGACGTGACGCGACTCGGCTTGGCGCCCGGCCCGCGCGTGCGCGCGATCCTGGACCGGGTCCGCGACGATCAGTTGGAAGGGCTCATCGATTCGCGCCGCCGCGCCCTTGACCTGATGCGCGAACTCATCTAATATCCGTCGCACTGGCTTCGTAGAACGCTTGAAAATGGATGAGATGTCGTTGCGCGGCGAGCAACGCAAGCGAAACGTACCTAAATGGTACGTTGAGCGCGGAGCGGAGCCGCAAAACGACAGATCGCCATTTGCAAGCGTTCTACAAGGGCGGCTAGCTCAGTTGGTTAGAGCGTCACATTGACATTGTGAAGGTCAGAGGTTCGACTCCTCTGCCGCCCACCAAAAACCCTCCGTTCAGGCGGAGGGTTTTTGTTTGTCAGACGCGCGCCGCGATCATGAGATCCGACACGTTCGCTCCTGTCACCCCGGTCACCAAGTGGTCCTTCGTTTTTCTGAAAAAAGAAAAGGAATCGTTCTCGCGTAAATACCGCTCGGGATCCATGCGCAGTCGTTTGGCCGCTTCGCGCGTGCGTGCATCCGCGATGGCGCCGGCGACGGACGTGTTATCGATGCCGTCGGAGGCGCACGACAGCACCAAACCGTCCGCATCCAGACTGGCTAAAGCGCCGAGCGCGAGCTCTTGATTGCGGCCGCCCTTCCCCTTCCCGCGAAGCGTGACGGTCGTCTCTCCAGCTGCGAGAACCATTTCATTTTTTCGTGGCAGCCCTGAAAGGATTTTCCCGACGTCTCTGGCTTCCCCGACAAGATTGTTCGAATACATCCGCGCTCCGTACCCACGCTTTAGTGCTTCCCCTTCCATAGCGAGCAAGGCCGCCTGATTGTTGACCAGCAGGATGTTCGTGACATTTTTGAAAAAAACTGGATCCTTTGGCGTCTCCTTCAGTTCACAGTCCGGCATCCGACACGTTTTCAAAACGTCGTAGCGCGACAAAATCCGGGCTGCGTCTTCCACGGTTGTCGTATCAAGAACGGTCGGACCGGACGCGACCATGTCCAGATCGTCGCCGGGAACGTCCGAAAAAATGAGACCAAGCACGGTCGCTGGGTGTGCAAGCCGCGCAAGCTGGCCGCCCTGGATCTCCGAAAGATGTTTGCGCACGGTATTGATTTCCCGAATCGTTGCTCCGCGCGACATCATGAGCTGCGTGATCATCGTTAGATCATCGCATTTGAGCTGGTAGGGCCAGCACAGCAGCGCCGAACCGCCCCCGGACACGACGACAATCAGCAGATCGCGGCTGCTCAGGTGCTTCAGCAATGCAATGATCTCCCCGGTCGCTTGCATGTTGGTCAGACTCGGGAACGGATGGCTTCCCGCAACGCTCTTCATGCGCTTAAGCGGGCCAGCTTTCACATCCAAGACAACACCGCCCACAATCCGCGAACCCAGGATACCCTCGAGCGCCGCGCACGCGTCGAACGCCGCTTTTCCAATGCCAATGACGTACACGTTCTTAAATTCCGCCAAATCCCATCCGTGAGATCCCACCGTCAAGACGGTTCTATTCAACTGTACCTCACGACGTATCGCCTGCCGCGTGTCGATCGCGCGCAATCCAGCTTCAAGAACCCCGAGCGCGTCCCGTCGAAGCTTCGTTGAGGCAAGATCACGATAATTCTTGATGAGGTGGCGTGACATTGGCGTTGGAGCGATCCGCTTCTTTTCCCTCCGGCTCCTCTGGATTCAGGTTAAGTGAAATAATCGGCTCCTTTGTGCTTGAGACCGCCATGATCAGGAACCCGCCGAACACGAGCACTGCTGCGCCCAGCATGAACGCCCCGAACACACCGACGAACCCGCAGCCGAACACGGCCGAAATCGCTTCGGCGCGCGTCTCCGCAATCTGCAGACAGCGGTTGACGTCATGTTGGGCGAGCTTCATCCCGCCCCACGCCGCCCCGAACCCGCACGCGAGCGCCAGCAGGGTAAAGAGACAGCTGAAGGTCACGCGCCGGACGCGTCCCAGCCTCGCGATCGCGACGAGCGCAAAGAACACCCCGCCTAAAATCCAGTACACGAGGAACCACAGAAGCGAAAGAAATGTCAGAAACGGGACGAGTTCTCTGAGCATAGTTTTGATTGACTTAGGGTAGCAGAAATGGGATAGTTTGTGAAAATATTTTATTCCATAGGCCTGTAGCTCAGCTGGTTAGAGCGCCGAGCTTATACCTCGGTGGTCGATGGTTCGAGTCCATCCAGGCCTACCAATGTCTATGTCATTTTTCTTCATCGGTCTTGGGATGATCGCGGCGGGCATCTTTTTCCTGCTGCGCTCGATCAAACATCACGACAAGGAAGGCAAATATGGTTCGATTGGTCTTTTGATGGCAGGCATCGTGCTGCTTTTGTTCTTCGGCGTGTTCTACCGCGCCCTCATTTTGCTCGGACCGTGATATGGCGGTTCCGAAGCTGAAGATTCTGTACGAAGACAAGGATGTTTTGGTCGTAGAAAAGCCGGCCGGGCTTTTGGTGCATCCCACGGGCGCCAAGCGCGAGGAAGAAACGCTGGTTGACGCGGTGCGTACGCACTTCCCCGGCATCGACGGCGTGGGCGAAGACCCGACGCGCCCGGGCATCGTGCACCGGTTGGACAAGGACGTGTCCGGCGTCATGGTCGTCGCCAAATCGCAGGCGATGTTCAAGTCGCTCAAAGCGCAATTCACGGGACGTGATGTCGAAAAAGAATATCTGGCGCTCGTGTACGGCAAGCTCCCCAAGGACACTGGGACGATCAATTTCAAACTGGCGCGCTCCAAGGCGCACGGCCGCATGACCGCCCGATCCGGTGACCAGGAAGGCAAGGAGGCGATCACGCACTATGAAGTGATTGAACGCTTCAAGACCGCGACATTCGTGCGTGTGCATATTCTGACCGGCCGTACGCACCAAATTCGCGCGCACTTCAAAGGTTTAGGCTATCCGCTCATCGGCGATACGCTCTATCAGCGCCGCAAGATTCGCAACATCCGCCCGATCCCACTGGATCGCGTGTTTCTGCACGCGCACAAGCTCACGATCACGCTGCCGGACGGTTTGCGAAAAACGTTCGAGTCACCGCTCCCCGACACATTGAAACAACTGATGGAAACGCTCCCCCGCCTATGATCATTTCGATTGCTGGGATGCCCGGCTCCGGTAAAACCACGATCGCAAAACTCCTCGCACAACAGCTCGATGTGCCTCGCTACTCGGTCGGCGACCTGCGCGGCAAAATGGCGTTGGAACGCGGCATGACGATCGATGAATTGAACGCGCTTGGGGAAAAGGAAGCGTTCACGGACACCGAAGTCGACGACTATGTGAAAAAAATCGGCGAGTCGGGCGAAGCGTTCGTAATCGACGGCCGGCTGGCGTGGCATTTCATCCCGCACTCGCTCAAAGTCTTTTTGGACGTCGATGCGGACGAAGCAGCGAAGCGCATTTTCTCGGCTCCCCGCGAAGAACGCATGGACGAAACGCCGCTCGCGTCCCCCGCCGAAGTAAAAACGAGCATTGCAAAACGCATGGCGTCGGATCAGATGCGCTACCAAAAATATTACAACGTGGATTTTCTCAATCGCCGCAACTATGACGTCGTGATCGACACGACGAAAATGAAACCCGAAGACATTGTCGAAGAAATCCTCGCGGCCGCGCGCCAGCGACGGACCGGAACATAATATTTGTCACCCCTTCAAAACAGGATGCTGATTTTGTCGCGAACCGTCGCGCTAAATACGTGTCAGAAAAAGATTTCCACATTGACGAGAAGCGATTTTTGTGATGGGATGGGAGCAATTCTCCATGTTGATCCGTATGAAAAATCGCATATCGAACCAGGAAATTCTCACCGCGATCAACGACTTCGCATCTGCAACGGAGGTGCGATTTCAATCGATCGATAGCCGTTTCCAATCCATCGAAAGCCGGATGGCAACGAAGGATGATCTTGCTGATCTGCGAACGGAATTCAAACGCGATATCCAAACCGCCAAGCTCGACATGATCGATCATGTCGACCGCAAAGTCGACCAGGTGCGCGGCGACATCACTGCCTTCATCCGCCGCGGTTATCAGCCGTTGGCGTCCTGATACTTCCGAGATACACGTTCCAGGATGCCCCGCCGAATCCGATACGCGTTGGCCTTTTGCAAAAGTCCTAGATACGACGTGATGTTGCCCGCATTCACCCGCCGCAACATCCGTCGTTTTGTTTTTGTGCGCACAACGGTGTGATGTGGGAGCACGACATAGCCAAGAAAATCAATCCCTTGTCCGATTTTCCGAATTCCGACTTTCTTCGGGTGCAGTTCCAATCTGCGTTCACACCAGAGCCATTGCGCGATGCCGATAGCAAACGGGTTCTGGCGTTGGCTCTTCCGAGGATTTCGGGGCCGGAAAACCAACGTTTGCCGAACATGCCCCTACTCTCCGTGCCATTATAACGAACAACGCGCCAGGGCCTCCAGGCCTGGCGCGCAGTGAAGAGGGTTGATGGTTGAGAATGAACGATGCTTGAGCGACGAGTGCCGTCACTCCCGGCGGAAGCCACCGGACCCGTACCCCGGGTAGCCGACCTCGGTAGAGCCGTTGACGTAGAGCCTCACGAAGCCGAACCACGCTTCGAGGTACGCGCAGTGGTCGCGGTTCTCGGCGTGCACGGAGCCGTGGCAGCCAAGAATGTGGACACCAGCCTCGATGATGCCCGGATACTGGACGAAGGCGTGGATGGCGACCATCGCGGTCATCGCGTACACCTCGTCCTCCGTGTAGTCCTTGCGGTAGTCGTTGGGCGCCCGGTTGTGGTTCTTGCGACCGTCGTGCACGCGAACCCAGTGCGGCTGGCTCGGCGTTGCGTGCCGGTCGTCGCAGGATGCCACGTCCGCGTCCGAGTAGCCGAGCTCCTCGAACTTGATGTTGAACCGCTTACAGGACTTCGCCAGTCCCAGCCGCGGATCGACGAGCACGAGGAGCGGGAACTCCGGGTCGTGCGGCAGAAGACCGGCCGGGATCTCCGGGATTGTTGCGAGATACCCCTCGAAGGACTTGTAGTCTGCCTTCGAGCCGAACCGCGTGCGGCCCATACCCTTGTCCCACAGCCGCTTGGCCTGCTGGACCCGGACATCGAAGGACTTGTAGTCTGCCTTCGAGCCGAACCGCGTGCGGCCCATACCCTTGTCCCACAGCCGCTTGGCCTGCTGGACCCGGACATCGTCGGTCTTCCCCTCGATACCGCCCGAGGTGAGCCGAGCGATGATCTCCTGGATCCGCGCGCCGAGCGCCCCGTGCGACTTCTCGCACGCGAGCACCTGACCGATCGCGTCGGCCAGGTCGCCGTTGCGCATCGGATTCTCGCCGAGCTCCTCGACGAGCCCGCACAAGGCGGTCTCGATCGCGGCGCCGGCGCGACGTAGGGCGATGATCTCCCGGACCTGACCGGTGGTGACAGTCGCTTCGTTCGTCTTCAGGACTTCCCCCATCCTTGGTACGCCTTGGGACAATCCGTTCGGATCAGCCCGTTGGTCTCCCGTGGACAGACGCCCCGTTTCAGGAACTTCGTGGAGCCGCCACGCACGGTGCGCTTAGAAAAACGGGTGGATTCCCGTATTCCAAGAACGCCTAAATATGGCACAAAATAGCAAAAATGTCAATAAATCTACACTTTGCATCAAAAACCGAATGGCGACCAAGGACGACCTGAAGGGATTTGCCACCAAGGACGATCTTTCCGCTCTGTTTGGCAGCAGTCCGCCCTAGGCGCAAACAAGCAGTTCTTCGATTCCCGTTCGGGAGAAGTCAGCGACCGGTTGCCGTAGCAAGCCGATTCACGAGCCGCTTCTTTTTCAGTCTATCAAATGGCAAGGCCCCGAACCATATCGTATGGTTCGGGGCCAGAGCCCAAGCGTCCAAGGGCCAAGTGTGCCGAGGGTCTAGAGAACAACCAGGACGCGGAAGCCGAGGTTGCCGCCGTGGCGGTCAGCCCAGTCCCTGCTCACGCTGCGCAGACCGCCGCTCTCGCGGTGACCCACGATCAGGCGGAGCTCGGAACCGAAGGAGTTCCGAGACCACTCCCAGGAATCGGTGGAGCCGAGATCCGGCAGGACCTCGCCACGGACTTCTCGCAACCAGTTGAACAGGTTCGCGACGAAGTTCCACTCCTCCGCGCTCGTGACCATCACGCTCTCGCGGCCAAAGCCGACGCGCTGCGCGATCTTGGGCAGGAGATCGGTGACGATGTCGTCGCCTTCCTTCTCGCCGTCGAACGGGTTCGCGAAGCGGCTCTTGAGGCCGATGTCGGCGATCAGGCGGTCGTCGGGGTACGCCTTCTCCTGCCAGTCGGGCTTCCTGATGGTCTCGATCGCGACCCAGCGGCCCGCAAGCGGAATCCGCTCGATCTCCTGCTCATTGAGGTACTGACTCCACGCGGGCTTCACCGCGTGCTCCGGGTACTGCGCCTCCCCGATAGCCGGGATGAAGACCATGATGAAGCCGTACTTCTTGAGCGCCCGGGTCTGCTTGCGGTTGAGCTTGGGCGGCTCGGGCACCTCGACCAGGAAGCCGAGGAACGCCGAGAGCGCCTCCTGCATCCAGCCGCGCGGATCGCGCTCACGATCGGCCTGGGGCTCGTGCTCCTCGACCAGCTCTTCGAGCTTCTGGAGGAACTGCGGGTCGGCCGCCAGCTTGCCCGCGCGATCGAACAGCGCGAAGTGGGCGACCAGCCCGGGCAGGCCCTTGCCGCCGCTGGCGTTCACGCGATCGATGAAATCCTTGAGAATGACCGGGATCATGACAACCTCGCATTGTTGGAAAATGCCCTTTCGCAACTGAGTGAACAGTCGCTAAAGTTTTCCAACGCGCAAAGCGTTCTGTCGCCACCTTAAGGAGAATTCCCCAAGCGAAACGACTTAGAAATATACCATAATTATGGTAAAATGTCAATAAATGTTCGAATTCCGCGTCTTTCCTTGACCAAAACGACCGTTTTCGCTACTCTATCGCCACCTTAAGCCCTGTCTATGAACGGTGATGCCTAACGGAGCCCGCGAGGGCGTAGTGGCATCCGGTCCTCTGGAAGAGGCGTAAATAACATCTATGGAAGACACAGAGAAGCAGGCCCCCGCGGCAAAGAAGGACGACATCCGCGACACCCTACGATCGGGGATGACGATCCAGGTTCACGAAAAAATCAAAGACGTTTCGCCGGACGGCAAGGAACGCGAGCGCGTGCAGGTCTTCGAGGGCATCATCCTGGGCGTGCGCGGCGCGGGCCTCTCCCGCACCATGACGGTGCGCAAGGAATCCGACGGCTACGGCGTCGAAAAAATCTACCCGGTCTATTCGCCGGTCATCGACAAGATCGTTCTGACGAAAGTCGCAAAGACGCGCCGCGCGAAACTGGCGTTCCTCATGAACCCGAAGAAGCGCTTCGGCCGCAAGCTCAAAGAAAAGAAGGCGTAAAACCAAACCCCGCCCTTGAAGGGCGGGGTTTTGATTTCCGTTAGATCAGGCTGATGTCGGATTCGCTTTCGATGACGTCACCGATCGGGTAGCCGGCCATCTGTCCGGTCGTAACCGTCAGGATGTCCTGCGCCCAGGTCGTGCCATAGAGCGAATACGCGACCGTCTGGCTGACGATCCAGTGCAGCTGCCCGTCGTCACCCACGACGTACACGCGCGGGCCGTCGGTGAACTTCACCTTCGTGCCCGGCGCGAACTTCGCAGTGCCGTTCAGGGTATAGCCGTTCAGGGTCGTCGAGCTCACGGTCTGCACCGAGGTCCAGCTGTCGAAATAGCTGAAGTACACGGCTTCCGACGGAATGGTCATGCGCTCGTCGCCCTGGATCAGATAGACGATCGGGGAGGTCGAGAGCTTCATGGCCTGCATGGTGCCGGCCGAGGGCAGGATGGTGGCCTCGTAGATCAAGCCATCCGTGCCAAGCCAGTAGACATGCGCGTTGTCCGAGATCACGGCGTTGGTGCCGAACCCGAGCGAGAGCGTGGCTCCCGTATCGGTGTTCTGGTACCAGACCGTGCCGGATTCATCCAGTCCGACAACCGCGCCGTCCGCGGTATCCGTGACGCCGATGTCCGTTTCGGTCGTGGACTTCGTGTCGAAGTCGTAGACCTTTCCGGCATCCGGCGTGGCCCAGTACACACGGTCGTCCTCCAAGAGGAACGATCCGCGGGCCGCAGTGCCGAGTTTCACAACGTCACCGTCATCGCTGACGTAGACGTTGTCCTGCGCATCGATCCAGGCCAGGCGATCGCCCACCATCTGGTAGGTCGAATCGAGGTCGCGGTACCACGAAAGCTCTTGTCCATCGTGGCGCACCGGAGCCGCGTCAACGCCCGGATTGTAGGTGTAGCGGACGAAGTACTGGAAGTATTCGAGGGTGCCGTCGTTCAGGAAGTGCGCGGCGATGATATCGCCGTGCGGTTCGGTCCACGTGCCCGAGATTGCCGTGCGGGTCATACCGAAGTAGTCGACGTTATGCGTGTCGCCGAACCACAGCTGCTTGTACCCCTCGTCAAACTCGAGCATTTCGAGC
>Ga0233424_10003271_pt1 | contig 10597 bp, 15 predicted proteins | sample Watercolumn_Towu_FD_181011 | JGI IMG/M metagenome (GOLD analysis project Ga0233424, IMG submission 181011) | Freshwater microbial communities from Lake Towuti, South Sulawesi, Indonesia - Watercolumn_Towuti2014_125_MG | ecosystem: Environmental > Aquatic > Freshwater > Lake | place: Indonesia... | reverse complement strand
GAAATGGAACTGTTCTGCGAAACGTGCGACGCCGAAACCGCGCACACCTACACGCACGATGGCGACTTCGTATGCGCTCATGGCGACCCGTTGGTCAGGCTGTTGCTGAACCTGGGGCCGAAACCGCATTGGAACGCCGGATATCTCCGCGAGCACCGCGACGAGCTGCTACGCGCGCTCGGCGGCGGTAGCGACAAGCCTATTCGTGACTTTCGTTGGGTACCGGGAACATCGGCATGGTGACCGACGACCCGCTAGACGACCTCATAGAACGACTGTTCGACCGAGAGACACGAAATCTGCCGTCGTTCTCACCCGAACACGGCTCCGAGTATCACAACGGGTTCAAGGCCGGCGCATGGTCGTTCATCAAACTGTTGTATAGACACCGCGACGAAATCCGGCAACAGCTAGGCACAGAGCATGGAGACAACCAATGACCATTACTCAGAACGGGCACGACGTGTTCGTCGACCCGACCAACGACGCGGCGAACCTCATCGACCTCGCCGCACCGTACGTAGCGACCGTCACGATTGAGGGCACCGCACCGATGCTGATGCACCGCTATAGCGTCGAGGCGGTCGAGGCAAAGGGTAAGGCTGCGAAGAACAGCGCCGCGAAGAAAGCCGACGATGTTGACAGCTATGTCTACCGGGACAGGGACGGCATGGTTTGTGTCCCGGGCGCGTACATCATCGGGTCGCTTATCGACCCGCGGAACGGTGCAGCGAAGTACCGGCAGGACCCGAGGTCGCCGCGGAAGTCCGCGCTGGACCTGTTCCGCGCCGGCGTTGTTGCGCTCGGTGACCTGAACCCGTTGCTTGTGGACCGTAACGGTAAGCACACGCCGACCGACACCTGGGACTATCTGGACAGGCGTCGGGTGAACGTGCAACGTCAAGCGATAGCGCGGACACGCCCGGCATGGTTCGCGGGATGGCGTGTTCAGACACAGGTTCAGGTCCTCACGCCTGAATACATCGACCGGGCGTTACTACTGGACGTGCTGACTCAGGCGGGCCGGCTGGTGGGTATCGGTGACTTCCGTCCGACGTTCGGGCGGTTCGCGGTCGTCGGGTTCGATATCGAGCAGCCGTAGATTTTCAAGGCGGGGCGAGGCGTGGCATGACCCGGCGAGGCACGGCAAGGTCTGGCATGGCGCGGCAGGGCAAGGCGAGGCATGGGCACGGCAAGGCGTGGCGGGGCGTGGCACGGCCAGGCCCGGCAGGGCAGGGCGAGGCACGGCATGGCATGGTGCAGTAGACGGTCGAGGACGGGCGCGAGTTCGTCCTCGCCGCCGCCTCTGCATCGCGGAGGGAATCACCCCAAGGCAAAGGCCCGGCGTGGCATGGCGAGGCGTGGCGAGGTCTGGCAGGGCACGGCAAGGTACGGCATGGCATGGTGCAGTAGACGGTCGAGGACGGGCGCGAGTTCGTCCTCGCCGCCGCCTCTGCATCGCGGAGGGAACCAAGGCCCGGCGTGGCTCGGCGGGGCAGGGCGTGGCCCGGCATGGCCCGGCAGGGCGAGGCACGGCATGGTATGGCGACCCTAGGTCTGCCATGAGACGCGCGAACGCCCGGCGACTGTGGGCGGGAACAGTCACCGGGCGTTCAGCGGCTCACCCCGAACCAGCGACAACCAACCGAAACGCCAGCACGAGGGAACTAGATTTGTTTAGGTAGGGGTATCCCAAGGGCGGGAATCCACGCCCGCCACCAGCTCGCGAAGCCGGCGCAATACCGCCGCCGCGAACGCCTCATCGCCGACAATCAGCCGAGCGCCGCGCGTCGAACTCAACTCAGCCCAACAGCGCCGCGCCTCACGCTCAACCGCTTCATCTGTTATTGACTTGTCCCAACCTGCGGGCGGCACGAACCCGAGTTCGGCGAGTCAAGGAGTGGGCGTCCAGGTAGGCGTCTGCCTTCTCATCGCCCATAACCTCGACGAGACTACCGAATTGACCGACGATCAAACGACGGCCTTCGTTGCGCCGAACTGGCGTGAGCTGTGCCAGAGCGCGTTCAGCCGCCGCCTTACCCTCGGACGTCATTCCGTTGTCAGGGTCAATCATTCTCATCTTCGTCGCCGAGTATCTCGCGGTTTTCTTCGCAGAAATCACGGACCCGTAGATAAGCCTCGCGGAGCAAGCCGAGCACAGACCAAGGGTCTAGGTCCTCGTGAACAACGTCCAACGCCCAACTGTCGGAATCTTCCCAAACGACGACCGTCACGATACGCGCCGCCCGCCGTGATTCCATCAGTCCAACCAGACCGTGTATTCGGCAGCGACCCGGCCGCGCTCAGGGTCAACATAATGGACCCGTTGCGACGGAATGCCGGTCGCCGCGCAGAACTCCATAGCGTACGCGTTGTCGCTCTCAGGCGAACCGGTCACGAACACCCTGCCGCCATTCGCCAGCGTCAACGTCATCGGCGTGTGAAAGTGACCTAGGTACACATCCTGAAACGTGAACGGCAACGCACCCGACGCCCAGGCGTTGCATTTCCGGAGGATGCCGAACGCCGGCACGTTCCCGCCGAAACTCTTAATCTCGTCGCCGTGCGCCAACAGGGCACGGTACTCGCCGACAACGACCCGGTTGTAGAACTGGTCCGAGTGCTGCCATTCGAGCGCCGGTAGCCGGTCCTGCACGACCCGGTACAGCATCCGGTCGATGTTGTCGCCGCCTGGGAAGTCGCCACGACGGCCGAGCCGGCCGTGGTTCCCCCACTCGGTAACGACCGTGACACGCTCGAAATCGCCGGCCAGTGACGCTAGGAACCCTTCGAGGATACGGGCCGTCGTGAACAGCTGTTCATACAGGGTCGTTTCGAGTTCCCACGCCTGCCCAGGGAAGATATCGACGCCTTCGACCATGTCGCCGCCGAGCATCACCACGCACGAACGGACAGGATGGTCCGCGCGTTGAATGGCTGTCAGCCCCCGTACCTTGTCGACAAACCGGCCGGCACGGTCCTCGAGGACGTTCAGGTCATAGGAAGGTGTGCGTTTGCCGGCCTGCCAGTCGGTCGCGTGGATTAGGCAGACCTCGCCGGCCGCGCGGCGGCGGTCCTTCGCTGCCGGTTTGATGACCGCCGGCCCGACAATGACCGCAGCGTCCCGCGCCGCCTGATACACGGCGTCGACCAGGTCCGACGTGCGGGCCGTCGCGCGTGCCAACCGCCGTTCGAGACGCCGGCAAGTCTCACGCAGCTCAACTACTTCGGGTGTGACCTCATCTAGTTCATGGCCGGTCACAGACTGATACCACGGTCCGTTAACCAGCGGTCGAGGTCGCCGCGCCGGCGGTAGTCCGTCACCGTGGTCTTCGCGCACTGGTAGCCCTGGGCGGTCAGCCAGTCAGCGATTGTGCCGGCCGGTACCCGGAAGTCGTCCCGCACCGCGCGCAGCAACGGTTTTAGGTCTGCCTCAGGAATCCGGTCAAAGATGTCTTCAAGCACCCGCCGGCGGCGAGTCTCAAACCCGGTCAGGCCGTCAAGGAAATGGTCGCTCAACGGTCGATTTTCCAGGTGCGGAGCCGCTCGAACAACAGCCCGGTTTCGTAGCCAATCCATCCGGCGGCGAGCGCGCCGGCGGCGAGAACAGCGGCGAGTTGCAGACGCCTCAACAACAAGGTGACCTCCTGTCGTCCCTGCGCCGCTGATTCTAGCTATGTTTGTGGCAGTTGTGAAGCCGTGTCGGGTTACGGTGACAGTGTGGGCACTGTCAGTGAAGTCAACAGATGCGGCCGGCCTGAAGGCAATCCCTGACGACAACCGTCGCAGCGGCCAGAACGACCGCCGCCAGACCCGCCCGGTAGTTCATCCTCGAGGACCGAGCTTCGCGCCACCTGCCTCGAGCGCGTTCTGGACGACTGACAACGCGGCCGGCGCAGCCGACACCAGCAACGTCTTAACCGTCGAAATGTTCAAGTCAGCCAGCGGCGACGCAATCAGCAAACCGATAAGGGCCTGCAGGTAGGTACGGGCAGCGCGGATGAGAATAGCTTTCATGGTTTTGGCCTCGTCTCGAAGTTCAGAGCTATCCACTCTTTGAGTTCGTGCAGTTCTGACCGGCATTCGTCACGGTCCGTTTTGGCTTGTTGGATGGTTTCGATGAGCATGGCACGCTGGCGGCGTTGAGCGCCCCACAGCATCGCGAGGGCAGCCGAGAACACCACGCCGAGCGCAGCGGCGCTACCTGTGTCTGCGACTGTCCCGACGCCCGAGACGAACGCAGCGGCGAGCACCGACAGGCCCGCGAACCGTTCTAGACCGAGCACCGGTACCCATCCTTAGGTTTGGTTCTTCCTGATAATCGACTTTAGTCCGAGTTCCTGCGCGCGCAGAGCGGCGTTCAGGACCGTTCGTCGCACGCCCGTCCCGCAGTCGCCGATGCGGTCGTCAACGACCTGCTCGACAACCTTACGGATTTGTGCGAGGTCTGCGTCGGAAAGCACGTGAGGGTCCTCCGGTGTGCTAGTCGCCGCGCGGTGCAGTTCGCCGAGCAGCGGGTAAAGGTTGTCGCCAGGACACGCCGTGGCCTTTACGTCTCTGTGTCCGACCGTGATAAACGTCGGTTTGACGTGGCCGAGCCGGACACCTTCGCGCATCAGCCAGGCTGCGGCCTCGAGCTGCACGGCGGTCGGATGGACGGCAGGTACGGGCGCGAACGGCGGATGGTAGTTACCGACGAAACAGATTGCGTGGCCGGCCGCGTTGTAGGACTCGCCTGCGCGTGGTTGTCCTGCCGGGACGGTCGAACCGGTGTGAGCGCCACGGATACCGAACCCGCGGCCCTCGCCGATTTCGCCGGCCTGGTTCACAAGGAACGAGTAGTCAATGGCTGTTTTGTTTTCGCTGATGCTGTCCGCGTTGATGATGCGTAGTTCGTCGTCGAGTGGCCGGTCGGCTGGTCCTGCGCTGTGGTGGATAATCCAGTAGTCCGCCGGTTCGGTCATCGGTACGAGCGTGCCGTTCAGGACCCGGCCCCAGTCGGTAGCGGCAAGAATGTTCACGGTACGACCTTCAGTAGTTCGGCGACAACGAGGTTGACGTACGCGGCCTGGCCGGCATCAGACAGGTGTACGCCGTCCGGGTCGATGTAATCCGGGTGTGGTTCTGCGACTGTCCGCCATTGCACGAACCGCAGGTTCGGCCAGCGTGCCGGCGCATTGAACAGCGCGGTATTGATACTCGTAGCGCCAGTCCGGTAGTCCGCACGCAACAATCCGACAGGCAGGTTCGTCCAGATTACCGGTACCGAGCCGAACAGGCCCATCATGTAGTCGACTTTCGCCGCATACCATGAATAGCCACAACTAGTCGCGGTGCCCGGGAAAGGCGCATCATTGACGCCGAGTCCGCATACCCACGCCGCAGGTTTCGGTAGCGCGCTCAACCGCCGCCGCCAGAAATCGTTACTAGTCGGGTCGGCGCAACCCTTCCCGAACACGCAACCGGACCAGCGAACACATGAGCCGCCGGTCGCCGCGACCATCGTCGTGTGCCCCACAGCATCCGTGGTGAGCGAACCTGCGAACCCGCGCGAACAACGAACCATATTGCTATCGCCGACAAGTCCGATAAGACTCATCGCCGCGTAATAACGACGACCATTCCCGCGCCGCCGTTACCGCCCGCGCCCGAGTTGCTCGAGCCTGACGTGCCAGGTGACCCGCCGCCGCCGCCGCCGCCAGGTACGCCACCTGCGCCGCCCGCTCGGGTAACACCGCCGCCGCCTCCGCCGCCGCCACCACCACCAGCAAGAACGTAGGACTGTGAAGTTCCGGCCGCGCCAGGGTTCCCGGCCGCGCCGCCAAGATGAATCAGGCCGGCGTCACCGCCAGCGCCGCCGTCGCCGTGCACGTTGGCGGCGTTCCGACCGCCGCCACCGCCGCCCGCACCAGCGCCGAGAATCCGCGGAAAGACAGCTTCAGCGCCAGCGCCGGCGTCCGCGCCTGCGCCGCCGTCACCGCCCGTACCGCCAACCGCCGACAGTGTGCTGTAACCGAAACTGTTGAGAATCCCTGTGCCGCCTGCGCCGCCCGCGAGGATTGTGCCACCAGAGCCAGCGACACCGCCGCCAGCACCGAACCCGCCGAACGACGACGTGCCGCCCGCCGTGCCGGCGATACCGTCAGTGTCATTCGTTGACTGTGACGCGCCGCCCGTACCGCCCGCGCCGACCGTCACCGCGACGGTCGTGCCGAGGCCGGACGCTAGGAACGCCATGAAGTGCGCGCCGCCCGCCTGACCGCCGCCGCCGCCACCGGCGATGAACCCGGGCGTGCCTTTGCGGCCTGACGCGCCGCCGCCGCCACCAGCCCAGATATAAACCTCGACAAGTTTCGCTTCCGGATGCTTATACCAAGTACCTGATGACGTGAAAATCTGCACGTCGGTCGGGTCCTGCGCGGAAATGGTCCAGGTCAGGTTGCCGTCCGAGACGAGGCGGATGAACGCGTAAGCCTTGTTCATGGGCCATGTCGTACTCGAGGTTTTGCCGTTGATGTTGTCGCCCGATTGGCATGCGAGCTGAATGAAGTTCGTGTTACCGCAGACACCAGCCGTGTCGGATATGAAAATTTCGCTGCCGTCGTTGAACGACGATGCGGCCGGCAGGGTCCATGTACGGACAGCGGTCAGCGCTGTGGACGTGATAATCGCACGGTCGTTGTTCGTGATGCCGTAATTAGTGTTGCCGACCGAAGTCGTCCCACCAGTACCAGTAGGCATGAACCGCTCCTAGATAGCCATCAGAAGGATGTAGCCATCGCCGCCACGGCCGCTAGCGCCGCCAGTGACCGCAGCGCCACCGCCACCACCACCGGACCCGTACGCGCCTGCGCCACCAGCACCGCCAGTACCGCCGCCGCCAGCCCCGCCGCCACAGCCGCCGGTCGTGTAGATGAACGGCGCGTTCTGGAAGAACGAGACGGACGGCGCGCCAGGGAACCCGCCGGCCGCGCCGCCCGCGATAGCTGGCATCGAACCCGAGCCGGTCATACCGCCGCCGGCGAAACTTGTCCCGTTGTCCTCGCCGCCGCCGCCCGCGCCGCCGTGGTTCGGGCCTGCGCCACCAGCCGAATAATTACTAGCCGTGCCCTGCGCTTTGTCGCCGCCCGCACCGCCGGCCATACCGGCCTGTGTTGTCCACTGACCGAGGTCCGCCATGCTCGGCGACGACCACACCGTCCCTGCGTTACCGCCAGAATTAGCGGTCCCAGTCAAGTTCCCGCCCGTACCACCAAAACCGCCGGTCGAATCAGAATTACCCGACCCGACAATCACATGGCCTCGAGTCGCTGCCGAAGTCGCGAACGTGAACACGCCCGTCTCAGGCACCAGCACGAACGAGGCCGTTCCTTGCAGCCCGCTGCCGCTACCGGCAGCGGCAGCGCCGCCCGTACCGGGCCGGCACAACAACACCGAAGGCAGGTACCGCGCGGCGATAAACAGTTTCGTCTTAGCGCCCGACCCGCCGCCACCACCACCGTTCGGACGGTTACCAGACGGAGCTGACGTGCCTCCGCCGCCTCCGCCGCCGCCGGACACCAACAACATGAACACGTGTGAACACGACTTCGGGACCTGCCACGGAATAGGGAACGCCGACGCGCCGACCCTCGACGGCGGCAGAATCAAGTCGAACGGCCGGCCGTCCGCCAGACCGAACTCAGGGTTCATTCCAGGGTCTGCGTCACGCCACGGCATCAGGTCACCAACAAGTAATAATCACGTAGCCGTTGCCGCCCGCGCCGCCGACACCACCGAAAGACACGCCAGCGCCGCCACCACCGCCGCCGCAGCCCGGAGCGCCGTTACCGCCGTTCTGGCCGGCCGTCGCAGCCGTGTTCGTACTGCCGCCACCAGTACCGCCGCACGCCATCCACGGGACCATGCCGGCGAGCTGATAGATACCGTCCGACGCGGCCGGCAGGTTGGTCGTCCCGCCCGACAGGCTGCCGCCGGCCAATGTCGGTAACAAGCCCTGGCCGGCGACGCTCCCGCCCTGGTTTATTCCGCCCGCACCGCCCGCGCCGCCCGCGCCGCCGGTCAGATGGTGGACCGCGCCGAAGTTCACTGACCCGCCCGCCGCGCCGGTTCCTGCGCCTCCCGCACCGCCGGCGTTGCCCTGGACCGCGGTCCAGACAGCGACCGACGAAAGCGCCATCAGTTGTTGAGTAACGATGGTGCTACCGCCGCCGGCCGTACCGAGGCCGGACCCGCCGCCCACGCCGCCGACCGCGTTCGCCGCGCCGGACAGGCAGAGCGTGTCAACCGCCGAAGGTGTGAAACTCGCGCCTGCCAACGTCGAAGGAGCAATCAGGACCATCGACCGAGAACCTGCGATGCCAGGTGAACCGGATGCGCCGCCAGCCGGACCGCCCGCGCCGCCCTTACCTGCGCCGACATAAACCACGCCAGGAAGCAACGCCGCCGGGTACAACGCCCGGACCACGCCGCCCGACCCGCCGCCACCACCACCAGTCCGAGCCGTCGAAGCACCAGCATTGATACCGCCGCCGCCACCACCAGCGCCGCCGCCGACACAAGTGAACTGCACAACCCGGATACCGCGCGGTTTCCGCCAAGTGACAAGCCCGGTCACGTTCCCGGTCGCGGTCGTGTCAATCAGGTTCGTGAACACCTGCTCACGTTCCGCCAGGTCCGGCAGGTGCAGAACATCAACCCCGCCAATGAACGTCATCAGTATTTCCCGGCCCAAACAGTCACGTCGAACCATGCTGCGGTCTGCGCGACCGTGAACGTCGCATAGAGCTTGTAGCCGGGCGGGAACGCCCGGAAGATTGGGAACTCGTGACCTGGGTTCGCTGCCGTCGTCGAGGCGGTAATCGCAGGGATAGCGACCTCGCCAATCAGCGCGTTGTTACCGGTCGTCGTGGTCGCGCTGCCGTTGTTTATCCAGATTCGCATAACTGTCGCGACCGTGTTACCGCTACTGATACCGACCGCGCCAGGCCGGATAGTCACGGTCTGGACATAGCCGCCGTTCGTCGCGTCTGCCGTGAACCCGAGGTCATAGATAGCGTTCGCTGTCACGGCGGCAATGTCGACCGTCCCGCCGGCCTGCGAGCCGATAGACCCGACCGCGAAACTGACAACGCCCTCATGCGAGTAGATAGGCTGGCGGTTCGCAGTAGTAGCCATCAATCAATCCTTAGTATTTCCCGGCCCAAACAACTATGTCCATCCATGAGTTTGTTTGGGCGACCGTGAACGTCGCGTACAACTTGTAACCAGGCGGGTAAGCCCGGAAGACAGGGAACTCGTGACCCATGTTCGCTGCCGCTATCGAGGCAGTAATGGGCGGGATGGCGACCTCGCCAATCAGCGCGTTGTTCGCGCTTGTCGTAATCGCGCCGCCGTTGTTCGCCCAGAGCCGAACAATCGTCGCGTTGGTGCCACCGCCGCCGCCGCCCACACCGCCGACCGCGCCAGGCCGGATAGTGATGCTCTGGACGTAGCCGCCGTTCGTCGCGTCTGCCGTGAACCCGAGGTCATAAGCCGCGCCGGCCGCGCCGCCCGTCGCTGCCGCGAGGTCAAGCGTCCCGAGTGCCTGCGAACCGATGGACCCGACCGCCCAACTGACAACAGCCTCGAGCGAATAGACCGGTTGTCGGTTCGCCGACGTTGCCACAGGTCACGCCATAGCCATGTTCGCAGCAACCGCAAAAATCTGCCCGTAAGGCAGGCCGATACGGACCTCAGTCGCCGAGTCAACAGTCAGCACGTAAGACGTGTCGAAGTCCAGAGTGTTGAACGTCGTGCCGATAGACGTGTCATTCCGTTGCACGTCGATGTTCGTGGACGCAGCGCCAGGCACAGCCCACGTTGCCGTCGTACCGTTCGACGTAAGGACCGTGTTCGGTCCGCCGATAGCTAACCGAACCGCCGTGTCCGCACCGGTACCAATCGCGAGGTCGCCGGCGGCGTCCCAAATCACGTCCGTAGCGACGTTGCCGGAACCGCCGACGAACGTCTGCCAGATTGGCGGCGTCCCTGGACCCTGCGACGTGAGTAGCTGGCCGCTGGTCCCGAGGCCGGACACCGCGGTAATCGCGCTGGTGCCGTTCCCGAGCAGGACAGCGTTCGCCGTGTGGGTACTGGCACCCGTGCCGCCATCGGCGACCGCGAGGTCGGTAGTGAGCGTGAGCGACGTTGCGGACGCTGCGCCGAGCGTCGGAGTGACCAGCGTCGGGCTTGTGTTCAGAACAACCGAGCCGGTACCAGTCGATGACGTGACGCCCGTACCGCCGTTCGCGACGCCGAGCGTGCCGGTCAACTGCGAAACGTTGATGGTTTTGTTCGTGAGCGTCTGCGTCGTGTCGGTACCGACGAGCGTCGTTGTCGCGTCCGGGAACGTGAACGTCCGGGTCGTGCCGGTCGTGATACCCGACACCTGGAACTGTGCAATCTTTGTCGTGTCGACGTTGTCACGAATGGACAGGTCGTTATCGTTGACGTTGATAACCGGGGTCGTCAGTGTCGGGCTGGTGTTGAGAACAACGGACCCGGACCCGGTCGAGGACGTGACACCCGTGCCGCCGTTCGCGACCGGGAGTGTCCC
>Ga0233424_10003269_pt1 | contig 10605 bp, 12 predicted proteins | sample Watercolumn_Towu_FD_181011 | JGI IMG/M metagenome (GOLD analysis project Ga0233424, IMG submission 181011) | Freshwater microbial communities from Lake Towuti, South Sulawesi, Indonesia - Watercolumn_Towuti2014_125_MG | ecosystem: Environmental > Aquatic > Freshwater > Lake | place: Indonesia... | reverse complement strand
TTGAGTCTGACGCTGTTCGAGAAAACACCGATTTTACAGGCCTTTTCTCAACCACCGCCGTCAACCGAATTGCCCGACTCACACATTCAGCCCTGTTTACAGGGGTTTTGAACCGGACAGCAGTGATTTGCCCAAGGGAGCAATTGCAAGCCAGTGCGATTCGCCGAACATGTTTCGGAATTTTCCGGCCAGTGCTTCTGCGGCATGTTCACCGATGGTCAGCGCAAAGGTCGTCGATCCGCTGCCGGACATGAGGGTCACGGCGGCGCCGTGCTCGCGCAGGAATTCCTGGAAGATCTGAAGCAACGGATACTTCTTCAGCGCCGGGGCCTCCAGGGCGTTGTAGAAGCCTGGCGCGGCAGAAGCGAGGTCCGCGGTTTGCAGCCGCGAAACCAATTCCTGCGCGCGTCCCGCCTTGCCGGACGAAGCTCCGGGGAAACGCGCCAGTTGCTGGTAGGCCCACGCCGTCGAGATGCCGAAGCCCGGATACACCAGCAAAGCGAACGCATCGCGCAGCGCTGGAAGTCGCTCTAGCGGAGAAATACGTTCGCCCCGTCCGGTGGCCAGAGCGGGGCCGGAATGGAGGAAGAACGGGACGTCGGAACCCAGCGTCGCGGCGATTTGTGTCAATTGGTCTGAGGCGAGCGGGTGGCCGAAGAGTTCATTCAGGCCGAGCAAAGTCTGAGCCGCGTTGCTGCTGCCGCCCCCGAGTCCCGCGGCGAGAGGAATCCGCTTCTCCAGGCGAATCCGGGCGCCTTCGCTGATGTTCGCGGCTTGCAGGAAGGCCGTGGCCGCGCGCTGGACCAGGTTGGTCGAATCGACGGGCAGCGCCGAATGACTACAAGTCAAGGTAACACCACAGGACGGGCCGCGCTCGAATTCCAGAGTGTCGAACACCGGGACCGGATGCATGACGGTTTCGAGTTCGTGAAATCCGTCGTCGCGCTTGCCGAGGATATTCAGCAGGAAATTGATTTTGCACGGTGAGGTCCGTACCGATTTCATCAATAAAAAAGCGCCAACACGAGACGTGCTGGCGCAAGAAGAGCCGGGTCGATCAATAATCGAAAATCCGGAAGCGACTACCGGGAACCATCGGCGCGATGTCGCCGCCGCTGAAGCCCAGGGCGTTGTCCATGCCGAACATCGGATCCGCAATCAACTTCGGAGTGTAGCTATCCGGATAAACCGGGTATTCCGGCAGGTAGTGAGGGTCGTATTTCGGAAACGGGAATGTGACGATCTCGTAGGCGCCGACCGCGGTGCGAGCCAGGCTACGATTGAAGCCTCGAATGAAGCCGGTGGTGTAAGTCTTGTCCGTGCCTTCCCAGATTGCCGTCTGTTCCATAGAGCGGCGGATTTCACCGAGGCGGGCGAATTCAGTCACGTTGAGCAGACCGCGTCCCAGCTTGCGTTCCGGCCCCGCGCAGCCAGTGGCGATGAGAGCCAAGGCCGCGAGCGACGCCAGGGAAGAGAAAGAGATGCGCATAATTGGATTTGATTTTTGCGAGGTTATCCAGAGATGAAGACTTGTAAAGCGCGATTTCGTTCAAACTCAATCTAAAATCCAGGTCCCCTCCTGGGTTATCGTGCCGCTTTTGGATCAATCCATCGAGGTCGGCTGATCCGAACCGGGCGTGCGCAAACCGGCTTCCGTCTCGAGCCGTTGCCGCTTCTGCCGTTGCCAGTACTTCGAGACGAGAATGCAGCCTTCGTAAATGAGCTGAAGGGCAACCGCCATCATGAAGGTGGTAAGCAGGTCGGCCGGCGTCAGCACGGCGCACAACGCAAAGTTGACGATGAACATGTAAGAACGGCCCTTGACGAGCCATTCGTGCTGGATGATTTCCAGGCGGATCAAAGACAGCAACAAGACCGGCACCTCGAACAAGAACCCGACGCCCAGCATGAACTTGGTTGTGAAATCGAAAAATTCTTCCGCGCGCCAGGTCTCGGTCGAGAACCCGATCCATTTGTTGTAATTGACCAGCGCGTTCAACGAGAAGGGCAAGAGGATGAAATAACAAAAGACCACGCCAATGACGAAGAACCCCGTCCCGATCGTGAAGGCGACAAAGAAAAACTTCTTCTCCTTCTTCTTTAGCGCCGGCACGACAAATTCGCCCAGGAAATAAAGAATAAACGGCAGCGCAATCACCATCCCGGTGTAGAACGCCATCTTGAGTGAGATCAGGAAGCCGCCCAGTGGATTGAAAAGCTGCAGAATCTTCGACGGGTCCAGTCCGGCCCGGATCATGGGCCACGTCAGGATCGACACAATTTGCTTCGTGGCGCACAGGCAAACTATCATCGCGACGATCAGCGACGAGCCGCTCTTGATGATGGTCCAGCGGAGATCCTCGAGATGTTCGAGGAAGGATTTGACCGGGCCGCCGCCGCCCTCCTCTTCTTCGACCGCGTCCGGATTGGGATCCGTTTCACGGTGCGGCTTTGGCGAATAGGCGGGAGTGGTCGGGGGTTCCTCCGGGACCGAAGCGTGTTCCTGCGTCGTCTCGTCCGAATTCTGAAGAGTGGAGGGTGCTTGCCCCTCGGGAGGAGAGGCATTTTCCTCGGGTTGCTGTGTCATGGCCAAACCCGCGCGAGCAAGGAATAAACTTGGGACTCAGTTGGGCTGCGTTCAGTCCTGTTTGGCCGTGCCCGAGTAAGTTCCCCCCCGGCGCTCTTCGCGTTCGCGGATGGGATCGCTGAGGTCGGCAGATTCATTCGAGCGAGGCTGGGTGTCGGAAGGCAGCTTGCGCGGCGGCGGAGGCGGCGGGGGCGCGTCCAGATTGACCGCATTTTCCAGTTCGTCCTGAACTTCCCGAGTCGATTTCTTGAATTCGCGGATGCCTTGGCCCAGGCCGCGGGCCAATTCCGGCAGTTTCTTCGCCCCGAACAGAATCAGCGCCAGGAGCAGAAGCAGAAGGATTTCCCAACCATTCAACATCGCGAACATGGTGTCACTCATAAAAGGTTTTTCAAGAACTACCCGAAGCTAAGCCAGAAACGCCGCGGCGTAAAGCGGCAAAACCGTCACGCCATCTTTCGGGCCGGCAAGTTGCGACGTCTCCGACCTCGCGGTCCACGAGGCAGGAATGCCTCGGAACTTGCCGATAGGAATGTCGGCGTTACGCCACTGCCAACACAGGGGAGATTCACGGCGATCACACTGAGCGCTATGAGCTTCTCGTGTTTATTGAGTCTTCGGCTTCAGCAATAGGAACTCGCCGCGGCGGTTTTTCGCCCAGGCCGTCTCGTCGTGGCCCTGGACCGCGGGCTGGCTTTCGCCGTAAGTAATGGTGCCCACCTTGTCGCCTCCAACGCCGACCGAGATCAGGTACTCCCGCACGGATGCGGCGCGACGTTCCCCGAGCGAAAGATTGTATCCCTCGGTGCCGCGTTCGTCGCAATGGCCCTCGACTTCGACTTTGAACGTCGGATTGGCTTTCAGATATTGCGCGACTCCATCAATCTTCGACTTGTCTTCTGGCCGGACTTGAGCGCTGTCAAAGGCGAAATAGACAGTGTTGTCTTTGAAGGTCTCTTTGTCACCCCAAAAATTGCCTTTGTCGATTCTGGGTCCCAACTGGGTGCCTCCAGTTATGTCGCTAAGGTTCGTCGGAGTGGTTTCGGTGCCCTGTGGAAGAGTCTTGCCAGGATCTGTACCTGTTGGGCGGGTCGTCGTGGGATCGCCGGGGCTACGGGGATTCACTCCAGGTATCGGTGTGATGGACTTCGGAACCTTCTTACATGCAATTGCGGTGGACGCCAGCATTAAGCTCATCAGCAAGAGCTTCAAAAAATTGATGCGATTCATCTTGGTTCCTTCAACAGCGGGAGGGTTATTTGGCCCAACTGGGCTGCGACCGGCTTCCCGAATATTGGCTGGGAGTTTTGACTCGTTTCGTGTCTGCGTCAAGCAAAGAGAGGACGCGGCGATTGCCGGAGCGCGCGGTAAAGATAATCGTGCGCGAGTTTGGCCCCCAGGATGGATCCTCGCCTCCACCCAGGACTTCTACGGTGCCGCCCTGGGACGGGACACGGCAGACTTGGAAGGGCCGTGTGAGGGCAGTGAACGCGATCCACTTGCCGTCTGGCGACCAATCCGGCTCGGTCACGCTTCCAACTCCGGCGGTCCGAATCCTCGCCATCGGCCCTCCAGATGCCGCAACTTTGTAGAGCGCCGGGGCTCCACCCATCCTCGAAACGACGCAGACGGTTTCGCTGTCGGGCGACCAGCAAGGCGAGGATTCGTCGGCGGCCGTTTGCGTCAGGCGTTTGGGATTCGTGCCATCGGCATTGCAGACATACAGCTCGGGATTGCCGTCCTTGCTAATGATCATGGCCACACGCCGGCCATCGGGAGAGACGGACGGACTGAAGTTTGATCCGGGATACTTGGCAATCACGATCCGCGCTCCGGAAATCAAGTCGTGCGAGTAAATGTCCAGGTAACCCGACTTTCGCGAAGCATAGAAAAGCTTTCGGGCGTCCGGCCCCCAGGCCGGCGTGACCACGTCCACGTTGTCCTGTGTGGCCGCATGGGCGTTTGCGCCGTCATAGTCGGAAACGAAGATTTCTCTGCGCCCGCCGTTTTCGCCGATGAAAGCGATCTTCGTTCGAGAAACTCCAGGCTTGCCAGTGATTTTCTGAACGATGTCGTCGGCGAAGGCGTGGGCCTGAGAACGGAGGCTTCCGCCCTGGTACCGATTCCCAAGTATCTGCGTCTTGCGGATGCGGTCGAGGACGCGTCCCTCCACGACTCCGGCATTGCTGCCGGTGACGTTGAATTGCGCGATGTCTGCGGCGACGATGTCGAATCCCTGAATCCACAGATCGGACCTGAGCACGTCCTGGACTTCCCCGGAAAAGCCGCTCAAGGAGATCGGGATCAGTTTGGATCGATCGCCTTCCTTCTCGATCTCGATGCGTGCTGGCTCTTGTGCGGCAAGAGACAGGGGAGGGACCAGAACAAACGACGAAGTGAGGCACGTCAAGAGGAAGGCGTTGTGAAATGTCATCTTTTGGATTTGAGGTTGAAATCGATATCGAAAGTGCGTTCCAGATCTTTGGCGCCATCGGGGAACGGAGCGATGAAATCCAAATTCAGAGCGCGCCCCACCGAGCGGTCGAGCGCCGGAATCCCCGAACGTTCGATAATGACCGCTGATTTCACGTTGCCGTCGCGCTGGATGATGACTCTGGTTTTCACGATGGCCGAATCGTCGGCCACATCGCTGGGAGGCAGCCAGGCATTTTGGTAAGCCGTCTTCACGAACTGAGAGTAGTTCATGAAGGCTGCGCCTCCCGGGCCGGGGATTTCGATCGTCGTGCCTGGGGACAGATTCTTGCTCAGACTTCGCCCCACCTGGCTCAATTTCGCCAACAACTGAGCCTGCGCGGCCTTGGCTTCGGCCTCGGCTTTGGCGCGGCCTTTGGCTTCCGCCTGGGCACGGGCGCTGTCCTTGGACTTTTCAAACGTGGGTTTGATTTCGCGCTTCGGTTTAGGTGGCTTTTCCACCGGCTTGGTGGCTGGCGCCTGAGATTCATTTGGCTTCTGGATTGGTTTAGTGCGCTCAGGTTCGGTTTTCTTGGCTGGCTTCGGTTCCGGAGGCGTGGGTTCCGGCTCCCGCGGAGGGATGACTTCAGCCTGCGGCTTCTGGGGAGGCGGAGTCACCGGTGCGGGCGGCGGCGTTTGTTGCGGCGGGGCCACCGGCGCAACGGCAGTCGGCGAGCCGCCACCGGAGGACGGATCGTCCGTCAGTTTGTCCGGGATGAGGTAAACGACCGGGAGTTCGGGCTCTTGTTTGGCAGGGATGAAGGCCGGCGAGATGAACAGCAGCGACAGGAGCAGCACATGCGTGCCTGCCGAGGCAACGAGGCATTTCTGTTGCAGCCGGCTCATCAGTTCTTTCGCGTTTGGGTGTCAATCTGGAATTTGAAGATGCCGTTGCGCTGGCAACGGTCCACGATGTCCATGAAGTCCGCAATCCGCCCCATGCCATCGCCGCGAATCTGCACCACCAAATTCGGATTGCGCCGGAAGGTATTGACCAACTCCTGTTCGATGCGTTCCGGAACCATCCTTTGGCGGTCGAGCATCATGGCGCCGTCGCGGTCAATCTCCACAACGCGGCGGTTCCGAGGGTCCACTTTCGGAGCCGGCCCGCCGCCTTGCGGCAAGTCAAGCTCCATGCCGTGGTCCTGCTGGGACTTGATGGAGGGTGAAATGATCACAAAGATGATCAACAGCACGAACGCCAGGTCCAGCAACGGCGTGATGTTGATCTCGCTCAGCGTGACGAGAGAATTGCGTTGGGAGAAGCGGCGCATAGGAAGATTAAGCACCAGGGAACGACACATTCGGTCACGGCCTGGCTGACGTTTGAGAGGCGGGAGAAATTCAGGTGTTCGCATTCCACGCACCACACGCCCCGCGACGCTTCTTCACGGCCCTCTGTGGAGTCACGTTCCGGTGGCATCGTCGTCTTTGAGGAATTCGATCTCCATTTTGGACACGAGTTGCTGGGCGAAGTTGTCCAACTCGACCGTCAAGGCCCGCAAATTGTGCACCAGCCAGTTGTAACCGAACATGGAGGGAATCGCAACCAGCAGCCCGGCCACCGTGGTGACCAGGGCGGAGGAAACGCCGGGCGCCAAAGCAGCCAGATCCGCGCGACCTTGCAGGGCGACGTCGCTGAAAGCGCTCATGACCCCCCAAACCGTGCCCAACAGGCCCAGAAACGGCGCGCCGCTGACCGCCAGCGCCAGGTGAATCAGGCCGGATTCCAGTTTCAAGGCTTCCTGCGAGACGGCGCGTTCCAACGTTCTCTTCACGTGTTCCATCGATTTGAGCGAGACTTGCTTGACCTTGCGCGCAACATCGCCTGCTTTGAGGCGGCTGTCCAGTTCCATGCAGCCTTCTTGGTACACGGCGAAGAGCGGGCAGCCATCCACCTGAATTCGGCGGTCGAAGATCGCGAGCACGGTGGGTTGGACACGGAACTCGGCGCCGAAGTACTGGTTCAGTCTTTTGGCGCGGCGCATTTGCACGGCCTTCGAGGCCATGATGGACCAGGCCACGATGGAAAACGTGATCAGCAGGATGATGATTGCTTTGCCTTCCGGAGTGGCCTTGTTCCAGACATAGACCAATTCCAACTCCGTCTTGGCCAAGAAAAACACGGGAATGTTCATCACGGTCAATCTGGATTTAACGTCCGCACGGCAAATGGTCAAAAGCTTTCGCGGCATTCTGCGATTTGGCGCTGCGACAGGGAGGAGCGCGAACCAAACCCACAACCGCAAAATGGGAAGCATGTCTCGACCGCCGACTGACCCACTGATTACTGATTACTGGATACTGATCACTGACTATTGATCGCAAGTGATCGATCCTCTCGATTCCATCTTGTCTCTCAGAGGACCGTTTGTTAGCGTCGCGGCCCATCACATGACTTCGCCGAGTAGCAGCGCGGCCCGCTCGGCCCGGCGCGATTTCCAATTCCAAGAAACAGGGCTCTTGCTCGTGATCGTGTTGCTGGGGGCCCTGCTCACGATCTTTGGAGGGACGGTCAAGATGCCGCTTTTCGAGACCGTTCCAGATGGCACTCGGCAGCGAGTCTTTGTGACCAATTCGAGCGGCGAGCGCGAGCCAGCCATGGTGGAGCGAAACAAATTCCTCAACGCGCAAAACCTCGCGCAACTGGCCAAAGACACCAGCTTCATCGCCGTCATGGCCGTCGGCGCAACGTTCGTCATCATTTCGGGCGGCATCGACCTTTCCGTCGGCGCGACCTATGCCCTCGCCTCGGTGCTGGGCGCCCTGGTTTTTCAAATCTACGGCCCCACGGGCTCTCAGGCGTCCGCTGCCGGATGGGTCAGTGTGCCGCTGGGTGTATTGGCGTGCGTCGGCTGTGCGGCGGTGTGCGGGCTGCTCAACGGTGCGATGATCGTCGCGCTCAAGGTCCATCCGTTTATCATCAGCCTGGGCACGATGGCGATTTTTCGAGGAATCGCGTTCGTAATTACGAAAGGCCAATCCGTCGGAAGTTTCCCGGCGGCGTTTCGCGACCTTATTCGCTGGGAAATCGGCAATGGCCTCAGCTTGATGCCGCTGACGGTGATGGTTTTGATCCTGGCGCTGGGCTGGATTTACCTGTCGAAATTGGCGGCGGGCCGGCGAGTCTATGCTATCGGCGGCAACGAACTCGCCAGTCGCTTCAGCGGCATTCGGGTCGAGCGGGTGAAGCTCAGTGTGTATGTCTATTCGGGTCTGACGGCGGGGATCGCCGCGTTGCTCTCCATCGGTTACTACGGCGCGGCGACGTCGGGCGACGGGCAGGGATACGAACTGAACGTGATCGCGGCGGCCGTGGTGGGTGGCGCAAGCTTGTCTGGCGGCAAAGGCTCGGCGCTCGGCGCGGTGTTGGGCGCGCTCTTAATTCAGATGATCAGCAGCGGCATTGTGATTCTGGGCATCGACCAAAACTACAGCCAGATCATCATTGGCGCCGTCGTCATTTTGGCGGTGGTCCTGGATCAGATCAACACCTGGCTGGCCAAACGGCGGCTGGCGAGAGCAGGGTAAGCCGTGTGGGTGGAGCAAGCGGGCATTCCTATTGTGACACGATCGTATTAGCGTTCGGCGATGAAAATCCTCACGCTCAAGGATGATGAAAGTCTGGATAGCTGGCTTAGGGCCGAAGCCAAAAAGCTCGGTCGAAGGAAATCGGACATTGCCAGGGAAGCGCTGGAGCGGCGCCGAAGCGGACAGCAAGGCCAGTCGATCCATGAGATCATGAGGGACGTCTGCGGCGTCATCAAAGGCGCCCCCAGAGACTATGCGAGCAACCGAAAACGCCTCAAAGGCCTCGGACGATGGCCCAAATCCTGATGGACAGCGGACCCCTGGTGGCATATGTGCTGCGCGATGAGCAACACAACACCTGGGTTCAAAATCAAATGGCATCAGTCAAGGGGCCTGCATTGACCTGCGAAGCGGTTCTTGTTGAGGCAGCATATCTGGTGGCTGAGCGCGGCGGGTCGCCTGAACTACTTTGGAACTTTTTGCGCCGGGGCGTGCTACAAATTGCTTTCGATCTGGAAACGGAGTTCGAAGCCGTGGCCGCACTCATGCGGCGATATCAGAACCTACCTATGGATTTGGCGGACGCTTGCCTCGTTCGCATGTCCGGACTGCACCTCGATTGCACCGTCTGGACTCTGGATAGCGACTTTCGGATTTACCGGCGTTTTAGCCGACAAGTCATTCCCGTTAATTGTCCTGACTAACGCATGACTAACGGTTCCGGTTTGATTACTCTTCGCGCCATGAAAACACGCACCTTCCTCGAAGTAGTCGCTTTCCTTGGCCTTATTGCCAGTTTCTCGCTCGACGCCCAGGCCCAGAAGAAATCCTACACGCTCGGCCTCGTGGCCAAATCGCAAAGCAACCCGGTGTTTCAAGCTGCGCGCGTCGGCGCCGAAGATGCCGCCAAAGAACTGGGCAAGAAGTATGGGATCTCCATCAAGATCGATTGGCGGACGCCCAATGACGAGGACGCCCAGAAACAAGCCGACGCCATCGAGCAACTCGTTCTCAGCGGCGCCCATGGCATCGCGGTCAGTTGCTCCGACGCCAACAAGCTGACCGATGCGATCAATTCCGCGGTGAAGAACGGCGTGCCCGTCGCCACGTTCGATTCCGACGCGCCCGCGAGCCAGCGCTTCGTCACGTTCGGCGTGGATGATTTCAAATGCGGCGAGCAAACGATGGAGGAACTGGCCAAAATCATGAGCGGCAAAGGCGTCGTGGCGATTCTGGCCGGCAACCCAAACGCTCCGAACCTGCAGAAGCGCGTCGCCGGCGCGAAGAGCGCGGCTCAGAAATATCCCGGCATCAAAATTCGTGACACCTATTACCACAAGGAGACCCCGCAGGACGCCGCGGCCCGTGTCGAGCAAGTCATGCAGTCGAACCCGGACATCACCGGCTGGTGCATGATCGGCGGCTGGCCGTTGTTTACGGACAACGCGCTGAAGTGGCCGCCCGGGACCGTGAAATGCGTTTCGGTGGATGCCTTGCCGCCGCAGTTGGCGTATCTCCGGAGCGGCCACGTGCAGATGTTGTTGGCCCAACAGGTGTACGAGTGGGGCTACCGCTCCGCCGAGCATCTGATCAACAAGATTCATTTGAAGAAGAGCCCGTCCGCGCTCCACGATGTCAGCCCGTTGATTCCAGTCACGAAGGCGAATGTCGAGCCGTTCGCCAAGAACTGGGAAAAGTGGCTGCCCAAGTAGTGCGTCAGGGGCGGCAATTCTCGGTTGGAAGGGTTGGAAGGTAGTGCCTTGCCTTAAGCAACCAGGCGGCGTAGTCTTGGGCATGCAAGCGATCATTCGGTTTCCGAATAAGGAGACGGAGCATAAGGCTCTAGGAAAACTGATCCCCCGATTTTCCGGAAAAATTTGGACCACGGGTGACACGATGATCGCGTCCGCGGCCCTCGGGTTTCTGGCGACCGAAGGAATCACATTTACAGTGCTCGGCCCGGCTCCTTATGAACGGATTACGGCGCTACGAGATTCTAGTTCCGTTGGTGTACA
>Ga0233424_10003267_pt1 | contig 10610 bp, 9 predicted proteins | sample Watercolumn_Towu_FD_181011 | JGI IMG/M metagenome (GOLD analysis project Ga0233424, IMG submission 181011) | Freshwater microbial communities from Lake Towuti, South Sulawesi, Indonesia - Watercolumn_Towuti2014_125_MG | ecosystem: Environmental > Aquatic > Freshwater > Lake | place: Indonesia... | reverse complement strand
GGTAAAGGCGCGGGCCGGAGCGTCGCTCCCTTCACGGGAGCGTGGATCGAAACATGTTCGCGCGATCTCGCCGGCAGGGAAGCGGGCGTCGCTCCCTTCACGGGAGCGTGGATCGAAACCATCTCTCCAGATGACGGCTCGCCATGGAATGCGAGGTCGCTCCCTTCACGGGAGCGTGGATCGAAACCATCTCTCCAGATGACGGCTCGCCATGGAATGCGAGGTCGCTCCCTTCACGGGAGCGTGGATCGAAACTGCGAAGGGCCAGGACGGCGCACATAGCGCTCGAGTCGCTCCCTTCACGGGAGCGTGGATCGAAACGCTGATTGGGCCGCGGTAAAGGCGCGGGCCGGAGCGTCGCTCCCTTCACGGGAGCGTGGATCGAAACATGTTCGCGCGATCTCGCCGGCAGGGAAGCGGGCGTCGCTCCCTTCACGGGAGCGTGGATCGAAACAATTATCCATGCGTTCGGATGTTCGCGAGGCGGCGTCGCTCCCTTCACGGGAGCGTGGATCGAAACGGGCCATAGGTGCATGTCATTGACGAGACGATAATGTCGCTCCCTTCACGGGAGCGTGGATCGAAACCGGATAAGTGCGCTCGCCCCATTTCGGATAGGCAGTCGCTCCCTTCACGGGAGCGTGGATCGAAACATAACGATAGGGTAAGTTTTCTTCCCTATCGCCGAGTCGCTCCCTTCACGGGAGCGTGGATCGAAACGAACCAGCGGTCGGCGGGATTGGTCGATTGCGAGAAGAGTCGCTCCCTTCACGGGAGCGTGGATCGAAACAGCGCATTGCCGGATGCGTCCTCTAGCTGGCTAAGTCGCTCCCTTCACGGGAGCGTGGATCGAAACCTTGGATCATTGGCCAACGCCGATGCGGAAGCGGAAGCCGCTAGGGTCGCTCCCTTCACGGGAGCGTGGATCGAAACCTTGCTCGCGCGACGAGCGCGCGCATCTGCGAACGGTCGCTCCCTTCACGGGAGCGTGGATCGAAACGCGGCTTCAAGGTTGGGTCTGAACTGGAAGACCTGGTCGCTCCCTTCACGGGAGCGTGGATCGAAACTTCATCGAAGGCGGCGACGCCAATCTCGCCATCCCAGTCGCTCCCTTCACGGGAGCGTGGATCGAAACTTTCGCCCATGCGGCTGGTGACCATTTATGGGCTTGTCGCTCCCTTCACGGGAGCGTGGATCGAAACTTCGCCGGCCTAATAACTGGAATTAAAGGCTGGCGTCGCTCCCTTCACGGGAGCGTGGATCGAAACCCACTGGGCATGCAACCCGTCAATATTCTCCCCAGGTCGCTCCTTCACGGGAGCGTGATCGAAACTCAATCAGGTTGATAATGTCTGCATGGGTCGAATGTCGCTCCTTCACGGGAGCGTGGATCGAAACTATCCCGCCTAATCGACGTAGCCCCACAAGTCGAGTCGCTCCTTCACGGGAGCGTGGATCGAAACTGCATCTGCGCCGTTTGCTGGCCGTCAACGCCAGTCCGATCCAGAAGCGCCTGGTCATGTCGATGAGCTCGGCGTTCGGTTCGGCTTCAGTCGAAGCGACGAGCGGCTCAAGCGTCATGCCGCAGATTGGACAATTTCGGGGTCCGATCTGACGAATCTGCGGATGCATCGGGCAGGTGTAAATGACGCCAGCCGCATGGGACGGGTCTTGATGCATAGCGTCGATCATGCCGCCGCCGCCAGCCGTTTGTGACTCCTCATGCGAGGCGCGACCATGCCCATGCTCGTGAGCCACGTGGGTCATCCTCCCTGCGTCGTCACCGCTATCCCGTCGCGATGAGATCTCCATCGCTCCTGCCTCTGCCCATGGAACGCGGCCCGACAGCAAATCGCCTTTGGGCCGCTCCATGATCGTCGCCGGAGACTACGGCATGCATGGCTTCATATTGCGCATCCGTTAAGTCACGAAACTCTCTCCGTCAGCGACAGACCCACACCCATCTTCCATGATGGAGGTGCCAGCACACATTATGTCTGTGTTGACCCGGGGTGCTCCAATCGCGATGCATGTGCCGGCCATGTCCACCGGGGGTCATTCCGTGGATCTGCGGGTCGTGCTCTTCGAGCTCTTGGGCCATCGCGGGAATGGACAGGGCTAGCATTGCCGCTAAGGCAATACAGAATCTAGTCATTGGTCTTTCCTCCTGTGCAGATTGTTTTGCACTCATCTATGGAGTTGCGTGGATAGTTCCTGCCAACTCCTGTTTGACCTCCCCTTTCTTAGACAGGCCAAACCCCTTGATCAGCGCATAGATCGCCGGAATGACAACGAGCGTCAGAGCCGTCGAAGACACCATCCCGCCAATCATCGGGACAGCGATACGCTGCATAACTTCTGATCCTGCGCCCGTGCTCCAGAGGATCGGCACGAGCCCCGCCATGATCGCGACGACCGTCATCATCTTCGGTCGCACGCGCTCGACCGCACCGCGCATGATCGCCTCATGCAGATCAGCTTTAGTGAATGTGGCGCCTTCGTCCTCGCGCTCTTCTTTGATCTGGCGCATGGCTTGATCGAGATAGATGAGCATGACGACGCCGGTCTCAGCGGCGACGCCGGCGAGCGCGATGAAGCCGACCGCCACCGCGACCGACATGTTGAAGTGCAGCCACCACATCAGCCACACGCCGCCGACCAGCGCGAAGGGCAGCGACAGCATGACAATCAATGTTTCGGTCAAACGGCGGAAATTCAGGTAGAGCAGCAGGAAGATGATGAGCAGGGTCAAGGGCACGACCAGCCGCATGCGCGCGTCGGCGCGCTCAAGATATTCGAATTGGCCGCTCCAGGTGACATAAGAGCCCGGCGGGAACTCGATCGCTTCTGCGACCGATTTGCGCGCTTCCACGACATAGCCGCCAAGATCGCGGTCCCGGATATCGACGAAGATGTAGACGGCGAGCTGGCCGTTTTCGGTGCGGATCGAGGTTGGGCCACGAACGAGTTCGACCCTCGCAATCTCGCCGAGCGGAACCGTCCCGCCGCCCTGCAGAGGAATTAGCACTTCGCTGGCGACCGCTCTCGGATTAGAGCGAAAGTCGCGCGGATAGCGGATATTGACGCCATAGCGTTCACGCCCCTCGACCGTCGTGGTTATGGTCTCGCCGCCGAGCGCCGTCGCGATAACCTCCTGCAGATCGCCGATCATGAGGCCGTAGCGCGCGAGCATCGCGCGGTCGGGAACAATATCGAGATAATAACCGCCGATGACGCGTTCGGCGTAGGCGCTCGATGTTCCGGGCACGCGCTTCAAGACGGACTCGACTTGGCGCGCCAATTCTTCCATTTGTGACAAATCGCGGCCAAAAATCTTGACGCCGATCGGCGTTCTGATCCCGGTCGCCAGCATGTCGATCCTGTTTCGGATCGGCATGGTCCAGGCGTTTGACACGCCAGGGAATTGCAGCGCCGCATCCAACTCCGCAATAAGCTTGTCGATCATCATTCCAGATCGCCACTGATCCTTTGGCTTCAACTGGATGACGGTCTCAGACATTTCGAGCGGCGCCGGATCGGTTGCTGTCAAGGCGCGTCCCGCCTTGCCATAGGCGGACTGAACCTCAGGAAAGGATTTGATGATACGGTCCTGCGTTTGCAGGAGCTCGGCGGCCTTTGTGACGGAGAGTCCTGGCAGCGTCGTCGGCATGTAGAGGAGCGCCCCCTCATTGAGAGCGGGCATGAATTCGCTACCAAGCTGGCGCGCCGGAATGATGGTTAGCGCGAGCGCTCCCAACGCCAACAGAATCGTGGCGACCTTTGCTTGGAGCACCAAACTTATAATCGGTCGATAGAGCCAGATGAGCGCGCGATTGATCGGGTTTCTCGCCTCGGGAACGATTTTTCCGCGCACGAATACGACCATCAGCGCCGGCACGAGCGTCACGGAAAGGAGCGCCGCCGCCGCCATCGCGAAAGTCTTCGTGAAGGCGAGCGGGCTGAATAGGCGCCCTTCTTGCGCTTCGAGCGTGAAGATCGGCAAAAACGAAACCGTAATGATCAACAGGCTGAAGAACAGCGCGGGACCAACCTCGGTCGCGGCGTCGATCAGTATCTCGATGCGCCGCTTATCCGGATGCGCGCGTTCCAGATGCTTGTGCGCATTTTCGATCATGACGATGGCGGCGTCCACCATCGCGCCGATCGCGATGGCGATGCCGCCCAAACTCATGATGTTCGAGCCGAGTCCCAGCGCCTTCATCGCGGCAAAGGCCATCAAAATGCCGACAGGCAACATGATGATCGCGACGAGAGCGCTGCGCATGTGCAAAAGGAAAACCACACAAACGAGCGCGACAATGACGCTTTCCTCGACGAGCGTGCTCTTTAATGTTTCGATGGCCGCGTGAATAAGCTGTGAGCGATCGTAAACCGAGACGATTTCGACGCCCTTGGGCAAGCTCGTCGCCATCTGGGCAAGCGTCGATTTGACATTGTCGATCACTGTGAGCGCATTGGCGCCATAACGTTGTAGCGCGATGCCGCTCGCGACCTCGCCATCGCCGTTAAGTTCGGTAACGCCGCGCCGCTCGTCGGGACCGAGTTCGATGCGTGCGACGTCCTTTAGGAGTAGCGGCGCCCCGTTCTCGACGCGAAGAACGATACTCTCGAGATCGCCAACGCCGCGCAGATAGCCTCGTCCGCGAACGATAAATTCGAACTCTGACAATTCAACCGTGCGGCCGCCAACATCGGCGTTGCTCGCTCGAATGGCGTTGCGCACTTTCGACAGCGGGATGCCGAGCGCACGCAATCTGCTCGGATCGACAATGACATTATATTGCTTGACAAAGCCGCCGACGCTGGCCACCTCCGCCACGCCTTCCGCTTTGGCGAGGCCGTAGCGAATCGTCCAATCCTGAATCGAGCGCAATTCGGCGAGCGTCATCTCCTTGGCGATGAGCGCGTATTGATAGACCCACCCGACGCCTGTCGCGTCGGGACCAAGAACAGGCGTCACGCCCGCCGGCAATTTCTTACTGGCGGCGCTCAAATATTCGAGCACGCGCGAGCGCGCCCAGTAAATATCGACGCCATCGTCGAAAATGACGTAGACGAAGGATACGCCGAAAAACGAGAATCCGCGCACGACTTTGGAGCGCGGAACGGTCAGCATCGAACTGGTGAGCGGATAAGTGACCTGGTCCTCGACGACTTGCGGCGCCTGGCCAGGATATTCGGTATAGACGATCGCCTGCACGTCGGAGAGATCGGGAATGGCGTCGAGCGGTAGCGTCCGCAAGGCATAGACGCCTGCCGCGATCACAAAGGCCGTGCCGACGAATATGAGCACGAGATTGCGCGCCGACCATGCGATGAGACGACCGATCATTTGCCGGCCTCCCCTTGGTCGAGCGCACGCAGCGCCGCTTTGAGATTGCTCTCGGCGTCGATGAGAAAGTTTGCGGCCGTGACGACGCGTTCGTTTTCTTTCAGGCCGCTCTTGATTTCGACGAAGCCTTCGCCGCGTCGGCCGATTTTGATTTCACGCGGCTCGAAACGCCCTTCGCCCTTGTCGACAATCGCCACTTGCCGCTTGCCCGTGTCGATGACCGCGCTTTCGGGGACGGTTAGCGCCTTCTCGTTGCCTCCGGCGGCGATCTCCACCTCGGCGTACATGTCTCCCCGCAGCAGCCCGTCGGGGTTCGGCAGTTCGATCCTCACGCGCGCCGTGCGCGTTTCCATATTGAGATGGGGATAGATCAGCGCGACCTTCCCCTTGAAGGTTCGATCCGGGTAAGCTCTTGGTCGGACGTCGACCTTTTGTCCGGGGGCCACCAAAGCGATGTCGCGCTCGGCGATGTCAGCCAACACCCAGACCACCGAATGGTCGACGATGCGAAACAGCGTGTCGCCCGGAGCTGCGCGCATGCCGTTGAGCGCCGTTCGCTCTAGGATGTGGCCGTCTTGAGGCGCCGGCCAACTGATCGTGCGCGGAACGCTGCGGGCGCGCCCGATCGCCGCGATGGCGCCTTCGTCGAGACCAAGATTGGCAAGCCGTCGCTTGGCTCCCTCTAAGCGCTGAGAGTCGATTGAGCCGCCGCGCTGTGCGTTTAGAACGGCGACATATTCGGCCGCTGCGCTCGAAAGGTTCGGTCCGTATATGCGGAATAGCGGCTGGCCTTTGCGAACATAGTCGCCTTCCGCAAACTTCTCGACCGATTCGATGAAACCTTCGAAACGAAGCGCAACAACCGAGATACGGCGTGGGTCAAATTCGATCCGGCCCGCTGCGCGCACGGGAACGCTCATCGTCCGACGTTCGACTGGTTCGGAACGAACCCCTGTTTTTTGCAGCTTGCCGGGAGCGATCGTGACGATCGAGCCGTTCTCCGCCTCGTCCTCGTAGACAGGTATATAATCCATTCCCATCGAATCCTTCTTAGGAACGGGCGAGGTGTCGGGCAGGCCCATCGGATTGCGATAGAAGCGCACGCGTCGCTTGCCGCTTGCGGCGGGCGCGGGCGGCGGTTTGTCTTCGAAACTCACGTCCTCGCTCGCGCGCACTGGCAGATAATCCTTGCCGACCGATGTCTTTTTGGGCGTGAGCGAATAAGCCGGGCGACCATCGGGGTCGCGGTAATAAATGATCGGGCCTGTCGACGCGGGCGCCTTGCCCGAGATGTTAGGCCCGGCCTCGCCCGGCGTTTCTGAAGGTGTGACCCATTTGAAACGTCCCTCGACCAACCAAGCGAGGCTGGCCGCGACGACGACAAAGCCCAAAAGAATAACGATGTGACGTCGGGTCATAGAGAGCCTCCCGCCAAACGTTCAAGCTCGGCGTATCGGACTTGCTCTTCGACTCTGAGCTTAAGGATTTCGAGTTCGATCACTCGCAGTCGTCGTTCGGCCTCCAGAGATGTCGCCAAATCGGCGGTTCCGGCCGCAAAGCCGCTTCGCGCCGTTTCTACCGACAGGCGCGCCGGAATGAGCTGGCGTTGGTCGACAATGCGGATCGCCTTGCGTACCGCTTCCAGCGCGAACCACGCTTCGGCGACATCGCCATCAAGCCGTATTCGAATGGCGTCGTAGCGCATCTGCGCGGCGCCGAGTCGTGAACTGGCGGCGCGCTGTTCGGCGTCCTTCGCCTCATATTGCAGCGGCACTTTGAACCCAAGCATGAACTGCCCGGTATTATCGCCGGTGGGACGCTGCACAAAGGTCGCTCCAACGGTAACATTTGGGTAGTAATTCAGGTCAGTGAGCTCTTTAGTTCCGGTCGCCGCGCGGACCTGCGCGCTGGTCGTGGCGAGGGCTGGATTGGCGACTCTCGCGAGCTCCTGAACGCCGGCGAGGGTCAGCTTTGTCTTCAGCGGCCGAAAGCCTCTGGGAATAGCGAGCGGCTCTTGCGAGCCGCGACCGATCAAGGCGTTTAAGCGAGCGGCGGCCGACTTTGCCTCGCCTTGACGGCGCGCGACCTCTGTTTCCGCCGTCGCCGCCTCAATCTCGGCCTTGATCACTTCCTGCTGGTCGACAGAGCTTGCGCCATACCGCAAGCGCAACAGGCCGAGAATTTCATCGAGCCGGCGCTTCAATCCAAGCGAGAGATCGATCGCCCGATGCGCAGCGGCATATTGCGCATAAGCGGTCTCGACGCGTGCGATCAGATCTGTGGCGACGGCGCGGCTCTGATGCCTCGCAGCCTCGGCGTCGGCCTCTGCGACGCCGCGCTCCAGGTCGAGTTTGCCCCAAAGTTTGAATTCCTGTTCGAAGCCGATCCAACGTTGGCCGACGCCTCGCCCATTCACGTCCCACGCTTGCAGCGTGACTGTCGGATCGGCGAGGACGCCAGCCGCGCCCACTCTGTGCGCTGCCGCATCGGCATCCAGCACGGCCGCCGCCAGTTCGGGGCTTAGCCGATTTGCAAGGGCGACAACGCTTTCGATGGAGGCGCCAGGCAGCTGACGCCGCTCGACTTGACGCTCTTGCGCTTCGACCTGGAACAACCAGGGCGACGCCGTGATTGCGCCGATCATAGCGAGCCGCCACATTCGGCTCGCCGGCCTCATGGCAAAGCCCTCAGCGTCAGCTTGCTTTCGAGCGTGTCGGATTCGCCTTGCAGCTTGGCTGCCAAGGACAGCCGCCATCTGCCGGCCATCGTTAGAGCCGCCTTAAATCGATAGACGCCGCGCTCCGCACTTGGCAGAGGTTCGATGTCGGTCGTCATCATCTCCATGCCGTCAGGCGCCATGTCGAGCCGAGTCGCGAATATTACCGCATCAGGAACAGGCTTCCCGTCGGGTTTGTGAATAAGGCGCACCGAGACGATTGCGTCACCCTTCTTGATTTCCTTCTCGATAAGAGTGAATTCGTAATCGTTGATGTTGGCGCGGGCGAACGGCGCCACGCCCAACGCGGCGAGCGCGACCAGCGCGAATAAGCGCGCCTTGCCCAAAGTCGCGAGAATCATCAGACTCTCTCCATGTCCCTCTAGTTCGTCTGGTCGGCGCGCGAATCGCAGCGTCGATCGGTTCCGATTGAAAGCGTCGTCCGCCTCAGCCGATGCTGGGTTTTCGCGGGAATTGGATCGCGATATCGAACTCCCGTCGAGTCAGCCGGCGGTCATATGAACCGCGACTAACGGCGCATCTGCGAGCGACTGGACTTTCGACGTTAGACGATAGGAGGTCGGAGGGCCGGCGGGCTTCGTAATCCGCCGCGCTCAATGTCGTCGGAGGGAATTAGCGACGGCGCACACGCCCAAAGAACGGCATCAACGAATGGTTGAAACTGCGGAAGCGTCGCCTGACTTGGTCCGCACAGGATATCACTGCACACGGGGAATGCTGCGCCACCATCGCCGTGGTGGGCGGGACAATCGACCATGCCCATTTCAATGCAGGGGTGGTTCATCTTCGCGGCAAAAGCTCCGCCTGCGCCAGCTAAAGCTGTAGCGAGAATAACCGCAGAGATAATAAGGCGAAGGCAGCGGAGCATCATTTCTACCGTGACGGCTGCAGCTTACCACGACGGACGTCATGCCCCAATCCGTTTTTTGATTGCCGGCTGGGGAACCGCAATGTTCGACTTAAGGGAGCCAAAATCAGTTCCAAAGTCTTCTCTGGGTCACAAACGGACGCATCTAAAGGAATGGCGACATAGAATGTGGACTGCGTGAAGCATGCTACGCTTGCTCGTATGACGTCCGCTCCGCCTTATGCCACGCTGCTGCGCGTGCGTAAGATCGGCGAGTCCTACGTCGTTGCAGACATAAACGGCGTTGCGCTCGCCTATGTCTATTTCGAAGACGAGGCGACCCGACGAGGACTCATCAATCGCCTTTCGAACGTTGACGCCAAGGCCGTCGCGCAGATGATCGCGCGGGCGCTGACGGAGAGCGCCGGCGAAGCGAAGCTTTGAACCGCTCAGCGCTAGTTCTTGGCGGCGCCTCCTGTTCGGGCCTTGTCGACCGCAGCCCAAACCGAGCCGACAGACACAGACGAAATCTTAGGCTTATCCTTCTTCGGCTTTTTGGGTTCGCGATTGCTGTGTTGTTCTCTTTTCGCCATGGCCGATCCCCCTCAATTCATATCGGATCTCGTGAGGCCGATATGGCGCGTTCGAGACGGCGGGAAAGAACGCGCACAAACAAAAACGCCCCGGCAGTTCATCCGTGCTTGGGGCGTTCTTGGCGACGGCGTTGGGGGCCGTAGCCACTCGACATGATGTAGGGCTCGCAGCCTCCGCCGCAAGTCGTCTGCCTTGAGAGCGCAGCGCTCGGCGCTCTCGATGATATTTGTCAGGAAATGCGGTGAACGAAGAGCCTGGGCGAAACGCATGCCGAAGGACCGACCTGCGAGCGCGCTAGGATCGGGCTAGATAAGAACGCCAGGCGCATTGCGCTTGTGCGAACAAAGGCGGTCGACCACGGATGAACTTGCGACCGTCTTTTGCTTGGGCCGCGTCCAAAAACAAAGACGCCCGCCTCTGTTAGGAGTGCGAGCGTCTGTCAGAGCTTATGAATGAGCGTCCCCTCCCACTCCCGCCGTCGCGCGCTCTTTGTCCGGCGCATTCTCGGCACTCTGCGTTGTCGCGTTTAGCTCGGCTTCGGCCTGGCTTCAATAGGAAACGAGTATGCTTCCCCGATGCAACCCCCCGGCCCCTCCGACCATCGCCGATCTTCGCGTCGATGGCGTCGCTGGCGCGGCCTCTACTCTTCGCCTGAGCTCCGTTAGCGCTTGGCCTTGTCGAAAGCGCCAAGCGGGGGCATGCTGATATTTGATACGAGGGCCACACGGCGAATGCCCGCTCAGATGGGCAATGGCGCGCAGAGGCCGGCTTCGATTCAAGAGTACTGAGTTTCGGGAGGAACTCCATGGAATCGAATGAAACGACTGCGCTCGAACAGCCCCGCGAATTTACCGAGGTCGTAGGCCTGTTCGATTCGCTTGATAACCTGCAGTCCGCCATTGACTATTTGATGACTCACGGATTCGATCGATCCGAAATCAGCCTACTCACCGAAGACGCGAAGACGCGCGAAAAGGTTGGATCGAAACGCTCGGTCGAAATCGAGGACAGCGATGAAGCTCCTCGCATTTCCTACATCGAAACCGAGTCGCTTAATGAAGGCAAAGCTGCGCTCATCG
>Ga0233424_10003266_pt1 | contig 10617 bp, 6 predicted proteins | sample Watercolumn_Towu_FD_181011 | JGI IMG/M metagenome (GOLD analysis project Ga0233424, IMG submission 181011) | Freshwater microbial communities from Lake Towuti, South Sulawesi, Indonesia - Watercolumn_Towuti2014_125_MG | ecosystem: Environmental > Aquatic > Freshwater > Lake | place: Indonesia... | reverse complement strand
ACCGGCCAGCGGCTTATCCAGACGCCACTTCATCGGCGGGTATTGCGGGTCGGCATTGAACCCGGCATCGCCTGTGATGTAGCGCAGGTCGCCCAGTTCACCCTGCTTGCAGCGGCGTTTGACCTCGATATTGAGCGGCTCGAAATGGACACGATAGGCCACACCCAATTGCCGATTGGCAGCCCTGGCGGCCGCGACCATCGCCTCGCACTCCTCGACCGTCGAGGCCATCGGCTTTTCGCACAGGACGTGCTTGCCGGCCTTCAGAGCGCGGATCGTATATTCGGCATGCAGCCCCACCGGCAGGACGATATAGACGCAGTCGATATCCTTGTCGGCGGCGATCTTGCCGAAATCGTCATAGCCATAGGTCCTGGCCACGCCATACCGCTCGGCGAGGTCCTTTGCCTTGGCCGGATTTCCGGAGACGAAGGCGGTCATGCGCGACTCATCGGCCTGAAGGAAGCCGGGTATCACCTGATTGATGGCGTAGTTCCCCAGTCCGACCACGGCCCAGCCCAGACGCTTTTTCGGCGGTTCCGGCAGATCAACCCCATTCGGCAGGGGCTGACCCGCAGCCTTACCAGCGGTTTGGCCATCGGTTTGCGCAGTCGCTGCGGCGGCACTGGCGGCCAGCGGCAGCCCTCCGGCACCTATTAAAAGCTGTCGGCGATCCATCATTGGGGTTTCCTCTGTTTGAATTTTATAAGGTGGCGGTACTGTAAACCGGAATCCGACCATGTGACAACGTTTACCCAAGTCTTTTTTCACTGAACCTGCTCAGCTGTCCTGATGCACTTTGTTCTTGTTATGTTCTTATTTAGTGGTAAACTCTGGGCATGTCTTCAAAGCCCCTGCCTACCCTGCGCACCGAACACATTACCGATGAAAACGCCCTGCCCGATCGGGTGCGCAAGGGACGCGGCGCGGTGTCGAACCGCCTGAGCGGGCGTTTCGATGCGCCGGATCGCTACGAGACGACCGACGGCTGGGATAGCGAAGACCATCCTGACATCGAGCGCGTGAAAACGATCCTCGGCGTAGACGCCGTGCGCAAGGTCATAAGCTATAACGAGTCGCCGGATGTGGGTTCGAGCCGCTCCATCAATCCGTACAAGGGCTGCGAGCACGGCTGCATCTATTGTTTCGCCCGTCCGACCCACGCCTATCTGGACCTGTCGCCGGGACTGGATTTCGAAACCCGTATCTTTCGCAAACCCGACGCCCCGGAACGGCTGCGCGAAGAACTGTTACACCCCAAATACCGCCCTGCGCCACTGGCGCTCGGTATCAATACCGACGCCTATCAGCCGATTGAGCGCAGCGAACGCCTGACGCGACGGTTGCTGGAGGTGCTGTGGGAGTTTCGCCATCCGGTGCATATCGTCACCAAATCAGCCCTGATTCTGCGAGATCTGGATATTCTGGCCCCCATGGCGGCGGCCAATCTGTTTTCGGCCACCCTGTCGGTGACGACGCTCGACCGCCATATTGCGCGGGTAATGGAGCCGCGCGCCGCGACGCCTATGAAGCGTATCGAAACCATCCGCGCGCTCAGTACCGCCGGTATTCGGGTAAATGTACTAGCGGCCCCGCTGATCCCCGGGCTAACCTGTCATGAACTGGAAAACATCCTCAAGGCCGGGGCCGAAGCCGGTGCGATCCGGGGCGGCTATATTCCTGTGCGGTTGCCGCACGAGATCAAGTTGCTGTTCGAAGACTGGTTGCGAGTTAACTTTCCAGATCGCGCCGACCGCGTACTTAATCGCATCCGCGCCCTGCGCGGCGGCAAGCTGAACGATCCCAATTTCAAGACGCGCATGACCGGCACGGGTCTGGAGGCGGATCTGCTCAAACAGCGCTATGATCTGGCCGTGCGGCGGTATGGCTTGGATGCGCCGCGCACACCGCTCGATTCGACGCAGTTCCGTGGCGGCGACCCGCAGATGCGCTTGTTTTAACTCTTATCCGAACAGCATCCGCGTCATATTCCCGGCAATGCCGCGCAGTTCGTCCGCTGACGCCCCGGCACGGGCGCGCACCCCCAGATTGGCCGTGATGCCGCCGATCATCTGGGCCAGCACCTTCGGGTCATGATGGGGGGGCAGACAGCCATAGGTCTGGGCGTCGGTAAAGAAGCGCTCGAAGCGCACGTCGAACTCTTCGATGGTGTTTTGCAGCATCTCCAGGATCGATTCGTGCTGTGGCGCTTCGTTGAGCGCCGTGCACATGAAGGCGCAGCCCAGCGGGTGTTCGCTCTGACCGGTGTAGGTGCCGATCATGATGTCGAAATAGCGCCCGACAATGGTGCCGAGACTATCGCCCTGCCCCTTGCAACTCAGCACCGTATCCAGTTGCTCGCTGATGCGATGACGGTAACGCTGCATGGATTTGAGATAGAGGGCTTCCTTGTCGCCGAAGCCGGCATAGAGGCTGGGGCGGTTGACGCCCGTCGCTTCGACCAGATCATCCAGAGAGGTCGCGGCAAAACCCTTTTCCCAGAACACAAACAAAGCCTTTTCCAGCACGAGATCGGGGTCATAGGCGCGCGGACGACCCCGCGGACGCTTGCAGCAGGCACCCGCCTCCAGCGCCTGATCGCCGCAGACATCAGGCAGACCCAGCACCACAGCGTCGGCGTCTACGGCCTCGCTCTTATGAATCAGCGTCTCGTAAGGCTGGTGCACCATGGCAGCACGATTACTCCTTTTACTGTCCCCTATGTAGCGTGTCCTCTCCCCTGCTGCCAGTCCCCGACACGCAGATGTCATATCTGCCCGTCGACACACTAAGATTTCGACACACTTTCACGACTGCTGACAAATTTTTGTACTAATTCGCACAAAAATTTGCCCAAGCCTCTATTAATTTGCGAAACAGTACATAAATGGATGTCTGCGGCTCCGGTTCAAGGGCTGTTCCTGTGGCCGCTTCCTTTTCTTTTCCCTTTCTCCCCAAAGGTGACCCGCATGTTGACCCCGTCCGATCTTTACCGGCGCGCGCCGCGTCAGGCGCTTCTGACCGCCGCCGCCATCGCCACCCTGAGCGTGGGAGCCTTCGGCATCTACGCCCTGACTACCAAAGCCGACGCTCAGGCCACCGCCGCCGCCCCGCAGGCCATTCCCGTTAAGGTGGCGCTCATCGAAGAACAGACCGTCAGTGGCTGGGACTCCTTCTCCGGCCGTCTGGAAGCGGTGGAGCGCGTTGAAATCCGCTCGCGCGTCTCCGGGGCCGTAAAGGCTATCCACTTCCGCGAAGGCGCCTTCGTCAAGGAAGGCCAGCTTCTTGTCACCATCGACCCGGCCCCCTACGCCGCCGAGGTCGCCCGTGCCCGCGCGCAGGTGCAGGCCGCCGAGGCGCGTCTGACGCTGGCGCGCTCTGAAAACAGCCGCGCCGAACGCCTGCTGAATGAACGCGCCATCTCACAATCCGAGGCCGAAACGCGCATCAATGCCTTGCGCAGCGCCGAAGCCGACCTCGCCGCCGCGCAGGCCGTTCTGCAATCGGCCAATCTCAACCTCTCCTATACGCAGGTCCGTGCCCCGGTGTCGGGTCGCGTGGGTAAGATCGAAATCACGCAAGGCAATCTGGTCGCCTCCGGCCCCGGTTCGGCCGTGTTGACGACCCTGGTGTCGGTCTCCCCCATCTATGCCAGCTTCGATGCCAATGAAGAGGTGATCAACCGAACGCTGGCCGATCTCAACGGGGCGGAATTCGGCAAGGTGCCGGTGAAGCTGGAGCTGGACAACGGTTCCGAACCGCTGAGCGGGCACCTGCAACTGATCGACAATCAGTTCGACAGCCAGTCCGGCACCGTGCGCGCCCGTGCCGTCTTCGCCAATACCGACGGGAAGCTGATCCCCGGCCAGTTTGTGCGCGTCAAGCTGGGGGAGGCCACGGCCAAGCCGGCCATACTGATCAATGAAGTGGCCATCGGAACCGATCAGTCCAAGCGCTTCGTTTATGTGGTGGGCAAGGGCAATGCGGTGGAATACCGTGAAGTCCAGCTCGGCGGCACGATTGACGGTCAGAAGGTGGTCACGGCAGGACTGAAACCCGGTGATCGCGTGGTGATGTCGGGGCTTCAGGCGCTGCGGCCGGGTACGGTCGTCGCGCCGCAACTGATGGCCGCCCGCCCGGTCATCGACGCCACACCCAAGCCGAACGTTTAACCCCTCCCTTCCCTGTCACGCAGCGATGATGGTTGAGGGGATGACTCCTAAAACCTGATTTCGCTACCTTTGGCGTAACCCCCCCTCCGTCTTTTGCCGCTTCGCGTCAAAATCCACCTCCCCATGCCTGAGGCACAGGGAGGAGGGCGTGCCTGCGCCGCAATCTTTCCCGTCCGCCCATAAGGGGGCACTTATGAACCTCTCAAAATTCTTCATCGACAGGCCGATCTTCGCCGGTGTGCTGTCGCTGCTTATCGTGGTGTTCGGGCTCCTCAGCCTGCGCACCCTGCCCGTCTCCGAATACCCGGAAGTCGTGCCGCCGCAGGTGGTGGTGCGCGCCGTCTATCCGGGCGCAAGCCCCGCCGTCATCGCTGAAACCGTCGCCACCCCCATCGAAGAAGCCCTCACCGGCACCGAAGACATGATCTACATGTCCTCAGCCTCGACCTCCGACGGGCAGATGACCCTGACCCTCACCTTCAAGCTGGGCACCAATCCGGACCTGGCGCAGCAGATGGTGCAAAACCGGGTGTCTCAGGCCGAGGCCCGCCTGCCCTCAGACGTGCGGGCGCTGGGCGTCACCACGCAAAAGAGCCAGTCCTCCCTGCCGCTGGTGGTGCACCTCGTCTCGCCCAATGGCCGCTATGACGAAAACTATCTGCGCAACTACGCCCTGATCCACGTCAAGGACCGCCTGCAAAAGATCGAAGGCGTTGCCCCCATCCAGATGTTCGGCGGCGGCGAATATTCCATGCGTATCTGGCTTGACCCGCAAAAGGTCGCCGAACGCGGCCTGTCGGCATCGGATGTCGCCAACGCCGTGCGCGGCGAAAACGTGCAGGCCGCCGCCGGTATCGTCGGGGCCTCGCCCGGACAACCCGACATCACGCTACAGATGTCGGTCAATGCGCAGGGCCGCCTGAAAACCGAAGAGGACTTCCGCAACATCATCGTCCGCTCCGATAACGGCGCCGTCACCTATCTGGGCGACGTGGCCCGCGTTGAGCTGGGGGCCGCCGACTATTCGCTGCGCTCGCTGCTGAACAATCAGAAGGCCGTCGGCATCCCGATCTTTGAACAGGCCGGGGCCAATTCGCTAAAGGTGTCTGCCGACGTCAAGAAAGCGATGGCCGAGCTTCAGAAGACCATGCCCGAAGGCGTCGAATACCGCATCGCCTACGACACCACCGAATATGTGCAGGAATCCATCGACTCGGTGATCCACACCCTGCTCGAAGCCATCCTGCTGGTGGTGATCGTCGTCATCGTCTTTCTTCAGACCTGGCGCGCCTCGATCATCCCGCTTCTGGCCGTGCCCGTATCCGTTATCGGCACCTTCGCCGTCATGCACGCCTTCGGTTTCTCCATCAACGCCCTGACCCTGTTCGGCCTCGTTCTGGCCATCGGTATCGTCGTCGATGACGCCATCGTCGTCGTCGAAAACGTCGAGCGCAATATCGAAGCCGGCAAATCGCCCAAGGAGGCGACCTATCAGGCCATGCGCGAAGTCTCCGGCCCGATAATCGCCATCGCGCTGGTGCTGGTCGCGGTCTTCGTGCCGCTGGCCTTCATCACCGGCCTGTCGGGGCAGTTCTACCGTCAGTTCTCGCTGACCATCGCCATCTCGACCGTCATTTCGGCGATTAACTCGCTCACCCTGTCCCCGGCTCTGGCGGCGCTCCTGCTTAAGGACCACCACGCCAAAAAGGACGCCCTGACGCGCTTCATGGACCGCTGGCTGGGCGGCTTCTTCCGCCTGTTCAACCGGTTCTTCCACCGTTCGTCGGAAAACTACGGCAGGGGTCTGGGGGGCATCATTTCGCGCAAGGCCCTGATGCTCGGCGTCTATGCGGTGCTGGTGCTGGCCACCCTGTTCATGTTCAGGACCGTCCCCACCGGCTTTATCCCGGCGCAGGACAAGCAGTATCTGGTCGGCATGGTGCAGCTTCCCGACGGCGCAACGCTCGACCGCACCGAAACCGCAGCGCGCGCCATGACCGATATCGCCATGAAGCAGGACGGCGTAAAGGACGCCCTCGCCTTCCCCGGCCTGTCGATCAACGGCTTTACGCTGGCCTCCAACTCGGCCGTGGTGTTTCTGGCGCTCGACTCGTTTGAGGAACGCGGCAAAAACCACCTCGACGCCGGCACCATCGCCGGTGCGCTGAACCAGAAGTTTCTGGGCATTGGCGACGCCTATGTCGTCGTCTTCCCGCCGCCGCCGATCCTCGGCCTCGGCACCACGGGCGGCTTCAAGCTTCAGCTTCAGGATCGCGGCGCGCTTGGGCCCGAAGCGCTCGATCAGGCCACCAAGGCCTTCGTTGCCAAGGCCTATCAGACCAAGGAACTGGCGGGGGTCTTCTCCAACTATCAGATCAATGTGCCGCAGGTCTATGCCGACATTGATCGCGTCAAGGCCCGTCAGCTCGGCGTCAATGTGCAGGATGTCTTCGACACCATGCAGATCTATCTCGGCTCGATGTATGTCAACGACTTCAACAAGTTCGGCCGCACCTATTCCGTCCGTCTTCAGGCCGATGCGCCCTATCGCGCCCGCCCGGAAGACATCGGTCAGCTCAAGGTTCGCTCCAATTCGGGTGAGATGATTCCGCTGTCGGCGCTTCTGAAGGTCGAACCGTCCTTCGGGCCGGTCAACGCCACCCGCTATAACGGCTATCTGGCCGCCGACATCAATGGTGGACCGGCCCCCGGCTTTTCGTCCGGTCAGGCCGAAGCCGCCGCCGCCAAAATCGCTGCCGAAGTCCTGCCGCCGGGGATCGAATACGAGTGGACCGACCTGACCTATCAGCAGATTCTGGCGGGCGATTCCTCCGCCATCATCTTTCCGCTGGTTATCCTGCTCGTCTTCCTCGTGCTGGCAGCGCAATATGAAAGTCTGGTCCTGCCGCTGTCGATCCTGCTGATCGTGCCGATGGGCCTGCTGGCCGCGATTACCGGCGTGTGGGTTTCGGGCGGCGACAACAACATCTTCACCCAGATCGGCCTCTTCGTTCTGGTGGGGCTGTCGGCCAAGAACGCCATCCTGATCGTGGAATTTGCCCGCGAGCTGGAACTGGCCGGACACAAGCCGCTACAGGCCGCTATTGAGGCCAGCCGGTTACGTCTGCGCCCGATCCTGATGACCTCGATTGCCTTCATCATGGGCGTCCTGCCTCTGGTGCTGGCGCACGGAGCCGGGTCGGAAATGCGTCACGCCATGGGTGTGGCCGTCTTCGCCGGCATGATCGGTGCCACCGTTTTCGGCTTGTTCCTGACCCCCGTCTTCTACGTCACCCTGCGCGCCCTGACCGGCAATCGTCCGCTCAAGGCCCATACCCACCCCGATGAGTCCAGCGACGATGGTATCGACCCCGCGCCGAGCACCGCCACGCTGAACTCACATCCGGAGGTACATTAATGTCCCCATTTTTATCGCTCAAACGCCGCGGGGCTCCTCGCATCAGCTCGGGCGGCCAGTCGGCCTTGCCAAAGCGTGACTGGTCACGCTTTGGAGTCATCCCTCTTGCCTTTGCGACCCTTCTTCTGACGGGTTGCGCCACCGAACCGCTGACGCAGGACGCCGGGCTTACCGCCCCGGCGGCCTTCAAGGCGCCAGCCACGACCGAGACCACCGCGCCGCCTCTGGCCCAGAAGGCCGACGCCTTCTGGCTGATCTTCGGTGATCCGGTGCTTGACGATCTCGAAGCGCGTGCCATGACCCGCAATACGGACGTGGCCATCGCCGCCGCCCGCGTTCAGCAGGCCCGCGCCCTGATCCGTCAGGCCCGCGCCTTGCAGTTGCCGCAGGTCAGCGCCGGGCTGCAATCCTCGCGCGCCTCGCAAACAGGACAGTCGCCCAAGGCTTCAACCCTGCACGCGGCCGGCCTCGACCTCGGCTACGAGGTCGATCTGTCGGGCCGTCTGTCGAAGGCGACGCAGGCGGCGACGCTTGACGCCTCCGCCGCCGAAGACACTGCGAAATGGGCGCAACTGCTCGTTCAGGGCGCGGTGGCCGAAACCTATTTCGCCCTGCGCGCCCTCGATGAAGACCGCGCCATCGTGGCCGAAACGCTGGAGGCCTATCAGGGCACGCTCAGCGTTACGCAAAACCGTTATGCGGCCGGTGACGTCGCCGAACTGGATGTGGTGCGCCTGCAAACCGAGGTCGCGACGACCGAGGCCGAGTTGAAGGCGCTCGACCGTCAGAGGGCGCAGGTCGAAAACGCCCTGAGCCTGCTGGTCGGCGACCTTCCTTCGACCTTCCGCGTCGAGGCCAAGGCGTGGGAGGCGCAGCCCTGGGCCGGGGCCGTGCCGCTGATCCCGGCGGGACTGCCTTCTGAGCTTCTGACGCGCCGCCCGGACGTCACCGCCGCCGAAAAGGCCATGCAGGCCGCCCAGAAGCGCGTCGGCATCGCCAGGGCCGCGTGGTTCCCGCGCCTTAGCCTGACCGCCTCTGCCGGGGGCGCGTCGAACGACCTGTCGGACATCTTCGCCGAAGGCGCGCGTAACTGGTCGCTCACCGCCATTGTAGCGCAGGCGATCTTCGACGGCGGGCAACGCAAGGCCGGCGTCGAGCTGGCGCAGGGTGATCTGGCCATTGCCTTTGCGCAGTATCGTCAGTCGGTTCTGGTGGCCTTTGGCGACGTCGAAAACGCCCTGTCGGACATCGATGGCCTGACCGGCGAAGCCCAGACCCAGTCCACGGCTCTGGCGGCGGCGCGCCGGGCGCTCGACCTGTCGCAGTCGCGCTACAAACACGGCTATGTGTCTCAGCTTGAGGTGCTGGATGCCCAGCGCTCCTACCTGCGTATCCGCCGTCAGGATCTTCAGGTCCGCGCCCAGCAATATCAGGCAACCGTGCGCCTGATCCGCGCTTTGGGCGGCGACTGGACGGTGTAAACCGGCCTCTTTGTGACTCTGACGCCTGCCGACCCGCTCGGCAGGCGTTTTTTGCGCTCGATAACGCTTGGAATTGAATACATTTGCTCTATAAGTCGGACAAATAATCAAAGGGAAACGTCCGATGAAAACGCGCCTCAGCCTTGCCCTTATCGCCCTGTCGCTGGCAGGCTGCGCCGCCCTGCCCCCCACCAAACCGTCCGCCATAGCGCCGAAGCCCCTTTACCGCGACCCGGTCTATGACGGAGCAGCCGATGTGTCGATCCTCTACGACCACGCGGCCAAAGACTGGAAGATGTTTTACACCAATCGGCGCGCCACGCTGAAAACGCCCGACGGCGACGTATCGTGGGTCCATGGCACACCCATCGGGGTGGCGGCCTCGAAAGACGGCGTGAACTGGGCCTATCAGGGCATGGCCGATATTCCGCTGTCGTGCACGGGCGAAACCCTGTGGGCCCCGGAAGTCTATGCCGATAAGGGCACCTATCACATGTGGCTGACGGTCGTGCCGGGTGTCTTCAAGGACTGGAAGGCCGGGCGCTTCATCGTCCACCTGACGAGCCCGGACCTGAAACACTGGACCTGCGGTGAGCGGCTGGAACTGGGGACCGACCGCGCGATTGACGCCAGCGTCATCCACAAGGACGCCCTCTATCGCCTGTGGTTTAAGGACGAGCGCAAGGGCAGCCGCCTGTTCGTGCTGGAAAGCCCGGACCTGACCTCATGGGTGCGTCAGCCCGATCCGGTCATCGACACCAATGCCGAGGGGCCGAAGGTGTTTCAGTTAGGCGGCCATTATTGGCTGATTGCCGATGTGTGGAAGGGGTTGATGGTCCTGCGCTCCGACGATCTGAAGACCTGGACGCCACAACCCAACCGCCTGCTGGAACAGCCGGGCACGCAAGCCACCGATAACGACAAGGGCCAGCACCCCGACGTGGTGGTCAATAATGGCCGCGCCCTGATCTATTACTTCGTGCACCAGTATAAGGCCCCGGAAGCGGCTGCCGATCCCAAATACGGTCAGCGCACCGTCATTCAGGTCGCCGAATTGAAGATCGGTCCCGATGGCTGGCTGACGGTCGATCGCAATGCGCCGGTCGATGCGCGGTTGACACCGCCGAAGTAGTCAGACCGCTCGCGCCAGAACGTTGCGAATTGAAAAACTGGAATGGATACGCTGCACGCCGGGGAGTTTCGACAGCACCTCGGTGTGGATGCGCTCGAATTCGCGGGCGTCAGCAATATCGACGCGCAGCACGTAGTCGGCGTCCCCGGTCATCAGCAGGCACTCACGGATTTCCGGGTAGCGCCGCACCGCCGCCTCAAAGCGCCTGAGCGTCCCCTCGCTCTGCCGCTCCAGCGAGATGCGGATAATGACGGCGATGGACTCGCCTTCGACCTCTTCTCCGATCAGGGCGGTATAGCCGCGGATGACACCGCTTTTTTCCAACAATTGAATGCGCCGCAAGCAGGCTGAAGGCGACAGGCCTACCTCGGCCGCCAGTCGGGCATTACTCATCCGCGCATTGAGCCGGAGAAG
>Ga0233424_10003265_pt1 | contig 10618 bp, 6 predicted proteins | sample Watercolumn_Towu_FD_181011 | JGI IMG/M metagenome (GOLD analysis project Ga0233424, IMG submission 181011) | Freshwater microbial communities from Lake Towuti, South Sulawesi, Indonesia - Watercolumn_Towuti2014_125_MG | ecosystem: Environmental > Aquatic > Freshwater > Lake | place: Indonesia... | reverse complement strand
GACCGCGGTCTTGGCGCCGGTGACGCGCGGCTTCGGCGTCGTCCGCGGGGCCCGGTAGATCACGTCGGCTGGGATGCACCGGAAGGCGTTGCGATACTGCGCGCCGGCGCTGCTCGATTGAAAGCCCACGTCCGACGCGGAATGCTCGATGTACGTCACGACGTAGCTCTTGCCTTCCTCCGCCTCGCCGGGATGGTCGAGCCTGCCCAGCGTAAACTTGCCGCCGGGGGTGAGATCGCGGCAGGCGCTGGAGCCGACAACCTGATCGTAGGCGATCTCTTGCTCTTCCATGCGGACCGTGCTCGCTGCGTCGCCGTCTCCCTTGAAGCGATAGTCGCCCGGGAAGTCGAACATCTCGAATTTGCTCGCGTCCGGGTGATCGACCACCGTGTTCGTGCTGGTGAGCAGGCTGGTGCTCGGCGTTTTGAAATAGTAGTCAGTCGTGGTCCACTTGCCGGGCCGGAACTCGAATTGATGCTCCCAGCTATCGATTTCCAGGGACGCGGGTTTGAGTTCGGCGTAGGAGCTTTTCTGGTCCGCGAGAACGAGGGTGTGCTTGCCCTCCTCGTGACGGAAGAAATAGAAGATGCCTTCCTCTTCCATCAACCGCGAAACGAAGTTGAACGCCGTCTCGCGATACTGGACGACGTATTCGAGTTCGGGATAGGTGTCTTTTGTCTCGTTGACGTAATCGGTGAAGCCCATTTCGTCAAACAACATCTGGATGATCTGCGGCACGGTCTTCTTCTGTCCTCCCGGCGGCCAAATCCGGCAATCGGACGTGCGGGTGAGGTACCAGAGCCAGGGTACAACCTCCGCGCGGTAGGAACGCATTTCGCGATCGGACGTTCCACCGGCGACGAATCGGCTGACGACGCCGTTGTAGAATCGCGGCTCGCCCTCTTTGAATTGAACCTGCCAGGTGATCTTCTTGCCGATGATGTCCTTGGCCTCGATGGCGGTGTTATGCGACGCCATGGTCAGGTGATAAGAGAACAGCCGCGACAGTCCCTCGACGCCGGTGAACGCGCCGAGCGTCAGAACGTCCTCGCCCAGCGGCGTGTCGAGGTAAAGGATGCGGTTGGCTTGCTTGACGGCCATGGGATCTCACTTTCGCGAATCGGGGGAGCAAGTTCCAAGCCCTGGGATGAGGTACTCTGAATCTCAGGGATCAACAAGTGGGTAGAGCCCGCTGGTTGTAGGGTGGGTCGAGCGTAACCGCGAGGCCCACCCGTCGTTGCAAGTGCGTGGTGGGCCTCGCGAATACGCTCGACCCACCCTACACTACACCTCGACTACGACTACGTCAGCACTCCGGGCAGCCTAGGGCGCGGGAGCTGGTGTAGGGTGGGTCGAGCGTAACCGCGAGGCCCACCCGTCGTTGCAAATGCGTGGTGGGCCTCGCGAATACGCTCGACCCACCCTACAACTACAATTCGACTACGACTACGTCAGCACTCCGGGCAGCCTAGGGCGCGGGAGCTGGTGTAGGTGGGTCGAGCGTAACCGCGAGGCCCACCCGTCGTTGCAAGTGCGTGGTGGGCTCGCGAATACGCTCGACCCACCCTACAACTACACCTCGACTACGACTACGACTACGTCAGCACTCCGGGCAGCCTAGGGCGCGGGAGCCGCGACGGGCCTTTCATATTCGGCGACGGTACTTCTCAAGATAGCAACCATGTCGTCGTCGTCATATTTGCTGCCGTCGCGTTCGTTGCTCTAGGCGACGGCGTACGACCGGGCCGAGCCGCCGATGCCCTTGTAGACAGTGGCTTCGGAGTAGCAGTTGCCGCCGGCGTTGAGCGGGCCCATGCCGAGCTTGTTGTGGGTGACATTACTCTTGGCGAAGGCGTTCTGGACTCCAGCGCGAATAAGCCAGGGTGTGTCAGGGCCGTCGACTGCGGCCTTCAAGCGCCGGCGGAATTCATCGCGGGCAAACTTGTCGCCGCCAATGGTCCCGCCAAGAACCATCATGGACAGCAGGCGGGCGCAGGCGAGGCTGGTGCTGGCGACGCTGGAGGTGCCGTCGTTGTCGGTGGCGATGCGGAGCGGCTTCCATTCCTTGCCGTTCATGAAGTCGCCGCCGACCCAGAAGCCCTCCGAGCCTTTCTTGCTGTCATCGAAGAAGCCTCCCCCCGCGAGTGCGCCGTTGACGTAGCTCCAACCGAGAGCGTGAACGCAATCGCGTGTCCCTTCGTTGCTGCTCTGAATGATCATCGAATCGAGCGAGCGTGCAAAAGGAATGCTGAAGCGAATGTCGAGTCCGTTGCCCGCTTTCTTTACGGCGAGCACGCTTTCGTAGGTGGGGCGGCGCCGCTCGACGCGCGACTCGCCGTCGAGCACGCGCTTGACCGAATCTTCGATCGGCTTGCTCATCGTGCTGCGGAGCTGGCTGAACAGGTCGGCCTGCGCCTGGGCATCGTTCTTGGCCGTGGGCGGATTGACGAGGGCAAACCGTTTGACCATGTCCAGGAAGGCATGAGCGGCGTACATCACGCCGATCTTGCCGACGCTGGCGTTGTAATCTTCCTTGTCGTCGCGGAAGCCGCCGAACGGCAATGAACTCGGCGCCGATGTGTCGCCGTTCAGGTCCACTGCCCCGAGATCGACGATCGTAATGGCGATGGCAAAGGGCTCTGCCGCCACGACACGCTTGTTAATGGCAGCCTTGAGTGCCGATTCGAGCTTGTTGCTCTTGGCGAATGTTGTCGCCGGGGCCGCGGCGAAAGGGGTCACGGGTGTGGCCATGATCGTCTCTCCGGGCGTTGGTTTCAGCTTTGCCAAAATCCTACATGGACGGTCGGGCCAACCTGCAGGTGAATGTGGTCGATGTGGCTCGTCCGCAAACTCGTGCTGTGATGATCCGGATGGATGACGTACCGGCTGTCCTTGCCGATCGTCGTCGGCGGATCGTTCTTGTTGTCGGTGTCCTTGCCTTCCGTGGCCGCGATTTCATAGACGTCACGGAAGGCTTGCATCGCCAGAATGCGTTGGACTTCAGGGTTCCAGGTCGGGCCATCCGTGAATTCATCCGTGAAAGGGACGTACGGGATGAACCGGTCAGCCGGGGGTGTCTCCAGGCGATACGCCGTCTCCTTGAATCCTTCGGGCCATTGCTTGTATTGGTGGTCCTTTTGAAACTTTCGTGTCTTTGTCTTGGGATCCATGGGACCGAAATCGACCGGCATCGTCACCGGTTGCTTGCCCCAGTGCTTCAACACGGTGACGTCGTACATGTTTCCCATGCCGCCGACTCCTGCGAAATCGAATGATCGGCCCCAGTTGTGGGCATCGTTGGGATTATGTTTCTCGTCCCCCAGGAAGCCCAGGTGAAACAGCTTGGTGGCGCCGTAGCGATCGTGCAAGCGCTCGCAAATCCACGTCAACAGGACGAGAAAACGCGGATCGAGCATGCCGATGTGGCCGCGGCGCACCGTTTTCTGAATGTCGTGGTTCTTGTCGAACTTGTCGATGTAGAGAATCTGCAAACCGCAAATGACATCGGGGCGAATGTGAAACATCCCTGCCTTGGCGGCAGAGTTGGCGGCCGGCTGCTTGGGGGGCGTCACGACGATATCGCCGTTGGCGTCACGGGTGGCCGTGAACATGTCGGCCACCGAATCGTCGAGATGAAAACGCACGCCAGCAAGGCCGAAAACGATGTCGCGCGCCTCGGTCCAGGTAAGATCGCGGACGCGCTTGGTGTGGGCATAGGGCGGGATCATGGCGGAGCGGATGAATTCCTTGACCGCGGCTACCTTCTCGACACGGGTGATCGGCTTGGATTTTGCCATGGCCAGGATTCCGTAAAGGTTCAAGAAAGAGCGAGGCACGTTTCCAACGTCCCGTATTCGAGCGGCACGTTGGAAACGTGCCCACTTTCGCGAACACGCATGAGCCGGGCGAGGGGGAGGGCCTGGCCTTGCATTTTCGAGGCCAGGCCCAAGGGGGTTGGTTAGCCGCCAGTCTGCGAGGACAGGTCGTACATGCAGCGATCGGGGTCGCCGGTGTCGTTGAGCGATTTCATGCTGATGTTGTTGAAGGTAATCTTGGTGAAGTTCAGGGCCAGAGACTCCGCAGGCCGGTCGCCGCCGCTCGACATCGAATAGCTGCTGATCAGCGCCTCTTCGAGAGTGATGGTCATGTAGACTTCCGGGTTCGTCGTGTCGGTCTTGCAGAAGTCGATCTGGACCGTCTTGCCTTCGTGGGCCGGACCGAAGCCGAGCGAGGCCGCCAGCAGTTTCGTGGACGAGCAGTCAGACGTCTTGGTGACGATGACTTCGCTCACCGCGGGGGTCGACCCTTCGCGGTCAGCCGAGCCGGCAGCCGCTGAGGTCATGGCCCGGCTGGTGCCAAACTGGAAGCTGCTGATCTCGATCCAGGTCCCGTCGTCGTGTCCCTTGGACTTGCAATCGCCCGGGATGTCGGTGTACTGCATGAAGATTGGCATGGTATGCTCCTAGTGCGAGGCCGCTTCGGCAGCCCCCGTCGTCGGGAAAATGAGAAGCTCACATTGAGCCGGGCAGCGTTTCCCATCCACCGCCGCGTCTCGGGTACACGTTCCCGAGTTCGTAAGTCCTATGCAGAGGAGCGTTTGACTGGTTGTTGTTTCATTGCTCCTCTGCCCATATATACCGACCGGCCGACAGTACGGACATTTATTTTTTCAATTCCTGTAGGGCTCGTCCCCAACTCTCATGGAGTCTCGACAGGATTTGGCACGTTGGAAGGCGCCGCACGTCGCGATTCTGTGAACCTTTTCGGTTGAATTGCAGTCTAATAGTTGTCACGAATGAGACAGAGCAGCGTATCCAAGAAGGGCGGGGCGCACTGGGCGTCACGCCCTTTTTCATCCATTTCAGGAGATGTTTGATGGCTGGCAAGTCTCGACCCTGCGAAGTTTGCATGAAGCCCATCGAAATCGAACGCATCGAAGCCATCCCGCAAACCCGACTCTGTCTGAAACATGCCGAGGCCATCCGAAAACACGGCGGCGAATTCATCCTGACAACCACGCACGACAAAACATCGAAGCAGGGAAGCCTGAAAAAGAACTTTGGCGGGGTCACCGGCAGGCTGCGGCGAAACCAGAAAGGCATCGAACGGCTCAAAGACGAGCACGACGCCGAGAAATGGCAGGAACGGGAGAAGGAAAAATGCTGAACCTGACCGAAGTGTGGAGTCAGCTGAAAGGCCACCGCGCCCGTCAATCCTGACGGGCGCCAAGCCGGCAATCGGGCCTACGCGCTCTTCTTGTCAGTCGCTTTCTTCTCGAAAATCGAGCTTTCACCGCGGATGACAGAATCGGTGATGGTGAACTTGCCCTTCGTTTCCATCTCGGGCAATTCGTACATGAGTTCGGTCATGACTTCTTCGACAATGGAGCGCAGGCCGCGGGCGCCGGTGTCCCGTTCGCGGGCTTTCTTTGCAATCAATCGCAGAGCGGCGTCTGTGAACTCCAGTTCCGAGCCTTCCATCTCGAAGAGCTTCTTGTATTGACGAGCCAGGGCATTACGCGGCTCCGTCAGGATGCGGACCAGCGAGTCCTCGTCGAGCGGATCGAGCGGCGCCAGCACCGGCAGACGTCCGATGAATTCGGGAATCATGCCGAAGTCGAGCAGGTCGTCGCTTGTGACGTGGCTCAGCAACTCACCCAATTTGCGTTCGCGGTGCTCCGGATTGGAGCCGAAACCAATCGTCTTCTTGCCTAGCCGGCGTGCGATGATGTCTTCGAGGCCGACGAACGTGCCGCCGCAGATGAAAAGGATATTGGTCGTATCGACCTGAATATATTGCTGTTCGGGATGCTTACGGCCACCCTGCGGCGGGACGTTGCTGACCGTGCCTTCAAGCATCTTGAGCAGCGCCTGCTGGACGCCTTCGCCCGAGACGTCGCGGGTGATGCTGACGTTTTGGGTGGTCTTGGCGATCTTGTCCACTTCATCGATGTAGACGATGCCGCGCTGAGCCGCCTCGATGTCGAAATCGGCCGCATGAAGCAGTTTCAACAGCAGGTTCTCGACGTCTTCGCCGACATATCCGGCCTCGGTGAGCGTGGTGGCATCGCCGATCGCAAACGGAACGTCGAGCGTCTTGGCCAGCGTACGTGCCAGAAGCGTTTTGCCGCTGCCGGTCGGGCCGATGAGGAGGATGTTGCTCTTATCGACTTCGACGTCGGAATGGCCTTCGTCGCCGAGGCTCAATCGCTTGTAGTGGTTGTGGACCGCGACGGAGAGGACCTTCTTGGCGCGCGTCTGGCCGATGACGTATTGATCGACCTTTTCCTTGATGGACCGAGGCGATGGGATGTTGTTGACGGTTGGGCGGTTGACTCCGCGGCGCTTGCGTTCTTGATCGATGATCGATTGGCAAAGCTCGACGCATTCGCCGCAGATGTAGACGTCGCCGGGGCCTTCGACGAGGGGACCGACGTCGCGATAACTTTTTCGGCAGAAGGAGCAGAACGCATTGCGATTGCGTCCGCCGCTGCCGCTGGTGGGAGTTTTCCTCGCGCCGTTTCCCGCACCGGTATTGCTCATGGACCGTGATTCTCCTTCAAGTGACCAAACGGGTTGGTCGTCCTCACAGCTATTTCAGAGCGGTCAACAGCGTATTGGACGCTGTACCGATTCTACTTGATGTTCCAGCAGCGAGCAAGTCTTAGCTGGCGTTGAGCTTGCTGCCTGCGCTATTCCTTGATCGAGGTATCGGGAGGCTTATCCGTGGGTGCCGTTTCATCGTGGACGTCTTCCATCTTGCCTTCAAGCCGGTCCTTGATGCGTGCGAACTCGTCGGGATCGAGGGACCCTTCGTCAACCATGTCTTCGTACGATTGCAGCGGATCTTCCGGCTGGGGCGGTTCAGCGAGTTCTTCGCGCCAGCGGCGGACACGGACAACGATCCAGACGCCGAAAACGATGGAGACGATCAGCAGGCCGACGGCGATGCCGACGTCCCATCGGAAGAATTGTCCGATCTGGGCGAAGAGCACCAAGTCCGCATGGACCATCCACATTTCAATCCAGCCACGGGGGGAAGTGCGTTGCCAATGGGGTGATGCCTCTTCACCGTTGCCTTCGCCCGTGCACGCTATTATAGCGCGGGTTCGCTCCCCTGCGAAGAAATCGTGAACAAGTTTGAAATAACTGCCCCCTGCCTTGCTCGTCATAAAAGGCACAAAGGCTGTTTGCCCCTCAACCCGCGCCGTCGCTGCGCGGCGCCATGACCCCTTTTCTACAATTGGGGCTAAAGCCAGAAGAGAAAAGTCAAGAGACGACGATTGCGCAAGAACCGCGCCCGAAGCAGCTTCAGAGAAATCGCTGATTTGTGCAGGACCTTGGGCTTCTTGGCCACCTTGACTGACCTTGACTTCCCTTCGGCCCGCGCTATACTCCGCCGCTCGATTTTGCACATAGAAACGTGTCCGCTCCGGCTTGGTTTGCCTTGCGGAGCCCGGATGGCGGCGTGACTGACGGGGAAAGGAATCTCCGTGGGCGATTTTCGTCAGGTGAAAGGAAGTCGGCTAGGCAGCGTTATCGCTCTCCTGGGAGCGATTGCCCTGTCGCTGGCGTGCGCCCGGCCCGCCCTGGCCCAGCCGATGCTCGTCGAGACGCTGACAACCGCCGAAAACACGCAGCCCATCCAGATCGCCGCGGACCATATTGCTGCCTGGGAGAACACCGGTCAACAGATCATGCTCCTGCGCGGCAACGTCGTCGTAACCCAGGATGCGCTGTCGGTACGTATGCCGAGCGCCGTTGTCTGGGTGGACCTCGCCCGCTACCAGCGCGATCGCGTCTTCCATTTGGTCATCTACGGCGAAGAATCTATTCGCATCGAAGGCAAGTCGGCCTCCCAGGCCAACGCCGGCTACGTGCGGATGGCGACGACGAGCCGGGTCGATACGTCGTCGTACCAGAGCAAGATCGTGCGCTCGGACCAGTCGGCCGATCAAGGCTACCAGCGAGCGGTCGCGAACAGACCGGCCGAGTTGCGTGCCGAGGAAAACGCCCGTCGTGCGTCGGGCGAGGCGAAAAAATCCCGTCCACTTGAGGTCGTGCCTGCCCGCTACCTGGAGAACGAAGGTGCGCCCAAACCATCGCCTGTTCAATTGGTCGATGGGAAGGGAAACCTTCCCCCACCTGTGCCGAACGCGGTGACCTATTTCCAGCCGCCGGTTGAGGTGAAGGAAGTGCCATCGGCGCCGATCTTCACGCCGACCCCGCCGCCGCCGGCGAACCCGACTGCCGCGCCGCGACCGATGCCGCGCTTGAGCGTCAGGCCGCGCAGCTACGGCGATCTCAAGGTCCAGTACAAACCGCTCGGCGACGGCACGACCGCGGTCATCGTCACGGGCGGCGTCACCTTGCTCGTCTATGCGCCGGTCGATGGCCCGGCCGGCAAGATCAACACGCTGGATATCGCAGCCGACCGCGCCGTGATCTGGACCAAGGGGACCGGCCAACACCTTGTAGGTGGCGTCGAAACGCAAGATGTCGGCGGCGGCGCGCACGAACTCTACTTGGCGGGCAACGTCGAAATCTTCACGCGGACGACCAAAGAAGTCGAGACGCTGCGTGCGGACGAAGTCTACTATGATGTCCGCCGCAATGTCGCCGTGGCCAGGAACGCCGACCTTGAAATTCGCCAGGCCAAGCTGCCGTATCCGATTCACATTACCGGGCAGGAAGTGATCCGCGAGAACGAGAAAGTCTACACGTCCAGCAACGCGTCGCTGTTCTCGTCGTTCCTCCCGTCCGACCCGGGACTGCAAGTGACGCTGACCAACACGCGAATCGAGGAGCGCCAGGTCGAGCGGACCTGGTTCTTCGGGCTGGCTGCCGATCGCGACGCGTCGGGCAAGCCCAAAGTCGAAACGCAGCGCTACTTCACCGGACAGAACATGGTCGTCTGGCTCGAAGGGGTGCCGATCTTCTATTTCCCGTATTTGAAAGGGCGCGTCGAGGATCCGCTCGGTCCGCTCGATAACGTCAACGTCAGCTACAACAACATCCTTGGAGCGCAGTTCTACACGACCTGGGACATGTTCGACCTGCTCCACATGCCGCGCCCGGAAGGCATGCGTTGGCGGCTATTCCTCGACTACTTGACGTCGCGAGGGCCGGCCGGCGGCACCGAATTCGAAATAGGGGGCAACGAATTCTTCGGCATCAAGACCAACTACAGCGGCATGATCCGCCTTTATGGCATGTCCGATCGCAAGCAAGACGTCCTTGGCGGGGATCGCGGGAGCTTTGTTCTCTTTCCCGATGAAAACACCCGAGTTCCGATCAACCACGAGCGCTTCCGCGGCTGGGCGTATGGCAAAGCCAACTTCCAGGACCTGCCCTACGGCTTCAGCGTCCTGGGGCAGTTTTCGTTCCTGCGCGACCGCAACTTCCTGGAGCAGTTTTATCTCAACACGCACCTCAATGACCTCGATCAGGATACTTACCTATACGTCAAGCAGCAGGACCAGAACCTGGCATGGACCATCATGGGGCAGGTCGGCACGCGGCACTGGATGACCGAGACCGACTGGCTCCCCAAGGCGGACTTCTACTGGCTCGGCCAGAGCTTTCTCGACGATTGGCTGGTCTACAACGGCCACGCCAGCGCCGGATACGGCAGATTGCGGCCTACCAACCTGACGCCGTTCGCGTATCAGCCGACCGACGTGCGCCGCGACACGCTGCGACTTGACCTGATGCAAGACGTGAGCGTGCCGTTCTATCTCGGCCCCGTGAAGGCGGCGCCGTACCTCGTCGGCGACATCGCCTGGTATTCGCAAGACACGGCCGGCGACGCGCGCGGCCGGTTGTACGGCGGCGCCGGCGTGCGCTGGAACATGCCGCTCTCGCAACTCTTCCCGAACATCCAAAGCGACCTCTTCAACGTGGACGGCATCTATCACAAGATCAACCTGACCGGCAACTACTTCGTCGGCCAGAGCAGTTCAGCGTTCGGCAACTTCCCGCAGCTCGACCGGCTCAACGATGACGTGACCGACCAGTCGCTGCGCGACATTCGCCCCTGGCAGAAACTGCTCAACCCAGCCAATGCGGGCTACCTGACGACGTCGCGCCTATTCAATCCGCAGACCTACGCCATTCGCCGGCTCGTCGATACGAGCGTCGATACGCTCGACGACATCCACGTGCTGCAACTCGGCGTCAATCAGCGCTGGCAGACCAAGCGAGGCATGCCGGGCAACGAGCACGTCGTCGATTGGATGACGTTCAACCTCGGCGTTTCGATCTTCCCGGCTCGTAATCGCGACAACTTCGGCCACACCTTTGGCATCCTGGAGTACGACTGGGTCTGGAACATCGGCGATCGCACGGCATTGACAAGCTCCGGATTCTTCGAGCCGTTCGACAAGGGCCCGCGCGCTTTCGACGTCGGGGCCATCTACCAGCGACCCGATTCGACGACGCTCTACATGGGATATCGCCAGATCGATCCGTTGCAGTCGAAGGCCATCGTCGCGTCGCTCATCTATCCCTTGAGCGGCAAGTATGCGATTTCGGCGAGCACGGTCTGGGATTTCGGCGTCGATGTGCGGACGTATTCGCTGCTGCTGTCGCGCATGGGCACGGATTTGCTCTTCAGCTTC
>Ga0233424_10003263_pt1 | contig 10619 bp, 11 predicted proteins | sample Watercolumn_Towu_FD_181011 | JGI IMG/M metagenome (GOLD analysis project Ga0233424, IMG submission 181011) | Freshwater microbial communities from Lake Towuti, South Sulawesi, Indonesia - Watercolumn_Towuti2014_125_MG | ecosystem: Environmental > Aquatic > Freshwater > Lake | place: Indonesia... | reverse complement strand
GCCCCATCCGCCGGCTCTTGCCGCCGGCCAGGAGGACTCCCGTCATCCGGTTTGTTTCGACGCTCACGGCCAGCCCCTCAGGCTGAACAGATAAAAAAAGGGGGTGGGACGACCCACCCCCTTTCCTCATCACGTCTGCTCACGAAGGGTTACAGAGTCTTCCCCTTCTTCTTGTTCGCCCGCCTGGTCAGCACCCACCCTTCAAGAACCACCACACCGATCGCGATCAGGGTCGGATAGATGTAGGTTTCCTTCGGGATCGGCGGCTCCTGGATCGTATAGTAGAAGGCGGACACGGCCATCTTGCGGCCGATATCCCCATTGTGCCCGTCCCAGGCGAAGAACACGGTCGGGATGTATTTGCCCATCTCGAACTTGGTGTCTTCGTCATAATCTCCCTTAAGGGGCCGGCTGACCATCAACGTCCACCGACCGTCTTTCCATTCCTGCTTCAGGACCTTGAGCTTCTCGGTGAAATCATCCCGATCCTCGAAATCCTGGTCCCAGCCGGTTCCCGCGTAGGCCTTGATGGTCCCATCCGCATCCCACTTCACGATATCGACCGGATACTTCTGATCGCCCCACAGATACCGCGGCTTGATCGGGGCCGGAAGCTCCTGCCACTTCACCGGGAACTGGAAGGCGAAGGCGTCGTTATAGACCGTGTACTGGTTCTGCTGAGCCGCGATCGAACCGGGCTCGCCGGTCTTGGGCGCCTGCTCCTTGATCCCGTATTGGTCCAGGTTGACCTCGGTCGGCGCGAACGGCAGCTTCTCGGTCGCAACGCTCTTGGACCGGTCATCCCACTGGAACAGGAACACGATTTCCTTGTCGTTATAGAGCGACTTCACCCAGACATCGTCAATGCGGTTGACGAAGTTCCTCGGCTTGTGCGTGATCTGCCCGCCGAACAGTACGATCCGCCGCTCGCGCTTCTGCCACATCTCGTTTTCCGGATCATCGGAGATGTCGCCTTCCACCGGACCGGACCGGATCACGAAGTTGATCTTGGGCTTGTCCGTCAGGGGATCGATCCCCAGCGGCTCGCCATTCGCATCCCGCTCGCACAGCGACTGCACGAAGTTGGCGATGTGCCACCGCTCTTCGATCGTGGTGTTATCCGCGAAGGACGGCATCGGCGTGCCGTTGACCCCTGTGGAGAAGGTTCGGAAAATATTCTTCACATTGTACGGGTCCTGGCGGCTCCCCCTGAAGTTCCAGCACTTGTGCCAGTTGGCCGGCTGGATCGGGAACCCCCAGTCGTCTTTCAGGTTGAACGCGTTCCCGTCTCCCCGCCCATTCACCCCGTGGCACTCGATGCACTTCTTGTCCACGACCAGCTCGGACCCCTTCTTGATGCTCTCCTCGGTGGGCGGGATCGGCTTGATGTTCTCCAGTTGGAGCACGGTCTGGGTCTCGGTCTCCTTGTCGTCGAACTTCCGGTCCTTCACCAACTGGGTGGTCACAAAGGACAGGACTTGCAACCGCTGCTCCTCGGTCAGGATGCCTTCCCAGGAGGGCATCGCGGAGCCGGGCAGCCCGTGCGTGACGGTCTCAAACAGGTCGTTCTGGCCGGGGATTGGCTTCGTGGCATCGAACAGCGGCAGTTCTCCGCTGGCTGTGTGCCTGATCTTGAAGGTCCCCTGATTGAAATTCCTCGGCCTGGGCCAGAGCCGGTCTGCGGCAGGACCGTCCCCTGCTCCATCCACCCCGTGGCACCAGACGCATTTGGTGAAATAGACCCGCTTCCCCGCCTCGATCATCTCGGCGGAAGGCAGAGCCACGAGATTCCCCTTCGTAAATCCTTCGGGGACTCCGCCCCCTTCCTGGGCCTCGGCCGAGGTCCAGACGGTGGCGCTGCCCGACACCATCGTGATCGCCGTGACGGCGATCACCACCAACAACCATTTACTCTTCGACTGAAGGTCCCTCATGTTATTACCCCTTCACCGTAAGATTGGGATTAATCCCAGGTCCTCGGATAATAGCCGGTGTGCCAGTATTCAAAGAGGATGACTTTCCAAATCTCATCCGTAGTCAGGTGCTGCTCCCAGGGAGGCATGACCGAGGCCCAGGGGAACCCTTCGTTGGGCAGCCCGATCCCCCCCTTCGCCACCCGCCAGAAGATAAACGTTTCCTGAAGCTGGGCGATGGTGCCCGGGTCGGTGAAGTTCGCCGGGATCGGGTTGAAGGCAAAGGCGTGCAGGCCCCGGCCGTTCAGGTTATCGCCGTGGCAGAAGTGACAATTCTGGAAGAAGATCTCGCCGCCCTCCCGCACGTACTTGAGGTACCCCTCCGCCTTCTCGTCCCAGGGGTTGGCATCCTGCTTCAGCAGCCGGCCCATCGACTGTTCCACGATCTTCGAGTTGGTGAATTCCTGATCGTACTTTCCCTCGGGGTTGACCCGGTAGGGGTTCTGAGAAGTCTGAAGCACGAAGGTCTTCCCATGCACCTTGGTGCTGGCCGGCGGGGCCGGATGCACGGTCCGCAACTCAACCGGCTCGTCCAGGTTGGGCAGGAATGAGTTGTACGAGTACCCCCAGAGGATGATCGGCAACGCGATCAAGTAAAAGGTGCGGAGCGCCTTGTGGAACGGGGTGCCGGCATCCAGCACATTCATGATCGGCTGCTTGAACTTCTTCCAGTCCTCTTCGTTGCTCGACATCCACATGAAGATGGCGATCAGCGAGACCGTGCCGTACATGGCGCGGACGCTGAAGGGGATCGGCGGGTACACCCTGAACTTGAGGTACAGCAGGATGAAGGCCCAGAACAGGATCCCCTGCCAGAAGCGCGGGAGGCTGATCCCTCCCATGCTGAGCAAACGGCTCATCAGCGCGAAGATGAGCACGGAGATGCCCAGCTCAAACAGCATTTGCATCGGCATGTATCCTTCAACCAGCTTGAGCGACGTGGCCGGAAGGATGCCGACGGATAGGAGGGCAATGAGAAGAATGATCACCCCTCCAAGCAATCCACCGATTAAAGTTTTCATCTTGCTGCTCTCCTTCTTACACTTCCTATAAGCCGAGGCTCCTAGGAGATCTTGGGAGGCTCCTTACCTTCTTGCACGTGAGACAAGTAATCCACGATTTTCTTCATCGCGCCGGCGCTCAGCTTCTGCCCGAACACCTTGGGCATCAGGTTATCAGGAAACCCTTTCACGACGTAGGTGCTCGGCGACACCACCGATTCCATGATGTATTCCGGCGTGCTCTTCGCGGCCCCCTTGTAAGCCGGGTCTTTGATCCGGTTCGGCGCGTTCGTCCCCTCTACAAGCTTGGGGCCCTGGGTACCGGTTGCGCCGGGAATCCCCGGAATGGTGTGGCAGACTACGCACTGCGCCTTGGCGAAGATCTGATCAACTGGCTCCGTCCCATCAGCCAGCAAGCTGCCGGCTCCCGCGGCAGGCTTATCCTCCTGCAGCTTGGGACGATCGGCCTCGGGAATAAACTTCTCGTAGGCCTTGATGATCTCTTCGTAGGTCGGAGCGTCCCTCCCCTCACGAGCGTACATCCAGGTATCGACCGCCGCCAGCTCTCCCAGCGAGAGCGAAATCGGCGGCTTATGGATCGCGGGCATCGGGCTTTCCTTGTCGTTCGTGCCCTTGACCCCGAATCCTGCGACCACAAAACAGCTCGGACAAGCATGCGACTCCGAAATATACTCCTGCCCGTTTTCCCCGGTGCCGGCGCCGGGGAACGACTCCTTCTGAACCGAGTCGCGTTCCGCCGGCTTCCCCTTGTGGTAGCGTGGATCATCAATACGCTGTTTGGACCTGTCCGGGATGCCGAAGAGATTGGGGGCTCGCTCGCTCAGGAAGCCCTCGTTAAACCCGTGGCACAGGGGACATTGCCCCTTTCCGATCGCCCCCTGCACTTTGCTTTGCCCGATTCCCCCGAAGATGATCTTCTCTCCTTCGTCCGCAAGCTGCTCCTTCGTCATGGCGTCGAATTGCAGCTTGACCTCTGGCGGAGGAAACCCTCCCTCCACCTGGGGCAGCCAGTTGCCGTAGCCGGACAAGGCCGCAGCCACCAGAAACATGAACCCGCCGATTTTAAACAGGGCTCCGAGGCCGGAGAAGTAAATTCCCATCATGAAGGCCAGTGCTGTGATCATGGCCAGCGAGACCGGCAGGAGACGCGATTCGCCGAAGAAGTTGATCTTGTAATTGGCGATCGCAATGAACAGCATGATCGTCGCCAGAATGCCGATCATGGTCTTGAATGCCGACGACTTATCCCGCTTCACCAAAAAGAAGTACACAAGAAAGCCGACAAGAACGGCCAGCGGCCACATGCCGAGCGACAGAGCTTCCGTCAGTAACTCAACCACTTGTAGACCCTCCCCAGAGTTACGCCCGGCCGACCCGGGCGTAACCCCCTCTAAAATCTATTCCTAAATGCCTGTTCTGGGTTAGTGTCCCACCGCGGGTTCTGGCGCACGCCCCGGCACCGGCACCTTCGCTTCGACCGGAGCCTTCTTTGCACCCAGTGTGCCGAGCCAGAAGACGAACATGATGCTGATCCAGAAGAACAGCACGTTGAACGAGATCATATTCGCGCCAAACCCTACCGTGTGTGTATAGGCCCAGGGCGAATTGTCCCGCATGATTTCGTTCACATGCCAGAACAGCCGCACCGAGGAGCGGATGTAACCCATCAACCCCATCATCCAAGTGAAGGCCGTCGCGAGCATGATCAGCGCGTATTGCGACCGCACGGAGATCTTGCCCCACTCGATCGGCCCGAGCTGCTTTGCTCCTTTCATCATGACCACGTTCAGAGCGGTCATGAAGAACAGGCAGGAGAGCGTCGTGGCCACCTGCGGTACGGACAGACCCACCCGCACGTTGGCCGGGATGTAGTAGCCGTAGATGGCCAGCCAGATGATGTTCACGTAGGCGAAGAAGAAGAACACGCCCATGAAGATGTTCCCGAACTTGGACCAGGATACAGCCGGCACCCTGTTCCCGCGCATATACCAGATGAAGCTCAGCACAGTCGTGGTGATGATGACGTTGATGCCGCCGTTCTTGGCCGACATCACGCCGTAGTTCCCCAGCACCGGATGCTGCTGGCCGCCCATCGCCTTCAGCTCGGCTGGCGTCATCACGATGGTGTGGGGAGTAATGAAGATCAGGAACCCGCAGACGAGGATGAACACGAAGTACTTGATCCACTTTTGGAACCGCTCGGCACCACGCATCCGCCCCAGCGCTTGCCAGAGGTAATAATTGCTGCTCAGGAACAGGATGCCGATCATGGTCGCCTGGATGATAAAGAGCCAGGCCAACAGCCCTCCCATCAACGTAATGCCCATCTGCTGCCGGTAGGCATAGACCTCACGCATGAGCCAGTAGCCGGCGAACGGCAAGGGAATCAGGAACGCGACGCCGAGCGCCATTGCGATATAGCCCATCCAGTCGTAGTGGGCCCGCTCTTCATCATTTTTTGCTGACAGGAACCGGTAGGCTGCATAGGCAGCCACCACCCCGCCTCCGAAGGCCATGTTGCCCAGGATGCGGTGCACGTTCAGCGGGTTCCAGAGCGCCGTGTGAATGACGTGCCAGATATTGCCCAGGTAACGGCCCTGCTCATCCACCCCGGCCGGCGACATCATGAACCCGATCCAGGAATTGGCCAGGAACATCAGAAGCGTTCCGATCACGTTCAAGACCACCGACATGCTCAAATGGAGCCACTTCATCAGCCCCTCTTTCATCTTGTCCCAGGCGTAATAGTAGATGTAGAGGGTGCCGCTCTCCGCCACGAACATCAGGGCATAGATGTGCATGACGGGACGGAAGATGCTGGACAGGTACCCGAAGAACGCGGGGTAGAGGGTCAAGAAGGTGAAGATGAGGATACCGCCCAGGATGGCGGTCAACGAGTAGGCCGTCAAGCTGATCTTGATGAAGTCATACGCGAGCTGGTCATACTTCTTGGCCATTGCCTTGTCTTTGGTCACGACCCCGATGAACTCGATGACCATGCAGAAGATGGGAACAGCCAGGACGAAGCTGCCGTAATAGAGGTGCTGTTGGTTGGCGAACCAGAGCAACACCCGGCTCTCAAAATTATAGCGCGGATAGAACTGAGCGTTGTCCGCCGTCTTGGGCGCCGGCGCTCCCGAGACGATACCCTCGGTCTTGTAATACACGTCGCGCGCCTTCTCGACTTTGGCGGTGCCTTCCTTTTGCGCCGCCTCGGCTGGAGGCGCGCCGGCAGCCGGTTCCCCTCCCCCGCTGGCAAGCGCGGGGATCGCAACAACGATTGGCAGAAGAAGAAGGCCAATCATTGCGCTCAACGCGATGACCGACAGCGTCTTCTTTCTGGTTACACTGCCCATGGCTCCCTCCTTCAAAAGACTGTGGCACGAGAGGTTTAAAGAACGGACTACAAATTGGTTGGTCATAATGCCGAGCTCAGCCAGGCTCACGCACAGGTCACTTCCGGAAGAGATACCAATAATCCAGTCCCTGCATGTCCATCAAATAATGGTCGACGATGTGGAAGTACGCGACCGCGATCACGACCGAGACGCCCACCGCAAACATCGTGTTGTTGAGGAGGCCCATCTTTTTCCCGACAACCAGCACGACTACGCCGAGGCCGAGCAGAGCAAACCAAAAGAGTGGATTGGTCAGTATCATCGCTTGACTCCCTAATAGTTACCCAGCAGGTGGCAGAGGAATCCGTTTAACATGGGCACTGAATACCAGCGAACCAATAAAAGAACCAAAGGCCCAAAGCAACGGTGATGTAGAAGATCATCTTGCCGATTTTAATCTTTAACTCGCTGTCCGGCTTCGCCGGAGCACCCAGGGCTGCCTCTGTTCCCATGTCCTCAACTCCTCATGTTCTTGAGATGATTGGCGCAGAAAAACCTTCCCGATTTACTTCTCCCTCTGAATTCTTGACACGCCCCTAACTCTATGTTAATGCTCTCTTCATCGATTGCGTTGAAGAGGACACACGATGAGTAAAAATTCAAAAGTGTTCGACATTATAGTTTTGGCCGGCATGGTTGTCAATATAATTTTGGCCGTGTTTCTGATCCTCTATTATTTTGATTTTCTATGACTTTTGGCTCTCCGAGGACGCTCCCTTTCCTCCATCGGCTGGTCCCGACACCGCGCAACGGAAGCCGATCGTTTCATCGCGAAAATCAGGCACCATCTTGCTCCTGCTCGTAATCCGCACGTCATTGCCCGTCGTGGTATAGCCGCCTCCGCGCAACACCCGGAACACCCCGTGGTCTGGGCCTGGGGGGTTCTTGTCATCCAGATTGCGGTAGGCTTCCTCCGCGTACCAATCCGCCACCCACTCCATGACGTTCCCGGCCCCATCCACCACTCCGAAGGGACCGACGTCGCGCTTGAACGTCCCGACAGGGGCCGTCGCGTCGTAGCCGTCCTTGGCAGACGCCAGGTTTGACGCCATGGGATCCTGGTCATTGCCCCAGGGCCAGAGGCGACCATCCACACCACGCACCGCCTTTTCCCATTCGGCCTCGGTCGGGAGGCGTTTGCCCCTCCATCTACAGTAGTCGTTCGCATCTTCCCAGGACACATAGGTCACGGGCTGGTTCACCCCTCTCATGCGAGACAGGTTCTTCGCATACCGAGATGGAGGAGCGGCTTTGCGGTGACCCGTCGCGGCCACGAAGGCCTGGTACTGGTGGTTGGTCACTTCATAGCGGTCGATGGAAAATACATCCAAGTAGATGGGTCGCTCCGGCTTTTCGTCATACCCGCCCACGTTCGTGCCGCGGATGAAGGGCCCGGCCGGGATGGCGACCATCTCCTCGGCGACGGGTGTCTCGTTGGTCGCAGCAGGCTGCGCGGTTGGCTCGGGGGATTGGGGAAGGGTGGGATCCACGGGCGGCAGGCTGGTCCCTCGGAGAATCCCCATCACGGGCAAGCTTGCCATAAAAAGCACGACGAGCAGGATGGCAACCTTGAACTTGGTTTCCAGCATGGCTTAGGACCTCAGGCCACGCGTGTGGACAATGGGGGGCGCTTTTTCACAGTCAACGAGGCGATCAGGACTTTCCCATCCGATCCTTGGGCTCCTCGTCCATGTCCTTGGCGCAGCGAATCCCGATCGTAGTGTCGGTACGCCACATCTTCGCTTGAAAGCGTTTGGAGAGCCTGGCGTTGTGCTGAGTCTCCCGCCACGAGCCGCCGCGAATGACCTTGTGCTGGCCCTCCTCAGGCCCTGGAGGGTCCCGATAGGGCGCCTTTTCATAATAGTGCTCGTCGTACGTATCCGCCACCCACTCTGCCACGTTTCCGGTCATATCATAGATCCCAAAGGGACTCCGCCCGGACTCGAAGGAGCCGGGCGGGGCCAGGTACTTGAACCCGTCTTCATCCCCGTCCACGTTCGCATGACCCATCCCGAACTCGTCTCCCCAGGGGTACCGGCGCTTGCCCTCGCCCCGGCTGGCCTTTTCCCATTCGGCCTCGGTCGGCAACCGCTTGCCGGCCCATTTGCAATAGGCGTCCGCATCCGCCCAGGACATACCCATGGCCGGCAGCTCCGGCTTCAGAATCTTCGACTGATCATCCTCGAAGACCGGGATGAACGGTTTCCCTCGCTTGGTCATTTTGACAAAGCGTTCGTATTCGGCCTGGGTGACCTCCTTCTTGTCGATGTAGTAGGTAACCAGGTAGACCTGATGCTCCGGCGCTTCATCCGGATCCCCGTCCTTGGCTCCCATCGTGAACGGCCCTTCGGGAATCTGCACCATCTCACGTCCCTCTTCTCCCACGATGGTCTTGTACATGGAATAGTCCCGCGTGGCGACTGTCGCAACGGGTTTGCTCTCGACTATGATGGAGGCCGCCAGTTCCCGTTGTTTCTTCGCCTTGTAGGATTCATAGACAAGCATGACGATCATGAGAATGAAAGAGGCGAACACGAAAATGATGGCCCCGATTAAGACTCCTCTATTTTCCATAGCCCCCCACAAAAAAGCGCCCGGCCCTCAGCCCGGATCACGCCCGTTCGGTGCCGACGGTTTCGGCTCGCCCGGCACCGAAGCCCGTTTGCGCTCGGCCAGCAGGTCCAAGAGCGCGGAGAATTGGACTCCCAGAAACCCGCCCATCGCGGCCCCGGCCCCTGCACCGATCGAGATCTTGTCCGGACCGGCCAGGAGCCAAGCCAGCGCGCCGCCCAGCAGCGTGCCGACCAGAATGCTGATAAGGAACCGGCGTCCACCGAAAATCCCGACCACGGTGCCTAGCAGGACGCCGACTCCGATGGCGACCGGAAGCGCCAGCCCTCCCATCAACAGGCCGAGCAGAGTCCCAACGGTCCCCATAACGGCCGCGCCCAGGAGCATGTCGACGATTTTCCCCGCAGACACGGGAGATTTTTCTGTTGCGATCGACATCCGGAGCTCCCGCTTCTCCTTCCGTTACGGGGCGGAGACGGCAATCGGCCCGAAATCGATCTCGACGCCGGGCCCGCCGAGGAGGGAGATACCCCAGGCCTGATCGGCAGGCTCATGCTTGTGAATCCGCTTGAAGTCCTCGTAGGCATTCACGCGCTCTTCAACCCACTCCCCAACCGGCTGCGGACCGGTCCGCTGGACGATTTCGGAGGCGTCAAAGAATCCGCCCTCCTTCATGGTCCCTTTGGCTTTGGTCTCGCTCCAGACATATTTGTTCGCCACCGGAATGACCATCAGATCCGTATCCAACGATACGAAAACGGCTGCGATAGGCTCAGCCCCGACTGGGGCCGACTTTAGCCGCCACCGCCAGGTTAGGATCGGCAAGGCCTTGGGATCCCACGCGATCCTCTTGTAGACCCGCTGGTCTGCCTTGCGGGATGCCAGGAATGTGCTGTCGCCTTCCGATTGGACCTGATATGTCTGCCTAGCGGATGCGCTGCGTTGTACTTTCCAGTCCTGCGGAAACCCGTCCGCCGTCTTGGTTTTGAAATCTTCCAACATGACCGGACCGGCCGGGGCCGTGACCGATGTACCAGGGAGGGCCAGCAGGACGAAGCTTGCAAGAACCGCGCAGACCGCGCGGGCCAACGCCAACGGTCGCCTACCGTCATCTGAAGTCATGACGGCTGCGCCTCGCGAGAGGAGGGAAGCAGGGTTGAACGGTCCTCCGCCGCCAGCGACGACGGGACAGACCGGCTGCCCTTACTGCTGATCCAAAAGAGCAACAGAGCGGTCGACCAGAAGACCACCATGTTCACGGTCACCATCTTGGCGGCGAAGGTCAGCGACGGAGTGGAAGCCCAGGGCGAGAGGTCCGGCATCACCTCGTTGATGTGCCAGGAAAGCCGCCCGGAAGACCGGATATAGCCCATCAGTCCCATCACCCAGGTGAAGGTCGCCGCCAACCCGAACAGCGCCACCATGCCGCGAGCCGAGATCTTGCCCCATTGAATCGCCCCATGGACCTTGGCCCCCCGCAGCATGGCCCGGTTAATGAGCAACCCCACAAGAAGCAGGGTGAAGGTGCTGACGGCTTGCGGAGAAGACAGACCGACGCGCACGCTGGCCGGCAGGTAGAAGCCATAGATGGCGAGCCAGATAATGTTCAGTATCCCCGCCCCGAACAGCACCACCAGAATAATATTCCCCGTGCG
>Ga0233424_10003261_pt1 | contig 10622 bp, 8 predicted proteins | sample Watercolumn_Towu_FD_181011 | JGI IMG/M metagenome (GOLD analysis project Ga0233424, IMG submission 181011) | Freshwater microbial communities from Lake Towuti, South Sulawesi, Indonesia - Watercolumn_Towuti2014_125_MG | ecosystem: Environmental > Aquatic > Freshwater > Lake | place: Indonesia... | reverse complement strand
TCGCGATCTGCGCCAGTCGCCGCGCGACCAGCAGGTCGAATCGATTTCGCATCGGCAACTGCCAGAGCGGAGTCTCGACCGATTCGCGCGCTTCGGCGAATCGACCGGGCTTCAGGCAGACGAACCCGATGTCGACCCCCAGCTCGGGCAGATGCCGTGCCAGCAGATCCTGGACGCGTTCCGCACCCGCGTAATGTTCGCCGTTGATCAGATGCAGTACACGCACGCGGCGCGTCGATGGGATAACGGAATCGGCGTGTTGCGGCGCAGGATTCTCCAACAGCATGGACATGATCGCGGTTCCCGGGTGGCCAAGTTGGGTACGGCGCCGCGGGAAGGTCGAGTCGTCGGCGCGCGGAACCAGCAACCAGCCGCAGGCTCCGCACTGAAACCTACGTCGTAAGTTGGCCGGCGACGGTGACGGCAAGCTGGTAGCCGCGGCTACTTCCGCTCGGCAACGCCCAACTCCTTCAGTTTCGCCACGATGTCCATTCCATGGGATTCGGTCGTGACGCTCTTGTCGACATGCAGGATCTTGCCGTCTTTGCCGATGTAGAATGTCCAGCGACGAGGGAACTTCTGCGTGGCGTCCACGACACCGTAGGCCTCGCCGACTTTCTTGCCTGGGTCGCTTAAGAGCGGGAAATCGAGTTTCAGTTCCTCGGCGAATTCCCGATTCAGTTTTTCCTCGTCGCAGCTCGCGGCGAAGTAGGTAACCTCGAATTTCTTTAGTGCGGCTCCGCTGTCACGCAGCGATTTGCATTCCTTGGTTCATCCGCCGGTCTTGGCTTTGGGGTACCAGGCCAGCACCACGGCGCTTTTGCCCTGGAAATCGGCCAGTTTATAGTTTTTGCCATCGCTTCCCCGCAATTCGAAATCCGGGGCGGTATCCCCCGGTTTCAATTCGGCCATTACCGGGTTCATGATCGCGGCTCCAAAAAAGGCTGCTGCCATAAAAAAGGAGGTCCTCACGGCGAGATTCCCACTACGCATCATCGGTTGACTCCTCGGTTCCAGGTCGACTCCCGCCGGCACAACCTGTCGACACCGTTGTGGCGAAGCGGGCCGGCGCTGCTAGCCTAGCCGCGGCCTGCCCGGTTGGTCAATCGCCATACGGAGAAGTGCACATTTTTCAGTGCAGCCGTCGTCATCACCCTCGGCCGCTGCAGCGGCTCGTCAATTGTCCTCGCTGGGAATTAGACTGGTCTAATCAAGTTAACAAGCTGAGCAGCGGCGTATGGGAATCCAGGCTAGGGACTGACCAGCAGATCCTTGCTCAACATCCGCTCACCGCCGACCTCTTCGGCGCGCAGCCAAAGCACCTTGCCGATCAGCTCCTTGCCGTCGGGGATCACGAATGTGACGGTGGCCTGGCCCGGTCCCAGGTTGCGGATCGGCTTCCATTCGCGACCCCGTTCAGGAATGAACAGCACGCAGTTGAAATTGACCAGACCCGATCCGTGATTCTGCATCATTTGGTCCACGATCAGGTCGCCATCATCGTCCAGGCGGGCGGCCAGGTCGAGCGTAAAGTCACCACTGCCAAGCTCAACGGTTCCGTAGCTGCTGAAGCGATAAGTGCGGTCGGCGGTGATTTCAAAATCCAACTGCACCTGCTGCACGCCGACCGAGAGGTCCTTGCCGAGCTGCACATGGACGCCCAGGCTCTCGCTTTGGCCAGGAGATAGTTCAAAGTGTTGCCGTTTGTCGGTAATCCGCCACGTTTCCGGACCGCGGAATTCGCAGTTACCGTCGATCCGCGACGGCGTCGTATTCCCCAGATTGAAGCGCAGCAGTTGTTCGCGCCCGATGGCAGTGTCGAGCCGGGGAGTTTCGAACGACGTTGCCAGGCGGAACTGGGTCACGAACGGGTCGAGCCCAACGACGAAAACAGGTAGCGGCTGGGCGATCAGTTGCTGGATCGACCAGCCGTCGTTTTGCGTTGTCGGCAAGGGCTGCGAGCGGCCCCAGACGTCGAACACCCGCACATTTTCGCCCAGATAAAGTTGCTCCTCGACCTTGCTGTCGTTCCAGACAACCATCGTGATTTCTTCACCGCGGGCGAACAGGTAATTGGGGCTGCCTCGGGGCAAGCGAATCGCGCCGAGATATCGCGTTCCAGCCACGTGCTGCGCGGTGTTGCTCCATGGCAGGTATAGGTCGGTCGGCGAACCGTCGCTGTTCAATAATCCGGTCTGAACGTCAAACGGATCGCTCGCCAAAACGGCTCCCGCGCCTTCGATCTTGGCGGCCAGCATTCGCAGGATCAGATCACGCGCCCGTTCGCGGAACGAATAAACGTCGCGGGCCAGCGGCTGAATCGCGACCCAACGCGCCGCGCGACTCAGATTTGCGTTCCGTTGCGACGCCGCGTTCGAAAGATAACTGCGCAATTCCCGCTCGGTCAGACTGGGATCATCGGTGCGCGTGACAAAGTCCCAGCTCGATGCTTTGGCCTCCGGCAATTCCCGAACCCAAGGCCATGCGAAGCCGATCCGCAGGTTCGACCCGTATTGATGGAAATACTTGCGCACCTCGACCAAACGGTCGACGAGGTTGGGGACGCCCTGGACGCTTTGGTCCTGGTCGTCGCCGAACTGCCAGTAACGGATATGCAGTGCCAGTCGAGTAAGGATCGAGTCGAGTGCGCCGGGCCAGGCGTCGTCGTCAGCCAGCACCGCACCGACGGAGGGACGCCCCGGCTCTCGCGACTTCGTCTTCACCTCGACGGGCGGTTCGTCCAAAACCCCGATCAGCTGGATCCGTTCGGCGTTCAGCCGCTCCGCCAGCCAGCTCATTTCACTGACGGTTTGCGCATCGGTCGCCTCTTTCCAGATCGGATATTTCAGCCAGTGGATACCGGATCGTTCGACGAGATCGGCGAGTTCCCGCACGGTGAGCGGTTGGCCGCGGCTCAGGCTCCAACCAAATTCGCCTTGCTGGCGGTCCGGCCTGGCATCGGTGACGGCGATCGGCAGCTCGTGCATCAACGATAGTCCGCTGGGTGCGACCAGGCTGGCGCGCATGCGGTAGTAACCGACGGGTAGTGTCGGCAGCTGCCAGCGGTCGACGGCCCCGTGCAGTTCGCGCTGTTCGAGGACGTTGTCGTCAGCGTCGACAAGCGTCAGAATCATCTGCGGTGTCTCGCCCAATCCTGTGGCGGCGCAGGAAACCTCGATCGATTCGCCGGCGTCGAAAACAGGCGTACGCCGATTCGCCTGCAGTTTCAGGCGAGGTACCTGGGTCAATCGCAGATTCGCGAACATCGCCGAACCACTTAAGTCGCGGCGCAGTCCGGGGGTCAAGTGCAGTCCGATGCCGACAAAACTGGGTGTTTTGCGCGGGGGAGTGTGCGGACCCAGCCGGATCGGAATCCAGCTGTCCTGCTGGCTGAAGCGCTGCGACGTCAGGGTGGCGATCGGCAGATGGCTTTCGTCGTAGAAGACCAGCGTCACGAAGGCGACGTGGTTTTTCAAATCGACGGTGCGGAGGTCGACTTCCAGCAGGTACTCGTATTCCCCGGAAACTGACAGCAACGGCGAGTTCACCTGGATGGCGCCGCCGTCCAGATTCATTTGCAGTTGGCGCGGCCCGCGAGGAGCTTCAGGATCGATGGGGGTGATCCCGACCTTGAGATAGGGCGGGTATCCTGCGCCGCGACGTCGCGTCCAGCCATCCGGCCAGCCATCGTAATTGGCGTCGACGGACTCGGAAAAGTCACAGGCGTAGAGCGTGCTTCTCGATGCCGACTCCGCCAAAGACGCGCGGGCGGCACCGAGCGTTGCTTTCGGCGCTGCGCCGGGTGCGATCCGGGCCGATTGATCACCGACGGCGTTGGGCATTCCGCCGGTCGCCGCTAGAATGGCAAGCAATCCCGACCAATGCATGAGTGGTTCCGCCGATGATGGATATCAAAATTGGAGTTCAACTCGCAAGTCTACGTCTCCCGTTCCGACAGGCGCTGCCGATCGCGGCCCGAATGGGGGCACAGGCGGTGGAAATCGACGCCCGTGGCGAGATCAAACCACAGGATCTATCGCGAACGGCGATGCGGCAGATTCGGAAAATGCTGGAAGATCTGAATTTGCGGGTTTGCGCGGTTCGATTCCGGACGCGGCGAGGCTACGGCGACCGGGACGGCTTGGAAGGACGCGTGGACGCCACCCTGGAGGCACTCAAGTTTGCCTATGACCTCGGCTGTAACGTGGTCGTCAATCAAGTCGGCAGAGTTCCCGACAAGCCGGAGGGGCGGGAATGGGAGCTGTTACGCGAGACATTATCCGACCTGGGGCGCTCCTCCCAACGCATCGGGGCACTGCTGGCTGCGGAGACCGGCAGCGAGTCCGGGTCGGATCTGCTGCGACTGATCGAGTCACTTCCCTCCGGTTCGATCGGCGTGACTTTGAATCCTGGCAATCTGATTGTCCACGGCTTCTCCGCCAGCGAGGCTACGCGGTTGCTGGCGCGGCACGTGCTCTACGTGCATGTGAAGGACGGCGTGCGCGATCTGGCACAGGGTCGCGGTCTGGAAGTGCCTGTCGGTCGTGGCTCGGTCGATTTTCCGGAGATCTTCGGGTTGCTCGAAGATCAACAATACCGAGGCTATTTCACCGTCGAACGGGAAAACAGCCCGCAGCCTCTGGTCGACATCGAAAACTCCATTCAGTATCTTCGCAATCTCTGAGACATCGTGCTGTGCTTCATTCGCTGTCACTCGAATAGACCGTGCGGCCGCCGTCGACGGGCATGCAGACTCCTGTCACGAAGTCGTTGTCGATGAAATGCAGGACGGCCATGGCAACGTTGGCGGGACTGCCCTCCTGCTTTACCAGCGTGGCGTCGATCGCCTGCCGCCGCTCTTCCGCCGGCAGATCCGCCGGAAGCATGACGGGGCCGGGCTGTATACAATTCACGCGCACGCGCGGATTGCGCGTTCCGAGTTCCACCGCCAGGCAACGCGTCAGCGTCGGGATCGCTCCCTTGGAAGGAAAATAGGCCGCATAGTTCCGATAGGGTCGCGTATCCGCCCAATCGCCAAAGGTAATAATGCAGCCTCCCTCAGGTTGGCGTACCATCGCCAGTCCGGCCTGCTGACAACATAGGAATGTCCCCAGCGTGTTCGTTTCGAAATGCGAACGAACGTCGGCGGCGGTGACGTCCTCCAGCTTCTTGCTGCGCCATATCGCGGCGCAATTCACCAGGACGTCGAGCCGTCCGAATCGACCGATCGTCGATTCCACCAACCGGCGGACTTCCTGCTCATTCGCCAGATCGGCCCCCAGGGCGATCGCAGGTACGCCCCGTGAGGCGTATTCCGCGACGGCCTGTTGGGCTTCCTCTTCGGAGGAACGGTAATGGATCGCCAGCGCGTAGCCGCGCGCGGCCAGGGCGTCCGCCACGTGGGAACCCACGCGCCGCTTGCCCGCTCCTGTGATCAACGCCACTCTTGCGGCTGTCATTGCCTCTTTCTCCCTCCCCGTGCCATTGGTCCGCGAAGCTTATGAGGGTACACCCGGGCGGACAAAACGCAACCTCAGCACCGCGTCGCCGGTTCGTGGGTCGGGCCTGTTGGGCTATGGACCCGTGGGAACGGTCCATCGACGGTCGGGGTATCGGACCTGCTCTCCCGACCTCGCATTTCGCCGAGAAATCGCCTACAGTGCGTCTGCAACCTGGGACTTTCCCGCGCGGGACGAGTTTCGTCAGGCGAAGTTAGTATTGAGCTGGGCGAGGAGTCAAATCGATGCCGGTTGTGTTCATCGGTCCGGAGGAACTGTACCGGCGGCCGGGTCCGTATTCGGCAGCGCTGGCGGCGGCAGGATTCGAGCTGTTATATCCGGACGACCCGACATTTACGCGCGGGTTGGTCGGGGATCAGGCGACGATTGAACAGTTGCGGGGTTGCGACGCGATTGTGGCGGGAGGGGAGTTTTTTTCTGCATCCGTGCTGGCGGCGTTGCCCCGTTTGCGCGTGATTGCGCGCTGTGGAGTCGGTTACGACCGGGTCGACGTGCCGGTGGCGACGGCCCACCGCATTGCCGTAACCATTACCCCCAACTCCAATCACGAATGTGTCGCCGAGCATGCATTGTCGCTGATGTTCGCGGTGGCGCGTGGCACGATCGTCAACGATCGGCGGGTGCGCAGCGGAGCTTGGCGAGGTGGACTGCTGCAGCCGCTGCGAACGCGGACCTTGGGGATTCTGGGCCTGGGGCGGATTGGTCGCAGCCTGGCGGTCCGTGCGATTGCCTTAGGCATGCAGGTTATCGCCCACGAGCCGGCTCCGGGGCCCGATTTCTGCCAGCGCACCGGCGTGGAACTGGTTGACTTCGAAAACCTGCTGGCCCGTTCCGACTTTCTCAGCATTCATTGCCCGCACACCTTGGAGACCACGGGGCTGTTTGATCGGCGGACCTTCGCGCGGATGAAGCGCGGGAGTGTATTGATCAATACGGCGCGAGGAAAACTGGTGGTCGAGTCCGATCTGGTCGAAGCGTTGCGATCCGGCCAGTTGTCCGGGGCGGGACTGGACGTATTCGAGGAGGAACCGCCTCCGGCGAACCATCCTCTGTTTGCATTCGATCAGGTCGTCCTGGCGCCGCACATGGGCGGGGCGGACTGGCTGTCGTGCGAGAATATGGCCGCGGAGGCGGCCGACTGCATCGTGCGACTTTCACGCGGAGAATGGCCGGTCGGAAAGGTCGTGAACGACGACCTGAAGTCCGATTGGAGCTGGTAGGCTGACCATGGTGTCGGGATAGCGCCCTTTTTGGCAGTTGTCCAAAACGGGCGCAATCCGTACATTGATCGGCAGCTACTCGGCCTTTCGGCTTCAGGAGTCTTTACGTCATGACGGCGATCAAAAAATCTCACCAATTGACATTAAAGGACAAGCTCTCCCGACTGACGTTCACCGAAGCCTGCAAACTGGTCGGGCCCGAAGGCCGGCAGATGATCATGCGCGGCGCGTCGAAAACGATCGATATCGCCAACCAGGTTCGCTGGTATCCGGACTGTTTCGAGGTGTTGTTCGACGACACGGCGGTCCGCATCCAGCTTGGCGACGACGCCCGGCATTCGCTGCGCTGGACCTGCACGCAGTGTCAATCGTCCTGCGATCATATCGGGGCGGTTTTTTCGCTGATCCTCGAGGAGAAAATGACCTTGGGTCTGGCGGCCCCGCCCAAGCAGCGCGTCGCCGTGGAGAGCCTTTCAGAACAGGCGCTGGTGGCGCAAGCTCTGGCCGACCGGGCGGAGCGTGCCGCTAAGGAGAAAATGAAGCTGGTCAGCCAGGATCCGAATAAAGCCTGGACCGATTATTCGGTCACGAGTTTGCTGAGCGGTCGAACCTATCGCGTGGCGTTGCGTGGCACGCAGCGTGGCGATTCTTATTGTTCCTGCCCCGATTTCCGCAGCAACACGCTGGGGACCTGCAAGCACATCATGTATGTGCTCAAACGGGCTCAACGCAAGTTCGCCCCCAGCGATCTGAAACGCCCCTATCGCCGCAAACGGATTGCTGTCCATCTGCACTATGCGAACGAGACCACGTTGCGACTGGAAGCGCCGGACCGGCTGCCCGAGCAGGCCGCGCGGATCGTAGCTCCGCTGTTGGGAAAACCGATCGACGATCTTGCCGCACTGCTGCGCGCCGTCCAGAAACTCGAGGCACTGGAACAGGAGGTCACGATTTATCCGGACGCCGAGGAATGGATTCAGCAGCGGTTATTCGAGCAGCGGATGGCGGCGAAAGTGGCGGAAATTCGGCGCGATCCGGCGCGGCATCCCTTGCGGGACAGCCTGTTAAAAGTGCGGCTGCTGCCGTACCAGCTGGACGGTATCGCGTTCGCCGCCGGAGCGGGGCGAGCGATCCTGGCCGATGACATGGGCCTGGGCAAGACGATCCAGGGAATCGGTGCGGCCGAATTCCTGGCGCGCGAAGCACAGATCAAAAAAGTGCTGGTGATCTGCCCCACGTCGCTGAAAGCGCAATGGAATAACGAAATCGAGAAATTCTCGAACCGTGATTGCCAACTCGTCATGGGCGGCGCCAAAGACCGACCCACTCAGTACGGAAATAACTGCTTCTTCACCGTCTGCAATTACGAACAGGTCGTGCGCGATCTGATCGCGATTGAACAAGTGAAATGGGACCTGATCATTCTCGATGAAGGGCAGCGGATTAAGAACTGGGAAGCCAAGACATCAAACATGGTCAAACGCCTGCGGTCCCGCTTCGCGCTCGTCCTCTCCGGAACCCCGCTGGAAAATCGACTCGATGAACTCTACTCGGTCGTGCAATTCGTCAACGAGCGATGCCTGGGACCAGGATTCCGGTTTTTCAATCGGCATCGCGTCGCTGACGAGAAAGGGTACGTGCTGGGATATAAGAACCTGGATGAGCTGCGACAGAACCTCAAACCGATTCTGTTGCGGCGCACGCGCGACGCGGTGCTGACACAACTGCCGCCGCGGACGGATGAGTTCGTTCGTATCAACCCTACGGAAGAGCAACTGGAACTCCACAAGGCGAATATGCGGATTGTGTCCCAGATTGTCCGTAAACCGTATATCAGTGAGATGGACCTGTTACGGCTGAGGCAGGCGCTGTTGATGTGCCGCATGTCGGCCAACAGTACCTTTCTCGTCGACAAACAGCCGCCGGGCTACTCCACGAAACTCGAACGGCTGGACGAACTGTTCGAACAACTGTTCCAGGAGGAAAACCGCAAAATCGTTCTGTTCTCCGAATGGACGACGATGTTAACGCTGATCGAACGTTTGCTGAAAAGGCATCGCCGCCGCTGGGTACGGCTGGATGGATCGGTGCCGCAGGCAAAGCGTCAGGCGCTGGTCCACGAATTCCAGCACGATGCCGATTGCCAGTTGTTCCTGACCACCAACGCCGGCTCGACCGGGCTCAACCTGCAGGCCGCCAACACCATAGTGAATGTCGACTTGCCCAGGAACCCCGCGATCCTGGAACAGCGGATCGCCCGTGCTCACCGCATGGGCCAGACGCGTCCCGTGCAGGTTTTTGTGCTGGTGACGGAACGCACTATCGAAGAAAACCTGTTGAAAACACTTTCGGACAAACGTGGCCTGGCGATGGCAGCACTGGATGCCGATTCGGACGTGTCGGCGGTCGACTTCCAGAGTGGAGTCGAGGAGATGCGAAACCGACTGGAAGTCCTGACCGGTGCGATCGGCGAAGCGCCCCAGGATCGGACCGGGAAAAGGGAAGTTGTTCAGACGACGCGTGACTTTTCGGAGCATCGCGAACGGGTGGCGGCCGCGGGAGGTGAACTGCTGGGGGCTGCGTTCAAGTTCTTGGGCGAACTGGTCGCCCAGACCCCCACCCTGGCGCCGCCTCCCGCCGAGACGGTAAATGCATTTCAGGTCCGATTGTCGGACTGTGTCGAGGAAGGGCCGAATGGCCAGCAGCGGCTCACGTTAACGTTGCCGGACCGGGATTCCCTGAACGGTCTGGCCGAGACCTTGGCGCGGCTGCTGAGCCTGGGCGGTGGACCGCAACCGACGGACGGCAACGACAACGGCCTTGGGCGAGCCGGCCTGCAAGCCAGGTAACGACGAGGATCAGGTAACGCCCTTCCGCAACAGAACGTTGGCGTACGTGGCGGTGTCTCCCGTCATGACGATCGCGAATGCCGAGCGAGTGCGGTCGTAAAATGCAAATCGCTCCAGCCGCTCGATCGGTGGCGTGCCGGGCGCCCAACGATCGATCGCCGCGCGGCAGGCTATTTCGACCTGGGGATCAAGCGAATCGTCGGGAACGGGGGCCATCATCGTGACCGGAGCCGGTACGTAACTGTCCAGCGCGAGCAACGGCAGGATGGCGTCGAGTAGATCGGCAACGCGCAATCCGTCGGCGCGCAAGACGAGTGGTCCCAGGCTGTGGCCAGGGAAATGCGCGTCGGCCAGCAGCAGTTCATCGCCATGCCCCATCCGGCAAAGCGTTGCCAGCAGGTCCGGACTGATTAACGGTGAGATTCCCCGAAGCATGCCGGTGTTATGCTCCACGCTTTTCGATCTTGGCCCAGCTATCCTTGAGTCCCACCGTGCGATTGAAGACCAGTCGGTCCGCCGTCGCGTCGACCGAGTCGAGACAATAGTAGCCTTGCCGTTCGAATTGATAAGCCGTGCCCACTCGTGCCTGTGCCAGTCCTGGTTCGACCTTGGCCGACGTATTCACAATCAACGACTTTGGATTGATGTGGGTACGCCAATCCTCGTTTTCGCCAAGGTCATTGGTGTCTTCCTTCAGGTACAACCGGTCGTAATCCCGCACTTCGACGGAAAGCGCGTGGGGGACCGAAACCCAATGGATCGTGGCCTGAACCTTGCGACCGTCTGGCGCATTGCCGCCGCGGGTCGCTGGATCGTACGTACAATGTAACTCCTTGATCTCGCCGGTCACCGCGTCCTTGACCACCCGCTCGCAGCGCAAAAAATACGCATATCGCAGGCGGACCTCCCGGCCAGGGGCAAGGCGAAAGTACTTTTTGGGCGGGTCCTCGCGGAAGTCGTCCCGTTCGATGTAGATTTCCCGGGAGAACGGCACCTTCCTGGTGCCCATGCCGGCGTCTTCCGGATTGTTGATC
>Ga0233424_10003256_pt1 | contig 10635 bp, 8 predicted proteins | sample Watercolumn_Towu_FD_181011 | JGI IMG/M metagenome (GOLD analysis project Ga0233424, IMG submission 181011) | Freshwater microbial communities from Lake Towuti, South Sulawesi, Indonesia - Watercolumn_Towuti2014_125_MG | ecosystem: Environmental > Aquatic > Freshwater > Lake | place: Indonesia... | reverse complement strand
CCCGCGATCGCCCGGCCAGCTCCTCCCAGGCGCGGTTGACCATCACGTAGCGCCCTTGCGTGTCGTACATCGCGACCGGCTGGGGGCTGATCTCCAGCAGCAGGCCGGTGAAGGCCAGCTGGTGCTGCAGCTGCTCGTCAGCCGCGACGCGCTCGCTGACGTCGACCGCGCTGCCGGCGAAGCCGACGATCCGCCCGTCGCCATGCAGCGGCACGACCGCCATCAGGAAGTGGCGCGGCTGGCCGTCGGCCGCGGGGATGCAGACCTGGGCCTGGCGCACGCCGGCGCGGTCGTCGAGGCGGAACAGCGCGGTCGTGCGCTCCTGGTCCTCGGGGAGCACCAGGTCGGCAAAGCGCTGGCCCCGCGCGGCGTCCACACCGGCATCGCTGAGCACCGCCCAGCGGGCATTGACGAAGGTGATGCGTCCCTGGGCATCGGTGCGGAAGATGAGCTCCTGCACACTCTTGAGCAGCACGCTGAGCTCGCGCTCGCGCAGCGCGACCTGGTCGTGGGCGACGTCCAGCGCCTGCCGCGCGCGCTCGCGGGCGCTCGTCAGGCGCAGCACCACGGCCAGGCCGGCGGCAATCGCGGTCAGGGCCAGCACCGCCAGGCCGCCGAGCCAGTGCAGGCGTTCGTTCCAGGTGCGCAGCACGACGCTCTCGGACAGTTCCACGATGACCACCAGCGGGCGCGTGCGCGAGGCCCGGAAGGCCACGACCTGCGGGCCGGGCTGCGCGCCCAGGCCCATGTAGGCGCCGTGCTCGCGTTCAGGCAGCCAGTCTCCGAAGACCGGGTGGCTCGCCAGGCGCGCGCCGGGCTCCAGCGCAAGCTGGTCGTTAGCCGCGATGAGGTGTGCGTCCAGGCTGGCCAGCAGGGCCACACTGCCTGCTTCCGACAGGGCGCCCTGCTGGAAGTTGGCCAGCGCCCCCGGGTTCACGAGGGCCACGAGCAGCAGCGGCTGCTCGCCCGGGCCCTGGATCATGCGCACCAGCGGCAGCATGCCCACGCCCGAGGCGCGGGGAGTGGCGTCGGCCTGGCCAAGGTCGGCGAGGCCGCGGCCCGGCAGCAAGCGTTGCAGCCGCTCGCGGCCCGGTGCCGGCAGCGGCCCGAGCCGGTCCAGCGCCACGCGCACGCCCTGCTCGGCAGGGATCGAGCTGGCGAGCACCCGCCCCTGCTCGTCCAGCACTGCCACGCTGCGGATGAAGGGCAGGCTGCTGATCAGGCGCTGAGCCAGCAAGGGTTGAAGCCGCGTGGGCTCGGCCGACGGCAGGCCCGCGATGCCCTCACCCAGCGTGCGCAGGACGAGCGAGGCGGTGTCCACCGTGCGGGTGACGTGGTCCTCCAGCGTGCGCGCGACCAGCTCCGCCCGGTCTTGAGCGTTCTCCAGCGCCTCCTGCCGCTCGAAGACGGCCAGGCTGCCGCACACCAGCAGCACGGCCAGTGCCAGCAGGGCTGACACCAGCTCCGGCAGCCACCCGGCCTGGCCCGGCACTGGCCGTGCCGGTTGCGGTGCAGGGGCTTGCGGGCGCACAGGGCTCAGCGACCGACGACGATCTCGGCCAGGCCGTGGCGCTTGGCCGCGGCCAGCAGGCGGCCGTCACGCTTGATGGCCGCCACGAACTCGTCGAGCCGCGCCAGCCAGCGCGCGTCGCCCCGCTTCACCGCGTAGGCATAGGGCAGCACGAAGAAGGGCTTGGGCGGCGACACCAGGCGCGCCCAGTCGGCGTTGTCCAGCAGGCGGCGGCTGTAGGGGTAGTCGGTCATGAACACGTCCACCCGGCCCGCCTCCAGCTCCTGCTCCCGCGTGGCGGGCGGCTTGATGACGACCATGCGCGCCTGCTTGAGCGAATCGCGCATGACCGGCTCCATGAAGGTGCCGGCCTGCACGGCCACCATCACGCCGGGCTGGTCGATGTCCGACCACTGCCGCACGGTGCGGCTGGCACGGTTGGTCACGGCATAGATGTCGCTTTGCAGATAGGGCTCGGTGAAGGCCAGCGCCTCCTTGCGCGCCGGCAGCATGCCGACGGCGAACATGGCCACGTCGCAGCGGCCGCCGTTCACATCGGCCACCAATTGCGGGAAGGAGGACTCCACATACTCCACCGCCACGCCGAGGTCCTTGGCGAGTTCGGCCGAGAGGTCGATGTCGATGCCGCCCAGTTGCTGGGTGCGCGGGTTGCGGTAGGTGATGCCGTAGTAGTCGGGCCAGATGCAGACATGCACCTTGCCGGTCGAGCGCACGCGCTCCAGGGTCTGGGCATGCGCCGGCACGGCGGCGGCGAGGCTGGCGAAGCCGGCCAGGGCCAGCGTCAGGGTGCGAAGTAGATTCATGGCGGTCGGCTCCGGGTGATCGTTCAGGCCAGTTCGGCCAGCTGCTCGAAGCTGGGCGGGTTGGCATTGATGCGCTCGCGCAGCGCGGTGAGGTCGGCCACATGGCGCACAAAGGTGTCGACGATGCGCGGGTCGAAGGCCTTGCCGCGCTGCTCGACGAGCATGCCCAGCGCCACCTCGTCGCTGAAGGCCTTGCGGTAGCAGCGGTCCATGGTGAGGGCGTCGAAGAAGTCCACCACGGCGACGATGCGGCCCGACAGCGGAATGGCTTCGCCGGACAGCGCCCGCGGGTAGCCGCTGCCATCCCAGCGCTCATGGTGCGTGAGCGCCACCTCGGCGGCGAGCTGGAACAGCGGCACGCGCGAGCGGCCCAGGATGTCGGCACCCATCTGGGCATGCTGGTTCATCTGGGCGCGCTCTTCCGGCGTGTAGGCGCCAGGCTTCTTCAGGACGGCATCCGCGATGCCGATCTTGCCCACGTCATGCATGGGCGCCGCACGGCGCAGCATGCGGGCGAAACCCTCGGGCTGGCCGAGCAGCAGCGCCATCGCCTCGGCGAGGTAGCCGATGCGCACCATGTGCACGCCGGTGTCGTCGTCGCGGTAGTCGGCCGCCAGCGCCAGGCGCAGCAGGGCCTCGTGGTGGGCGCGGGTGACTTCCTTGAGCGCCTCGTTGCGCTCGTGGTACATGCGGCCCAGGTCCTGGACGATGCGCTCCATCTGCGCGGAGGCGGCATCGTCGAAGCTGCGGTCCGCCCAGCTGGCGTCGGCCGTGCTCAGCATCTGCACCTCCGTCAGGCTGCAGCCCACAGCTCACCAATGCAGCTGATCAGCTGCAGCGGGCTGAAGGGCTTCACGAGATAGGTGTCAGCGCCGGCTTGAAGGCCCGCCTCACGGTCGCTCGCTTGCCCCCGCGCGCTCAACATGATGACCCGCGGGCCCACACCGGTGCCGCGCTCGGCGCGCAGTTGCCGACACACGTCCAAGCCGTTGATGGCGCCCGGCATCATCACGTCCAGCAGCACGAGGTCGGGCTGGAACTCCCGCGCCAGCGCCAGCGCGGCTTCGCCATCGGCGGCTTCGCGAACGTCGTAGTCCTCGAACTCCAGCGTCATGCGGATCAGGCGGCGGATGTCCGCGTGGTCGTCGACGATCAGGATCTTCTTCATGCTGCGCTTCCTGCGATCTGAGGGCATGGGGAAATTATCATTTCTATCGTTTAACTTGCCTAGGGGCCGTGCGTCTTTTTGTCGGCAGAGCATGAAAAGTTCTCGTTTGGGGCGCCCCCTCTGCGACGGAGATGCCGCTCAGGACGCCCGCCCAGGCCTGCCGCCGGCGCCTGGACACCCAGCTCATCCGGCAAATTCGAGCCACATTCTTTCTCGAAAGTGACGAATTGCACGGCTGAAATGCGGGTTGACCCTGGATCTTTTGGTGGAATTGGTATCAAATCTATCACATCGCTGATCCAGGCCAACGCCCATGACCGCCCTCACCGTCATCGAACACCAAGCCCTCGAGGCTGCCGCCCCCCGTGAAGTGCTGACGTCCCGCCTCGGCGCCGAGGAGTACGGCATCGACATCCTGGCCGTACAGGAAATCCGCCGCTTCGAGACGGCGACGCGCATCGCCAACGCACCGGCCCATGTGCTGGGCGTGATGAACCTGCGCGGGGTCATCGTGCCCATCCTGGACCTGCGGCGGCTGCTCGGCCTGCCGGCCGAGAACGGCACGAACACGGTGACCGTGGTCGTCAACGTGGGCACGCGCACCGTCGGCCTCGTGGTGGACGCGGTGTCGGACGTCGTCGCCCTGGCGCCGGAGCAGATCCAGCCCAAGCCGGCGCTCGGCCCGCAGGTGGGCAGCGACTTCATCGTGGGCCTCGCCCAGTTGAGCACCGGGGAAGCGCAAAGGCTGCTGCTGCTCGTTGACCTCGCCACCCTGCTGCGTGACCTCTGAACCCCAAGGAGACGCCCCATGACCGCCCTCCGCAACCTCCGCATCGGCACGCGCCTGGCGATCGCCTTCGCCCTGATCGCCCTGCTCATGAGCAGCATGGCCGTCATCGCCCGCCTCGGGCTCAACAGCATCCGCCAGGACATGGATCAAGTGATCAACGACCGCTACAAGAAGGTCCAGATCACCCATGCCATCGGCGACTCGGTCAACCTGCATGCGCGCCTCGTGCGCAACCTCGTCATCATGGACACGCCGGCCCAGCGCGAGCAGGAGATCCAGCGCCTGCACGACACCCGGCCGCAGATCACGGCCCACTACGAAGACCTGCGCAAACGCATCAACACCGCCCAGGGCCTGGCCTTGCTGGACCAGCTGCAGGCTGAGCGCCAGGCTTTCGTGGCGGCCGAGGAAGAGCTGATCAAGGCGGTGCGCAGTGGTGACCTGGCGGCCGCGAAGACCCTGCTGCTGGAAACACTGCGCCCGCGTCAGCTGTCCTACCAGAAGAAGCTGAAGGACATGACCGAGTACCAGGAGCAGCTGATGAATACCTCGGCCGACGCCACGATGGCGACCATCGGGTCGGTCACGCTGCTGACGCTGGGTGGCACAGTGCTGGGCCTGATCGTGGCGGTGGTGGCGGGCGTGGTCGTGACGCGCTCCGTGACCCGGCCGGTGAAATCCATCGTCGGAACGCTCAAGACGGTGGCCGGCGGTGACCTGACGGTCGACGTGGCCGTGAACCGGGGGGACGAAATCGGCGCACTGCAAGTCGCGCTGCGCGACACCGTGGCCGCCTTGCGCCTGCTCGTCAACGACGTGCGCGCCGGCATCGACTCGGTCACCACGGCCTCCAGCCAGATCGCCGCCGGCAACCAGGACCTGTCCAGCCGCACCGAGCAGCAGGCCTCCAGCCTGCAGGAAACCGCAAGCTCCATGGAAGAGCTCACCGCCACCGTGCGCCAGAGCGCAGAGACCGCGCGCACCGCCAGCAACCTGGCCGCGAACGCCAGCATGGCCGCGGGCCATGGCGGCGAGGTGGTCAGCCAGGTCGTCGGCACGATGGACGACATCAGCGCCAGCAGCCGCAAGGTGGTCGACATCATCGGCGTCATCGACGGCATCGCCTTCCAGACCAACATCCTGGCGCTCAACGCCGCCGTCGAGGCCGCCCGGGCCGGCGAGCAAGGCCGAGGCTTTGCCGTCGTGGCGGGCGAGGTGCGCGTGCTGGCCCAGCGCAGCGCCGAGGCCGCGAAGGAGATCAAGTCGCTCATCGGCAGCAGCGTCGACAAGGTCGAGGCCGGCAGCCGCCCGGTGGCCGAGGCCGGTCAGGCGATGCAGGACATCGTCGAGCAGGTGCGCAAGGTGCACAGCCTGATCAACGACATCGCCAGCACCACCGGCGAGCAGAGCCGCGGCATCGAGCAGGTCAACACCGCCGTCACGCAGATGGACCAGGTCACCCAGCAGAACGCCGCCCTGGTGGAAGAAAGCGCCGCCGCTGCGGGCAGCCTCGCGCAGCAGGCCCAGGCGCTGTCGGAGGCGGTGGCGCGCTTCCGCGTGGAGGGCGCAGCGGCGAGCCGCAGCATCGCCCCGCCACCGGTGGCCCCGGTGCGGACGCCCCCGCTCAAGACCGCCACACCGCCGGCCCCTGCCGCGCGCCGCGCGGCCGTGCCCGCCGGCATGGCGCCGGACCTGGCCTGGGAAGCCTTCTGAGCCTCGCTTCAGCGCGACAGGCCTGAACGCGGACAGCCGGCGCCCTCAGGCTGCCGGCCGCCCCCCAGACTCAGCGCCCGCCCAGCACCCGGGCGGGCAGCATGACGACGGCGCGCAGCAGCGCGAACACACCGTCCACCGCGATGCCCAGCAGCCGGAAGGGCAGCGTGATCAGCCACACCAGCGGCCACAGCAGCAAGGCGGCAATCGCCAGCGGCCAGCAGATCACGAACAGCACGCACCACAGCAGGAAGCCGAACATCGCGGGTCCTCCTTACTTCGCCGGCTGACCCAGCGGCTTGAGGTATTTGTCCAGGAACTCGACCATGCGCTTGTTGGCGACGATCGAGTTCTTCTTCTTCGAGAAGCCGTGACCCTCGTCGTCGAACACGAGGTAGTCCACCGGCACGCCGTTCTTCTGCACGGCGGCCACGATGTCGTCGCTCTCCGGCTTGATGACGCGCGGGTCGTTGGCGCCCTGGATGACCATCAGCGGCTTGCGGATCTCCTTGGCGTGGAACAGCGGCGAGGTGGCGATCAGGAAATCACGGTCCTTCACCGGGTCGCCCACCTCCTGGTAGAGCGCCTTGCGGAAGCTCTCCCAGTAAGGCGGGATGCTCTCCAGCGTGCGCAGCCAGTTGCTGACGCCGAAGATGTCGATGCCCACCTTGAAGGCCTCCGGCCGGAAGGCCATGGCCGACAGCACCATGTAGCCGCCATAGCTGCCGCCGACGATGCCCACGCGCTCGTGGTCGATGAGGCCGGTGGAGGCCAGGAAGGTCTTGGCCTCGATGCAGTCCCACAGCGGCTCGCGGCCGTGCTTGCCGTCATCGGCGGTGAAGAAGCTCTTGCCGTAGCCCGAGCTGCCCCGGTTGTTGATGCCCAGCACCGCATAGCCGTTGTTGACGAAGTACTGCATCAGCGCGGAGTAGCCGCGCATCGTCTGCCCGCCCGGGCCGCCATGCACCCAGATGATGGCGGGCACCTTGTTCGTCGGAGACGCTTCCTTGGGCAGCATGAAGACCGACGGGATCACCATGCCGTCGAAGCTGCGGAAGCGGACGATGGAGGCATCCACCAGTTCGTTGGCGTCGATGTCCTTGGACAGGCTCTGGGTGAGCTGCTTGGGTGCCGTGCTGGCGCCCACATCGGCCACGAAGAGGTTGTTGGGCGAGCGGTCGCCGTTCACGTAGAAGGCCATGCGCTTGCCGCTGCGCGAGAACGACACACCACGCACCTCGCCGCCCGGCAGCTTGGGCAGCGCGATGGGCTGGCCGTCGCGGTACAGACGCAGGGCGACGCTGGCATCGGCGTTGATACCGGTCACGCGGTGGCGGCCGTCGCGGGAGAAGGCGGTGTAGGCCACGTCCCAGTCGGCCTTCTCGACCTCGCGGGTCTTGCCGCTGGCAATGTCGTAGGCGATGACGCGCGTGAACTCGCCGCCGTCGTTGCTCGTCATCAGCAGCTCGCGACTGTCGGGCGTGAAATCCTGCGGCGAGTAGCGGGCCACGCCGGCGTGGGCCGTGATGTGCTTGATCTCGCCGCTCTTCAGGTCCACGAGATGCACGTCGGAATCGGCCGTGGTGTTGACCTTGCCGACGGCCAGCCAGCGGCCGTCGCGGCTGACGTCGGAGACCTCCCAGCCGCCCTCGTTCTTGAAGACCAGGGTGCGGGCATAGGTCTTGGCGTCGTAGCGGTAGAGGTCGAAGAAGCGCGGATCGCGCTCGTTCGTCGTCGCGTAGAAGGCGGTCTCGTCACCACTCCAGCCTGCGAACGAAGCCTTGAGCTTGTCGCCCGGCGTGAGGTCGCGCTCGCTGCCGTCGAGCTCGCGCACGTAGAGGTGGTTGAGCTCGTTGCCGCCCTGGTCGCGGGTGTAGAGGAAGCGGTCGTCGCCAGGGAAGAAGCTGACGGCGTAGTGGCTGTCCGTCTTGGAGTTCGTCAGCGCCACCGGCTTGCCGCCGCCCACCGGCATGGCGTAGACGTTGAAGATGCCGGACTCGTTGCTGTGGAAGAGGATGCGGCTTTCGTCGGCAGAGAAACTGGCACCGCAGATGTTCACGGTGGCCATGAACTGCTCGATGGTGTAGCGCTTGGCGGGCCGGGGCGCCTTGGCGGCGGCCGACGGCTTGTCGGCCGCGACGGCGGCTTCAGGGGCGCCCGAGAGCAGGGCCAGGGAGGCGACGAGGGTCAGGAGGGGGCGGCTCATGGAGTCTCCATTCAACAAAGTGAACGGACTCTAGCCAGCGGCGGCGCCGCCTCCCATCAGGGTTGTGACGAAGCGGCGGATCCGGCGGACAGGCGGCTCAAACTCGACGTTGACCGGCCACGTAGCACGCCGCCAGGTTGCGCTCGTCCGCCAGCGTCATCCAGGCGAACACCCGCTCGTGCAGTTCCCGCGCCACCGCGTCCCGGGCCTGGGCCACGGGGCCGACGGCCCAGTCCCAGACGCACACATCCGCCGTCTGGCCGACCGACAGCCCGCCGATCTCGCCGCCCAGCTGCAGCGCCTCGGCCGCGCCACGGGTGGCCGCGTGCAGCGCCGCCCAGGCCGTCAGCCTCTCGCCACGCAGGGCCTGCACCTTGTAGGCGTCGCCCATGTTGCGCAGCAGGCTCAAGCTGGTGCCGCCGCCCACGTCGCTAGCCAGGCTCACCGGGAATGGTGCGCCCGGCCAGTCGAACAGGCCACTGCCCAGGAAGAGGTTGCTGGACGGGCAATGCGCGATCTGCGCGCCCCGCGCGGCCATCAGCTGCCGATCGGCGTCGTCCAGGTAGATGCCGTGGGCCAGCACCGCGCGGGGGTGCACCAGGCCGACTGCGTCGTACACGTCCAGATAGCTGCGCGCCTGCGGGAAGAGCTCGCCCACCCAGGCCACCTCGGCGCGGTTCTCGGCCACGTGGGTCTGCATGTAGAGGCTGGCGTCGGCGCGGCACAGCGCGCCGGCCATGGCGAGCTGCTCCGGCGTGCTGGTGGGCGCGAAGCGCACCGTCACGGCGTAGGCCAGGCGGTCATGGCCGTGGAAGCGGTCGATGAGGTCGATGCAATCCCGCTCGGCCTGGGCCACGTCGTCGCGCAGGCCGTCGGGCGCGTGGCGGTCCATCAGCACCTTGCCCGTGATCAGGCGCATGCCGCGCGCCGCGGCGCTGGCAAACAGCGCCTCGGCCGACACCTTGTGCACCGTCGGGAACACCACGGCCGATGTGGTGCCGCTGGCCAGCAGCGCGTCCAGAAAGACCTCGGCCCCGGCGTGCGAACGGGCCGGGTCGGCAAAGGCCCGCTCGGCGGGGAAGGTGTAGCGCTTGAGCCAATCCAGCAGCTCGGTGCCGTAGGAGCCGATGACCTCCAGCTGCGGGCAGTGCACATGGGTGTCGATGAAGCCCGGCATCACCAGTTGCCCGGCATGGTCCTTGCGGGCCCAGCTGCTGTCCGGCTCGGCGGCCTGGCGCCCGACGATGACGCCGTCCTCGATCAGCAGCCAGTGGTCGCGGTCGAAGCGCACGGCGGGCGAGTCGGTGTCGCCCCAGGCGGGGGCGGCCGTGAAGTCGAGCAGATCGCCCCGCAAGGCCCATCGGCGCGGGCTGTCAGCCAATTTTTCCTGGTTAGTAAAACTCATATGGCAATTCTGGGGCAAGCCTGGACAATTGGGGCCAGCATGAATACCCGACAAGACGTCCGACCTGTGCGCTTCTTCCACCGCGGCCAGGTGGTGGAAGTGGCCGACCTGCCCCCGACGACCACGGTGTTGCAGTACCTGCGCGAGCATGCCGGATGCAACGGCACCAAGGAAGGCTGCGCCGAGGGCGACTGTGGCGCCTGCACCGTCATCCAGGGTGAACTGGGCCCCGACGGCCAGCTGCAGCTGCGCAACGTCAACGCCTGCACGCAGTTCCTGCCCACGCTGGACGGCCGGGCGCTGCTCACCGTCGAAGACCTCGGCACGCCGCAGGCGCTCAACCCGCCCCAGCAGGCGATGGTGAACTGCCACGGCTCCCAGTGCGGCTTCTGCACGCCAGGCTTCGTGATGAGTCTGACGGCCTGCTACGAAGCCCATCTGGCCGCCGGCAGCAAGCCCACCCGCCAGCAGCTCGCCGACGCCCTGGCCGGCAACCTCTGCCGCTGCACCGGCTACCGCCCCATCCTGGACGCCGGCGAGCAGATGTTCGAGTTGCCGGCCCAGCGCCTGGACCGCGCGCCCATCGCCCAGGCCCTGCAAGCCCTGGCGAACGACACGCCGCTGGACTACGCCCACGCCGGCGTGCGCTTCCATGCGCCGCAGAGCGTGCCCGACCTCGCCCTGCTGCGCGAGACCTACCCGCAAGCCGCGCTGCTGGCCGGCTCCACCGACGTGGGCCTGTGGGTGAACAAACAGTTCCGCCAGCTCGGCGACATCATCTACACCGGCCGCGTGGCGGCGCTGCGCGAGATCCGCCAGGAGAACGGCGGCCTCTGGATCGGCGCCGCCGCCTCGCTGGAAGACAGCTGGGCGGCCCTCACCGCCGCCGTGCCGCGCCTGCGCGAGCTGTGGCTGCGCTTTGCTTCGCCGCCGGTGCGCCATGCCGGCACGCTGGGCGGCAACATCGCCAACGGCTCGCCCATCGGCGACGGCGCCCCGGCCAGCAAAGCGCAGCCACA
>Ga0233424_10003254_pt1 | contig 10637 bp, 12 predicted proteins | sample Watercolumn_Towu_FD_181011 | JGI IMG/M metagenome (GOLD analysis project Ga0233424, IMG submission 181011) | Freshwater microbial communities from Lake Towuti, South Sulawesi, Indonesia - Watercolumn_Towuti2014_125_MG | ecosystem: Environmental > Aquatic > Freshwater > Lake | place: Indonesia... | reverse complement strand
CGCCCTCAACATCATCCGCAGCCACCCCGAGCGCATCTCCATGCGCCAGAAGGTCAAGCGCGCGGGTTGGGACGATGCTTTCCTCCTCGACCTCCTTGGCCACATGCGATAGCCCTGCTGCGCGAAGGGGGCATCGACGTGGTCTACGCCGGCTGGACGGCCATCCTGGCACCGGCGCGGATCCCCGAGGCCATCAGCGAGCGGCTGAATCGCGCCGTGGAGGGCGCGCTGGGCGATGCCCGGCTGCGCGAGCGCTACGCCCAGCTCGGGATCGAGCCGGAGACCCTGACGCCAGCCGCACTCGGCCGGTTCCTGGTTGCCGACAAGGAGCGCTGGACGGACGTCGTCCGAAAGGCCGGGATCAAGCTCGACTGAAGGTTATTGAGCCCCGACAGAATCCGTTTTTCATTTTTCGGCCGGGTGGCCTGACCTCTTGTTGTTGACTCTCCGACACAGTCAAGAGAGAGTCGTCGCGGAACTGCCTCGGCCCGCTGTGAATGCGCGGGCCGCAAGAACCGATAACATCATCAATCCCAAGGGAGGATCCCTGATGAAGAGTCTCACCACGCCCCTCGTGCGTCTTGCCGCCGGCGTTGCGCTGGCCATCGGCCTCGCCTCGGGCGTGTCCGCCCAGACCATCACGCTGCAAGGCGCCGTCCAGTTCAACGACGACCACGCCTTCAACAAGGCGCTGCTCAAGTTCGAGGAACTGGTGAAGCAGTACTACGGCAAGCCGATCAATTTCGTGCTGCACCGGAACAGCACCCTCGGCCTGGAGAAGCAGTATTTCGAGTACATGGCCCAGGGCCGCGCGGTCGATTACGGTATCGTCTCGCCGGCGCACATGTCGACCTTCTCCAAGGCAGCGCCGTTCATCGACGCACCGTTCCTGTTCCGCGACCTCGATCACTGGAACAAGGTGCTCGACGCCGACCTGCTGAAGCCAATCGCCGACGAGATCAACCAGAAGGCCGAGGTGATGCTGATCGGCTATGCGGGCGGCGGTACGCGCAACATCTTCGTCAACAAGCCGGTGAGCAACCTGGCCGAGATGAAGGGCCTCAAGGTCCGCGTGCAGGGCGCGCCGATCTGGAGCCGCACCTTCCAGGCCGCCGGCATGGCGCCGACCGTCATCGCCTATAACGAGGTCTACAACGCCATCCAGAACAACGTCATCGCGGCCGGCGAGAACGAGGCCGCCGGCGTCGAGACCATGAAGTTCTACGAGGTGGCGCCGCAGCTCTCGATGACCGAGCACGCCATCACCATCCGGCCGATCTGCTTCTCGACCAAGACTTTCAAACGCCTGCCGGCCGATCTGCAGGCGGCGGTGCTGAAGGCCGGCAAGGAAGCCGGCGCCTACGGCCGCCAGGTCGAATCCTCGGAAGACACGCAGAAGCTCGACGCCCTGGAGAAGGCCGGCAAGCTGAAGCGCGTGCCCTTCGTCGATCGCGACGCCATGAAGAAGCTGGTCGATCCGGTGATGGCGGCCTACGCCAAGGAAATCGAGGCCGACAAGATCTTCGCCGCGATCAACAACATCAAGTAACAAGACAGGCCACAGCGCCGCGGCCGACGGGGACACCGGCCGCGGCGCTTTCTTATCCGCAGGGGGTTTCATGACAGGAGTACCAGCCGGCGCGCCCGGTCTCTGGCGCCGGATCACAGCCGCCTACAGTCAGCTTCTGTCGCTCCTGCTGGTTTTCTCGGTTGCCATCCTCGTCTTTCCCGTCAGCCTGCAGATCTTCTCGCGCTTCACCGAGCTGATTCCGTCCTACATCTGGACCGAGGAGATGGCGCGCTTCCTCTTCGTCTGGTCGATCATGATCGGCGCCATGATCGGGGTGCGCGAGAGCTCGCATTTCGAGGTCGACCTCTGGCCGACCGTTTCGCCCCGCGTCGAGGCGGCGGTCAAGCTCACTTCGAAGGTTGGCGTCTTCGTTCTTGCCCTGGTTTTCCTCTATTCCGGCATCGAGTTCACCCGCTTCGCCTGGTTCCGCATCTCCGAACTGGCCGAGCTGCCGCTCTGGCTGATCCACATCGCCTGGCCGGTCACCGGCTTCACCTGGATCGTCTTCCTCGGCGAACAGGCCCTGGATGACCTGCGAGTCATCGGCGGCGGAGGACGCTCATGACCGGGCAACTGATCAGCTCCGGCGAAGCCGCCTGGATCCTCTTCGGCCTGTTCTTCCTCGGCCTGTTCCTGCGTGTCCCCGTCGCATTCGCACTGGGACTCGCCTGCCTGCCGATCCTGATCGTCGAGGATCGCCTGTCGGCCATGACCCTCGTGCAGGAGACGTTCAACGCCTACAACTCCTTCATCCTGCTGGCGGTGCCGTTCTTCCTGCTCACCGCCAACCTGATGAACGTCGGCGGCATCACCGACCGGCTGGTGCGCCTGTCGCGCGCCCTGGTCGGGCATTTCCCCGGCGGCCTCGCCCAGATCAACGTCGTGCTGTCTATCTTCTTCGCCGGCATTTCCGGCTCCTCGACCGCCGATGCCGCCAGCCAGTCGAAGATCTTCATCGAGGCCCAGCGCAAGGAAGGCTACGACGACGGCTTCTCGGTGGCCATCACCGCCGTCTCGGCGGTGCTCGCGGTCATCATCCCGCCGTCGATCCTGATGATCGTCTGGGGTGGCGTGCTGACCGTGTCGATCGGCGCCCTGTTCCTCGCCGGCATCGTGCCCGGCCTGCTCATCGGCTTCGTGCAGATGGCCACGGTCCATGCCTACGCCAAGCTGCGCAACTACCCGACCTATCCGCGCGCCACCTGGCGGGAGATGCTGGCCTCCTTCATGGTCTCGATCCCGGCGCTGACCACGCCGTTCATCATCGTCGGCGGCAAGATCTTCGGCTGGTTCACCGCGACGGAATCCGCCTGCATCGCCGTGCTCTACGCCGCGGTGTTGTCGATCGTGGTCTACCGCGAAATGGACATGAAGGGCCTCTACACCGCCCTGCTCGACACCGGGAAGCTTGCCGGCATCGCCCTGTTCTGCGTGGGCACGGCCAGTGCCTTCGGCTGGCTCCTCGCCTATTACCAGATACCGCAAGCCATCCTCTCCGGCGTTTCGGCCTGGCAGATGGGCCACACGACGACCGGCTTCTTCATCGCCGGTGTGTTCCTTGTCGTCGGCTGCTTCCTTGACGCCATCCCCGCGATCATCATTGTCGGCAGCATCCTGCAACCGCTGGCCAACGCAGTGAACATGCACCCGGTCAATTTCGCCATGATCGGCATCGTCTCGCTGGCCTTCGGACTGGTCACGCCGCCCTATGGCCTGTGCCTGATGATCTCCTGCGCGGTGGCCGGCATCCGCATGATCGCGGCGCTCAAGGACACGATGATCATGCTGCTGCCCATGCTCGGCGTGCTGGCCCTGGTCATCCTCTGGCCGGATATCGTGCTCTTCCTGCCGTCGTGGATCGAGCCGGAGTTCATGCGTTGACCCCGGCCGAGCGCTTCTCGCTCAAGGACCGCTATGCCCTGGTGATCGGCGGCACCGGCGGCATCGGCAAGGCGATCGCCACCGGCTTCCTGCAGGCCGGTGCCCGGGTGATCGTCGCCGGCAAGAACGAGGAGAAGCTGAACAAAGCCGTGGCCGAGCTGAAGCGGCACGGCGAAGCCTTCGGCTACGCCGCCGACGTTCGCGACGAGACGGCCATCCGCGGCCTGGTCGGCCAGGTCCTCGCCCATCACGGCCATCTCGACATCCTGGTCAACTGCCAGGGCATGACCACGCTCAAGCCCGCTGTGGAATTCACGGCAGCGGATTGGGACGAAGTCGTCGGCACCAATTTGCGCAGCGTCTTCTTCGCCTGCCAGGAGGTCGGCCGCCACATGCTCGGCCGCGGCAAAGGCTGCATCCTCAATATCGGCTCGCTGTCGAGCTACCGCGGCTTGCCGCGCTCGGCGCTCTATGGCCTCGCCAAGACGGCCGTGGTCAGCCTGACCGAGACGCTGGCCTCCGAGTGGGCGCAAAGTGGCGTACGGGTCAACGCGCTGGCTCCGGGCTTCTTCATGACCGAGCTCAACCGCGACAAGATGGCGCCCGAGCGCAAAGCCCTGGCGCTGGCCCGCACGCCGATGAACCGCTTCGGCGAGGTCGACGAGCTGGTCGGGGCGGCGATCTACCTCTGCTCCGACGCCGCGCGTTTCGTCACCGGCGAGACCATCCGCGTCGACGGCGGCTTCCTCGCCACGGGACTTTAGCTGGGCCGTCACCCCGGCGCCGATCCCCCCCGCGCGTAGCCGCCACACCAACCCTACGCGCGGGGACCCAGTAGGCCGGGGTCCAGAGGCACAAAGCGCGCTGGTAATTCTGGATGCCGGCTTTCGCCGGCATGACATCTGTGTAAGATGGAGGCGCCATGTTCACAATCCGGCCGCTTTCCCCCGCTCTCGGCGCCGAGATCACCGGTGTCGACCTCAACCAAAGGCTCGACGACGCCACGATCCAGCGCATCGAGGAGGCTCTCGACGAGCATCTGGTCGTCGTGCTGCCCGGCCAGACCCTGACGCCCAGGGCCTTCGACGATTTCGCCTGGCGCTGGGGCCGGCCCGAGCCGCATGTCATCGACCAGTTCCACCATCCCGAGGCCGCGGACATCCTCATCCTCTCCAACATTCAGTACCGCGGCAAACCGGTCGGGCTCGAGGACGCGGGCTCCTATTTCCACACCGACTACTCGTATCTCGAAGTGCCCTCGCGCTGCACCATGCTGCACGCCATCCAGATGCCGGCGGGCGGGATCAATCTCGGCACGACCTTCGCCAACCAGCGCCAGGCCTATGACGACCTCGACACGGCGGCCAGGAACCGGATCGACGGGCTGATCGGCCGCCACCACTACGGCAACCGCGACAATCTCGACGAGACCACGCGCACCGTGGCTTCGCCGCTGAACGAGGGCCAAAAGGCCAAGATGAACTGGGTGCGGCACCCGCTCGTCCGCGTCCATCCGCGCACCGGCCGCAAGACGCTCTATTCGGTGTCCGGCAGTTCCTTCGGCATCGAGAACATGATCGATGCCGAGGCGATCAGGCTGCTCGACGAGCTCAAGGTCCACGCCACGCAGCCCAAATACCTCTACCAGCACCCCTACCGGGTGGGCGACGTGATCATCTGGGACAATTGCTGCCTGCTGCACCAGGCGCCGCTGCCCGACCGCAGCACGGCGCGCACGCTCTGGCGCATCACGGTCAAGGACAAGGGCCCGACGCTGGCGGCGTAGCCGTCACTGTGCGCAAGTCTGCACATTCGCGTCATGCCCGGGCTCGGCCCGGGCATCCACGTCTTCTTGCCGACACCAGAAACACGACGTGGATGGGCGGCACTTCGGCCGGCCATGACGGAATAGGCTCGACCCTACGACAGTCAGGACGCGGGAATCGCCATCCCCTTCTGCACCGCCGGCCGCGCCGCGTTTTCGTCGAACCAGCGTTTGACGTTGGGAAACTCGTTGAGATCGACCTGGTGCCACTCGAAACGCGACACCCAGGGGAAGGTGGCGATGTCGGCGATGGTGTACTCGTCGCCGGCGAGATACCTGGCTTCGCCCAGGCGCCTGTTCATCACGCCGTAGAGCCGCCTTGTCTCCGTGTGGTAGCGCTTCTTGCCGTAGGGCACGTCCTCCTTGGCGGCGCGCAGGAAGTGGTGCGTCTGGCCGAACATCGGGCCGACGCCGCCCATCTGGAACATCAGCCACTGCATGACGATGTAGCGCTGGCGCGGGTCCTTGGGCAGGAACCGGCCGTGCTTCTCGGCGAGATAGATGAGGATGGCACCGGATTCGAACAGCGGCAGCGAGCCGCCCGGCCCGTCGGGGTCGACGATCGCCGGGATCTTGCTGTTCGGGTTGATGGCGATGAACTCGGGCTTGAACTGGTCGTCCTTGAGGATGTTGATGGGATGCACCTTGTAAGGCAGGCCGAGCTCCTCGAGCATGATGGAGACCTTGCGGCCGTTGGGCGTTCCCCAGGTGTAGAGATCGATCATGGTGTTCAAGCCGCGACGCGGTCCTCTTTGGGCAGGATGGTGTAGGGATGGGCAGCACCCGGGAGAGCCAGCATGCGCTCCGCCCAAGCCTGGAGGTTGGGATAGTTGGCGACCGTGAACCCGCCTTCATCGGCGGTGGCGATCCATGGGAACACCGCGATATCGGCGATGGTCGGCGCGCCGCCGACCAGAAACCTGCTGCCGCCGAGATGGCGGTCGAGCATGCCCAGCGCCTGCTCGCCGCGTGAGCGCATATAGCTCTTCACTTCGTCAGGCGTCTGCGGCTGGAACTTGGCGAAGGTCCGGGACAGCCCCACGCCGCTCGACAGGCGATCAAAATCCCAGCTCAGCCACTCGGCGATGCGCCAGGCATCGCTCTCGCTGCGTCCCTGGAAGCGGCCGAAATGCTGCGCCAGGTATTGCAGGATGGCGTTCGACTGGGCGATGCAGCGCCTGCCGTGACGCAGCACCGGCACCTGGGCGAAGCGGTTCATCGCCTGGAACTCCGGCGTCTTGTGCTGCCCGTCACGTAACGCGACGTGCCGGTAGTTCCACTTGGCGCCGCACATCGACAGCATCATCCCGACCTTGGCCGTCGGCACGGAGAGGAAGACGCCGTAGAGCGTCAGCGCGTCGTCGACCTTCCTCGCCTTGACCTTGGTCGCCTTGCCGATCGGCGCGCCTTTTGCCGCGCGCACCGCCGATTTCTTCGCCGCGGCCTTGATCCTGGCGTTGGCCACCAGCTTCTTCGGCTTGCGGGGCTTCACCTTGCCTGACTGGGGTTTTGCCTTCGCGCGCTTCTTCGCCTTCGCCATCGACAGCCTCCCTCGCCTGCCCGGAATCAGATGCCGAGCTTCTTCTTCAAAATCTCGTTGACCATGCCGGGGTTGGCCTTGCCGCCGGTTCCCTTCATCACCTGACCGACGAACCAGCCGATGAGCTGCTGCTTGCCGCCCTTGATCTGCTCGACCTTGTCGGCATTGGCGGCAATCACCGCATCGACCGCCTTCTCGATGGCGCCGGTGTCGGTAACCTGCTTGAGGCCCTTCTCCTCGACGATAGCAGTCGCATCCCTGCCGCTGTCGACCATCTCGGCAAACACGTCCTTGGCGATGCGGCCGGAGATCGTGTTGTTCTCGATCAGGTTCAGCAGGCCCGCCAGCGCCGCGGCCGTCACCGGCGACTGCGTGATGTCCACGCTCTTGCGGTTTAGAACGGCGAAGAGCTCGGACATCACCCAGTTGGCGGCAAGCTTGGGGTCCTTGCGGTCCCTGGCCACGGCCTCGAAATACTCGGCCGACTCCTTCTCCGCCACCAGCACGCCGGCGTCGTAGGGGGTGAGCTTGTATTTGGCGATGAAGCGGTCCTTCTTGGCGTCCGGCAGCTCCGGCAGCGCCGCCTTGAGCCCATCGACCCACAACTTCTCCAGCACCAGCGGCAGCAGGTCGGGGTCCGGGAAGTAGCGATAATCGTGCGCATGCTCCTTCGAGCGCATGGAGCGCGTCACCCCCTTGCCGGAATCGAACAGCCGCGTCTCCTGCACGACCGTGCCGCCCTCCTCCACCAGGTCGACCTGGCGGCGCGCCTCGTACTCGATGGCCTGCATGACGAAGCGCACCGAGTTGACGTTCTTGATCTCGCAGCGCGTGCCGAACTCCTTTGAGCCGACCTTGCGCACCGAGACGTTGGCGTCGCAGCGCATGGAGCCTTCCTCCATGTTGCCGTCGCAGGTCCCGAGATAGCGCAGGATGGCGCGCAGCTTGCGCAGGTACGCCCCCGCCTCATCCGGCGAGCGCAGGTCGGGCTCCGACACGATCTCCATCAGGGCGACGCCGGACCGGTTGAGGTCGACATAGGTCCTGGTCGGATGCTGGTCGTGCATCGACTTGCCGGCATCCTGCTCGAGATGCAGGCGGGTGATGCCGATGTCGCGCGACGTGCCGTCAGGCAGGTCGATGGCCATCGTCCCCTTGCCGACGACCGGCTGGGTGTACTGCGAGATCTGATACCCAGCCGGCAGGTCGGCGTAGAAATAGTTCTTGCGGTCGAAGACCGAGCGCAGGTTGATCTGCGCTCCGAGGCCGAGGCCGGTCCTCACCGCCTGCTCGACGCAGAAGCGGTTGATCACCGGCAGCATGCCGGGAAACGCCGCATCGACGAAGCTGACCTGCGTGTTGGGCTCGGCGCCGAACGCCGTGTCCGCACCCGAGAACAGCTTGGCCTGCGAGGTCACCTGGGCATGGACTTCCAGCCCGATGACGATCTCCCATGTGCCTGTCTTGCCGTCGATCAGCATGGCATTACCCGTTAAGCGACGGCTTCGCCGTGAAGTTCGCTGCCTTCTCGACCACATCGGCGACGCAGAACAACGTCTCCTCGTCGAAGGCCCGGCCGATGAGCTGCAGGCCCAGAGGCAGCCCGTCGGCCGACAGGCCAGCGGGTACGGAAATACCCGGCAGGCCGGCGAGGTTCACCGTCACCGTGAACACGTCGTTGAGATACATGGCGATGGGATCATCGGCCTTCTCGCCGATGGCGAAGGCGGCCGAGGGCGCCGTCGGTGTCAGGATCACGTCGCACTTCCTGTAGGCCTCGGTGAAATCGCGGGCGATCAGCGAGCGCACGCGCTGGGCCTTCAGGTAATAGGCATCGTAGTAGCCGGCCGAGAGCACATAGGTGCCGATCAGCACGCGGCGGCGCACCTCGGCACCAAAGCCTTTCGCGCGGGTGTTCTCGTACATGCCGTCGAGGCTGTCGCCGGGCACACGCAGTCCGAAACGCACGCCGTCATAGCGCGCCAGGTTCGACGAGGCCTCGGCGGGTGCGATGATGTAATAGGCCGGCAGCGCATGCTTGGTGTGCGGCAGGCTGATGTCGACAGGTTCCGCGCCCGCCGCCTTCAGCCAGGTAATCCCCTGCTGCCAGAGCTTCTCGATCTCCGGCGCCATGCCGTCGAGCCGGTATTCCTTGGGGATGCCGAATCTGAGGCCCTTGATGCTCTGGCCGAGTGCTGCCTCGTAATCCGGCACCGGGCGCGGCACCGAGGTCGAATCCTTCGGATCATGACCGGCCATGGCGCCGAGCATGATGGCGGCGTCGCGCACCGTGCGGGTCATCGGCCCGGCCTGGTCGAGCGACGAGGCAAAGGCGACGATGCCCCAGCGCGAGCAGCGGCCGTAGGTCGGCTTGAGGCCGACGAGGCCACAGAACGCGGCCGGCTGGCGGATCGAGCCGCCGGTGTCCGTGCCCGTGGCGCCCATGGCGATGCGCGCCGCCACGGCCACAGCCGAGCCACCCGAGGAGCCGCCGGGAACCAGCGGCCGGTTGTCGCCGCGCTTGCGCCAGGGGTTATGAACCGGGCCGTAGTAGCTGGTGGTGTTCGACGAGCCCATGGCGAACTCATCGAGATTGGTCTTGCCCAGCATCACCGCGCCGGCCTTCCACAGATTGGCGCTGACCGTCGATTCATAGGGCGGCCTGAAACCATCGAGGATGTGGCTGGCGGCCGTGGTCAGCACGCCTTCGGTGCAGAACAGATCCTTGATGGCCAGCGGGATGCCGGCCAGCGTTCCGCCGTCGCCGCCTTTGAGCGCCTTGTCGGCCGCGTCGGCCATGGAAAGCGCCCTGTCCGGCGTCTCGGTGATGAAGGCGTTGAGCTCGCGGCACCTTGCCATGGCATCGACATGCGCCTGGGTCAGCTCGCGCGACGAAATCTTCTTCGCCCGCAGCTGGGCACGCGCGTCGGCGATGGTGAGATCGGTAAGACCGCGCATCACTCGACCACTTTCGGCACGGTGAAGAAGCCGCCCTCGCCGACACTCACCGGCTCTGTGGCGTTGGCCAGGACTTTGGCAGCGTAACCGCCGTCACTGACCCGGTCCTCGCGCATGGGCAGAGTGACCTCGACGGCGGAGGTCATCGGCTCGACGCCCTCGGTGTTGACGCTGTTGAGCTCCTCGACCCAGTTGAGGATCGTCTGCAGCTCGCCGACCATCCTGTCGAGGTCCTGGTCGGCGACCTTGATGCGGGCCAGGGTCGCGATGCGCACCACGGTGGCTTTGTCGAGCGCCATCCGATAAGTACCTTGTGGAATCAGTGAAAATCGCGCCGGAAGCTATCACCCGACCATGGCCATAAGCAACCCCGCCGACCTCAGGGCCGCTCTCAGGCCCGGACAGCGCCTGATGGGCTTCGACATCGGCGAAAAAACCCTTGGCCTGGCCCTTTCCGACACCAGTCTGACCATCGCCACCCCTCTGGAAACCCTGCGCCGGGGCAGGTTTTCCGCCGATGCGGCCATCCTCGCCCGCTTCGTCGAGGAGCACCGGGTCGGCGGCTTCGTCCTCGGCCTGCCGGTCAACATGGACGGCAGCGAGGGCCCGCGCTGCCAGTCGGTGCGCGCCTTCGCCGGCAACCTCGCCGGCAAGATCGACCTGCCGCTGGCCTTCTGGGACGAGCGGCTGTCCACCGCCGCTGTCACGCGCACCATGCTCGATGCCGACCTGTCACGCGCAAGACGCGCCGAGCTGGTCGACAAGCTGGCCGCCGCTTACATCCTGCAGGGTTTCCTTGATCGACTGAAATCAGCGACTCTGTGACACCGCTTTGCGGCTGTCGCGGATGGTCTCGTAGACCT
>Ga0233424_10003253_pt1 | contig 10639 bp, 9 predicted proteins | sample Watercolumn_Towu_FD_181011 | JGI IMG/M metagenome (GOLD analysis project Ga0233424, IMG submission 181011) | Freshwater microbial communities from Lake Towuti, South Sulawesi, Indonesia - Watercolumn_Towuti2014_125_MG | ecosystem: Environmental > Aquatic > Freshwater > Lake | place: Indonesia... | reverse complement strand
CATGCACAGCGCTCGGGCTGGTGGACGATCCGGCTTGGAGCACCGAGGCGGCGGGGTGCACCGCATGAAGCGGCGGCAGCTCTTGATCGTGGCACTGGCGTCGCCCGTCGCTGGGGCCCAGGGCCAGCCCCGGGTGGTCAGCGTGGGTGGCGCCGTCACGGAGACCTTGTTCGCCATCGGCGCCCAGCGGCAGCTCGTTGGTGTGGACACCACCTCGCTGTTTCCTTCCGAGGCGACCCAACTGCCGCAGGTGGGCTATGCCCGCACGCTGTCGGCCGAAGGGCTGCTGGCGCTGAAACCTGAGCTGCTGCTGGCCAGCGCCGAGGCGGGGCCACCGCAGGTGCTGGCGCAGCTGCGGCGCGCGGGCGTGCGGGTCGAGGTGCTGGACGAGCACCACCGCTTCGATGGGGTGCTGGCGCGCACGCAGCGCCTGGGCCAGCTCATCGGCCGTGAACGCGAGGCTGCGCAGCTCGTGGCGCGGCTGCAGCAGGACTGGGCTGCACGGCCGCGCCCGCCGGCGGGCAGCCCACCCCGCGTGCTCTTCGTGCTGGCGCACGGCGGCGGCCAGGTGCGGGTGGCCGGGGAGGGCACCGCAGCTGACGCCATGCTGCAGCTCGCCGGCGTGCGCAATGCGCTGGCCGGCGTGCAGGGTTACAAGCCGCTCACGGCTGAGGCGGCGCTGCAGGCCGCCCCTGATGTGCTGCTGTGCACCGACCAGGGCCTGCAGGTGCAGGGCGGCGCGGAGGGCCTGCTGAAGGCGCCAGGCCTGATGTTGACCCCAGCTGGCCGCGCTGGTCGCGTGGTCAGCATGGAGGCCCTGTTGTTGCTGGGTTTCGGCCCGCGGCTGCCGCAGGCCGTGGCCGAGCTGACGAGCAAGCTGCATGGACGCACCGCTTGAGATCCGCCGGGCGCGCCGGCCGGCCCTGCCGGGCTGGCCTTTCGCACTGCTGGCCCTGGCGGCGGCAGTCGTCGTCGCGGCCAACAGCGGCGCCATGGACCTGGGCTGGGCCGACTGGCAGGCGCTGATGCGGGGCGAAGCCTCTCAGGGTGCGCAGGTGCTGGCCCAGCTGCGCCTGCCGCGGGTGGCCTTTGCGGTCGTCGTCGGCGCCTCGCTGGGCCTGGCCGGTGCGCTGTCGCAGGGGCTGTTCCGCAACCCGCTGGCCGACCCGTCGCTGCTGGGGATTCCCGGCGGCGCCATTTGCGCCGTGGCCCTGGTGCTGACCGTGTTGTCGACCTGGGCAGGCGGCTTGCCTGCCGTTTGGCGACCCTTCGTCGTGCCCGGTGCGGCCCTGGCCGGCGCCTGGCTGATGTGTGGGCTGCTGCAGGGCGTGGCGCGCTGGCTGGCGCCGGGCGCGGTGGCTGGTCTGCTGCTGTCGGGTCTGGCGCTGAATGCGCTGGCGATGGCGGTCGTCGGGCTGTGCACCTACCTCGCAACGGACGAGCAGTTGCGCAACCTGACCTTCTGGCAGCTCGGCTCGCTGGCCCTGGCGAACTGGCCGGTGGTGGCTGTGCTGGCCGCCGGCGTCGCCGCGGTGCTCGGCCTGTCAGCCCGCTGGGGGCAGGCCCTCAACGCCCTGGCGCTGGGTGAGGCCGTGGCGGCCCAGGTCGGCGTGCCGGTCGCTCGGCTGCGGCGCGGGCTGGTGCTGGCGCTGGCCGGGCTCAGCGGCCTGGCGGTCGCCTGGTGCGGCTTGATTGGCTTCATCGGCCTGCTGGCGCCTCATGCTGCGCGGGGCCTGGTGGGGGCGGATGCACGGCGGGTGCTGCCGGTGTCGGCCTGGTTCGGCGCCTTGCTGCTGCTCTTGGCCGATACCGTCGCGCGCACGCTGGTGGTGCCGGCCGAGCTGCCGGTGGGCATCCTGACGGCATTGCTCGGCGCGCCGGTGCTGTTCGTGCTGCTGCGGCGCGCGCAGCGTGATGTGGGGGGAGGCTGGTGATGTCGGTGCCGGTGCTTTCGTTGCAGGCTGCCGAGCTGCGGCGTGGCGGCCGCAGTGGGCCTGGTCTTGGGCCGTTCAACGTGCAGGTCAGCCCCGGTGAGCAAGTGGCCGTGCTCGGGCCCAGCGGAGCGGGCAAGTCGACCCTGCTCAAGCTGATGTCAGGCGAGCTGGCGCCCACCGCCGGTCAGGTGCTGTTGGCGGGGCAGCCCCTGGCGAAGCGGTCGCCGGCGGATCGAGCCCGCCGCCGGGCCGTGTTGCCGCAGTCGCAGCAGGTGGCCTTCGGGCTGCCCGTGGAGCTGGTGGTGGGCCTGGGGCGCTGGGCAGGCGACTCGCGGCGTGACGACGCCCACTGGGTGCGCCAGGCCCTGGCCTGGGCCGAGGCCGGGCATCTGCACGGCCGTCGGTATGACCAGCTCTCCGGCGGCGAGCAGGCGCGGGTGCAGATGGCGCGGGTGCTCGCCCAGCTGGCCGATGTGCAGGACGGCCTGCTGATGATGGATGAGCCGCTGGCATCGCTCGACCCCGGGCTGCAGCTTGCGCTGCTGGGCACGCTGCGCCGCTTCTGCGCCGAGCGGGGGCATGCGCTGGTGGCGGTGCTGCATGACATCCCGCAGGCCCTCAACCATTTCGAGCGCTTGGTGCTGGTGCATCAGGGCCGCGTGCAGGCTGACCTGCCGACGGGCTTGGCGGGCAGGCCGGCTGCTGAGCTGGCAGCAAGCCCGGCAGCCCTGCCAGCGCTGGAGCGCTTGTTCGGGCTCAGGCTGCAGGCGGTCGCTCTGCCGCAGGGCGGCTGGGCGCTGGCGGCGCGGCCGCTGGAGGCTGTCGCATGAAGGGGGGACGCCTGGGTGCATGGCTGGGCGTGGCAGCCTGGCACGGGCTGCTGGCCGCCGCCTTGGCGGTGGCCATGGAGCCGGGCCACCGGGAGCTTGCATCGCGTGCGTCGCCCGTCGCGGTGCGACTGCTGCCACCCTTGCCGCTGGCCCGCGCTGACGGCCCGGCCCTGGCGCCCGCGCATGACTGGCGACCTTCAGCGTCGGCTCCGGCGTTGCTGCCGGTCGCGCCACCCGAGTTCGTCGTCGAGGCAGACCCGCCGTCGGATGCCGCGCCCGCCATTGCCGTCATGGCCACTGCGACGCCATCGCCGGCACTGCCGCCTGCACCGGCACCCGCTCGCTGGGCGCCCGAAGCCCGCGAGGCCGAGCCTGTGCAGCCGGCCCGCCGCGCCGCCTGCGCGCCGGCGCCCCACCCGCTGCCGCTGCGCGAGCGGGGCATCGAGGGCGTGGTGCGCTTGCGTGTGTGGGTGGATGAACTGGGCCGGGCGGGGCAGGTGCTGCTCGCCAGCAGCAGCGGCTGGCGCCTGTTCGACGACGCGGCCATGGCCCAGGCGCGTCGCTGTCCTTTCCACCCCGCCCAGCGCGGTGCCCAGCCGGTGGGCAGCTGGGTGGAGTTCCCTGTTCGTTTCGCCCTGGAGACCTCAAATGGCTGATGCCTGCTGCGCCGCCCACTCGGGCCTGCCTCCCAGCACCGGTTCACGCCGCCGCCGGATCTGGGAGCTGGGCAGCCATGCCCATTGCCCCGTCATCGGCGTCTGCCTGCCGCTCGAACGCGTGCGCCTGCTGGCCCGTCGCCATCTGGTGCTCCAGGGTGACGAGGACGACTACAACCTGCACTGCAGCCTGGTCACGGCGGCGGCCCGCCGCAATGCCCTCGCCGAGGCCGTGCACAAGGACCTGGAGCAGCGCTACGCGCTGGACGTGCGCCAGGCCGCCCAGGCCAAATGCCGCGACGGCCTGATGGCCTGGTGGCGGCAGCGCGCGGTGCAGGGCGAAATCGCTGGCGCCTTGTGGGCCACGCTGACCCACCCGCGCTGCGACGAGTGGCTGGAGATGCGGGTGCTCGGCCAGGTGCACATGCTGCAACACCAGCTCGGCGCCGCGCATCGGGTGGACATGGCCCGCCACCGCGAGCTGATGGCCGAACACCACGCGCTGGCGCGAGACTATGCGGAGGTTCAGCAACGCATCACGGCTTGGAGCCAGGCCCATGTGCGCGAACAGCAGGCCTGGGGGCAGGAGCGCATGCAGCACCGCGCGGCGCTCATCGCGCTTCAGACCCAGCTCGCCCAGGCCCAGGAGCAAGTCCAGCAATGGCTGCGAGCCCAGCCCGACCTGCCTGAGCGCGAGGCCCTGCGTGATCGCCTGGCCGAGCAGCTCGCGCGCAACCAGGCACTGCAGCGGGAGCTGAACCGCCTGTCAGCCCGGCCTCAGTCGGCGGTGCTGCCGGCGCGGCCTGTGGCGCCGGCCGCTGCCGAGCCGCCGCCAGCACCAGCCAGCCTGGCGCAGCGCGTCGTGCTCTGCGTGGGCGGGCGCGGCGGCAGCGTGCCGCAGTACCGCCAGGCGGTGGAAGGCTGCGGCGCGCAGTTCCTGCACCATGACGGCGGCGAGGAGCACAAGCCCGCGCAGCTCGACCCCCAGCTCGCCGCGGCCGACCTTGTCATCTGCCAGACCGGCTGCATCAGCCACGACGCCTATTGGCGCGTCAAGGACCACTGCAAGCGCCACCACAAACGCTGTGTGTTCGTGGAGACGCCCAGCCGCAGCGCCTTCGAACGTGCACTGGCCGAGGCGGCTGCCGGCGAAGGGACAAATGGGCCCACCTGAGGGGAAGCCCGCAGCGGGGTGGCGGACGGGCTGTCGCACACTGCAATCGACAAGCAGATGGAGACCCCCATGCCCCCCGTTGCCTCGCCGCACCAACTCGCGCGCCGCGCCATCGCCCTCGTGCTGGCCGGTGGCCGCGGCTCCCGCCTGAAGCAACTCACCGACTCGCGCGCCAAGCCGGCGGTCTACTTCGGCGGCAAGTTCCGCATCATCGATTTCGCGCTGTCCAACTGCGTGAACAGCGGCATCCGCCGCATCGGCGTGGTCACGCAATACAAGAGCCACTCGCTGCTGCGACACATCCAGCGCGGCTGGAGCTTCCTGCGCGCTGAGCTGAACGAGACGGTCGACCTCATGCCCGCGCAGCAGCGCGTGGACGAAGAGAGCTGGTACCGCGGCACGGCCGATGCCGTCTTCCAGAACCTGGACATCATCCAGAGCACGGGTGCCGAGTACATCGTCGTGCTGGCCGGCGACCACATCTACAAGATGGACTACTCCAGCATGCTGGTCGACCACGCCGCCACCGGTGCCGGCTGCACGGTGGGCTGCATCGAGGTGCCCAAGGCCGAGGCCACGGCCTTCGGCGTGATGGCGGTCGACGGCGATCGGCGCATCACGTCCTTCCAGGAGAAGCCGGCCGACCCGCCCTGCATCCCCGGCCGCGAGGGCACCTGCCTGGCGAGCATGGGCATCTACATCTTCAACGCCGACTACCTCTACCGCCTGCTCGCCGAAGACCTCGCCGACCCGAACTCCAGCCACGACTTCGGCAAGGACGTCATCCCCAAGACCGTCGCCGAGCAGCGCGCCGTGGCCCACCCCTTCAGCATGAGCGTCATCCACAACCCCAACGGCGCGCCGCCCTACTGGCGCGACGTGGGCACGCTGGATGCCTTCTGGGCCGCCAACCTCGACCTCGCCTCCATCAGCCCCGAGCTCGACATCTACGACACCGACTGGCCCATCTGGACCTACCAGCGCCAGCTGCCCCCGGCCAAGTTCATCCCCGACCACAACGGCATGCACGGCATGACCGTCAACACCATCGTCAGCGCGGGCTGCATCGTGTCGGGCTCGCACGTGGTGCAGTCGGTGCTGTTCAACAACGTGCGCATCCGCTCCTTCTGCAACATCCACCAGAGCGTGCTGCTGCCTGGCGTCAGCGTGGGGCGCCATTGCCGGCTGACCAAGACCATCGTCGACCGCGCCTGTGACATCCCCGATGGCCTCGTCGTCGGCGAAGACGCCGCGCTCGATGCCGCCCGCTTCGAGCGCACGGACAATGGCGTGGTGTTGATCACCAAGCAAATGCTCGCCCGCCTGTGACCGCTGTCCTGCAAGTCAGCGCGGAGCTTTACCCGCTGCTGAAGACCGGTGGCCTGGCCGATGTGGCTGGCGCGCTGCCGGCAGCCCTGACTGCAGCCGGGGTGGAGCCCAGGGTGCTCGTGCCGGGCTTTCCGGCCATCCGCGAGTCGCTCACCAAGGAATGCGCCGTCGCGCCCGTGGCCTTGCCCTGGAGCGAGGGCAGGGCGGCGCTGCTGCGCGGTCGCCTGCCGGGCTTCGACATGCCGGTCTACGTGCTCGACGCCCCCGGCCTCTTCGACCGCCCCGGCAACCCCTACGGCGATGCCGTGGGCGTGGCCTACCCCGACAACCAACGGCGATTTGCGCTGCTGGGCCTCGCGGCAGCGCGCCTGGCCGAGGGCGTGGACGCCAGCTGGCGCCCGCAGCTCGTGCATGCCCACGACTGGCATGCGGGCCTGGCCTGCGCGCATGTGGCCGCCAGCCGCTCGCGCCGGCGCACCGAGGCGCGCACGGTCTTCACCATCCACAACCTGGCCTACCAGGGCCTGTTCCCGGCCGAGCAGTTCTGCGACCTCGGCCTGCCGCCGCCGCAGTACGCGGTGGAGGGCCTGGAGTTCTACGGCCAGGTGAGCTTCATGAAGGCCGGCCTGCATTTCGCCGACGCCATCACCACCGTCAGCCCGACCTACGCGCGTGAGATCCAGACGCCGGAGCAGGGCTGCGGCCTGGATGGCCTGCTGCGCCACCGGGCCGACGTGCTGCACGGCATCCTGAACGGTGTCGACTACGACGTCTGGTCGCCGGCGCATGACCGCAGCATCGCCCAGGCCTACAGCGTCGACCGCCCCGAGGGCAAGGCCGACTGCAAGGCCGCATTGCAGCGCGAGTGCGGCCTGGCGGAGCGGGCCGACGCGCCGCTCTTCGGTGTCGTCAGCCGCCTTACCGAGCAGAAAGGCCTGCCGCTGGTGCTGGAGGCCTTGAACGACCTCATCGACGCGGGCGGGCAGCTTGTCATCCTCGGCAGCGGCGATGCGCGCCTGGAAGCCGCCTTTGCCGATGCTGCAGCCAGGCACCCGACCAAGGTCGCGCGCCGCACCGGCATGGACGAAGGCCTGGCCCACCGCATCTACGCGGGCAGCGACGTCATGCTCGTGCCAAGCCGCTTCGAACCCTGCGGCCTGACGCAGCTCTACGGCCTGAGCTACGGCGCGCTGCCACTGGTGCACCGCGTGGGCGGCCTGGCCGACACGGTGGTGGACACCACGCTGGAAGACCTCGCCGCCGGCACCGCCACCGGCTTCGTCTTCAATGCCTTCACGGCCGAGGCCTACCGCCGCGCCCTGCGCCGTGCCTTCGCGCTGTGGAGCCGGCCGGAGTACTGGGCCCGCGTGCGCGATGCGGCGATGCGCCAGCACTTCGGCTGGGATGCGGCCGCACAGCGCTACGTCCAGGTGTACCAGGGCCTGCTACAGCGCTAGCCCCACGACCCCGGCGCCGATCAGCGCCGCGCCCGCGATGCGCCAGCCGCGCTCGCCTTCGCCCAGCAACTGCCCGCCCAGCAAGGCCGCGAACAGCATCGACACCTCCCGCGCCGGCGCCACGCGCGACAGCGGGGCCTCGCGCATCGCCATCAGCACAAGGATGTAGGCCAGCGGACCGAGTCCGGCCACGGCCAGCACGCCGCGCCAGGAGCGCTGGAGCTCCGGCCAGAAGGTGTGCGGCTGACGAAGCGCCACGGGCAGCTGCAGCGGCACGCGCAGCACGTTGCCGAAGTAGTCCAGCATCAGGGGCGACACCAGCAGCACCTTCACGGCATAACCATCCAGCACCGTGTAGCCGGCGATCAGGCCGCCCGTGGCGGCGCCCCACCACAGGCCGGCACGCCGACGCCGGGCCGTGTCCGCCTCGTGGGCGACGCCCCGGCCGATCAGCCGCGGCCCCATCGTGATCAGCAGGATGCCGCCCACGACGCCCGCGAGTCCGAGCGTGCCATAGAGGCCGAGGTGCTCATCCAGCAACAGCACCGCCGCCAGCGCCGACAGCAGCGGCCCGCTGCCGCGCGCGACGGGGTAGACCACGGTCAGGTCCGCCGCCCGGTAGCCAGCCATCAGGCAATTGAAGTAGCCCAGGTGCACCGCGGCGCTGGCCAGGACGAAAGCCCAGGCGGTCGGCGACCACTGCGGAATCTCGGCAAAACCCACCCACAGCACCGCCGGCAGCCACAGCACCGTCACGCCCAGCGAGCAGGTCAGCACGAAATGCGGCCCGCCGCCCCAGCGCTTGGCGGCGAGGTTCCAGAGCGCGTGGAGGAGGGCGGCGGTGAGGACGAGGGCGAGCGCCGAGGCCGGCATCTCAGTAGATGAGCCGGTCGGGGCGGATGTCGCGCAGGATGGTGGTGGCGATCTCTTCGATGCTCTTGTGCGTGGACGACAGCCAGGAGATGCCCTCGCGCTTCATCATCGACTCGGCTTCATTGACCTCGTAGCGGCAGTTCAGCGCGTCGGCGTACTTGCTGCCCGGGCGGCGCTCGTTGCGGATGGAGGACAGCCGCTCCGGGTCGATGGTCAGGCCGAAGCACTTGCGCTTGTGCGGCAGCAGCGGCGCGGGCAGCTTGCGGCGCTCGAAGTCCTCCGGGATGAGCGGGTAGTTGGCGGCCTTGATGCCGTGCTGCATCGCGAGGTAGAGCGAGGTCGGCGTCTTGCCGCAGCGGCTCACACCCACCAGGATGACGTCCGCCCGGTCCAGGTTCTTGGCGGACTGGCCGTCGTCGTGCGCCAGCGAGAAGTTGATGGCCTCGATGCGGTCGTGGTACTCCTGGCTTTGCGCCACGTTGGAGAAGCGGCCCACCCGGTGGTTGCTCTTGATGCCGAACTCGTCTTCCAGCGGCTCGATGAAGGTGCCGAACATGTCCATCACGCGGCCCTGGCAGCGCTCGCGCACGACCTTGAGCACGTCGCGGTTCACCAGCGTGGCGAAGACGATCGGCGTCTTGCCTTCGCGCTGGGCCAGCTCGTTGATCTCCTGCACCACGGCGTGCGCCTTCTCGGCCGTGTCGATGAAGGGCCGGCGCACATGGCGGGGCTTGATCTCGAACTGGGCGAGGATGGAGTTACCGAAGGTTTCGGCGGTGATGCCGGTGCCGTCTGAGACGAAATACACGGTTCGGTCGGTCATGGCGCGCTTCCGGCGAGATCGAGGGGGTGCGAAGAAAGCCCATCATAGGAGCGCCCACGCCTAGAATCGGCGCCAATTGCTTTGCCCCACCATGCGCACCCCCACCTCATTCCAAGAACACCTCACCGGTGTGAACACGCGCCGTAACCGGCCGTGCCTGGGTGCAGCGGACACAGCCCCGAGTTTTCAACCTCCCGGAGTTTTCCCATGTCTGCTGCACGCTTTGAGGCGACCGCCCTGGTCGTTCCGTTTGAGAACCTGAGGATGACCGACGTCGAGGCGGTCGGTGGCAAGAACGCCAGCCTCGGCGAAATGATCTCCCAGCTCTCGGACGCCGGCGTCCGCGTGCCCGGTGGTTTTGCGACCACGGCGTACGCGTTCCGACAGTTTCTGAAGCACGAAGGCCTGGACGCCCGCATCGCGGCGCGCCTGTCCACGCTCAACACCGACGACGTCCGCGCGCTGGCCGAGGCCGGCGCCGAGATCCGCGGCTGGATCGAAGCCCAACCCTTCCCGGCGGACCTGGAGGCGCAGGTGCGTTCGTCCTACGAGCGCCTGACCGCCGACAACCCCGACGCCACCTTTGCCGTGCGTTCGTCCGCCACGGCGGAAGACCTGCCCGACGCGTCCTTCGCCGGCCAGCAGGAGACCTTCCTGAACGTGCATGGCATCGACGAGGTGCTGCACAAGATGCGCGAGGTGTTCGCCTCGCTCTACAACGACCGCGCCATCAGCTACCGCGTGCACAAGGGCTTCGCCCACGGTGACGTGGCCCTGTCCGCCGGCGTGCAGCGCATGGTGCGCAGCGACCTCGGCTCGGCCGGCGTCATGTTCACCATCGACACCGAGAGCGGCTTCCAGGACGTCGTCTTCATCACCTCCAGCTACGGCCTGGGCGAGACGGTGGTGCAGGGCGCCGTGAACCCGGACGAGTTCTACGTCCACAAGCCCGCGCTCAAGGCCGGCAAGCTGGCCATCATCCGCCGCAACCTGGGCTCCAAGCTGATCCGCATGGAGTTCTCGACGCCTGAGGAAAAGGCCGCCACGAAGAAGCTCGTGAAGACGGTCGACACCGCCCCCGAGGCGCGCAACCGCTACTCGCTGAACGACGCGGAAGTGACCGAGCTGGCCAAGTACGCCCTCATCATTGAGCAGCACTATGGCCGCGCGATGGACATCGAGTGGGGCCGCGACGGCGTGGACGGCAAGCTCTACATCCTGCAAGCCCGCCCCGAGACGGTGAAGAGCCAGGCCGCCGGCCAGGTCGAGCACCACTACAAGCTCAAGGCCCACAGCGCCGTGCTGGCCGAAGGCCGCGCCATCGGCCAGAAGATCGGCACCGGCCCCGTGCGCCTCGTGGAGAGCGTGGCCGAGATGGAGCGCGTGCAACCGGGCGACGTGCTCGTGACCGACATGACCGACCCCAACTGGGAGCCGGTCATGAAGCGCGCCAGCGCCATCGTCACCAACCGCGGCGGCCGCACCTGCCACGCGGCCATCATTGCGCGTGAACTCGGCATCCCCGCCGTGGTCGGTTGCGGCGACGCCACAGAGACGCTGAAG
>Ga0233424_10003252_pt1 | contig 10646 bp, 9 predicted proteins | sample Watercolumn_Towu_FD_181011 | JGI IMG/M metagenome (GOLD analysis project Ga0233424, IMG submission 181011) | Freshwater microbial communities from Lake Towuti, South Sulawesi, Indonesia - Watercolumn_Towuti2014_125_MG | ecosystem: Environmental > Aquatic > Freshwater > Lake | place: Indonesia... | reverse complement strand
TCAAGGCCGGGCGTTCTGCCCCGGCTGCGCTGGGAGGCGTCCGACGACAGCGCCTGGGTCGACCTGGACCGCGGCTGGATCTTTCGCCGGGGTCGGCGCGAGGCCGACAAGCCGACCAAGCGTCGGCCGATGCACCGGATCCCCAAACGGCTGCTCGGCCATCTGAAGCGCTGGCGAGCGCAGGACGAGCGCCTGAACCGGGAGCGGGCGCGCAAGGGATTGGCGCCGGTCGAGACGGTCCTGCATCACGGCGGCCGGGCCTTGCGCGGCCGCATTCGCACGGGCTTCGAGGGCATCGTCGCCGACGCGGGTCTTCCCGGCGCCGTGACCCCGCACTGGCAACGCCACACCTGCGCGACCTGGTTGATGGAGGACGATGTGCCGCTCCATCGCGCCGCTCAATACCTCGGCATGACGCCGCGCACGCTGGAGCGGGTCTATGGTCACCACCGCCCCGACTATCAGTCCGACATCAGCGCCGCCTTCTCGAGCGCCTCTCGCAAGGGTCGCCTGTCGACATCCGCACAGGGCTCCAAGGGTCAGGGGCGCGGGACGCCTTGAGAGACGAGGCGGCCGCCCTGCATCACCCAGACGATAGAGCGGGTGTTCGAGATCGAGCGCCGCGGGTCGCCTGTCGCCTTGGCAACGCGCTCGATGCGGCCGTTCCGAACGGTGACGCGGGCATTGTCCAGCGCCGCCTCGCCATCACCGACAAGGACGGTCACGGCCTCGATCACATAGGCCTGCGACGCGCTCATCGATGGCGTAGGGGCCGCGGGCCTCGCTCGCCCGTCGCAGCCTGCGAGGCCTAAAGCCGCCAGCACGAGACCGACGAGATGGCGGCGGTTCATGGCGCCCGGCCCCGCCGTCATTGCTCTGTCCTCCAGACGCCCTGACCACCGTGGCGCCGAAACCGAGGCTCTGTGGATCCGAACCCCATGGACGACGCCGGGGCCTTAGCCGCCCTGGGCGATCGTGCGCCTGACATCATCGGCGAGGATCCGGGAAATATTGACCTTGTCCAGGTTTAGGCCGCTCAACCACTGGCGCGCGGCGCCGGGTTCCAGGTCCTGCTCGAGCGTCTCGTCGGCCAGACGGCTGGCGGTGACCCGCTACAGACCCAGGCCCATCAAGCTGATCATCGTGCGGCTGGACGCACCGACCTCAAGAAACAGCGGCAGGGCGGGAATGCGAGAGGCGAACCGCTCCATGCCGCACGCGTGCAGCGCATGTTCCAGAAGCGTCAGGTAACAGCTCGTCAGGCGGAAATACTTGAAACGAACCTCTTGTTCGATGTCGTTCAGGGTTCCCCGGATGACCGACGGCATCGCCTTGCCCGGACTGTAGGTCGCATTGGTGTTGATGATCTCCGGCATACTGTCGCCGTTCATCCACGCTTGCGAGATGGCGGCGAACCGGAAGTGAAGGCGGTCGGTGAACAGCCCCAGAATCTTTTCGTGGCAGATCTTGTAGACCCTCGCCAGCGACTGCCGGGAGCCGAACTCGCGCGGATGGAGCGGCATCAGCTCAGCCAGAGCCCGCTCGCCATCCCGCTTCAGCGTCGACAGCAGATAGTCGAACAGGCGTTGCTGACGAAACGCCGCCACCGTCGGCGAAGCGATCAGGACCGCCCGCGGGAGCGTGACGTGCTGTTCAGCGAACGCCAGCGCGTTGATGATCTCGCGGCCGCGCGGACTGTCGGCTTCGATGCCGCACCTCTGCAAGGTCTCAGGCAGGCGGTCGGCCTTGGCGTCCAGATGCAGGCGCAGCAGGGCCGCCTCGATCCGTGTGCTTTCCTTGCTCTCCTGGCCCGGATCCGGCGCCTGCGCTGCGGCCAGCAGGTCGTCCCGGCGGACCGTCAAGGCCTCCTCCAGATAGGGCAGAATCTGCAGTTCGCGATCGGAGGTCAGCGGCTTCTTGGTCCACTCGTCGTAGTCGATCAGATAGACGTTGCCGTGGAACTCGCGGCCCAGCCGTCCGGCGCGCCCTGCCAGGTTCCAGAAGTCCGAGCCGTCGAGCGGATCGTCGCCCTTGCGCGGGCTGAGCATGACGAGGTTTTTGGCCGGGAAGTTGACGCCTTGAAGCAAGGTGCTGGTCGTCACCAGCACGTCCAGTTCGCCCTTGGAAAAAGCCTCTTCCACCGAGCGCCGGACTAGGGATGGCATGCGACCGTAGTGGAAGCCGACGCGCTTGGGGATCAGATCCGCCAGCACGTATTGAGGATGGACCGCGTCGGTGATGAAGTCGGCGATCGTGCGCAGGTTTTCATTGTCGGTGAGGCTGCGCGGCTCCGCGATCAGCTTTGCGATCTCTTCAGCCTGATTAGGGTCATCGGCATAGACGATCGTCGCCGAACGTCGCCCCAGCGCCATGCCGACCTTGGCCAGCCGACCTCGTTTCGAGCCGGGGAACGACCCAAGATCAAGTCCGCCCAGATCGACCCGTTCATCGGATCGCTCCTTGAGAGTCTCGAATCTGACCCGCCCTTTTTCGAAGGTCTTGGTGATCACATTGATGAGGTTCTGACCAACCACGACGGTGGTCGTCTTGTTCAGCGACACCTCGTCCAGGCCGAACATGTCGCCGAAGACCTCGCCGTTCCTGAGGTTCGGCCCCGCGAACACGACCTGAGCGTCTGGCCGGTTCGCCAAAAGCGCGTCCACCACGCTGCTCAAAAGCACGCCGCGTGACCCGTCCTGCACGTTCTGGGCTTCATCGACGATGATGATCTCGGGGCTGAACCCGGGATGCGCGCCCAACAGGACCTGCAGGCGTTCCTGGGTCAGAACAAAAATGGCGCGGTCCGGCAACGGCGCCTCTTTGGAGATCGGCACGTTCGAGACGACCAGATCGTCGAGCCCGTCGGCGTTACGCCAGGCCACGATGTCGTCCGTGACCTGACTGATCAGCGCACGGCTGGGCACCAGATAGCATGCGTGACGCAGCCGACCCGAGGCGGCGAGCTGGCGCAAGAAGGTCTGCAGGATGAAAGACTTTCCTGCCGATGTCGGACCGGAGATGACGACATTGGACCCCGTTGTCAGCGCCTTCCATAGCCGGGCCTGAAAGTCGGTGAGCGCCAGCTGCACGTCGCCGACGTCCAGCTGGTTGCCCCGGCGACGCACTTCTTCCTCGACGGCGAGCGTCGTCGGCAAGGCGTAGAAGCCCGCAACCTTCTCGGACGTCCGCAGGGCCGGGAAGTTGCCGAGCCGGGTCAGGATGACCCGAACCAGGCCCGCAACGCCGGGGAATCGCGAGCGAGCCAGGTCATGGCCATAGGTGGCGATGTCGTAGGCGGCTCGCTGGTGCTTCTCGTCGCTCGAGGCCGCCAGGATGGCGGCGGCCTGAAGCAGCTTGACGAACTCGTCCTCTTGCTCGTCCTCGCCCAAGACGCCTTGGCCCTCGACCTCAAGCTCGCGTTGAAGCCAGTCCTGGGACAGCCGTCGCAGCCCGTCGTGCAGACGGGGCGTCTCCCATACCCGTTGCGCCAGCTCCTCGATCATGCCGCGTCAGCCTTCCAGCCGATGCGCTGATGGAACATGGACCGCAGGTCCTTCACCTTAGGGACGGGCAGGAAAAAGACCTCCACCCGGCGGTGATCAATCTTGGCGGCTTTGAGTTCGGCCTCGAGTGTTTGGGCGTGCGTGGCCAGGGCTTTTTCCAGAGCCTTTTCGAAGGCCGCCGGCACCTCGTCGAGGTCGAGCTTCTTCATGGCCTCGAAGCCGGCGAAGTCGAAGGCGATGAAGATGACAGCGATCATCTCGCGCTTGCTCGCCTCGGGCGACAGCGGGTTGAGAAAGGCCAGTATCGGTTCGCGGGCTTCCGGCGCGACGCCGGCGAGGTCGAACTGCTGTTTCACCAGCAGGAGCTCGTGCTTGATTTTGTCGGGGCTGAGCGCGGTCGCGACCGAGGCGACGGCGTCCTTTATGGCCGCCGTCACCTTTTGATAGCTCTTGGACTCCCCGAAGTAGACGAGCATCCGTTCGGTCTCGGGATCATATTTCAGATGCACGCCGTCGGAGCCGTGGATCGGCATCTCCGGATTGGTTTTGAGACCCATCTTGGCGATGATCTGCGGCGCGCCGATCACCCACTCCATCAGCAGGTAGGCGATCAGTTCGCCGAACTCGCCGCTGCGCTTGGTGTTCTTCTGCGCCTTGATGAAGAGGTCCACCGCATCCATGAAAAGCAGGTTGGAGGCTTCCTGACGCGCGTCGTCGTCCAGATCCTTCATCTCCGCATAGGCCGCCTTGAGATGGGCGTTGGAGAAGCAGAAGGACACGAGCTTGGTGACGATGGCCTGGACGAACTCGGCGACCATCGGCTCGTGTTCCTGAAAGCTCAGGTAATGGGCGCGGATCTGGGTGCGCTTGAGGCCGCACGCGACCGGATTTTTGACCGCGATCATGCGGGCCCCGAGCTTGGAGTGGTCGCGATTGATCGCGTCCAGCACCTCCTGCAGATCGATCTGGCTCGCCCCCGCGCTCAAGTCAGCGCGACCCTTCGGCGTCGCCCGGGAAGGACAGTTCGGGATCCTTCTTGCTCGGCCGGGCGCGGCCCGTCCCCCGGCGGGCGCCCGACGACTTTCGCGTGGGCTCCGACACCGGCGCGGGTTCGTTGGGATAGAGCCGGTCGTGAATGTAGGGGGCCAAGAGATCGGCCAGGATCGCCAGGGGATCGTCCAGCCGCCGAGGCGCCGTCCTGCGCGTTTCGGCGGGCGGCGCCGAGCGCGCTTCGGCCGGCGCGGGCTCGGCGAACGGAACGGCGATGTTGACCCCGGGCATCAGCGCAACCGAGAGCACGCGGGACTGTTTGATCCGAAGGTGAACCAGGGGGTCCTTCAAGGCCCGGTCCACGAGGACGGCCGCCTCCGCCAGGGCGAAGTCGCTGGTCGGGGCTTCGTCCAACCGGAACGGCCGCATCAGCTCGCGCGCCACCAGTCGGCCAAGCCCGTCGAAGCTGGAGGTCCAGGTCACATTCTCGCCAATCCCGCCGATGACGTAGGCCCAGGCCGTGACCTGCGGCCAACGCGAGGACAGTCGTTCAGCCAGGCCGAGGCTTGGCGCGCCGCCAGCCGCCACGGTCGCCAGATAGCCCGCCAGGAACTGCAGGCTGATGCGGCGCTCGGCGTCGGCCTGGGAGGTCTGGTCGAGCTCGGCGATGATCCGATCGAACTCCTTGACGCGCGTCTCGGGCGTCATCGTGTCAAGGCGATCGAGGAAGCGAGCCGAGGACAGACCCAGCGCATCGCGCACCGCCTGAGCTTCATTGCGGCCCGAGGCTCGAGCCATACGTAGGGTGATCAGCGCTTCGGTGACCGCGCGCAGATCGTGGGCGGGGCCTCGAGGCAAGGGCACTGAGAGGCCGATCAGAGCGCGCCAGATGTCCATCAGCGGCTGGCGCAGGCGGTTGGGACCACTGTCGGTCGCGCGGAGCAGGCGTTGGCATTGATCGTAGCGCGACAAGATCGCTTCGATCGGCTCGCCCTGCCACAGCGCGTGCGTGCGCGCGATGGCGTAGGTCGGCGTCGCGAGGCACGCCGCGATCTTCATCTGGGACAGCGGGCGGTCGGACAGCATCAAGGCTTCCGCCACGCACAAACCGACCCAGGACGCTTCGAAGCCTTCCAGCTGGGCCGGTCGCTCGTCGTCGTGCAGCTGTTCGAGCTGTGTCCAGTCGATGATGTGGGTCCAGGCGGACAAGGGAGCGAAGTGACTGCGCAGCTGAGCATACCGGCCAAACAGGCGACGGCCCGTGTCTGCGGAAATCACCAGCGCCGCAGGACGCTCGCTGCCGTCGTGGTCGGATCGACGCACCAGGGCGCCGACGTCTTCGTTGGCTCGCACCCGACGGTTCACCCGGCCGGGCCAGGGGAAACCCGTCGCCATGCCTCGACCAGACAGCACATCGTCCAGCGCGTCGTCGTCGGCGGCAACGAAGGTCCAGTTGTTCATGCGTCTACCATTCCGGGTCCGCGGGCGGGGTGTAGGCCTTGGCCAATGTCATAGGCAGGTCGGACGCGAAATACAGGTCCAACCGGGTCTTCGGCCGGGTGACCATAGTGTAGTAAATTTCCGCCGTCCGATACTGCTGGTCCTCGTCGCAGAAGAGCCAGTGCGCCGCTCGGAATTCGAGCCCCTTGCTGCCTTTTTCGGTCAGGATGGAAATCGGCCGTTCCGGATCGAAGGCAGGATTGTAGTCATAGTCGTCCTCGTCGCCGGAGCGCGCGCGGATGATCTGGGACTTTCCGGCCAGACGCTCGTCTGCGTCGAAGGTCCGCAGAACGAGCTCGCGATCATCGGTCCGAGGCACGATGACCCCAAGGCGATCGCCTTGCGCGATCAGGTCGCCATAAACGCGGAGCTGGTCGTGCAGGCGATCTGCGGCCGCCGACAGCTGACCCGACCGCGTCAGCGGACCGTTCTTTTCGATCTTCCCGGGTTTGGGTCCGGTATAGTGCGAGTTGGTCAGCAACGCCTGACCGTTCTCCGCCGTCTGGATACGGTCCGCCATCTCGCAAAGCTCCGGCGCCAGGCGATAGTGAGAGGTCAGCCGCTCCTCATTCAGGCCGGCGACCTGAGCCCGCACGGCGTCAAGGCCGGCGGCGTAGTCATAGATCCTCTGCCGGTCGTCGCCGACCATGAAGAGCGTCGGCGACCAGGCGCGCAGCAGTTCCACCTCTTCGGCCAGGAGGTCCTGGGCCTCGTCGACGAAGATGGTCTCGAACCGGGGAAGTTTGTTGCGTTTGACCAGATCGAGGGCGGCCGACGCCACGAACGCCTTGCGTTCGACGAACTTCATGTGGTCGGTGTCCGGAAGCGCCTGCCCATGCTCCTTGTAGAGGGAGCGGGTCCAGCCCTCGATGGTCGAGACCAGGTTCTTCGGGAAAATCTCCCGGTTCTGATCGTCGTAGCAGCCCGTTTTGACGAACTCCGTCAGCGCGCGTGTGAACGAAAGCACCAGCACGTTGGGCATGCCTTGAGAGCGAACGTATTGCGCCCGCCGCAGGAGCACGTTGGTCTTTCCCGAGCCCGGAGGGCCCAGGACGAGATGGTTCTCCCGCATCGGAAGGCGCTCGATCAGGCGCATCTGGTCGCCATCGAGCTGGTCTTTTTTCGCCCACCATAGGGACATCAGTCTTCTCCTTCAGAGGCGCTCATCGCCTGGGCGGACAGGGGGCCAAGCGCGGCGAAGATCGCGCGCGCGAGTTCATCGTCGAGATCATCCGTCAGATCGGCGTCGGCGAGATCGAAACCGGCGCTGCGCGCCTGGTCGTCAACCCAGACCGTCAGGTCGGCGCGCGTCCGGGCTCGGTGATGCGGATCGCCCGGAGTCACGGACAGGGCGACAGTCAGCTGTGCGCGGCTCGCAGCGGCGTCGTCCGAAAGCCGCCAATCCCAGACAAGGACCCAGGAGAAATCATCCGCGCCAGGCTCCACCGTATGGGCTGGGTAGAGCGAGCGATCCGTCATGAAGCTGCGCACCTTCTCCTCGACACGGCGAGCAAGGGCGCGCGGGACCGCCGGCTTGAGGACGGCGTCGAGCTGCAGGATGGGGCGTGGCGCGGCGCCGATCCCGATGGCGGCGAGGCTTTGCGTCTGACCCCCATCGTCTGCGAGAAAGTCACCCGGCGGCCTGCGCCGTCGGGATCATCGGGGCCCCCCTCATCTTGTTCGGCAGGACTGACCGAATTGTTCAAGACCCTCTGCCGGCCGCTCGTTAGCCAAAAGGCAGGAGGAGCTCATGGCCATATTGCGCAAGGTTTTGTCTGTCGGCGGCGGCGTGATTGTCGCGGGCGCTGTAATCGCGGGCGTGGAGGCTCTAGGCCACGCTCAGTTTGAGGGGGAAGGCGCTTTCGGCGCGGCGGTTGTCGGCTACGGCCTGGGCGCGGCGACCGGGGCTTTCACGGCCGCGCGGATCGCCGACCGCCTATGTTCCATCATCGTCACCGGCCTTTTGGCGATTCTGGCGACGATCAACCTCTTCGCCTTCCCCCACCCGTTGTGGTTTGCGCCGGCCGCCGCGATCGCTCTTCTGATCGGCTGGGTCGTCGGCTCGCGGGCGGCTGACATGGGTCGCGGCGTCGGCGACAAGGCGTCATGACCTCCTTCGCGCCGGTCTATGAAGCCTTGAGGGCGATGATGATCGCGGCCGCTCCCAAGGCGGTCATCGCCTCGGATTCGCCGGGCGATCTCGTCCTCCACGCGACCGACATTGATCCCAAGACCGGCAAGCCGGTGTGGTTCGGAGCGGTGTCGATCAAGCGGACCTACGTGGCCTATCACCTGTTTCCGCTCTACTCGACGCCCCAACTCGGCCACGACCTGTCCCCGGAACTGTCGCGACGACGCCAAGGCAAATCCTGCTTCAACTTCACAAAGGAGGAGCCTGTGCTGTTCGCGGAACTCGACCGACTGACACGCAAGGCTGCTCAACCGCTCGGGTAGGGAAAATCAGGGTTGGGGCATCTAGGCTCTGCGTATGACCACCACCGACGGCCGAGGCCGCCCCGCTTACGCTGACATTCTGACGCTCGCTGAGTGGCGGGTATCCGTGGGTGCGGGCTGCGGTCGGTTGCGTTCCCAGCGACGTGGTCTGGGAAGGGTATGGTGATGCCTTCTCATCCAGCGACGATCGGTCCGTTCCCGCTCCCGGAACCTTTTCGAGCTGGTCCCTCGATGGGCGCCCGCTGGCCTACATTCCAACCTATGCGGACAGGCGGGACGGATTTATCGACAATACAGATCGCTATGATCGAGCGCGCGCGGAGTTCGCTCGCGAGGCCCGCGCCGCCCGGATCCCGATTGAACGCACCGGTGCGTCGCTCTTCCTGATTGGAGGGGACCGCGATCGGACCTGGAGCAGCGGATCGATGGTCCGTAGTCTAGCCAACGCCATGGACGCCGCCGGGCGCGGCGCACAGGTAGAGACCTACATAAGCCCTGCAGGCGGCCATTTCCTTTGCGGCGACGGCCTTTACCCCCACCGCCTTTGGCAGGTCGATGATCCCTCCGCCTTTGCCCCGATCCTTGACGAGCAAGGTCGGGCGGAAGCTGAAGCTTGGGTTGCGAAGGTCGATTTCCTCAGGCGATCCCTCGGCGAAGAGGGCCGTTGACCGGCACCTGTTCGGCGGCTGTCCGGACATCACCGAGGGAAGTTGATCAGACCTCAAACAAGCATCGGGCCTGCAATAGCGTGCGTGATTTGCGCGGGTCTCCATGAGAACGAGAAACGCAGTGGGGCCACTGTGCGCCAGAAGCGTTCCGTCTGTGGCTCCAATGCGGACAGGCCTGTGCCGATGGGCGTGGTTGGATGCATCTGCACATTCTAGGGCTCATGCCGGGGCAGGCCGTGCACGGTCCTCGGCGATCCCACCCGTCCTGGCCGTTCGAAGGTCCGCCCCACGTGGCGACATCACAGCCGCGTGCCCCGAGGCAAGGGCCGGTGCAATCGTTCTTAACGGGTCGGCATCGGCTGTGAGGCTGACCAGAAACTAGCCAGAAATGGCTGTGATCAGATGAAATCAATCGGCATCAGACGGCACGCTGCGCCGAAAAACATGAGTGTTTTCAGGAATACTGGGCCGGGAGTCCTTTCGTTGACATCGTAGGGGTCACAGGTTCAATCCCTGTCGCGTCCACCATTCCTTCCCAAGACATTGCAAGCGTTGAAGAAACCGCTCTCGGGCGGTCGAAAACGCTCGTTTGCTACAGCAGCTTGCTACAGCAGCAGCCACTGGAAAGGTCTGAAAACAGTTCTGGATCAACGGCTTCAGCCGACTCGGACTGCTACAGCAACCTGCTACAGCAACCGTCCAAACGGCACTCCCAACCGTCTTCACGGTCACTCCATCGTCGGCGCCCCAATCCTCCCGGCCTAATCGTCAGAGGGAGGGTCTTTCACGTTCGAGTGGCGGTGCCTCGGAAGGCTCAGGTGACGGTCGGGAGAACGCAGGTCTGGCGGTCGCTCGGGACGGGCGATAGATCAGAGGCCATCCGAAGATCCAAACTCGTCATCGCTGATCTGGAGCGGGCCTTCTGGGCCACGGTTGAAAGTCCGCCTCCCGCCACGACAACCGTCGAATTGGCCGCACCAAAGCGGATAGGAGTTGCCCAAGATCGGAGCATGACCTTCGCGGACCTGTTCCGCAGCTTCCACGCCGACCCCTCGAAGGTTCGCGCCCCTAAAACCCGCCGAATTTACGATGGCCTCCTTTGGATCACGTCGAGCGTGTGGGGATCAACCGTAAATCCGCTCTCGAAAGTGGACTGGCGTTCTCGCGGTCGAGTGATCGATCAGCCGTGAGTCAGCGTGTGACGTCATCACCCGCCTAGGGTCTGTCAGGCCGGCGATACGCGAGACGCCGCTTCGACGCCATGCAGTGCTTACGGTCGCTTAAGGGGTTCGGCCTGATGCTCGCCGTGTGATCTCACCCGCCTGGCGTGACCGAACGATCCTCGCCCTGACGGCGGCTATGCCGATGGCCGTAGCCGTTCTGATCGCGTGGCTGGTGAAGGGCGGCTTCATCGCCGCCGTTGGTCTGATTGTCGTCGCCGGTCTGGTGACGGCGCTTCTGGCTCTGGCGCCGCCAGTGAAGGCTGCGCGACTTCGGCTGCTCCGGCTCCGGTATCCTGCGCAATAGCCGT
>Ga0233424_10003251_pt1 | contig 10648 bp, 10 predicted proteins | sample Watercolumn_Towu_FD_181011 | JGI IMG/M metagenome (GOLD analysis project Ga0233424, IMG submission 181011) | Freshwater microbial communities from Lake Towuti, South Sulawesi, Indonesia - Watercolumn_Towuti2014_125_MG | ecosystem: Environmental > Aquatic > Freshwater > Lake | place: Indonesia... | reverse complement strand
TGTTGAAATTGGTTAACTTATTCCATAACAACCCAAATAATAATATGAATAATATATTGCTTGGCTTAATAGTTTTTGTTGGTCTTTCTGCATGCGCTCTTCCCGAGCAGCACAAGATCACATTCTTATTGGGCAATACAAACCCTTATTCTGAATCGGTCGATATTAAAATAAAAATTGATACTACAACGGTTATTAATGATACTGTCGAAAGCAGTAAAGTATCTGATAGTTTTAAACGAATAGATGTGATGGTAACGGATGGAGTACATACATTGGTCACGGAAATAGGGATGTATGGAATCGTTGATGAAAGAAAAGTTCAAATAAATAGTGATACAACGATCATTGTTGAGTACGTACATGGATATGAAGTCGTGAAACTCGATCATGCCCGAGATACGATGGTTGAGGGAAAACGTAATGTTAAAGTGATTGTTGGTCCCGCATTGGGTCCTAAAAAATAGGGGTGGTATAACCTAAAATTACCTTTCCATTTTAGAAGAGCAAAAGATTGAATGAAACGTAAGAGATAAATGCTGCCTTGTTCGGTGGTGTAACTTAAAATCACCTGTGTAGTTTCTGGATTTTAACCAATTGATTTTCAATAATGAAAGGCTGATCGAAACAATTTGGTCAGTCTTGTTTTATCCTCCATAGAAAATCCCTGGGCAGTCCGCCGCGGCTCATGTTTGGGGATTTTTATTGTAACTTGAAATCATGTTCCGTTATTCAACATCTGCAAGTGGTGTTTTGCCAACGGTGAAGGGAGCCGCATCAGCAAGTTGTACCTATACTAAGAAGGCAACGGGTACAACGACTTCAGGAAACAAAGTATCTGTTTCGGACACCGTCACTAAAAGAGCCTCTGCGGGATTCACCGCTGGATTTAAATTAAACTTTTGATCGAAATCGAATGAAATACGTGTTAATTGTTTCTTCTTGCTTATTTCTAATAGCTTGCCGCGACGCATCTTACCGAACATACTATGACCAAGAGGAGACAATTTTAAAAACTGAAGGAGAAATTCTGGACGGAGTGCAAGTTGGAAATTGGAAGTATTATGATTCCACGGGGAAAGTTGATATAGAAGGTGAATTTGACCAAGGGATGCGAACGGGCCAGTGGAAGTACAATCAAGGGGAGCAACAATATGTAATTGACTGGGTAAAGTACGAAAGTTCGCAAGGATTAGTCTTTAATTATCCTTCACATTTGGCTTTGATCGATTCTATATCCTCGGGGAGTCGATTGTGCTTTTCCCATGGCGAGGATGATTTGCTGCAAATAGAAATATTTGGGAACAAAGGGAAGGACAGCATTTTGAGTGTTTTCAGAAATCTGATCTACACTTCTTATAAAATAATCTGGAGTGATTGCGAAAGTATTGAAGATGGAATTTCACAGTATTACTATTTGCGATTATATATTGAGGGAAATGGATTCTCAGGGTTTATGTATACTTTCATTTCAGAATGGAACGGCAAGGCGGTGATTGTTGAATACTTGTATCCCAATAAGGATTTAGCCTTTTATAATTCTATTTTTTCCGGGGTCATCGATCATCTTAAAATAGATAATCATACACTGGTGGATCCTATTCGTTCAGTTACTGTTGTTCCGCTTGATAATTGGAAGTGTGAAAACAAAGAATCGGAGTGAAATATCTGAGCGGGCGGCGGTGTAATAAAGCGCGTGGGCCACAACGTCCCGATAGCTATCGGGATTGTTGGTGTGTTGGGAGAGGGTGGAAGGTCTCAGTGGGAATGTGAGTTGTGTCCTTGCAACACCATGTAAATGCCCGTCCGCATGACGCAGGCGGGCCGAAACCAACAAGGATGGGAAGCAGGTCAAGTTAAGAGGAGAATACGGAATACAATATGATCAATTTATAAAAGCTACCTCCAAACCTTAATAATCATCGCATGAAATGTTGTTCATTATGCCTTTATATCTTGATTACTGTGTTTGTTGTATCATGTAGTTCATCGGCTGATCCCGAAGTCAATATGGATACTACTCCTCGTGGAGTCCAATCGGTTGAAATTCCTGAAGACACTGTGACTGAAGAGCAATTGATCCGTTACATTGATTCAACTCGCAATTATCAATTGAATTTTCATCAGTCGAGCGAATCTCTAAACGATGAAGGACTGATACAAACCTTCATTGTCATAGAAGATTCGGTTCTTATGCATTGGGTAAATACGAAAAAAATGACCCCCACTTTAGGTCAAGATCTGTTCAATAAATATTGGAATGGTAAATATAGTTGGAACATTAACTTATTGCTTTCTGCTTTCACTGGAAGGAATGGATTTGATTTAGCCGATCATGAACCGGATAAGTTTATAGAATGGAACATCTCTGGTAGGAAGCAAGATTCTGTATATTGGACCGGGATTTACTAGGCGCATGAGATACAGCGCAATGTGCTGGAGCGGGTGTAATGGTTGCAAGCTTGCGCGCCAGAAGGCGAGGATCAGAATGGTAATGCGGTGTTGACCCGGATATTTACTGAGGTAATCGCGTCGCCCTGTGAAGTGTCGCAGTTATGGACGAAACCCCAAACCCGTAACCCGTAACCCGTAACTAGGAATTACACCATCCTCGTCCTCTTCAGCAAATACGGCATCAGCACCTGCGCATAGCCTTCGTTGATATCCGCTTCCACAAAATCAATTCGGTATTGTCCGCACTTCAGTTTGAGTTCGTGGTGGAATTTCTTCATTGATGCGAGATAGGCATCTTTTACTTCCGCAGGATGAGCTTTCACTTCTTCGCCGCTTTCCATGTCCACAAATGTGTACGGACGATTTTCATAATCGAACTCCAGTTCGTGTTTCTTGTCGGTGACATGGAATAAGATTACCTCGTGCTTGTTGTGCTTGAGATGCTGAAGTGCCGAGAAGAGTTTGTCCTTATTCTGATCTGAGTCGAACATATCGCTGAAGATCATCACCAGAGAACGGCGATGAATGCTCTCCGCAATTCTATGCATTGCGTCTATTGCAAACGTTTTCTTCTTCTCATTCTCCGGAATAGGAGTGAGGAGTTTGCTCAACTCGTGAAAAAGCAGTTTTGTATGAAGCGTTGTTGACTTTGCCGGAGTTTGTACTTCCACTTCTTCCGCAAAAACGGTCAGGCCAACCGCATCCCTCTGCATGCGTAGCAATTCAATCATGGAAGCTGCACACTTGGCAGAGAATGTAATCTTGTTGTCAATATTTTTCGCTGCAGCATCTTCCGGGAAGTACATGGAAGAAGAATGATCAATAATCAGGTGGCAGCGCAGATTTGTTTCTTCTTCAAATCGCTTCACGAACATCTTATCTGTACGACCATACAATTTCCAATCGATATGCTTGGTTGGTTCGCCCGTATTGTAAATGCGATGTTCCGAAAACTCGACAGAAAACCCATGGAACGGACTTTTGTGAAGACCCGTAATGAATCCTTCCACAACCTGACGCGCTAAAAGCTCAAGATGGGTGAATTGCTGGAATTCGTGTGGTTCGAGAGACATTGCTATAAATATACTCGGTAAAGTGAATAGTACGATTTACGTATTACGATTTTCGGATTCATTAACGAAATAGATCAAAAAAAGGAGCCCTTCCGGAACTCCTTTTGAATCTTTGAATCTTTGAATTGAGAATCACATCTGCGCATCCAGCTTCTGCGTAAGCACATTCTTAGGAACTGCGCCCACTTGCTTGTCCACTACTTTTCCGCCTTTGAAAACGAGTAGGGTAGGGATGTTACGGATTCCGAACTGCATAGAGATGTTCGGGTTGTTGTCAACGTCAACTTTTCCTACTACCGCTTTCCCGTCGTACTCTTTGGAAATTTCTTCAACGATTGGTCCTACCATACGGCAAGGTCCGCACCATTCTGCCCAGAAGTCAACCAATACTGGTTTGTCTGATTTCAATACTACTTCTTCGAAGTTCGCGTCTGTGATCTGAAGTGCCATTTTACTTTAAGTTATATGATTTGTTTTTTAATTGTCTCTCCCTCAAAATTAGGAGAAAACATTCTTGTTGGTACTGTATTGCAATCGACGTGCCGATGAGTTATACACGACAGAGTGGCAGGGTGTTGATAATTCTCTTGATTCGGCACCTTTTTTCGCTGATGAAAGCGTACATCTATGATGCTATAGAGAGATTCAATAATTCAAAGATTCAATATTCAAGGACGGCTGAAGGAACCACAAGAGAAAAGCCGAGCTCCTTTCGGAAATCGGCTTTTGAATCTTTGAATTCTTGAATCTTTGAATCCTAAAATTAATAATAACGCAAGCGAATCACCTCGGCGAGATACTTCGAGTAACGAAGCACCTGACGGGTGTAACCATACTCGTTATCGTACCATACGTACAACACGATGCTCTTCTTGTCAGGAGAACAAATCGTGGCCTGGCTATCGAACACTGACGAACATGGATTTCCGATGACATCAGAGCTTACCAATTCATTGGAGAACGCGTACTGAATCTGCTCAACGAGATTTCCTTTCAAAGCGTATTTGCGGATCATCTCGTTCACTTCTTCCTTCGTCGTTTCGCGATTGATTGTAATGTTCAGAATTGCCAATGAAACGTTCGGGGTTGGGACACGAACCGAATTCGCAGTGAACTTACCGGACAACTGCGGAAGCACTTTCTTCAAAGCACTTTCAGCACCTGTTTCGGTAATAACCATATTCATTGCCGCAGAACGTCCACGACGGTATTTCTTATGGTAGTTATCGAGAAGGTTCTGGTCGTTTGTGTACGAGTGAACTGTTTCGATATGTCCTTTCTGAACACCGAACTCTTTGTCAATCACGTAAAGGATCGGCATGATCGCGTTTGTCGTGCAGGACGCTGCTGAGAAAATAGTATCTCCGTTCGGAGCTACATTCTCATGATTCACACCATAAACCACGTTCGGAACATCGCCTTTCGCAGGAGCTGTCAGAAGAACCTTCGCGATTCCTTTCGCTTTAGTGTGACGGGAAAGTGCTTCACGATCGCGGAACACACCGGTATTGTCAATGAGCAATGCGTTGTTGATGCCGTATGCAGTGTAATCTACATCTTCAGGATTGTTCGCATTGATCATGTGAATGGTATGACCGTTCACGATAAGCGCTTTGTTATCCAGATCTTCGATCACAGTTCCCGGGAAAGGTCCGTGCACCGAATCGTTACGGAGCAAGTCAGCACGCTTGATAATTTCCTCATTGCTGTTTCCACGGGTTACGATTGCACGAAGGCGAAGTTGATCTCCTTTGCCGGCCTGTGCGATGAGTTCGCGCGCTGCAAGACGTCCGATACGACCGAATCCGAAAAGAACCACATCCTTCGGGGTGATGGAATGTTTGTCTGATCCAATGAAATCCGCCAGTTTCTTATTGACGAAATCAGTCATGGACTTATAATTCGCTTTCTCTTCCGTCCACTCTGCACCTAAACGTCCGATGTCGATTCGTGAAGGAGCGAGATTGAGTTTTACAAGTTCAGCTGAAAGTGAATTAGTATCTTTTACGTTGAGTGGCTTTTTAACAATGTCCTTCGCATACTGGTGAAGGTTCATTACTTCAGATGGAGAACGGTCGATCAACTGATTACGGAAAATCACGAGTTCAACAGATTTCTCGAACCAGAGCGTGCCGATGTTACTGATCAGAGCTAGTGCAGCTTTTTCATTGCTGATCCAATCATTCAACTCGTGCTCGTAAGTGTTTGCTTTGCCTTGTGCCGGCGCCATTGTTGACATTTGAGATTTATAATTTGAGATTTATTGATTGTGTGTGTTGTGTATACAAATTTCGCAATAGTGGTTTTCCCAATGAAAAAGTTCGTCGAATGTTATTAGTCAATTATCAAAACCTTGGCCCGTCATCCATCGGTACAGCATTATTTTTTGGGCACGTTACTCCGCAAATCTCCGCCGCTTACTCGGTCTGACAATCGACGGGTCTGTGAATATTTGCTTTTGTCAAACCGAGTAGCCGCATATGTTGCTCTTCAGGAGAATTTAAGGCGTACCGAGGTGTGACAAAAGCAAGAGCCGCAAGCATTTCGGCGCTTTCGCTAACCTAATCCTTGCGGCTCAATAATTTACTCAGTTCATTTTACCCGAGATACGTCTTCAGCAATTTGCTTCTTGATGAGTGACGCAGACGACGGATCGCTTTTTCTTTGATCTGACGTACACGCTCACGTGTAAGATCGAACTTCGCTCCGATTTCTTCGAGTGTAAGACCATGCTGACATCCGATTCCGAAGAACAATTTGATCACATCACGCTCGCGCTCGGTAAGTGTAGACAAACTACGCTCAATTTCGCGCTGAAGTGATTCGTTCATCAGCATACGATCCGCACGTGGAGAATCGTGGTTGATGATTACGTCAAGCAATGAATTATCCTCACCATTCAGGAGTGGAGCGTCCATTGACACGTGACGACCGGAAACGCGCATCGTATCTGCTACCTTGTCTTCAGGAAGTTCGAGAACGCGTGACAACTCTTCAGCTGTCGGTTCACGCTCAAACTCCTGCTCAAGGCGAGAGTAAGCTTTGTTGATTTTGTTCAAAGAACCAACCTGGTTCAATGGAAGACGCACGATACGGGATTGTTCAGCCAAAGCCTGAAGGATTGACTGACGAATCCACCATACTGCGTAAGAAATGAATTTGAAACCACGGGTTTCATCAAAACGTCTAGCGGCTTTGATCAAACCAAGGTTACCTTCATTAATTAGATCGGGGAGGCTAAGTCCCTGATTTTGATATTGTTTGGAAACTGAAACTACGAAACGCAAATTGGCCTTTACAAGTTTAGCAAGGGCTACTTCATCCCCGTCACGAATTTTCTTTGCCAGAATTACCTCTTCTTCAGCGGTAATCAGATCCTCACGACCGATCTCCTGTAAGTACTTGTCCAACGACGCACTTTCACGGTTGGTGATCGATTTGGTGATTTTTAATTGTCTCATCAGAAATTATTTAAGTTCTAAGAAAAGAACGCGAAAAAAGGCTGTTTTCAGGTACTTTTTCCGGTCACAAAGTTACGATGCCAATTAAGGCAAGTCAACTGTAAACTTCACTTTTTCCAACAAATCGTTAACTGGCTGATAATGATACCGTAACAAGGTACCAGGTTCGACGAAGTGTCTTATTTGTACGATGAAGTTTACAAGGCCAGGGCGTAGTAGGCCCTCTGCCCGTTGGCGTAAACGCCCTCAATTAAGGTTCCTCCTTTCTTCGTTTCCAACAACTCTTTTAACTGTTCAGGGGATGTTATCTGTATCTTATCTACGCTCGTAATGACAAAACCTTCCTGAATACCAGAGTTACGCAGTTTGCCTGCCTCCAGTTTCGAAATTTCGACGCCTGACTTAATTCTCAGCCTCTTCAGTTCAACGGCATCGACGGGGCTCAAAGTTGCACCTAACACCACAGCAACATCTTCGTTCACCGCATCTTCTTTTGACAGCAACTCCGTAGTGTTGTTCTTGTTCTTTAAAGTCGCGACAGTTTTCTCAACGTTGCCATTACGCGAATAGGTCACGGTTACTTTTTCTCCCGGGCGATGTCTGTTCACCTGTTCCTGCAGCTCAGCAACACTGCCAACTGTTACAGAATCAATAGCCGTGATTACATCTCCTTCTTCCAGTTCAGCATCCTCAGCAGCTCCGTCCTTAATGACACCAAGTACATATACACCGGAAACTTTGTCGAGATCATGTTCTTTGGCCAGCTCAGCATCAACGTCCTGAATGTTCACGCCGAGATATCCACGCTGAACCATTCCATATTCCATCAGATCGGCAACAACTTTCTTCACGAGCAGAGACGGAACGGCGAATGAATATCCGGAGAATGATCCCGTCTGAGAAGCTATCGCAGTGTTAATTCCGATAAGTTGCCCAGCAGTATTTACCAGTGCACCGCCGGAGTTTCCGGGATTTACAGCAGCGTCGGTTTGAATGAAAGATTCAACCGCTCCAACACCGCTTCCATTACCGGAAATAATGTTGATGTTACGCGCCTTCGCACTTACGATTCCCGCAGTAACTGTTGAAGTGAGATTAAATGGATTGCCCACTGCCAGTACCCATTCCCCGATCTTCACATTATCGGAATTACCCCAACTCATAAATGGCAGATCTTTTTCATCCTCAATCTTCAATACAGCAATATCGGTATTCGGATCAGAGCCAATCAGTTTCGCATCAAACACACGTTTGTCGTTCAGAGTTACCTGAATTTCCTCCGCCTGCTCGATCACATGGTAATTGGTTACTATGTATCCGTCTTTCGAGATAATAACGCCTGAACCTGCAGCTTGTTGTTCCTGCGGAACTGTTTGCATTCCATTACCACCAAACATTCCCTGAAAAGGATCGAAATAAGTTTGCGTTGTGGTGAACTTGGTCATTACATGCACAACGGCATGAACTGTTTGTTCGGCTGCTGGTGTGAAAACCGGAAGCGGTTCTCCGTTTACCGAAGCGAACTGAACCGGCGTTGAATTATCAACAACCACTGCAGAGACATTGTCGCGGAAGAATACTCGGTCAAGAGTCAGCGCACCTGCACCGCCGGCAAGTGCCATCACAAAAAAGATAACATAGCGTTTCATATGTATTGAATTTGATTCTGTCTTAGTAATCGCAAAAGTTGCTCCTTTGTTTTAAAAATACCAATGCTTTTAACAAGAATTGCCCAAACGGGTTGGATGACTGACAATCCTTCACATTTCACAGGCAATCTGGCAGTTAGTAACCGTGTTGATGACTGCCAGCTGCACTACTGTTGACTGCCTACTTTTTTCTTAATTTCACACCAGCAATGTCTCTACGCTCCCGCTACCGCTGGTATCAGTTCGGAAACCGTCTTCAGGTGTTTCTGTTGGGGCTTCTTTTCGGTATTGTTTTGTCAGGTGGATTCTTTCTGCTCAAGCTGGATGATTACGTGAAAGACTTTGCGATGAATAATCCGCTCGTGAATCAGGACGAGAAAGCAGATGATGAAACTACTGTGGAGGATCAGTCATCCGAGAAAAGCGTAAAGCCAAAGAAGAACAATGATGTAACCACCAATTCGGGTGAAACTGTAACTGATGGTTCTGATTCATTGGGGAGTGATGATACTACCGGTAATGTGTTCGTGAGCGACGGCAATGGGGAAATTGTCGTACGCACCAACGAACTTCTGGGTGAAAAGGTGATTTCGCTGGTGAATCTGGACGGTATAAAAGCTATCGACAGTATCCGCAGTAAAGAAGCGGGCATCAAAGAAGAACCAGGCAAATCCGTAAATGTTGAGTTCTGGCAATCGCCTTTGAATTACAAAGGGTATACCTTGAGCAGAAGCAGACTGGTTTTGTTTGGATTTACTACCGATGAAAGTCTTACTCTGTACCGCCTTGAGCAGAGTATGTTCATGAAAACATCGGGAGGAGTTTTTCGCTTAGAGAATACAGCTGATTTCCGTCAGTTGGAACGGGTTACTGATGAAGCGTTGCTTGCAAAACTCCAATGACATTAGCATTCTACAAATACCATGGAACCGGGAATGATTTCATTCTGATTGATGACCGTTCCAAAACTTTTCCTGCAGATAACGCAGAGCTGATTGCCCATTTGTGTGATCGTCGGTTCGGAATTGGCGCAGACGGATTGATGCTACTGAGAAATAATCCATCGTACGATTTCGAAATGGTTTATTTCAATTCAGATGGGAAGTATGGTTCTATGTGCGGTAATGGGGGGAGATGTATTTCAAGATTCGCATCCGATATAGGTGCGATTACTAAACAGCACGTTCGCTTTATTGCCAGCGATGGTGAGCATGAAGCAATCATCGGTCCGGCGACAATTAAACTGAAGATGACAGACGTGGAGGAGATCGAGGCCGGAGAGGGATTTTTCTGGCTGGATACAGGTTCTCCTCATTATGTGAAACTGGAAATGAACGTTGCTGAGCTTGACGTGTATTCTAAGGGCAGAAAGATCCGCTACAATGATCGTTTTGCGGCGGAAGGTACTAACGTAAATTTTGTGGAAGCCGGTCCTGAAGGAATTTTTGTTCGCACTTATGAACGTGGAGTGGAAGATGAAACATTTTCCTGCGGCACAGGCGTTACCGCATGTGCATTGGTTGCTTCGCTCGTAGGAGTGGCCGGTGCAGACAAATCATGTAAAGTAAAAACGCGCGGGGGAAATTTACTCGTACATTTCGAAAAAGCCGGTCAGGGTTTTAAAAATATCTGGCTCGAAGGGCCTGCAGCATACGTGTTCAAAGGAGAAACCTCATTGTGAGTAATTCAACAGACAGCATTCTCAACGCAGACAGAATCAATTACCTCAATATGGGGCTGATGGTGATCGCATGTGCTGTGGCATTCATCGTTCCGTTTGAGTTGTTCCTGTTGGCATATGCTGTCCTTGGACCATTGCACTATCTCACAGAAATTTCATGGTTGCATGAACGTAAGTATTTCTCCAAAGGGAAGTACGATTTCGTCTTTCTGAGTTTATCTGCAGTTGCACTATTTATCACAGCTTACGTTCTCGGCAAGCCTGATGTAATGAAGGATCTCGGGCAGAAACCGATTGATAACAGCACGATCCGGACCTGGTCTACTGCCT
>Ga0233424_10003250_pt1 | contig 10651 bp, 7 predicted proteins | sample Watercolumn_Towu_FD_181011 | JGI IMG/M metagenome (GOLD analysis project Ga0233424, IMG submission 181011) | Freshwater microbial communities from Lake Towuti, South Sulawesi, Indonesia - Watercolumn_Towuti2014_125_MG | ecosystem: Environmental > Aquatic > Freshwater > Lake | place: Indonesia... | reverse complement strand
CATCCCGGCGCTTTTTGACATCGGGCTAGGATTTGAGACTGAGTCCACCGGGCGAGAGAACATAATGTACCGGGGCCTTGTTATGGGCGTCCATCCGAAAGAGATAGAAAGGCGCATCGACGAAATTATCGAATTTGCCGATATTGGCCCATTCATTGACCTGCCGGTGAGGACGTACTCTGCTGGGATGAGTGTCAGATTGGCCTTCGCCATTTCGACGTATCTCGAAGGTGAGGTACTACTCATTGATGAAGTGTTTGGTGCCGGGGATGCGAATTTCGCTCACAAGGCAGTTTCCCGGATCCGTTCCCTCGTAGATCAGGCTGGTATCGTAGTCTTCGTTAGTCACGACTTAGGTACCGTCGCTGAAATTTGCTCAAGGGTTATTTGGATGGACCGTGGCGTCTTGAAGATGGACGGTTCGCCCGAAGAGGTTACGAAGGCGTACCTCGCGAGCACAAATTAGAACATTTTAAGGAGAAGACATGGCTAAATTTCTTATTACCGGTGCCGCCGGTTACATTGGCTCAATTCTTACCCCTCGCCTGCTTGCGGCCGGGCATGAAGTAATCGCCCTTGATACCTATGCTCGAGGCGACACCACTCTTGCCGCCAGTTGCGCGGAGCCTGGCTTCACGCCGGTAAAAGGCGACACACGCAATGAAGAATTGATGCGGGAATGGGTATCAAAAGCTGACGTTGTTATACCCCTTGCGGCACTTGTTGGCGCTCCTTTATGTAAGCAAGATCCCCTGAATGCACAGTCGATCAACTCGGACGCCGTGCGTATGATCGTCAAAATGCTGAGCAAGGATCAGAAGATAATTTATCCTACGACCAATTCTGGTTACGGAGTCGGACAAAAGGATCAGTTCTGTACTGAAGAAACTCCGTTGAACCCGATTTCCCTTTACGGCACGTCAAAGTGTGAGGCTGAAAAGGCGATTCTCGATTCCGGTAACGGTATCACTCTTCGACTGGCTACTGTTTTTGGTATGGCGCCCAGAATGCGCATTGATTTGCTCGTCAATGACTTCACTTGGCGAGCCGTTACCGATCGCGCCGTGGTGATCTTTGAAGGTCATTTTAAGCGCAATTATATTCATATTCGCGATATCGCGAAGGCGTTCCACCATGCCTTTGACAACTACGAAAGCATGAATAACAATGCCTACAATGTAGGCTTGTCAAACGCCAACCTGTCGAAGCTTGAGCTTTGTGCCAAGGTTCAGCAGCACGTTCCGAATTTTGTGTATCTGGAAGCGCCCATCGGTGAGGATCCGGATAAACGCGATTACATCGTGTCGAACGCCAAGATCGAAGCGACAGGCTTTGCCACTGAATGGGATCTCGACCGCGGTATTGCGGAGCTTCTCAAGGGGTATAAAATGCTTCTGAACAGCCGGTACTCAAACGTCTAATGTCTGGTGGCGAGCTGCATATTGTAGGCGCGGGGGGATATGCGCGGTGCGTCGCAGATATTGCGCTCGCCACATCTGTCTTTGAAAAGGTGGTATTTTACGATCGTGACGCAGGTGGACCTACGTCAATGCTAGGCGCAGCCATCAAGCACGAGGCAAGCCTTTTCAATATTGCTGAATTTGGTCATGTAATCGTCGCCCTTGGAGACAATTCACTCCGACAAAAGGTTGTCGATAAAATTATGAAAGCGAGACCAGATCTCGTTTACCCAACCCTCATTCATCCTCGTGCGAGTGTGTCGCCCTACTCTCGAGGAGGGGCAGGAACCGTAATTATGGCCGGCGCGGTTGTAGGGCCCAACGCTGTTCTCGGAAATCACGTTTCGATTTACAGCTCTGCTGTGGTCGAACATGATTGCCACGTCGCGGATTTTGTAACACTGGCACCTTCGGCAACTTTAGGCGGTACGGTGAAAGTCGGATTGCGAAGCTTTATAGGACTTGGCGCAACTGTTAATCACGGCGTTGTAATTGGCGAAGACACGATAGTTGGAGCTGGGGCAGCAGTGGTTAGAGATTGCGCTGGTAGTAAAGTCCTAATGGGGGTACCGGCTAAAGAAACCAGACTACACGAGCCCGGAAACGCATATCTTTAGATTGGCTGAATTAAATGAATAAGCCTGTAGCGATCTTCTTTCAAATTGAGCCAGGACAAAAGATTGTCGGGGAAGGAATCGCGCAATACACCGACCGCGTGATAAGCGGCTTTTGCGAACTCAACCAACCCGTAGAAATATACGCGCCGATTTGGGCAGAGTCTCAAATAAAGGACTTCCTTAAGTGGACGGGCCATCCAAAATCATTGGTGCGAGCTAAAATCTGTGGCTCTCCGATCATAGGACTTTTGTTTTCACTGAGAAAGCGGTCGCGTAAGGCTGACCATGACACGCTCCTCTTTTCTGATCCGAAATACGCGCCAAAAGACCTTGCCGATATTTTAATAGAAAAGCGTGGATATACTATTTTATTAGGGGCGCTCTCCCCGCTCATACTTCTCCTGTCGCCTGTCTTCCTTCCCTTCCTTTTAGCTCTCTTGGTCTCTAGAAAGCTATTCGTCGGACGTCTGGGTAGATTATTTAGGGCCTTTCTAGGGCTTTCTAAATTTATTACCTATGCTGGCATGGCCGCCGCGATAGATCGTAGGGCGAATGCGTGCTTCGTCCCTATTGGAAGTTGGACAATGTGCCGTTTGATCAAAAAAGCACCGGTCGTCGTTCAGATCCCCGACATCGTTTGGGCAGATTTTCCCCAGCATTTTCCGCCAGGTCCAGAAATCTCGAAGTCCGTTTCCGAGATCAGGAAGGTTGCGTCGCACGCTAATGCAGTTACCTGCCCCTCGCATTATGTGAGAAGACACCATCTCATTAATCTGCTGGGGGTGCCAGAGGAAAAGGCCAAAGTCTGTTTTCATGGCCCAATGACCCTGTCTCTAAAGACGCCCTCCGGCAGCGACGAGGAGCCCACAAAGGCTCAAGCGCGAGAGATCCTTCAATCCGCCATTACGCGTGCGTTAGATGCAGATGACGGCTCCTATGCGCGGCGGATTGATTACGATATGCAGCGAGAGGTCGTCCTGAGAACATTTTCGGCGGACGCTAGGCCCATCATATATTACCCGACCCAAAATCGACCCTATAAGAATTTCGAAACTGTTTTTGCTGCTTTGCACGAGTTAAAGACACTTCATAGTAAAAACGTGCGGGTCATGCTCACCGCCGATCTCTCACTCACGCCAAAATTAATGCAAGAGATTAAGAGGCTCGAGCTTATTAATAATGTTATATTGCTACCAAGGTTGCCGCAATACTTGCACGCCATGGCATATATCGCAAGCGACATAGCCTTGTCTGCATCTTATTTTGAGGGGGGATTTACATTCAATTTTTCAGAAGCGCTGTCTGTTGGTCGCCCCTGTATTGCTTCTGACATTGCTGCCTCACGTGAAATAGTACCTCCTGACCTCGCTACAATCACTCTGTTTAAAACGGACTCTGGAAGCCATCTTGCGAATTCAATTAATTTCGCACTTCGAAATATTGAGCAAGTGCTTCAAAAGCAGTTGGATTTTCAGTTAAAGCGATCTTTTGATCGCACATGGAAAGACGTTGCTAGAGACTATATGAGTTATTCGCGAAGGATATAATTATGCTATATTCGAGACTCGCAGTATATATATCCACCAAAATCAGGCGATTACTCGGCTTGGATCGTATAGAGGAGAACTTGAGTTCTTTTCATGCGGCTTACATGTCTTCTATCAGAGATGTGAAGTTTGAAACTGCGCGACTGGCGTACATGCAAGCCAAGCAAGAAGACCTGTATAATGAACTTTTCTCGACACGGGATTTTCTAGAAAAACAAATCTCCACGTCGAGCGCAAATTTGATTGGTGATGTTTCAAATAGAATTTCCCATCAATCTCAGTTATTTGAAAGGGAGTTAAACACCCTAAATAACAATACGGTTAAATCAATAATAGATGCAGAGCGAAACCTCCGTGACACAATTAATGCAGTGCCTAAAGATCAAATACTGCCTGCGATCGAAAATTTAAATACCAATGTAAAATCGTATTTTTTATCGGAAGGTGAGAGATTACTGGCACAAATTGAAATTCTTAATAATGATATAAAATCAAATAAGGAACAACTGGAACGCATATTTGAAAATATTTATAGCGATATAGATTCAAATAAATGCAAACTGGAAAGCACAATTGAAATTTTCCGCGAAGAAATAAGAAATTATAACGATGTCTGCATTGAGAAGCTGGTTCAGGCTATAAGTGATTATAAAAACTGGAGCGAAAAAATATCTCACTATGCCGGTCATTCCGAGGCGCTTATTGGGAAAGCCCTTGAAGGACAGATGGACGCAGCGCAGAAGCTATCTACTGTCGAGAGTTTGATTCGATTGCAACCTCGTTACATTAGTGACGGTGTACATGCGATCATATCGTTACCAGGATATGGTCAGTTGGCCGTGCCCACAACAGAGGTGGGCGTGTTCAATGATTTCTGCGTGTACGGTACGGCAAACATTGAGAGTGGCGTGAGAAATGTTCTGGTTGACGCCCTTCCAGAGGATGGTGTGGCGGTTGATATCGGTGCGAGCGTCGGGCTACATAGTTTGGTTTTGGGCGATAAACTTCGCAATAAGGGGAAGCTCTTCGCCATCGAAGCGAATCCGGCTCTGTGGGATGCGCTCGAGCAAATGTTTGTCATGAACGGTTTGGTCGAAACTGCAGTTTTAATCCGTGCCGCGGCAGCAGATATATCGGGGGAAACGGAGTTCTTTATTGCGCCGCATAGCCCATTGAGCTCTCTATATCCTCTTTCGGATTCGGCCCGTGGAACTTCTGTAACCGTTCCTAGTGTAGCCATCGATGAATACTTCACCGGAACCCAAAAGATCGACGTCATAAAAATCGATGCTGAGGGGGCCGAACCGAAAATTTGGAGGGGCATGTCGCGAATAATAAAAGAAAATAAAGACATCAAGATCGTGCTCGAATTCGCGAGCAGTCACTTTTTGCGGGCTAATGAAAGTCCGCAGCTCTTCCTCAATCAAATAGTTAAGGATGGTTTCAAATTGAGGAAGATAACAGAGCCGAATGGGGATGTGGTTTCGGTAACAGAACAAGAAATCATCGAATCTGAAACCTCGAATTTGTTTTTGTCTAGAATATAGGTGATTGTATGTCACTAAGAATGCTTTGGACTTACGAGCATCCGACAGCACGTTTTCAGGAGATGATGCTCTTCCCGTCGGTCGGAATAGAGACAGTCCCTACTTATACCGATTTTCAGACGTCATGGCTTGATAATCGTTACCACGATGAGTCGCATTCTATGTATCCGGCGTGGAGGCAGCACGTTAGCCTTCCAGTAAACGTCGTTGAAAATATTAGGAAGCTGAAGCTGTGGGAGCGTAATTTCGTCGTTACTGATGATGAAGCTGATTTGATCAATTCAGCTTTTGACATTATTTTCATAAATTGTTCTGAGGAAACTCTGCGAAACATCTTTTCTTGGTTTAAGGGTTTGGTTTTATTTCGCTGCAATGGGGGCCCGAATGCGAAACTACTTTTTCAAGATGCGGAAGGGTGGCTAGAAGCGGCGAAAGCATATGATGCGGCTGATAGGTTTTTATATCTGCCGAGTACTTTGAAGCTGATCCCACCATCATTTGTATCGGCGGGCATCAAGATAATAAATATGCCGGTCTATGTTGACGTAAGTCGGATTCCGGGTGCCTGGACGAAAGCCGCAAGCCGTACAATTGCTACCAGCATATCGTATCTGGATTTTCACGACCACTTTCAGGGGCAGTTGTCATCACTTGGCGACGCTTATTCCAATGAGCCCTTTAAAATTAAGGTCTTTGGCAAAAACAAACAGAAAACATCACCGTCGGGCAATATTGAAATTGTTGGCGGCCTGCCGGACGAGAGCCTGTTTTGGTCGGGCATTTTCGGGTGTGAAGTTTTCGTTGATGCCGGGCGCGACCCAACACACAATATCTTTCCGCCACTTGAAGCAATGGCGAAAGGCATGCCTATCCTGTTTCCTGAGGGCAATGGGAATGTGGAGGCTATTCGAGATGCATATCCCGACGTACTCGTAGATGAGAGCATGGGAGTTTTCTCTGACCATTATGCCATCGCGCGCTTTTTGCGTGGAAATATAGGTCGGGTTGACTTGTTTCACGAGATCCATAACCGGCAAAGCAAGCTTTTCCTGGATTATTTCTCTAAGGCGAATGCATTACGAGCCGCTGCCCAGATCAGAGACCATATGCTGAATCGCACAGTCATCGGGAAGATGATTAAAGTAGCGAGCAACCATCAAACTCAGTTTCTGTTTCAAAAAAGATCGTTAAAACAAATCTGGACTGATACGGTTAATACTCAAAGTGTGAGCTTTAATACGCTGGTTCACCGAATTGGCGAGGGTAAATCCGATGGGAGTATTTTGGTCAACAGCACGCAAAGTCACCTTGAAGAGCAGGTGATCTGCGAATATTTGCCTTCGGTCCCAGCAGGTGAGTATGAGATAGTTGTAGAGTATCAGGCTAGAAGCGAAGATGGCGGCATCTATGTCGGAACCCTTGAGGTTGGTGAATGGGTTGGCGGTCAAATCTACGAGAGTGAGGCTGTTAAACTAGGTTTAGGGCCCGAAATGTGTGTCAAGAGTTTTGTAGTTGAGGACGCAAATGCTATGAACCAGCGCGAGCTGCGATTGTCCGTCTGCAGAAACGTAGACGTTGTCCTGAAGACGCTCCGGTTAAGCCGTCGAGATTCCAAGTAATGGACGAGGTTGATGTAGTCGTAGCCGGAGCGGGGGTTGTTGGACTAGCCGTGGCGCGTGAATTCGCCCAATCGGGTCGTTCCGTTCTCGTTCTTGAAAAAGAGGCGACTTTTGGTAGCGGAACCTCGTCCCGTAATTCTGAGGTTATCCACGCCGGTATCTACTACCCGGAAGGCAGTTTGAAAGCTGAGCTTTGTGTGAAGGGGCGCGAGCTTTTATATCCTTATCTCATCGACAGAGCTATCCCCCATCGTCCTTGTGGCAAGTTCATTGTTGCAACGCAAACCGAACAAATTTCCTCCCTTGAGCAAATCAAACAGCGTGCCGAGATTGCCGGCGTGCATAACCTTCAATGGAAGTCCCCCGAAGAAGTTCGTAGTGAAGAGCCAATGGTCGAATGTGTGCGTGCGCTATTTTCACCTTCTACTGGCATAGTGGATAGCCACTCATACATGCAAAGCTTGTTAGCTGACTTGCAAAACAGGGACGGTATGTTGGTGACCCGCACTGAAGTCGACTCGGTAAGACGATTAACTGAAGATCGGTTCATTGTTTCAACTACTTCAGACGGCGGATATGACATATCCACGAAGATTTTTATAAATTCGGCAGGACTTGGTGCGCAGAGGTTAGCGTCTCGTATAGACGAACTTGATCGCCGGTTTATTCCACCTCTCTTCTATTCCAGAGGAGCATATTTCGTCCTGTCTCGGTCGAACGTGTTTTCACATCTGATCTATCCGGTTCCTGAACCGGGAGGCCTTGGTGTACATGTAACTATGGATCTGGGGGGCCAAATTCGGTTTGGTCCTGATGTGGAGTGGATACAAGAGGAGTGTTACGATCTAGATCCGAGGCGTGCTGTGGCGTTCTACGATGCTATAAGGCGATACTTCCCAGACCTACAAGATGGCGAGCTGTCTCCTGGTTACACTGGGATTAGGCCCAAACTCGTTCCCCGCGGAGTTCCTGATGCCGATTTCATGATATCGGGACCCCAAGATCATGGACTAGCAGGGTTGGTAAATTTGTTTGGAATTGAATCCCCTGGTCTCACGGCGAGCCTTGCGATCGCAAAAAAAGTCAAATCCATTTTAATATAAATATTATTATTATGATGCAGAAATTATAATTAATGTGATTAATTGGACATACATATTCAATAATTTAAGCGTGATTAATAATATCTAAAAATAGCAGGAGAGTGAGTGTGGCGAATAGCATTGTAATATTTTCCAATTGTCAAGGCGAAGCTATACAAAATGCTCTGAAGTCCATACTTCTTGGGACTGACATACCCGTACATCTGGTGTCTTCCTATAAGGACTTCACAAAAGAGCAAGCTGATCAGTTGTCCCAGTGCACGGTCCTCATCGAACAGGTCCAGGCAAATGAACGTGCACCTATCAATGATTACGTGAAGCAGGGCACTCCGCGGTTTCGGTTTCCGGTAATGTACACGTCCGCCCTATGGCCATTTTCTCAGTCGGATCGGGGGTTCGAGCCGGAGGGCCGGCCAAAGTTGTTTGGGAGTCCAATCAATGACTCGCAACTCGCTCATTTTATTGACTCAGGTTTGAGTGTTGATGATGCTTTGAGCCAATATTCGAGCTTGGATTATAAAAAATTAACCGAACTTGAACTCCAATTTGAGAAAAACCGTGCCTCGATTTTGCGGCTTGAACAGAGTGCAGATATCGCATTATGGGCGGATGTTGAGCGCAGGTTTACGTTAGAGCCGACATTTCACTGCTTCTATCACCCGTATGCGTCTGTCATGTATCCGGCGGCTAAAGAGGCGTGTCGCTTTGCGGTCGAGCACGTTGGAGCGGACGCTAGTGTCGTCGACGGGGTTCTTAATCGGTGGCTAGAAAATGATGCTTTCGATCTCCACCAAGCTCCTGTTCATCCGTCAGTGGCTGAGTTCTTTGGCCTCAAGTGGGTGAAGGCTGACACACGTTACAGGTTGAGGTATCAGGGAGCCTTAAAATTCTCCGAATTTTGGCGGCTTTATTTGACAAATGAGGTTGACGAAGGCGTGGAAAGGGCTGCGATGTGTGTGGATCAGGATCGCGGCCAGGCTGCTTTGCGTCTGCTTGAAGAGCATCCTGGTACGTCTCCTGATAGGGACGTTGTCAAATCGCAAGCGCTGCTTTATGCGGACAGAGCGGCTGAAGCCAAGGAGATATCTGAGGGCTTGATTCGAGAAAACAACCCAGCGAACTACAAGAGGTTCGTTGTTGATGCATGGCTAAGATCTGCAGCAAGTGTGTCTGACGGGCGAGATTGTGATTTAGCTGTAAAAATTGCAACCGAATATCCAGAAAATGCTGGAATACTCTATTATTGTGGCTTCATCTTACGCAAAAATGGAAACTTAGAGGATGGGGCGCGCTTACTGTTAAGAGCATCCGAACTATGTCCAGCAGATACAAATTACGCTTATAATGCCGGTCTTGTGTATGACTCTTACGGCCAATATGGTTTGGCTATCGACGCATTCTCAAGGGCGGCTCTCTACGCACCTAATGAATCCAGGTCATTTTATACAGAGCACGCGAGTCAATACAAATCAAATAACATTAATAGAATTTAGGAAATTTGCATTCTATCAGTGCTTTCTGACTGGTAATACTGCAATTTTGCATTTCTGATGGGTCGGAGCTAAGCAGTAGTCTGGGGCTATTCTAAAAGAAGTGGGCTCAGTACTTCCAATAAATTTCCACCTTTGAATAGGTGACCATTGACGCCGGCCGATTGCGCAGCGGCCAGGTCTGTTAACTGATCGCCGATCAGAACCGAGCGCTTGAGGTCAAGGTTGTGCTGGCGCGCAGCTCGCAATATCATGGCTGAGTTTGGTTTACGGCATAGCGGTGAGATTATTTGATATTTACTGTGAATTGCCTCTGGATGGTGGGGGCTGTAATAAAATGCGTCAATGAACGCACCGTTTTCATGAAGCTCTTCCTGAATAGTCTGATGTAGGCGCCATACATCTGCCTCCTGGTAATAGCCGCGTCCTATCCCAGCCTGATTTGTTACCACAATAACGGCAAAGCCTTTGTCATTTGCGAGCTTAATGGCGTCTTTAGCCCCGTCTACCCACTCCCAATCATCTATTTTGTGCACATAGGCCTTGTCCTTATTCAGAACGCCATCCCGGTCGAAAAACACAGCGGGCCTTTGTCGAAGCGGCAGTTCCGCCCGCGCTGTGGCTAAGGTTTCTGGGAGACCGATGTCGAGGAAATAGCCAGAGGATTTAACGCCTGCGATTCGGCCCTCTTGTGCAAGGACCGGGAAAAGATCGGTCTCTACGGAAGCCGGCAAAGATTTGAGCTTCTCTATAGCACTACGTCGAAAAGCGTATATCCCGCCATTGATTAGGCCGCGCTTACCTAGCGCCATCTCATTTTTTTCTTTAAACTCAGTGATATCTCCATTCGCATTTGTCTCAACTGATCCGTAACGGCCTGCATCTTCAATTTCGCGCAGGGCAAGGACGGCAAGTAAATCCTTCGAGCGGTGGAGTTCGGCGTCGACAGCGCGGATGTTGATATCAAAAAGCGTGTCGCCGTTGGCGGCGACGAATGTTTCGGCTAGGTGATCCATGGCGAACACGAAGGCTCCCCCGGTACCCTTCGGCTCAGGCTCTATTAAGACTGAAACATCCGCGCCATGAATTTTCAAATGATTGTAGCGTGCGCTGACCTGTTCGCCCAGATGCCCTGCGATGAGGAGAATCTCCTTAAAGCCTTGTCTTACGGCAGACTCCAAAAAGTAGTCTAAAAAGACTTTGTCTTCCGAAACGGGCATCAGTGGTTTGGGGGTCGATTTTGACAGGGCCCCCAACCGGGTACATTT
>Ga0233424_10003248_pt1 | contig 10656 bp, 7 predicted proteins | sample Watercolumn_Towu_FD_181011 | JGI IMG/M metagenome (GOLD analysis project Ga0233424, IMG submission 181011) | Freshwater microbial communities from Lake Towuti, South Sulawesi, Indonesia - Watercolumn_Towuti2014_125_MG | ecosystem: Environmental > Aquatic > Freshwater > Lake | place: Indonesia... | reverse complement strand
TCGGGATCGCCCGTCACCAGCTTCCACGAAGCCGGAGCGATGCGCCGTTGCTCGCCGAAGGCCGCCAGGGCCTGCGGTGTGTCGTACTGCGGCGTCACCGTGAATGCCACGATCGCCGCATCGCCCCGGCCCTGGATTGCTCTCTGCACCTTGGACAACTGCGTGACCATGGCCGGGCAGACGTTGGCGCATCGCGTGTAGATGAACGTGGCGACGTGAACGACCCCAATCAGGTCGGCACGCCTGAGCGGCTCTCCGGTCTGTGTGACCAGATCGAAGTCGGCAATCCGGTGGCTGACATCGTGCCAGCGCGGCGTCAGGTCGGCGCTGTCATAGTACGGCAGCGCCGGCACCGTCGCCGCCGTTTCCATCATCATTGCGGCGCCACCGATCACGGTGGCGCTGATGAAGACCATGAGGCGGATCATCGGGGCTCCTTTACCGGTGTGCACGGCCGGGCGTTGACAAAGCCGTAGCGGCGGCCGTTCTTCATTTCGTAGTTGATGTAGAGCTCGCCATCTTCGGTCCACGCCTGCTGCAATCCCTGTTCGTGACCGTTGAAGAAATGCCGCACCTCGTAAAGCCTCCCGCTCGGGTAGTAGGTGCGGCGCTCCTCCAGCATGGGCGCGCTGAATGATGGCGGCGTCGCTACCAGGATCAACGCGGCTACAGCGGCCCTCATCGGACCGTCCCCGCCGCGCCTTTGAAGCAGCCCGAGATGTACGGCACCGCCGTCGTCGTGTGGTAGTGGTAGATGCCCGACGGAAAGTCTGCTGTGGCCGTCGTATGACCATTGCAGGCATCGAGGTTCGAGGGCGTACTGCCGTCACTGTCGACGGGTCCGTAGACCGGAAAGCCGTCGAGCAGCACCCCAATCAGGCGGCTGCGGCCGGATGAGGTAATCGCCAGCGGCTCGAAATGATAGTGGTACTGATTGTTCGGATTGGGATGCCCGTTATAGCGGTCGAAGCTGACGATCTCGCTGGTCAACGGCTGCCGCATGGCGGCGTACTGGTTGTAGAACACCACACCATTCACCGAGATCCCGATCGGTCCGAGCGGCGTGTCACTCGTGGCGGTGGCGACGGCCGGACTGGTGGAGATGTGGAAGGTCAGGTTCTGCGCCGCAATGGAATGCGGATTGACCTGCATGCCGGAGTGTGGCGCCTCGTAGTTGGCACTGCCGATGCCCCAATAGGGGCTCTTGTGATCCGGGGTATCGCTGGTCTGAACGATCGCAGTGGTGCCGTCAAATGACACGGACACACCGTTGCCTGAGAATTTCGAAAACATCGCCTGCGTGCTCGACGAGGTCGCCGGCGTGGTGGGGGTCGTCGGAGCAGGGGTCGTCGGCGCCGGCGTGGTGGCGGTCGGTGTGGTGGTGGCCGGCGCCGTGGTTGTAGCGGCCGTGGCCGTCGGCGCCGTCGGCGAAGTCTCGGATTTGCCGCACGCCATGAAACCGGCGGCGGCCAGCGCGACGATCGCAGCGGTCAAGGGGTGGTGTCTCATCTTGTCCTCCTGGGATATGAGACTGCGCGGGTGTTAAGCCACCCTTCTGACCGGCGGCCGGATTTGTAAAGCAGTGGTAAAAGTCGGCCAGAGTGTCTTGAAAGCGCACTAGAGTGCGATAGCCAATGGACGCGACCCGGTTGCTGCTCGTCGAAGACGATGAGAAGTTCTGCCGCTTGCTGAGGGACTACCTGGCGCCACTGGGCTATACGATCGAGGTCTGCCGCGATGGCCGCAACGGCCTGATACGGGCGCAGTCCGGTGATCACGCCGCCGTGATTCTCGACGTGATGCTGCCCGGCATGGGCGGCTTCGACATTCTGCGGGAACTACGACGCACTTCCCAGGTGCCGATCCTGATGTTGACGGCGCTTGGCGACGAGGTCGATCGCATTGCCGGCCTGGAAATCGGCGCCGACGACTACCTGCCAAAGACGTTCTCGACGCGCGAGCTGCTGGCGCGCCTGCGAGCGGTGCTGCGACGATCGGCGATCACCGCTGCCACGAAAGCCGACGCCAGGCCGGCGCCTCGATCGAATGGCCAGCTGTGGATGGATGCGGCGGCCAGAACTGCGACCCTGGACGAGGTCCCGCTGGCGCTGACCAAAGTGGAGTTCGACCTGTTGCTTGCCCTGATCGAGGCGCCTGGGCGCGTGCGCACGCGCGAGCAACTGCTGCTGGCGGCGGCCGACCGTGATTTCGAGGCCTTCGATCGCTCGATCGACGTGCACGTCTCGTCGCTCCGGAAGAAGCTGGGCGATGATCCCAAGGCGCCTCGCTGGATCGAGACGATTCGAGGAATCGGCTACAGGATGCTGAAGGCATGATCGGCCGGATCCGGCGCTCGATCGGCGCGCAGATTCTGTTACTGGCGGCGGTGAACCTGATCCTCCTGATCGCGATCGGTCTGGCTGCATCGGGCATGCGCGTGCCGCTCGGCATGTCCGAAATGGTGATGCAACTGGCCGATTCGCGGCTGCAGGATGTGACGCGTCGTATCGCGCTCGATCTCGAGCGCGCGCAGCCTGGCAACGCCGACGCCGTGATCGAGCGATACGCGACCGACTACGACACGCGATTCGTGCTGGTGCGCAACGACGGCACTCGCATTGCGGGATCGGAGCTCGCCATTCCCGCTCAGGTGAAACAGGTGCTGTCCGGTCCTGGACCTCAGGGTCGCGCGGGCCTTCATGAGGAGATGCGATTCGGCCGGCCTCCGAAGAAAGGGCCTCCCCAGGGGAGGCCGGACGGACGACCGCTGCCACCACCCGATCAGTTTGGTCCGCCGGGCGCTGAGCCCGGACTGCGGATGCCCCAAACACCGGCGCACTTCGTTCGGGCACCGGGCGACCCTCGCTTCTGGATCGTGCTCCGCCTGCCAGTCCGCTTCGCCGGGCAGACGGAGATCGTGCCGGGCAGCCTGTTGGTCGCACCGTATCGGTTCTTCGGTGATCGCCTGCTGTTCCCGCTCAGCGGCTTGCTGTGGGTGTTCCTGGCGCTCGGCGTCACGCTGATCTGTTGGTGGCCGATGCTGCGGTCGATCACCAAGAGCCTGGGCAAGATGGAGCACGCGACAGGCGAGATCGCTCAGGGGCGTTTCAGTGCCGTCGTAGACGTCGCGCGGTCCGACGAGATTGGGCGGCTGTCGGCATCGATCGAGCAAATGGCTGGACGCCTTGGCGCGATGGTCTCGGGCCAAAAGCGCTTTCTCGGTGACACCGCTCATGAACTGCGATCGCCCGTCGGGCGGATGCAGATCGCCCTCGAGATTCTCGATACGCGAGTCGGTGAATCCGAGCGCGCCTACGTCAGGGACTTGAGGGAGGACGTCGAGTCGCTCCGACACCTGACCGATGCGCTCCTCCAATACGCGCGCGCCGAGCTCGGCGACGGAGGACGCCTCCTCCAGCCGGTCGCCCTGTCGCCAATCATCGAACAATCGATTGCCAGGGAAGGCCGCGGCGCGACCTTCACCGCCACGGTCGATCCCCGGACCGTCGTCAATGCGAACGCGGCGCTGCTCGAGCGCGCCGTGTCCAACGTGATTCGCAACGCGGCCACCTATGCCGGATCGGCAGGGCCGATTCACGTGAACGCGACCGAGGATCGCGGACAGGTGGTCATCTCGGTCACCGACCAGGGTCCGGGAGTCGCCCCTGAATCGCTGCCGCGATTGTTCGAGCCGTTCTACCGGGAAGATGCCGCCCGCGACGCCAAGACCGGCGGAACGGGACTGGGCCTGGCTATTGTCAGGAGCGCAATCGAGGCGTGCGGCGGCTCAGTGAGCTGCCACCTGCCGTCACCCCACGGCCTCGAGGTACGGATGATCCTGCAGTCCGGCCGTTAGGAAGAGGGCCTGCCACCTTCGCGTCTGCGCTGCGGCGGACGAGGAAGACCCGCCGCTACACATCGCCGACCGGCTCCAGCTCGTCGCCGTTCTCGTGACCGTTGGCCTCTGAATCGGCGCCCCCGGCCGCCGACTTCTTGCGTCGAGGCCGGATGTCGTAGCGCTTGATCATCTCGTTCAAAGTCGTCGGCTTGATGCGCAACAGCTCGGCGGCGCGCTTCTGGACGCCGCCGGCGGCCTCGAGGGCGGATTCGATCCACTGGCGCTCGTAGGCCACCGTCACGTCCTTCAACGAGATGCCGTCGGCCGGCATGACGACGTGGGGGATCTGGAAGGCGGGGTTCTTGCGCACGTGCTCGGGGATCAGCTCCGCGCCGATGCGGGAGCCGGTGCACAGCACGACGGCGCGCTCGATGACGTTCTCGAGCTCGCGCACGTTGCCCGGCCAGTCATATTCCATCAACAGATCGAGTGCCTCGGGCGAGACTTCGACGTTGCGCCGCTCGTTTTCCTCACCGTACTTCTCGAGGAAATGCTGGATCAGCAGTGGAATGTCATCGCGCCGCTCGCGCAGCGCCGGCAGATGGATGCTGATGACATGGAGACGGTAGTAGAGGTCTTCGCGGAACCGCGCCTCCTCCATCTCGTGTTTCAGGTCGACGTTGGTCGCCGCGATGATGCGCACATCGACCTTGATGGTCTCCATGCCGCCCAGGCGCATGAACTCGCGTTCCTGCATGACGCGCAACAGCTTGGCCTGCGTCTCCATGGGGATGTTGCCGATCTCATCGAAGAAGATGCTGCCCTTGTCAGCGAGATCGAACATGCCCTTCTTCGGGTAGACGGCGCCGGTGAACGCGCCCTTGACGTGTCCGAAGAGCGTGGATTCCAGAAGATCGGGCGGCAGGTTGCCGGAATTGACGGCCACGAACGCCTTTTCACTGCGCGCCGAGTTGCTGTGAATGGCGCGCGCGACCAGCTCCTTGCCGGTGCCGCTCTCGCCGGTGATCAGAATGGTGCTGCGGCTCGGCGCGGCCTGGATGATCAGGTCGAAGACCTGCTTCATGCGGCTGCTCTTGCCGATGATGCCGGAGAACTTGTGGTAGCGCGCCTGCAGGTTCTGGCGCAGCGCGACGTTCTCGGCGACGAGCTGACGCCGCTCGATGGCGTTCTGCAGCACCACCAGGACTTCGTCGTTCTTGAACGGCTTGGTGATGTAGTCGAACGCGCCCCGCTTCATGGCGGCGATGGCGCTCTCCATCGACGCGTAGGCGGTGATCATCAGGACCGGAAGCTCCTCATCGTGCTTCTTTAGCTCGTTGAGCACCTGGAGCCCGTCGATGCCTGGCATCATCACGTCGACGATGACCGCGTCGAACGGCAGCGACCTGGCGAGATCGAGGCCTTCCTGCCCGTTCGAGGCCAGCCGCACGCTGTAGCCTTGGCGCTCCAACAGCGTGCCCAGAATGTCCCGCATCACTTCTTCGTCATCAATGACGAGTACGGCGGCATTGTGTTTTCTCATCTCACAATCCTGCTCGTTTCATTCCGGGGCGACAACGGAGCGACCGCCGCGGCGTGCCTGACAATCACTCGTCACAAACCTGCTGTCTGGCGCTGTGGGGCGGCAGCTGACGCCGGGGCGGCGATGAATCGCAGTTCAAATCGCGCGCCCTGGCCGGGCGTGCTGTCGCACTGAATCGTGGCCTCATGCTCGCGAACAATGCCGTAGGTGATCGCCAGGCCCAGGCCGGTGCCCTGGCCCATCGGTTTCGTCGTGAAGAACGGATCGTAGATACGCGCCAGGTGCTGGGGCTGGATGCCGCCGCCCGTGTCGGAGACCTCGGCAACCGCTTCGTGGCCTTCGAGACGCGTGGCAATGGTCAACCAACCGCCGCCCGCCATGGCGTCGCGCGCGTTCAGAAAGAGGTTCAGGAAGACCTGCTGCAGCTTGAACTCGAAGCCGACGACGTTGACGGGCTCGCGGTGCAGCTCGCGCCGGATTTTGACGCTGCCCCGATCGAACTGATGCTCGAGCAGCGACAGCACATCGCCAATGACCTGGTTGAGATCGACGACCGCGCGCTCAGACTGCTCGGCGGCGTTGGGGCGCGAGAGATTCAGCAGGCCATTGACAATGCGAGCGGCACGGAACGTCTGCGTCTCGATCTTCTCGAGCAGCGGCGTGCGCGGATCGGCGGGATCGGCGTTCTCGAGCAGCATTTGCGTGTAGCTGGAAATGCCGGTGAGCGGCGTGTTGACCTCGTGCGCGACGCCGGCCGCGAGCAGGCCGAGCGAGGCCATCTTTTCCGAGATGCGCAGCTGCTCTTCCATCTGCGAGCGCTCGGTGATGTCTTCGAGGATGACAATCGTCCCGGCGGTGGGGCCCCCGGCCACGCTTTGCAGGGGGACAGTGGTCAGGTTGACGAGCAGCCGCCGGCCCTCGTGCGCGCCGCGTGCGACGATGGGCACACGAAACACCGAGTGCCCGTCGGGGTGTTCCCGGCGCACGGCGCCGAGGAGGCTGATCACGTCCTCGTCGAAGAGCCGATCGAGCGTCGTACCGAGCACCGCCGTCCGCGCCACGCCGTACAGCCGTTCGAGCGCCGAATTCCAGCGAATCACCTGATCGTTCGGCCCAACCACCAGCAAGCCGTCGTCCAACGACTCGAGGATGTTCTCGTTGAAGGCGTGCAGGCGATCGAGCTCCGACGCCTTGAGATGGAGCTGGCGATACAGCCGTCCGTTCTCAATGGCGGTCGCCGCCTGGGCGGCGACCGCCGTCACCAGCGCCGTGTCTTCGGTGCTCAACGGCTCGCCGCTCGCGCGGCGCCCGAGCGCGAGCACGGCAATCGCCGCGTCCTTGGCCACGCACGGCACGAAGTAATAGACGCTGTGATCGCGCCAGAACTCGATCTCTTCGGCGGTGAAGCGCGTCGCCGCGAGCGGGTCGTCCAGCCGGACGGTGTGCGCGCTGTGCAGGCGCGATCCCACACCCGATACGCCTTGCAGCCGTGGCGGCGGCCCGTCGAAACCCTCGTAACTGAGAGGCTCGAAATCGCCGCTATCCGTGGCGAGCAGGAACACCATGCGATCGAGCTCGATGGTCTCGCGCACACGCGTCACCAGGCGATCGGCCAGGCGGTTGAGATCGAGATCGCTGTTCAGCTCGCGGGCAAAACCGACCAGCGCCCTTCGATAGTCGTAGCGATCGCGATAGAACGCTCGATCGATCGCCTTTTGCAGTCCGTCCTTCACCGGCTTGGCCAGCAGCACCACGACCACCGTGGCCAGGAAGGCAATGATCCAGCGATGCTCGGCCTCGCCGTCCACGAGATAGCCGCCGGACGCCCGCAGGATCAAGACGTAGATCGCGACAATCGCCGCTACCGCCGAGGTATAGATCAACAGCCGTTTCAGAATGATCTCGACGTCCATCAGGCGGTATCGAATGATGGCCGACGCAAACGCGAGCGGAATAAAGCCGAGCGGAATGGCGCTCAGCCCCATCGGGATCGACGGATCCGCATCCAACGCGAAGGGAATCGCGTAGCCGAGCGCAAAGGGCAGCGCGCCCAGCGCGGTGCCCCAGACGATCCACCGCAGCTGGCGCTTGACGGTCACCGACCGCGCGCGCGACAACGCGCGCAGCAGTATGGCCAGACCGGCCGCGAAGAACGTGGCGAGGTAGACGTACTCGAGGCGATCGAGCAGTGCGATGACCCTCACAAAGTATTCGGGATCGATGCCCGAGCGCAGCAGGGCGAGCGCGCGCGTCGATCCGAGGACCGCGCCGGGCAGGTAGACAGCAGGCAGCCATCGCGCCAGCAGGGCCGAGTATCCCGGCATGCGGGGCCGTTCGGGGAAGACCAGGGCAAAGTGCAGAAACAGCGGTGGCAACACCATCACGGCGATGGCGTCACCCCAATAGAAGACCCAGTCGACGCGATCCAGGCGGCCGCTGAACGAAAACGTGAACAAGCCAAAGAACGCGACCGAGAGCCAGAAGAAATGCAGCGTCGCCTGGTCGGTCGGACGGCGCGCTCGCACCGCGGCGCCGATGAGCAGGGTGAAGATGCCGACGGCCGCCAGCACGTAGTAGAACAGGCCTGCGCCGCTCGGCATCGGCGACAGCGATACGCTGGCCATCTCGCGCGAACCCAGGCGGAGCAACGTGTAGGTGTGCCGGTCACCCGGGCGCGAGCTGTGCTGCAACGCGAGCACATCGGCACGTCCTTCCACCGGCTGATTGTCGATGGCGATCAGCACGTCGCCGGGCCGCACGCCGGCGCGGCTCGCGGCCGACGGCGCCGCGATCTCAGCGGCGACGACGCCGACCGCGCGCTCGACCCATAGGACGCCGTCTTCAACGTCCACCGACGTGGCGCGCGACACTACGTTGGCCAAGCCCAACGTCAACAGCCCGAGCGTCGCCGCCACGGGCAGGGCTGTCTGCCGCCACTCGCGCCACCATGAGTCCCGGTCGTAAGCGGACATTGCCGTTGGTTGGTCCAGGTCGCCTAACAAGACAGATCGATCCGCGCCAAACAGAGCAAACGGTATACCGCCCACCTGGTTGGGACGTCAGACCTAAATGCCTTTAAAATCAGAAACTTGCGACGAAGCGATTGGTCGATTTCAGGTATTGATCCAAAACCAAGTCTAACCGATCCAAATTCTGGAATCGGCCACGGAGGGGCCGCAGAAAGCACAGATGCCGCGGATGGGCCTAAAACTTAACCGTCAGGCCCCCGACCAGACGCTTGGGCGGACGCACGACGAGGAGCTCGTCGTAGGTTGACGCGTTGGCCAGCGATTCGTGGAACAGGTTGCGCACGCCGACCAGCATTTCCCACTGCGACGCGCGGAAGTTCATGAACGGCAGCGCCTGGGTGACGCGCAGGTCGAATCGCGCACCGAACGCGGGGGCTTCGGCGGCCGGCGTCACCGCCGCGAACGCGCTATTCAATTTGTAGAGGACGACAACGCGGGTGGCGGAGTACGGGATTTCGGTCTGGAGCGAGGTCGTGACATCGTGGATGCGTTCACGCTCGCCGCGCACCGCCGACGATACCCAGCGCGTCAGCACGGCATACTCGACGGGTTCCGATCGATCGGTCCAATCCGCGGTCGCCACCGAATAGTCGACGGAGCCGCGAATATTCGCGGCGAGCACATGCGTGACGGTCACGCCGACACCACGCACCAGGGCGTCTCCGGCGGAGCCGACGTAATAGTGGCCGAGCGCCGACGGCACGCTGTCGTTGCGGCGGAAGCCAAACACCGTCACCGTCTGATCGTCGATGCGCTGCTCGAAGGCGCGCAGCGCCAGGGACGCGCCATTGATCACGCGCTCGACGCCGACCTCGTAGTTCTGCAGCGCCTGGGGCCGCAGCCCCGCCTTCGAGATGGGCGAGAACGTGCGCTGCGGCGGCAGGTACTCGGCGCTGGCCGGCGGAATGAACTCCTCAGCTCCGGGCGCGCTGACGGTGCGCGCCGCCGCGGCGCGGACGCGCCAGGACTGAGTTGGAGAGAATGTCGCCGACAGCCGCGGGCTGAAGTGCGCCGGGCCTTCCATGTAGTCGTAGCGCGCGTAATGGGCACCGTAGCCCACAGCGATGTAGCGGGACACCTGCCACTCGTCATATGCGAACACCGACCCGACGTTGCGGGCCGTGTCGGTGAGAGCGCCAAGCGCCGCGGGGTTACCCCCCTCGTAGCGCTGCAGGCTGTACGACATGCCGAACTGATAGCGATGCGGAACCTCGGCCTTCACCACATAGCTGCCGGCGAGCATCCACGAGCTGAGATCGCTCTGGTTCATCGCGGCGCGCACGTTCCAGTCACCGTGCGACCCGACGGGGGCGCCGACCGAGAAGAACGCGACGCTGCTCGTCCGGTCGAGCTGGAGCAGCTGCAGCGGATTGTCGAATGCGCCGGTCGTCAGCAGGTTGACCTGGCCACCGAGCGACAAGTCGCTGAACAGCGCCGTGGCTTTGCGCGCCGAGGTCCCGAACGCGCGGCCGAGGAACTGGAACGAGTCGGTGATGAACCAGTCGTCGTCCTGGGGGACACCCGCCTTGGCTAGCGCTGTGGCCGGCAAGCCGAAGGCATCAGTGCGCAGCACGCCGCGTTTGAGGTGCCGGAGACGCCAGCCGAGCTCGCTCTCGTCGCGCTCGCCGCTCTTCGCGGCAGGCGCTGCCGGCGCCGCGCCGATGGCGGCCACGGCCGCCTCATTGACGCGGGGCGGGGCGAAGGGGCCTTCACGCCGCAACGTGAAAGACGAGGCGCTGCGCGTTGACGGCCGCACGTTGACCATCGCGCTGCGCGCCGCCATGAATCCGGCCAGGTGGACGCGCAGCAGGTACGGGCCCGGCGGCAATTGCTTGAGCGTGTATGAGCCGGCCTTGTCAGATACGGCGAACGCGGTGGTGCCTCCGAGCGCGGAAATCACCGCGCCATCGAGCGGCTTACCGAGCTCATCGGTGACGGTGCCTTCGATGAGGCCGGGGTCGTTGGCGACGAGCCTGGTCACCGGCTCGAACTTCAGGGATTGCGCGGTGGCGTACGTCGGCTGCAATGCCACGAGGCATAGCGCGATAAAGCCGATCGGGCGACTGGGGGTCCCCATCCCGTCCTATTAGACGCTGTCCGCACCTGGATGGGTGACGGACGGCTTGAACTCAGTCTACGCCTATTTCGGGCCATCAGGCCATCGGGGCCTTGAGTAAGCTCGGGGCCCGGAGCCCCGAGCCCAGAAGCCTAACCCTTGACGGCGAACTTGATGTCCTGGGACAAGA
>Ga0233424_10003246_pt1 | contig 10656 bp, 6 predicted proteins | sample Watercolumn_Towu_FD_181011 | JGI IMG/M metagenome (GOLD analysis project Ga0233424, IMG submission 181011) | Freshwater microbial communities from Lake Towuti, South Sulawesi, Indonesia - Watercolumn_Towuti2014_125_MG | ecosystem: Environmental > Aquatic > Freshwater > Lake | place: Indonesia... | reverse complement strand
CTGTACCTGCCACGACTGTTGCAGTGGTGCCATCAGGATATGTCACAGTCACTGTAGAACCAGGTTCTGCTGTACCGCTCACTGGGTCAGTTGCATTGATTGGATCAAGTACAGGTGCATTTGGTGCTGTGGTATCAATTGTTACCACTGCTGTATCTGTACCTGCATTGCCTGCTGCATCTGTTGCAGTCACGGTAATGGTGTGTGGACCATCAGTTAATGCAGGAAGTGTATTGTCTGCAAGCGTCCAGGTGCCGTCACCATTATTCACTGCCGGATAGTCAATACCATCCACATTTACAACCACAGTGGCTGTCGGATCGTTCACTGTACCAGTGAGTGCTGGTGTGCTGTCATTCGTCAACACATCATCAAGTGCAACCACCGGCGGTGTGATGTCGGCAGAGACTGTGCCTGTACCTGGCAATGAAGTATTGCCTGCAGGGTCAGTCGCTGTTGCTGTAACCGTATCGCCATCTACCAGATTGCCCGGGTTTGGTACTGACCATGTTCCGTCTGTGCCTGCCACGACTGTTGCAGTGGTGCCATCAGGATATGTCACAGTCACTGTAGAACCAGGTTCTGCTGTACCTGTAATCGGGTCTGTCCCGTTAACTGGGTCGATCACTGGCGCTGCAGGAGCTGCTGTATCAACTGTCACAACACCTGTATCTGTACCCACATTGCCTGCTGCATCTGTTGCAGTCACGGTAATGGTGTGTGGACCATCAGTTAATGCAGGAAGTGTATTGTCTGCAAGCGTCCAGGTGCCGTCACCATTGTTCACTGCCGGATAATCAACACCATCCACGTTCACAACCACAGTAGCTGTTGGATCGTTCACTGTACCGGTTAACGCAGGTGTACTGTCATTCGTTAATAGATCAGTTATAACAACTGCTGGTGCAACTGCATCAACAGTAGCTGTACCTGGTAAAGATGGGTTGCCTGCTGGATCTGTAGCAATTGCCTCAACTTCGTCACCATCATTAAGGCCAGGGTTTGGTACTGACCAGCTGCCATCCGGTCCTGCTACAACTGTTGCTGTGTCACCATTAGGATAAGTTACTGTTACGGTTGAACCAGGTTCTGCCGTACCTGTAATCGGGTCTGTCCCGTTAACCGGGTCAATTACTGGTGCTGAAGGAGCAGCTGTATCCAGTGTATAAGTTTGTGTATCGTTAACTGTGCTGCTATTACCTGCTGCATCAGTGAAGGTTACTTTAGCATCAATCGTTTTATCAGCATCAGCAACCAAACCGCTACCTGGTACACTTACTGTCCATGTACCTGCTGCACTGTCTACAGTTGCAGTATAAGTTACCCCATTAATAACAACTGTAACGGCTGTAGTAGCCGCATCTGAAGGAACGTTTTTCAATACACCTGTAACAGTGACATTGCCTGACGCTTCTGATGCATTAATTACATTATCAGAAGTAACAGGATCAACTGCAAAGTTAACACCAGCTGTATTTGGTGCAGCTGTGTCAACAGTCACAACACCTGTATCAGTACCTTTATTACCTGCTGCATCAGTTGCAGTCACGGTAACAGTGTGTGGTCCATCGGTGAGTGTTGGCAATGTATTGTCTGCAAGCGTCCAGGTGCCGTCACCGTTATTTACTGCAGGATAATCAACACCATCAATAGTAACCACAACAGTCGCTGTTGGGTCACTTACAGTACCTGTTAATGCAGGAGTATTATCATTAGTAGAAACATCTTCAAGTACAACCGTTGGTGCAGTCGTATCAAGTGTATAAGTTTGTGTATCGCTAACCGTACTGCTGTTACCTGCTGCATCTGTAAACGTTACAGTAGCATCAATGGTTTTATCTGCATCAGCCTCTAAGCCATTGCCGGGCACATTTACTGTCCATGTTCCTGCTGCACTATCTACAGTTGCAGTATAAGTCACCCCATTCACAACAACTGTTACTACAGTATTGGTTGCATCTGACGGAATATTTTTCAAAACACCTGTAATAGTGACATCACCAGCCGCTTCTGATGCATTAATCACATTGTCAGCTGTTACAGAATCAACCGAAAAATCAACCTCATCCGTATTAGGAGCAGCAGTATCAATCGTATAAGTTTGTGTATCTTTAACAGTACTGCTATTACCTGCCGCATCTGTAAACGTTACAGTCGCATCAATGGTTTTATCTGCATCAGCTGTTAAACCACTACCAGGCACACTTACTGTCCATGTACCCGCTGTTTTGTCTACAGTTGCATTATAAGTTACCCCATTCACAACAACTGTTACTACAGTATTGGCCGCATCTGCTGGAATGTTTTTCAAAACACCAGTAATCGTGACATTACCTGCTGCTTCTGATGCATTAATTACGTTATCTGAAGTAACAGGATCAACAGAGAAAGTGACTCCATCTGTATTTGGTGGAGTGGTATCAGCAGGTGTTGAGTCATCATCATTATCACTATTCGATGCTGCAGCGATAATACCGCCCGCAACTAAAGGAATAGCTGCCCACAACCATGGGTTTACACCCGCATCGTGATAAAGTAATGGTTCAATTGAAGAAATAGGTTGGTAAATAACATCAGATACCAACTCTTGTGGTGCTTCTGCCGGTAAAGCAGCAGGTAAATCCTCAGCTACCAGAGCTTGTGGTTCAACATCACTGTCTGCGTCAGCGTCCGCATCAGCATCGGCGTCCGCATCATTTTCAGCATCTTTGAATTTTGCCCAAATCAACTGTCCATTTTCATCTTGAAAAACAAGACTGTTATCTTTAGGCTCAGCTGTTCCACTAAAGAAGCCTTCAATAACAATAGTCTCGCCATTTTTCAGGCGAATGACTGCATTGGTACCCTCCCTATTCACTACCAATACATCACTGGCAGCCACTTTTACCAATACGACCGACGCTTCCGAAAGCTTTGCAGAAGTTCCCTTGATTGTTGACAAGGTATCGTGACTATCCTTGGCAATAATTTGTATTTCAGGCATATCTGTATTCCTTTTATATTATTGATTTAAATGATTTTATGTATAATTCTTTTTACTTAATCTTTCTAAGTTTTTGACCTATAACTTAAAAACATTAAGTAATGTGATCATTTTTACATTAAACACTTTAAAATAAAAAAAACAAATACTAAAGTACCTAAAGAAAAAATTTTAATTAATAGAAATTATATATAAGTCTTAGTTAAGTTTTTCTTATGTTAATTTAATGAAAAATTACGTTAAACGTTTTATATATAAAACAAATTTATTGTTTTTCTATTTACCATTTGTTGAAAAATCATTTAATTAAAATATTCATATAACAATTATTAATATCTTAATAAAATAAAATATATTATTAATGATATATATAGAAAAAAAAGGCTTTAGGTAATATTTTACTATTACACTAAAACCTCATTTTTAAATATCTTATAAATTTTAAAACTATTTATATTTAGAAATTATCTGGACTCTCAAATCTTTTTACTTCTTGTAACTTATTCGGGTCATGCATTGTCGCAATTCCATCCTCAGTTTTTTGGTCTACAAGAATATCTGGATTATAAACGGTGATTGTTTCTCTACCCAGCGCATCCTCTCCCACAATATACTGAAAACCTCTTCGGTTCATCTTATGGCACAACCTTTGATAAAAGCCTTTTAAGCCTTCAGTTTCTTCGTTGGGGTTGTAATAAAAAGCATTCATCACAGCTGGTAAGCCTAGGCCGCACACAATACCTGATAACAATACACTAATAAATGTATATCCAATCAGGATACTACTATAGGGACTTAAGGCAGGGATATTGGCTACTGCCAAAATCAATGCAAGTGAAATTCCTCCTCGTACCCCACCCCAAGATAAAATAGTCAAACTACCGTTGTAGCTTTTAGTTCTACGCATTGTGGGAAAAAAAGCGAAAGCCATAAAGTTGGCAGCAAAACGAGAAATATGAAGGATAAAGAACGCAACAATACCGCCTAAAATCAGGCTAAAGTTTAGATCAAGAATAAATAACTCTAAGCCAATTAAAGTAAATAAGAATGAGTTAATAATTCCTTCTACAGTGTGCCAGAAATGGTTAACTTCTTGAATCTCTCGCTCTTCTCGTATTTCCTTCCATTTGTTTCCAACAATTAAACCGCCAATTACACAAGCAATCGGTGCTGATGCATGCGCAAACAAAGCAACCAAATATGCTCCACTTGCAAGTAAAGCTGTTGTTAAAATCAGGGACTCCATTTCGTGTTTACCACGTAATAGACGCAACACCCCTACCCCAAATGCCCAACCAATCCCGACGGCGACAACAATTTCATAAAGTAGAGCTTCTAATGTTGCCACCAATGAAAAATGTTCACCCTGTAAAACATTAAGTAAAGTCATAAACAATGCAATACACATTGCATCATTAAATAATGATTCACCTTCTAGCTTAACAATTAAATGATGTGGTGCTCGAATCGAACTAAGTACACCTTTAATACCAATTGGGTCTGTTGCCCCTAAAGCTGCACCTAAAAGTAATAGCACCAGAATTGGCACATGATATCCAACCAGTAACTGGAATCCGTAAAGTAAACTACCAAATAATACGGCGCAAAGTACTAAGGCAATTGTTGCCAAAATACTAATTTGCTTCCAATAACTTTTTAGATCTGAAATTTTAAATTTGAGTGCAGAAGAAGTTAGAATAAAACAAATAACACCATTAATTAAAAAATCATAAAAATCGATATGGCGTACTGCTTCTTCAATATTATGAATGTTAATGGTAATAAATTGGTTACCATTTAGTAGGCTGGCACCCCACTGTAGAATAAAGACAAAAATTGCTGAGACCAGAGGAACACCAATCGCCTGTGGAAAGCCTAAAATACGCTTATTAAAGATTGTGGTTGCAATTGATAGTGCAAAAACCACTGTAAACGCTTGTAATAGAAAAAAATTACCCATGAATACCCTTCTTCTGGGTCAATGACCAAATGAACAACTTTGCTAGATCGACCAAACTTAATAAAAAGCTGACATAAACAATGCCATAATCATAAAAATAGAAATTAGGACACAAGTTTACCGAATTGATTGAACAATCTATCAATCTGTTAAATTTCTTAACATTATTTATAGTTATGATCTAAAAAAAGATGAGCTTATTAAATTATGTTTAACAAGACTCATCCTATAAAATTTTAAACTGGATTATTAAAAGTATCACATTGGTTAATATCACCAGTTTTTAAACCAACCTGAAACCAATGCATTCGCTGTTCACTACTACCATGAGTAAAGCTGTCTGGAACGACCTGCCCCGTAGAGCGCTTCTGTAAATAATCATCTCCAATTTTTTGAGCAGCATCCATCGCTTCTTCAATGTCACCTTGCTCTAAAAATTGAGTTCGCTGTTGATTATGACTCGCCCAAATACCCGCTAAACAGTCAGCTTGCAATTCTTGACGAACAGATAATTGATTACCTTCTCTTTGGCTGACTTGTGCACGGGCTTGCTGTACTTGTGACGAAATACCCAGCAAGGTTTGAACATGGTGCCCTACTTCATGTGCAACCACATAAGCTTGTGCAAAATCCCCAGCTTGATCTTCTCTAGAAAGTTCAGTTTGGTTCTGCTCACCAGAAATTCCCATTTGCTGACGCATATCTTTAAAGAATTCTGTATCGATATAAACTTTCTGGTCTGCCGGACAATAAAATGGCCCCATAGCAGATTGAGCTGTGCCACATCCTGACTGAATCATTCCACTAAACAAAACTAATTTAGGTGGCGTATAACTTTTACCTAACTGTTTAAATATAGGGGTCCAAGTATCTTCTGTATCAGCCAAAACCGTTCCAACAAAATCCGAGGCTTCTTTTTGCTCGGCCGTTAAACTTTCTGGCGCAGTTGCATTTGATTGTTGTGAAGCAGTAACTTGCTGCGTTGCTTGATAAGCCTGTTGTGGATCAACACCAAAGAACTTCCACGCAACAAATGCAACAACCAAACCAATAATACTGATACCACCGGCTCTAACCCCGCCACCACCTCGACGGTCCTCAACATTGCTACTAATTCGTCGACCTTTCCAGCGCATAATTTCCCTCTTCTTTTTAGAATGGCATCATGAACCTGATGCTTTTTTAGGCCACATTTTTTGTATTAAGCTCACAATTAATAGAACAATTGCACCTGCAACAAGTCCTATTCCAAAGTTAATCAATGTTGGTGTTAAAGCACCAATAATATTACCCACTGCTGGTATTGTTTCCACATGATCCACTGTGTCTTCAGTTAAGTGATGAAGTAATGGAATCGTATGATTAATAATCCCGCCACCCACTAAAAACATTGCAATAGTGCCCACAATTGAAAGTAATTTCATCAAAATAGGAGCAAAAGCTAATAGGCCTCGACCTATAGTTTGTTTAAATGAGGTCGACTGTTCTGTTAAATATAATCCCAAATCATCAATCTTAACAATCATACCAACCAGGCCATAAACGCCAATCGTCATTACAACTGCAATAACACTTAAAACGCTTAACTTTGTCATTAAAGTAGCCGTAGCAACTGTACCGAGCGTAATCACCACGATCTCAGCCGATAAAATAAAATCAGTTCTTACTGCTCCTTTTATTTTTTCTTTTTCAAAAGTTGCTAAGTCTAATTCTTCATTTTCAAGCTCTGCTTTTGCTTCCTCTGATGTAGAAGCTTTTTTATGCATAATCGTATGAAGAACTTTCTCTACGCCCTCATAACATAAAAATAAGCCCCCGAGCATTAATAGCGGATTAATAAGCCAAGGTGCAATCACACTAATCAACAATGCTAAAGGAACTAAAATAAGCTTATTAACAAATGAGCCTTTAGCCACTTTCCAAACAATAGGTAGTTCGCGATCTGCGCGCACACCTGTTACTTGCTGAGCATTTAAGGCCAAATCATCACCTAAAACTCCGGCAGTTTTCTTGGCTGCCATTTTGCTCATTAAAGCAACATCATCTAAAATTGTTGCTATATCATCTAGTAATAAAAGTAAGCCACTCGCCATTTCTTATCCAAGTTTGTATTTATTAAGGCTATTGTAAGATGATTTTTTTGAATTTCTGTAATTTTACTGAATAAATTCACAATATTATTTTAAGAAAAGTTTCCCCAATCGCTGACGAAAAAAATTTATTTCCCGTACAATAATGCCAATCTTTTATATTACAGGGCTTACTACCCCTGATTAAGCCAATACGATAGTGGAATAAATAATGAGTAATGTTGATCAGCGTCCAATTATTTATTCCACTATCGTATTGGCTTAATCAGGGGTAGTAAGCCAATACGATAGTGGAATAAATAATGAGTAATGTTGATCAGCGTCCAATTATTTTGACAGGCGACCGCCCAACCGGACAACTTCACCTTGGGCATTTTGTCGGTTCTTTGCGTTCTCGTGTAGGTTTACAGGATAGCCATCATCAACATCTCTTGTTAGCAGATGCACAAGCATTAACAGATAATGCAGATAATCCAGATAAAGTTCGTCGTAATATTCTAGAAGTTGCTCTAGATTATTTAGCTGTAGGCATTGATCCAACAAAAACTACTATTTGTGTTCAATCTTGCTTACCAGCACTCAATGAACTCACAATGCTCTATCTTAACTTTGTGACAGTTGCGCGTTTAGAACGTAACCCGACCATTAAATCTGAAATTCAAATGCGTGGTTTCGAACGTGACATTCCAGCTGGTTTCCTCTGCTACCCTGTTGCACAAGCGGCTGATATTACTGCTTTCAAAGCAACTGTGGTTCCAGTGGGTGAAGATCAGATTCCAATGATTGAACAAACGAATGAAATCGTACGTCGAGTAAATCGCCAAATCGGTCAAGATCTTTTGCCTGAATGTAAAGCGTTGCTTTCTAATATGGCACGTCTACCAGGTTTTGATGGTAAAGCGAAAATGTCTAAATCATTAGGCAATACCATCGTTTTAAATGCTTCTGATAAAGACATTAAAAAAGCTGTTAATGCGATGTACACCGATCCAAATCACCTTCGTATTGAAGATCCAGGTCAAGTTGAAGGCAATATTGTATTTACTTATTTAGATGCATTTGATCCAAATAAAGAAGAAGTTGAAGAATTAAAAGCTCACTATCGTCGCGGTGGTCTTGGTGATGGTACGGTTAAAAAACGTCTTGAAGGTGTCTTAAAAGAGTTAATTACACCTATTCGTGAACGTCGCGAAGAACTTGCTAAAGATCCTGACTATATTATGGATGTTTTACGTCAAGGTACAGATAAGTGCCGTCTTATTACTCAACAGACTTTAGACGAAGTTAAAGATGGTTTAGGTTTATTTAAATTTTAATCCTTTTTGAAAACTAAAAGCCCTTCGGGGCTTTTTTTTATTTATTAGATTCAATAATATTTATTTTTTAGAATTACTAATGTATTGATAGCCATTCACAGGCCTTTACCCTATTAACGTGAAGTAACACTTATTAACGCTAATAGCGATGAAGAATATCTTATCTTTATCTATTATCCTCTATGTAGGTTACATCATATGAGCCTCACGACATTTCTCCTTAAACCGAAACTGTTTTTACAGATTCGTTGTTCTACGCAATGATCACCCCAATCATTGCGTATTTTTTTGCCTATAATAATGTTGGCAATTTAGGTTGAAATTCAACTGATTTACAGTAATGTTTCTTTTGAAAATGCTCAAACTTCTTTGTCTGATCAAGTGGTGAATAGCGCGCTACGCTATCGCTCACAAGCACCTTTGATTGATAACTTAATAAATGAATTGGGCTTACAGGGTGGTGATGTCAATGGTTTGACTCAAGGGTTGAAACCAAAAGCTGAGTAAGGGTGATACACTCTGTTTAGTACTCCTATTTCAATGTAGACCGAAATGCTAAATGTTCGATCTACAATTTTCATCTTCCGTTTCACCCATTCCTATGGTGAAAATGAGTAATTAGATACCAAGTTCAGTATAAGGTTAGCAAAATATCAAACAGGGCATCTCTTCCCTTGAATTAAATCTCGCGTTGAAAAAGTATAGCGAAACAGATGCCCAACGTTTAATAAGAGAGGTGCTGACTGCTAGCGACCTCTCGATGGATGAATAAACCTGAGGAACTAAGCTTTATGGACTAGAAGCTGGTAGTAAAGAAATTTGTTTAAGAGGCTCGCGTTTTGCCCCAAGTTCGCGAAGCTTTTCCATAAAACTAGATTCCTTTATTGGTAGACCACCAATGATTTTCCCTACTTCAGCATTGATGATAGCAGCAACAATCAATCCACCGATTGCTCCCCCTGCAGCGCCAGCTCCTGCGGCTTGCCCGTAGCTCATATTTCCTGAGGAAAAGTTCTTACCAATTATGGCACCAGTAGCGCCTCCTACTGCGCCAGCTGTGGCAAAGGATACTAGACTAACCTTATGGGATGCAGACTCTTTAGTATAAGCTAGAGTATTACACGTCACATTGTCAGATGGAACTTCAACAGGTACTGCCTTTGTTGTGAAGTAGCGATAAATTTTGACTGGCTCCTTAGGGTCTTTTGGTAAGTAAAAGCCACCATCAGTTGCTGCAGGTTGTCCTGGAATTGATGGATAGTCTGGGCTTCGAATTGAAATACTACCAGGTGCCCCTCGAAAGAACGTGCCCTTTTCATCTATCTTTTCTGACCAATATGGTCCCCGTTCTAGACGAGTGGTCCACTCCACATTAAGTGGACCATAGAGCCCTGTAGTTGAAAGAGGCTCTTTGAGGAAAATACAAGTAAGTTCAACTGGTGTCTGTAACTTTTCTGGATTTGTGGCACACCCCGAAATTAAAGTGCAGAAGAGAATCACACTAGATATTTTCACATACATGATGATTACCTTTGTCATTGATATTTTTGTAAAGATACGATTAGTCTACTAGATTTTATTTAGTAGACTAAGTCCATGAATACTCCAATTATATTTCCCAGTAAAAAAACTAATATCTCCATTGGGGTTTTAAGATTAAAATCTAATGAATGAGACTAAACATTTCTCTTAAAAAGGTAATATTTATAAGCGATTGAATATTAAGTTATTTATGAAAATTAGTATTAGTCATAAGGCTCTTCTTTTTCATCTTAAAGAATGAAAATAGACAATATGTGGAATTTAAATATCATTGAAAAAAATTAATATTTTTTTTCAATTCTAAAATCACGTCATCTTCACCATACAAGTACTCATCACCTTCAGGACATATAACGCTAGAATTAGCATCATACTTTCTATTATCTCTTCCTCTGAATTTAAGTCATCAAGAAGAACTTCTATTCTTTGTGTATTCTTGATAGAGATATCATTTTTATCTATAAATTTTTCGATACAATAAATTAACTCTTCTCTACTCATTTATTTTTCCCTTGAATTAATTATGTTAATTATTCAATGTTCTACTAGAATTAATATCATTTCATTTTAATAAAAAACCCCAATGTCTCCATTGGGGTTTTTTTAAAGATCAAAATCTAACGAATTACGCTAAACCTTTCTCTTTTAAAACTTGCAACATAGTTGAACCAAGCTCAGCTGGGCTACGAGTGTAAGCCATACCTGCTTTTTCAAATGCAGCGAATTTCTCTTCAGCAGTACCTTGACCACCAGAAATGATCGCAC
>Ga0233424_10003244_pt1 | contig 10659 bp, 8 predicted proteins | sample Watercolumn_Towu_FD_181011 | JGI IMG/M metagenome (GOLD analysis project Ga0233424, IMG submission 181011) | Freshwater microbial communities from Lake Towuti, South Sulawesi, Indonesia - Watercolumn_Towuti2014_125_MG | ecosystem: Environmental > Aquatic > Freshwater > Lake | place: Indonesia... | reverse complement strand
CGGTGCCAGCGCGATCTCTGACGCCCCAAGACGCGCAGGTCCTCCGGGGCCTCGGTCCAGCACACCGGCTCGGGGACGAAGCCGATGCGATACGGACGGCCCTGATCGCGCATCAGACGGTGCAGCTTGACGACCAGCTCCATGTCCTCGCCGACCGTGCCGCGACTGTAGCCGCCAGCCTCGATGACTCGCGCCCGCCGGAACAGGCCGAATGCGCCGGAGATTATGGTCAGGGTGTTGATCCGGCTCCACGCCAGCCGAGCCATGAGGAACGCGCGGAGATATTCGACGGTTTGCAGCAGGGCCAGCATGTTGCGCGGCGGGCGGACCTCCAGGACCTGCCCGTCCCGGATGAGGCAGCCGTTGGCGATGCGCACCGTGCCTCCAACCGCCACGGTGCGCTCCGGGTCCTCCACGAAGGGCCTGACGGCGCGAAGCAGGGCGTCCGGCTCCAGCAATGAATCGGCGTCCATCGAGCAAAAGATCGGCGCGCGAGAGACATTGATCCCGGCGTTGAGGGCGTCGGCCTTGCCGCCGTTCTCCTTGTCGACGACGATTAGGCGCGGCTGGTGCGCGGCGGCGTAGAGCCCTCGGATCGGTTGATGGTCCAAGGCCTGCTCATGGTGGCGCTGGACCGGCTCCAGCTCATACGCATCGATCAGCACCTGCAGGGTCGCGTCGTTGGAGCCGTCGTTGATGACGATGACCTCGAAACTCGGATAGCGCAGCGACAGCAGCGACCGGACGCTCTGAACGATTGTCAGGGCTTCGTTATAGGCCGGGGCCAGCAAGGCGATCGGAGGCGTCGCTTCCGCGTATCGCCGCCACAGCACGCCTGGCTGCGGAACGGGGGGACGTGCGGACAGGGCGGCGGCGGCCAACACCAATTGGATGATGTAAATGAGGTTCTGGGCCACGCCCGCGCCGATGACGAACCCGGCGATGGACCGGGCGAAGCCCACCATGATGACGGCTAGATCCTGGGTCATGACGCCCCCTCGGTCAGGCCCCGCTCGGCCAGCGCGAGCGAAGCGGCGCGGCGCACCACGTCCTGGTCGCCTGCCACCGCCAGGCGCAAGCCGGCAATCCCGCCGTCCCCTAGCATGGCGAGGGCTTCGCCCGCGCGAAAACGAACCCACCAGGCCGGGTCGCTCAGCGCCTGGAGCAGCAGGGGCGCGGCCTGGCTCAGACCGATCCGGCCGGCGGCTTCGCAGGCGGCGGCGCGAACCTCCCATGCCGGATCGGAAAGGGCGCGCGTCACGGCGGGCTCTCCAGCCGGATGGCCGAGCAGCCCGAGAGCGCGCACCGAAGCGATGCGCAGTTCCAGTTCAGGCGCGGCGGCGGTTCGCGCGAGGGGCTCCAGAGCGCGATAGTCACCCGATGCGCCGAGCGCTTCCGCCAGCACCGCCTGGGTGGCCGAGGGAGCTTGCGCCAGGATGAAGACATCCAACGCCTCCGTCGGTGCCGCCGCCGCCGCGCGACGGATAGCGGGCTCATAGAGCAAGGAGCCTTGCACGCCGCGGGCGGCGAGGTCCGTCAGCATGGTGTGGAGCGGCGGCGCGGCGTCCAGGTCCAAGAGGGCGGTGAGCACCGCAACCCGGAAGTCGCCGTCGCGTGACTGGGCCAGCGCCGAACGAAGTCCCTCGACGGTGGCGACGTCCGGAAAGGCGGAGAGCGCCTCGGCCGCGGCGATGCGCCCGGCCCTGCTCCCGCGATCGAGCCGGAGCCGCAGTTGATCGGCGACGCCAAGCCGCGCGAGACATTCGGTGAGTTGCTCACGCTCGGCGCCCCGCACCAGGCTCAGCACCTCCACCAACGCTTCCGCCATCAAACGCGCGCGCGCCTGATAGGGCTTCAGGCGCCGTTCCGCCTCGACGTCGCCGCGCATGATCTCCAGGAACAACCCCCGGACACGGTCCTGGTCCGCGGCCCGTCGCCTGTCGGAACGCTCTCTCAGGACACGCGCGAGAATCAACCCGCCCATCCACGCCAGCGCCGCCGCCCCAAGGACCAGGGAACTCCACCAAAGGAAGGCCAGAAAGCTCACCAGAATCGCCAGCCGACGCCGAGCGTAATCGCCTGCCGATCATAGGTCCCGCGGTCCTCGTGCAGCGCGCCCAGCCGCAGACTGACCTGGTCGGTCAGCCCGATCTCCGCGCCGGCGCTGACGGCGCGCACGTCGACCGTCACGCCCTCGCTTGTTTCAGGGGCGTCTGCGTAGTCCAGGCGCAGACCCAGGCGATCAGTCGGCGACCATCGAGCGCTCGCAGCATAGCCCGTCCGGCGCTGATCCGTTTCATCCCAGACGCTTATCCACCGCGCAGCCAGTCGCACGCGCCCCCGCGCCAGATCGGCCGCCAGCCCCGGCTGAAGACTGGTCACGTCGCCGCTCGCGAAGCGAGCGGCCGAGGCGTCCAGCGTTCCGCTGATCGGCGCCGAGAGCAGGACCTCGGCGCCGGCGCGAAGAGCGGCTTCCGGGCGGTAGTCCGCCTGCACCGTGCCGCCCAGCGAGGCATAGGCGCCGCCCCAGGTGTAGCGACGATCCAGCCGCCCCTCGACGAACACGTCCTCCTCACCGAAGCGTTCAGTCCATTCGACGGTCGCCCCGATCGCCCAGCGCTCGTCGAGGGTTCGAGAGGCCGCGCCCCTGACCTCGGTCCAGCTGGGCAGGCCGGCCCCAAGGCGGCTCCGTGAGACGTCCAGATCGACACGCCAGTCCGGGGGGCGCCGCAGGGCGCGCGCCAGCGCCGCGACATCAGCGCGCTCGGGAGCGGCGATGGAGGCCTTTTCGACCTCCATCCTAGCCCGGTCCAGATCGCCGCGGCGGCGGGCGACGCGCGCAAGGCCCAGGCGAGCGTCCACATAGCCCGGTGCAATGTCCAGCACGGCCTCGAAGTCCGCTTCGGCCTCATCCAACCGATCGAGCGCCAATAGTGAAAGACCGCGATTCAGCCGGGCGTCCGCATCATCGGGCCGTATCCGAAGGGCCGCGTCCAGCTTGGCCAGCGCGACGTCGTTCCGTCCCGCGCGCCTGTCGGCGACCGCCGCCTGGTACAGCGCATCCGGATCGGGGCGGACCTCAGCCGGGACGTCTTGAACGATCATCGCGCCGCTCCAGATGCGCCGAGAACCCGCCGGATACGCTCAACCAGTTCGTCGGGAATAAAGGGTTTGGCCAGATAGTCGGCGGCGCCGAGCTGGAGCCCCCCGACCACGTCCTGTTCGCGTTTGAGCGCGGTCAGCATGATGACAGGGATGTCCCGTGTGCTCTGCTCACCCTTGAGACGGCGAAGCACCTCGAACCCGTCCATGACCGGCATCATGGCGTCGAGGACGATCAGGTCCGGCGCATAATCCCGTACGCTGTCCAGAACCTCGCCGCCGTGCTCGGCGGCGACCACCTGATGGTCCGCTGCGGTCAGCTTGTGTTGCAGCAGTGTCCGCAGCAGCGGATCGTCGTCCGCAATCAGGATGCGCGCCATTCAATCACTCCACAACTGGCTCGCCCCTCCTGGGCATCATGCGGCCAGAGTATGAACCAACCCCTAGGACGCAGTTGGCCCTGAGGCGCACGCCGCAGCCATTCATGTTCTCGCGCACTGTCAGCAATTGAGCCGACCGGTTCGATTTGGTCCCTGAAGGTCGAGTTTGGGTGCGTGAGCGAGAGTCCGCTCATGGCGCCATGCGGCGGTTGTGCGAAATGCGGATGTGGCTGAACGGCCGATCATGATTCAAGTGGATCCGGCTTAGAATTAACGCCCGATCCGCGCCCCTCCGTCCGCACCAAATATTGCAAAGAACATATATAAGCTTCCGACCCGCCTACTCCGCCGATAAGCAAAATTATTACTTTGGACTTGGCTATTGGCCTGCGAAAATCCTGCCCATTCAGCGGTGAGTCCTTAGCGATGCTCTTATTAGATCGCACCTCGCCTCGCCCATAGCAGTCGCGGAGGAAGATGTGAGGCCGCCCTAAAAATCCAATAGGATCCGTCGCTTAGGGGCGGAAACAACAAAACCCGGGGGTGCCACCCCGGGCTTATGTTGGGAACCAAACAAGGCCCCTTCGTTTCATCACGATGGGCAGAGCATCTCCTCTATGAGATACGAAGTCAACGGCCTTTCAAGTGAGGCCGGCCGCCTTCGCTTGCACGGTTCCCAACTTCATCAAAATCAATGGAGTTGAGGATGACAAACATCGCTCATAACCCTCGCACGCCTGCCGTTATGCAGGCTGAGACTCTGGCGCACGCGTTGGAGCAGGTCGCAACGCCTGCCGCCACAGCATGGTGCTGGGAGGCCCTCGCGGCCTCCGCCACTTTGGTGATCACGCCCAAGGGTCAGCCGATCCGAACCATCATCACCGGTCGCCGGCGCATCACGACAGGCGCTTACGCTAGCAGAAAGGCTGGCCGAGCGTTCCCATTCGAAGGAATGAACGAGCGCGCATTCCTGATGCACAGTGAGGTCGACACAGCAGTCGTCGACTACCGCGCCCAACCGTTTCGGTTCGAGTTCGTCCTCGACGGCGAGAAGCGCACGTACATTGCCGACGCCGTACGCCTGCTCGATAGCGGCGTAGTGGAAGTCGTCGAGATCAAGAATGATCGGCGTTTCCAGAAGGATCTCGATTACGCGCTCAAACTCGACTGTGTAGCCGAAGTTTGCCGCCAGATTGGGTGGCGCTTTCGAGTGATTTATCGTGAAGCGCTATTCGAGCCCCGGATACGTTTCGACAACGTCCAGGATGTCCAGTCCTGGCGCCTTGCGAACTACGGCGAGACGGATGTGTACCGCGTGCTCGACCGTCTGGACGCCTACGGTAGCCATGCCCTCGGATCGCTGGCCGATCTCACCGGTGGCCGACCTGTCGGAATGGCGAAGTTGAAGGCGATGATGGTCGGCCGGATCGTTCATATCGACCTTTCGGAACGGCTCAGCATCGATAGCGAGGTCGTAGCAGTCAGCTCGCAATCCCCCGCCGGTCTGCTGGAGGCGGTCCAATGATCGACATTCAACTGAAGACTGGCGAGCTCTGGGAGATCGACGGTGAGCGCCACTATCTCGAGCAGGTGATGGGCGGCGGCTTCCTACTGCTGCGCTCGGAGCGGACGTCGACACCTTATCAGGTGCAGATTGGGGACGGCGGGGTCGTGTCGCCCACCATGGCGTGGCTTAAAGCGCAGATAGCTTCGGGATCGGCTCGGCGCATCGACGCCGTCGGAGGTTCGAAAGCTCGAAGAATCGCGGAGCGTCGAGAGGACAGCTTCGAAGCGATCCTTGCGCGGGACCCCCGTGCGTTCGTTCGCCAGGCGGTACTGATCGGTCTGGATCGCATGGGTCATTATTCGCGCAGCGACCAAGGCCTGAGGCGGGCAATCGCCTCGATTTGGAAGGCTAAGCCGCTGCAGTTGGGGAAGCATCGGCAACCTGCTCCCTCGACCGTCCGACGGTGGCTAAAAGACCGTGGGGCCCCGGGACTACGCAAGCTCCGGTCGATGACCAGCATGTCTAGCCGCGTACCCCGATCGCTGCGCCTCGCTCCGAGTATCCACCGGCAGATGCATCGATGCGCTATGGCCTACTGGGCCGAGCGGGGGACCAGTATCGGCGAAGCGTATGCACGCCTTTGTACGAGAATTGCCAGGATCAATAGGTGGCTTGGCCGTCACGAACGCCGGGTGGTGGCGGTTCCCAGCAAGGAAAGCTTTCGCCTCCACGTACGCTTGACCGAGTGCTGGGAGACGGTCGCCGCCAAGTACGGGCCAAAGGAGGCTGACAAGCGCTTCAAAGCCTGCGGGAAAGGGCTGGTGTCCAACCGCCCGCTGTTACTCGGCGCGATGGATCACACGATCCTAGACTGCTTCGCAGTGATCAACGCCAAGGGGTGGAGGCTGTTAGGACGGCCCACGTTGACGGTCCTGATCGACGTTCATTCTCGCTGCATCGTCGGATGGGTCCTCTCATTCGAACCTCCGTCTCTCTTCGCAGTGATGGAGTGCATCAAGCGAGCGAACCGCCCCAAGCTTCACCTGCGCGAGCGATACCCCGACAATCCCGAACTGGAGGACATTTTCGGCAAGTTTGACGAAATCGTTGTCGACAACGGGTGGGAGTTTTCGGGCACATCGTTCGAAGCAGCGATGACGGACATCGGTACGACCGTGAGGTGGGCCCCGACCCGCTCTCCAACCTACAATGCCGTTGTCGAGCGCTTTTTCGGCACGCTGAACTCGATGCTGAATCGCAAACTCCCTGGAGCGACATTTCCAATCGCTCAGCTACGCGCGTGGGAACTCGATCCGCGGAAGGACGCAGTCTTAACCCTGGATCAGCTGGAAAAGCTCATCTGGGCCACGATCAGCACCTATCACCTTCAGCAACACCGGACGCTCGGCGCCGCACCTTTGCGCATTTGGTCTGAAGGTGTTCGGGAATGCGGAATCCAGGTCATCAGCGATGAGCAGCAGCTCGACAAGATGGCTGGCGCTTACGAGACCCGTACTCTTTCTAGGTCCGGCGTCTCCATCTTCAATTTGCAGTATCATGACCCCGCGATCACTGGCCCGCTTTTGGAGAAGCTAGCCGCACGTGAGCCGGTTCGCGGCAAGGCTGAAGGCTCGGCCCGGGCCAAGGTGACGTTTAAATACAATCCGGCCAACTTAGGTGAGATCCACGTTTGGGATGCTCCGGCTGGCCAGTTCGTCACCCTGCCGTGCGTAGATCCTGAGTACGCGGGCGGCTTGTCCCTTTGGCGGCACCAACGGATCGGCGAATGGAAGCGCGAAGGGGGCGATGAGCGCGCCGCGAAGGAGGCGGAATCGACCATCGCATTGAAGGATGCCTTCGAGGAGGCGTGGCCGGATGGTCAGTTTGGCCGACGCAAGCGTATTGCAGCGCGTCTGTTGTCCTCTCCTCGGATCGAGCAACTCGCAGGTAAGGGCATGAGGATCGCCTATGCGGAGCCGCGTCATGACGGCATGGCCCCCATCGTGCCCACCAATGTCCTCGCCAACGAGCGCTCAGACGACGGCATTAAGCCCGTCCGGCCGCCTAGGGGAAGAAAGCGAAAGCCCGCTCACAGTCGGCCCCAGCAAACATCGTGTGAGCCTGAGACAGGAGCATTTCCGGTGTTCGATCACGGTGGCGACGAATGGAAGGAATTCCAATGAGCGAGGATTTCACCGATTCGCCGTCGGCCGCTGACTTGAACGACATCGTCGCCGAAAAACTTGAGCGCTTCAAATCGATCTTCGTCCCTTACCCCAAGCACGTCGAGCTTCATGATCGCTTCGACTACCTGCAGAAGCTTGGAAGGAGAACCATCGGCAAGCCCCAGATGGGACTACGCATCCTTGCTCCAACCGGTTCGGGGAAATCCACGGCAGCCGAGGCCTACATTGACTTGGTGCAGCGACGAAGGCCTCGTACCGACACCTTCGTGCCGATCCTGAAGATCAACTTAGAGAAAGCGTGCACTTCCAAGAAACTCATGACGTCGATTCTCAACGAGTTCGATGATCCGTATGTTGCGTACGGAAACGAGCTTACTCTCAAGCGGCGTGCTTTTGCCTGCATTGAACGATTTAGAACCGAGTTACTGATCGTTGATGAGGTGCAGCATCTAAACTACCGCAACGGCCAAAACAACGATGTCACAGACACCCTAAAAGGCATGCTTGATGGCGGCGTTGTCCCGATGGTGTTCCTCGGCACCGAAGACGCCGAACAAATGTTCAAGCGCAACCTTCAGCTGAATGGCCGGCTCCTAGCGCCGTGCGATCTGGATCCTCTGAACAGCAAAAGTGCGGAAGATCGGCGTCTGTTCGCTGCGTTTGTGGCGAAGCTGGAGGCCGTCATCGTCGCGCAGGAAATACTCCCCGAGCCTTCATGCCTCGGTGAGGCGGGACTTTTGCCCGGACTGTTTGAGGTCTCACAAGGCGTCGTAGGCCGTGTATCTCGACTGTTTCTTGCGGCGCTGGATATCGCCATCCGGCGTGGCGCGACCCGGTTGGAGCTCTACGACCTGGCGTTGGCCGTGGATCGCTGGGCCATCCCACAGGCCTTCGCCAAGACCAATCCGTTCCGGAAGCTGTCGGATGCCTAGCTCATCTGACTTGCTGCCGGCGACGGCGCGTCAGGAGACGGGGAAGAGCATGCTCTTCCCCGTCATACCTGCGCCCGGCGAAACCCTTCCGGGATACCTGCTTCGAAACGTAGAGCCCAACTTCCTCCCAGGAATTTGGCCCATCTTTAAATCGGTAGGCCTCAACGTCACGTTGGCAGGAAACTGTATCGACAAGGTCGGGAAGGTCGCCGATCAACTATTCGACCGCTTCGCGGCGCCCCCCGATGCGTGGGCCAGGCTGTGGGGTGTTGAAGGTCCGCAGGGCGGTCGCCGACGCCTCGGCGGTGTTTGGCTGACGCCCGGTCAAATAGAGAGCGGTATAAGGCGGGTGCCCCCGCGACATGCAGCTGGCGATCCCGACCAAGCCATATGGATGGTGAAAGACCTGGGCTTCTGTCCGGTTACTTGGGAGATGTTGATCGATCGGTGCCCGAGACGCGGATGCCACCACCTCACCTGGATGAGCGCAACCGCGCTCCACATCTGCGGTCATTGCAGAACGCCTGTCTCGGATGCCAAGCGTCAAACCGTACCTCGACCGGACCGCAGGGCGCTGACTTGGGTTCTTGGGCTATTCGGCGACGAAGCCGCGCAGGAAAGGTCGATGATGGCCTTGCCGCCAATCTACGCCGCTCGCTGCCCAACAGACGTTTACGACTTGATCCTCGCCATCGCCCGCCCGCTTAGGGTGATGAGGGATCCCGACATACGTGGACGTGTAAATCTGGAAGTCTGCGATGTCGCGGCGGCTGGCCAGTTCCTCCTCGATTTCCATCGCGCCCACTGGGACCTTCGTCAGCATGGTGATGAGGTCGTGTCGGCGTTTCGCAAGCGCCTCGAGACTCTGCTGCGGTTCTCGCTCCGGCCCGCCGTGAGAGCCGACGTGATCAAAATTCTGCAGTATGGGCGGCCCGACAGAGGCAACATAACGCCCGGCTGGGAGGCAAAATGGCTTAGCACTACCCAGGCAGCCGGCTTGCTGCGGGTCGAGCGTCGCGACGTTAGGTTGCTCGCCAGTTCTGGTCTCCTGCCTAATGAAGTGACGATTGGAGGCGAACACCGAACGCACGGCTCATTCCAGAAAGCTCACGTGGACCGAATGCGCGATGAGCTGAGAGCGCAAATGTCCTTGAGGGAATTTCAATCGTGCACCGGTCTCCAGCGTTCAGCGGTGGAGCAGTTGCTTGGGCTCGGCCTTATAGCTGAAACGACGAGCGCTGCGGCGAAGTTGGTTTATGACGGCCTTCACATCACGCGCGAAAGTGCCGAAACCCTTCTGAGCCAGTTGGCCGATGTGGCGATCTCTGATGCTTCTGACGAAGACGTCCCTCTTCGAGAAGTCATGCAGGGCGTCGGAGGTAGGCCAAAGCCATGGGCACGGCTGCTTAGAGCCGCTTTGAACGGAGAACTTCCAGGGGGGCTGCGACGCGGTCGCCCCGACAATCGCATCATTGACCTGAGAGTTCATCCAGTGACAGGGCGCCACATCCTCATGGGCGGCCCGGAAGGTGGGCGCCCCTTTGCTTTTCAAGCTGGCGACCTTGCCGAGTGGCGGCGTGAGGAAATGACGCCGTCGGAGGTGGAAGAGCACCTCAACTGTACGGCTCAAGACGTGAGCTGGCTTCGTTATCGCAAGTACCTCACACCGATAGGCGCTAAAGGCGCCGCCCAATATGGCCGGCCAGAAGTCGAAGCCTTAGGGCGGCAGCTGATCACAACACGCGAGATCGCGGCCCGGCTAGGGAAATCGCCCGCACAACTTTGGCCGGAGCTGCAGGCCTTCAGCGCAGGCGGGAGCTTGGGGCAAGGCTTTTACGATCGTGCTCTCATGGAGAGCTGGATGGCGGCCGGTCAATGAACGGCGAGGTCAAACGTCGGATCAGGCAGCGTCGGATTCTGCATTGGGCTCAGAACGGGCGATGCGCAGGATGTGGCGAGCCGATGAGCCTCAAGCGAGGCTTTCCGCGAGATCGCCCTAGCTATCCGACCTATGATCACGTCGTGCCAAAATGCCGAGGCGGTGGGCATAGCCTGATCAATGGGCTGCTTAAGCACTTCGCGTGCAATACGCGACGAGGGTCCGATCCCCCGACCGGATGCGACCGCATCTGGCATGCTTTGGTGTTAGAGCGACTGTATTCTCCGGCAGCTGCCGATCGGTGGCGATTGGAGATGCACAAGCCCGCGACCATCGTCGTTGAACGCCAGGGTGAGGATTGATGTCCAGCTCCGCGTCGTTCACGGGCGCGGGGGCCCGCTCTTCGCCTAAGCGGCATTCCCGGAACGCATCGACCGGATTGGCTCCGTGAGGACTGGCTTATCGAGAATTGTGCGCACGCCTTGATGGTTGTGCATCCTCGTGTGCTATCTCGCCGTATCGGGGAGTAACGCATGAACCACCAGTCTATGTCGGCCTTTATATGGTCGGTCGCCGATTTGCTCCGGGGCGACTACAGGCAATCCGACTATGGCAAGGTGATCCTGCCGTTCACGGTTCTGCGGCGGCTGGACTGCGTGCTTGCGGAGACCAA
>Ga0233424_10003240_pt1 | contig 10665 bp, 11 predicted proteins | sample Watercolumn_Towu_FD_181011 | JGI IMG/M metagenome (GOLD analysis project Ga0233424, IMG submission 181011) | Freshwater microbial communities from Lake Towuti, South Sulawesi, Indonesia - Watercolumn_Towuti2014_125_MG | ecosystem: Environmental > Aquatic > Freshwater > Lake | place: Indonesia... | reverse complement strand
AGCCGCGCTTGAAGCCGTGGCTCAGGCCGGCGCTCATGGCCGCCACGGCACCCGCCCCGGGTGACAGGCTGATCGCCCAGCAGGCGGCAAAAAGGGTCAACCAGGTGGCGAATTCCATGGGGGGCTCCGGTACGGCGCGAACAGCAAAGCCCACGAGTGTGCCCGAGCGGCCCGCGGCTCGCCGGTCGTCATGCCGGGAAGGCAGGCCAGAATCACCGCCATGAGTGCCCTGCCCTCCCGCCAACGCCACGCGCTGCAGACCCGGCAGTGGCTCCGGACCCACCGCTGGCTGCGCCTGCATGTGGGTTTGATCGCCTTGTGCTGCCTGGGCTGCCTGTGGCTCACGGGCGCCCTGCTGCGCGGGGCCGGCGTCGAGTCACTGGCGCTGCGCTTCGGGCTGAGCCTGGCGATCAGCTACGGCCTGTATCTGGGGCTGCTGCGCCTCTGGGCAGCGTACCTGCTGAGCCGCCACGATGCCGACGTGAGCGATGCGGTGGACGTGGTCGACCTGGGGCTGGACATCGCCAGCACCGGTGCCCGCGCGGGCCGCCATGCGCTGGACGCGGTGGAACTGGCGTCGGCCGCCGACGAAGGGGCGTTGGTGCTCCTGCCGATCGCCGCCGCCATCGGCGTGGCGCTCGCGCTGGCCGCGCTGCTCGGCACGGGACTCACGCTGCTGTTCGGCGTCGAGGTGCTGCTCGCGGTGTCGGTCGAGGTGGCCCTGGCGGCGCTGGCCGGCAGCCTGGCGTGGCGGCACCAGCGGCAGTTCGCCCCTGGCGACTGGCTGGGCTGCGCGCTGCAGCACACCTGGCTCGGCGCGCTGCTGATGCTGACGATCGCCATCGGCCTGGGTGCAGCGCTGGACCATTGGATGCCCCAGGCCCAGTCGCTGCCCCATGCCGTGCAGCTGTGGCGCGCACACTGACGACAATGGCCACATGGCCACGAGCAAAAGCATCTACACCTGCACCGAGTGCGGCGGCAGCAACGCCAAATGGCTGGGCAAATGCCCGCACTGCGGCGCCTGGAACACCCTGACCGAAACCGCCGCCGAGCCCGCCGGTGGCGGCAAGAACCGCTACCAGGCCCTGGCCAAGAGCCAGCCGGTGGCCACGCTCAGCGAAATCGAGGCGAGCGACTACGACCGCACGCCGACCGGCCAGGAGGAGCTCGACCGGGTGCTGGGCGGTGGCATCGTCGCCGGCGGCGTGGTGCTGATCGGCGGCGACCCGGGCATCGGCAAGTCCACCCTGCTGCTGCAGGCGGTGGAATCGCTGTCGCAAACCGTCAAGGTCTTGTACGTGACCGGCGAGGAAAGCGGCGCCCAGGTCGCGATGCGCTCGCGCCGGCTCGGGCTCGCTGGCGACAAGGTCCGCGTGCTGGCCGAGATCGGGCTGGAGAAGATCCTCGCCACCATCGAGGCCGAGGAACCCGACTTCTGCGTCATCGACTCCATCCAGACCCTCTACTCCGAACAGCTCAGCTCGGCGCCAGGCTCGGTCGCCCAGGTGCGCGAGTGCGCGGCCCAGCTCACCCGCACCGCCAAGGCGCGCGGCTGCGCGATGGTGCTGGTGGGCCATGTCACGAAGGAAGGCGCGCTCGCCGGGCCGCGCGTGCTGGAGCACATCGTCGACTCGGTGCTGTACTTCGAGGGCGACACCCACAGCAGCTTCCGACTCGTGCGCGCCATCAAGAACCGCTTCGGCGCGGTCAACGAGATCGGCGTGTTCGCCATGACCGAGAAGGGCCTGAAGGGCGTGGCCAACCCGAGCGCCATCTTCCTGAGCACCCACACCGAGCCGGTGCCGGGCAGCTGTGTGCTCGTCACGCTGGAGGGCACGCGGCCGCTGCTGGTGGAGCTGCAGGCGCTGGTGGACAGCGGCGGCGTCAGCCCGCGGCGCCTGTCGGTCGGCCTGGACCGCGACCGCCTGGCCATGCTGCTGGCCGTGCTGCACCGCCATGCGGGCGTGGCCACGGGCGACCAGGATGTGTTCGTCAATGCCGTGGGCGGCGTGCGCATCACCGAGCCGGCGGCCGACCTGGCGGTGCTGCTGGCCATCCAGAGTTCGCTGCGTGGCCGGGCCCTGCCCAAGGGTTTCATCGCCTTCGGCGAGATCGGCCTGGCCGGCGAGGTGCGGCCGGCACCGCGCGGCCAGGAGCGGCTCAAGGAGGCCGCCAAGCTGGGCTTCAGTGTGGCGGTGGTGCCCAAGGCGAATGCGCCCAAGAAGCCGATCGAGGGGCTCACCATCCACGCCATCGAGCGGGTGGAGCAGGCCATCGAGGTGCTGCGCGGCCTGGCCTGAGCCGGCGCACGCGCCCCACGAAGTTGACACAACAGGTTTCCGCCATGCACGGCGGGCCAAAGTCTGCTTAGGATCGGGCCTCGCTCAGGAGGAGACCCCATGTCCGACCCCGCCGATCTCAGGCAGTTCCCCCGCATCGACTTCCTCGCCGCCCAGCACGACCCCGAGTCGCTGCCGGGCTGGGTGTTCAAGCCGGTGCAGTTCAGCCAGGGCCCGGCCGGCCTGGTGCTGAACATGAGCGACGGCGGGCTGCAGGTGCTCACCAGCGCCAACGAGCCGCTGACCGAGGCCAAGTACGAGGTCGTGCTGCTGCTGGGCCGCGCCGATGTGGACGACGACGAAGAGCAGGTGTCGTGGTTCAACGGCGTGGTGGAGCGCAAATGGTCGCGCCCGGTGCCGCGCATGGGCATCCTGCACGGCATGAGCTTCACCGCCCGCAACTCCACCGCCGAGCAGTTCCTCAAGGGCCACCAGATGGAGCTGGAGAACGGCCACTGGGTGCGCTGCGTGCTCTTGAAGGTGCCCGGCTGAAGCATGGCAGGATGCGCGGCTTCCTTGCCCGCATCACCGCCATGAGCGACCTGCCCCACCTGCCACCCGCACCCGCCGCCGTGCTCGGCGCCCGCGCGCCCCTGCCGCGCATGCCGTGGGAGCTGCAGCCATGAACCCGTGGATCGGTATCGGCCTGGCCCTGCTCGCCCTGGTGCTCGGCGGCGCGCTGCTGGGCTGGCAGGGGACGGTCTTCGCGGCCACGGGCATCGTGTTCTGGCTGCTGCTGCAGATGTCGCGGCTGATGCGCGTGATGAAGACCGCCGGCGCCGCGCCCATGGGGTCGGTGGCGAACGCGGTGATGCTGTCGGCCAAGCTGCACGCCGGCATGAAGCTGGTGGACCTGATCACGCTGACCGGCAGCCTCGGCATCCAGCAGGCGCCCGAGACCTACCGCTGGACGGACGCCGGTGGCGACGCCGTCGAGGTGGTGCTGCGCAAAGGCAAGCTCGCCGAATGGCGGCTGCTGCGTCAGGAGCCGGGCGCTGCACCCTGAAGCGGCGAGCCCCGGCTTGACGGAGGGCCAGGCACTCGCACCGAAAGACCCCATGCCGTCACACGCCACCACAGCGTTGTCGCAGAACGGTCACACAGTGAAGAAATGATGCAGGCCCCTCAGAACCGGGCCGCAAGCGGGCCCCCCGCACGTCATGGAACTCACCCCCAAGCGCTGGCTCGCCCAGCGGTTCGCCGCCTCCCTCTTCTGCGCAGTGGCGCTGGCCGCCTGCGGCGGCGGCGATGAACCCGAACCGACACCGGTGTCCCTGACGCTCAGCAAGGTGGGTGGCTTTGAAGGGGGCGCGGTCGGCGCTGCCGAGATCACCGCGTTTGACAGCGCCTCCAAGCGTCTGTTCGTCGTCAACGGCGCCAACGGCACGGTCGACGTCCTCGACCTGACGGATGTTGCCAACCCCAAGAAGGTCAGCACCCTCTCGGTGGCTGCCCTCGGCGGGGTGGTGAACAGCGTCGCGGTGCACGACGGCCTCGTCGCACTGGCTGTGGAGGCCACACCGAAAACCGCCTTGGGCTCGGTGGCCTTCTACAACGCCGCCGACCTGCGCCTGCTCAACAGCGTCAAGGTCGGCTCCCAGCCGGACATGCTCACCTTCACACCCGACGGGCGCCACGTCCTGGTGGCCAATGAAGGCGAGCCCAACAGCTACGGGCAGGTCGACTCCGTCGATCCGGAAGGGTCCGTGAGCATCATCACCGTCAACGGGGGCAGCAGCCCGACCGTGCAGACCGCCGACTTCAAGGCCTACATCGGGCAGGAAGCGGCCTTGCGCGCACAGGGTGTGCGCATCTACGGACCGAACGCCAACGCCGCACAGGACCTCGAACCGGAGTACATCGCGATCAGCGAGGACGGCAAGACGGCCTACGTCACGCTGCAGGAAAACAATGCCGTCGCCATCGTGGACATTGCGGCGGCCAAGGTCAGTGCGATCAAGGCCCTGGGCACGAAGGACCACAGCCTCCCGGGCATGGGTCTGGACGCCAGCGATGAGGACGGCGGCAGCAACACCAACTCGGGCACGCCGGCCATCAAGATCGCGAACTACCCGGTCAAGGGCATGTACCAGCCGGATGCGATCGCGCGCTTCACCACCGGCGGCCGCACCTACCTGATCACGGCCAATGAAGGCGAGGCCCGCGCCGACTGGCCGGGCTACAGCGACGAGACGCGGGTGCGCGCCCACTGCACGGCCGGCCTGGACCCGACCGTCTTCGCGAACGCCAGCACGCTGATCCTGGATTCCAACCTGGGCCGTCTGCGCATCACGGCCAATCCGAATGGCGGCACGACCGGCAAGAACGCCGCGGGCCAGTGCACCGAGCTGTTCAGCTTCGGCGCTCGCTCCTTCTCGATCTGGGACACCGATCTCAAGCGCGTCTACGACTCGGGTGACGAGTTCGAGCAGCGCACGGTGGCCTTGCCCAACGTGCCGTTCAACAGCGGCCATGACGCCACCGCGCTGGACGGTCGCAGCGCCTCGAAGGGCCCGGAGCCCGAAGGCGTGACCGTGGGCACGTTCGGCGACAAGACCTTTGCCTTCATCGTGCTGGAGCGGGTTGGCGGCGTCATGGTGTACGACGTGACGACGCCGGCCGCCGCCAAGTTCGTGACCTACCTGAACACGCGCAACGGCGCCACCGGTGACCTCGGCCCGGAGGGTGTGATCTTCATCCCCGCCAACAAGTCGCCCAACGGCAAGCCGCTGCTGGTGGTGGGGCACGAGGTCAGCGGCACCACGTCGATCCTGCAGATCAACCTCGCCTACTGAGGCCCTGCATCGAGCACGCCAGACGCCCGCAAGCGGCGTCTGGCGGCCGGATGCCGCGCGCTCATCTTTAGAATCCGGGCCACCGCATTCATGGCTTTGGAGTGATCGATGGTTCCCGCCCCCCTGCACGACCGCGACGGCAAGATCTGGATGGACGGCGAGCTCGTCGACTGGCGCGACGCCAAGATCCACGTGCTGACGCACACCCTGCACTACGGCTGCGGTGCCTTCGAGGGCGTGCGCGCCTACGACACCGTCAACGGCACGGCCATCTTCCGCCTGCAGGAGCACACCCAGCGCCTGTTCAACAGCGGCAAGATCCTGCGCATGAAGATCCCCTTCTCGATGGAGGAGGTCAACGAAGCCCAGCGCGCCGTGGTCAAGGCCAACAACCTGAAGAGCGCCTACATCCGCCCGCTGATCTGGATCGGCTCCGAGAAGCTCGGCGTCAGCCCCAAGGGCAACCAGGTGCACCTGATGGTGGCCGCCTGGAGCTGGGGCGCCTACCTCGGCGAAGAAGGCCTCAAGCGCGGCATCCGCGTCAAGACCAGCTCCTACACCCGCCACCACGTCAACATCACGATGACGCAGGCCAAGGCGGTGTCCAACTACACCAACTCCATCCTGGCCAATATGGAAGCCACGGAGGAGGGCTATGACGAAGCCCTGCTGCTGGATGCCTCCGGCTTCGTCTCCGAAGGCGCGGGCGAGAACCTCTTCGTCATCAAGAACGGCGTCGTCTACACGCCCGACCTGTCCGCCGGCGCGCTCAACGGCATCACCCGCAACACCATCTTCGCGATCTGCCAGGACCTGGGCCTGAAGCTCGTCGAGAAGCGCATCACCCGCGACGAGGTCTACATCTGCGACGAGGCCTTCTTCACCGGCACCGCCGCTGAAGTCACGCCCATCCGCGAGCTGGACCGCATCGAGATCGGCGCGGGCTCCCGCGGCCCCACCACCGAGAAGATCCAGTCGGCCTTCTTCGACATCGTCAACGGCCGCAACCCCAAGTACGCCGGCTGGCTGACTGCCGTCTGATCCCGCCCGATCAACGCCCCGAGAACAAGACCATGAGCACCACGAACGCCCCCGCCGCCACCATCGAAGTCAGCGCCAAGGACTGCAACGACAACGGCACCGTCTTCTGCCCCAACCCCAAGATGGCGCTGTGGAGCAACCATCCCAAGGTCTTCATTGACCTGACCCACAACGGCCAGGGCCAGTGCCCCTACTGCGGCACCGCCTACAAGCTGAAGGCGGGCGAGGTCGTCGGCGGCCACCACTGAGCCGCCCCAGGCGCCCGCGCGGCGCCCACACCTGCCGCTGACGCTCAGCGCATCGACGCCGCCGCCCGGCCCCGGGTCTGGCGGCGTTGTGCTTCCAGGTCGGCCTCCAGCGCCCGCTCCCGGGCCGACAGCGGCTGCACGCGGCCGTTGGCGAGCGCCGCCTGGTCGAGGTTCTGCCCCCAGGTGAGGCCGGCGCGCAGTGGCTGCGGCGCGGCCAGGCCGTCCACGAAGCCGGCGGGCAGCCAGGGCATGGTCTGGGCCAGCACCAGGGCCACGCGCGGCTTGATGGCGGCATCGCCCACGCGGCCGCGCTGGCCCCAGGTCACCACCAGATCGGCACTCGACCCTGCCGTGAACTGCGGCGTGATGGCCACGTCCCGCAGCATGCCGTGCCGCAGCTGCATCAGGGCCTCCTCGGCGAGCATGGCGGCGTCCTCGCGCGGCACGGTCTGGCCGGTGGGCAGGGAGTAGCTGTAGTCGTCGGTCACGCGGTCGCCGCTGAAGAAGCGCACGATGTCGGCCGGCTGGTAGGCCCGCTGCGTGGCGGTGGAGGCCACGCCGAAGAACTGCACCCGGCCCAGATCCACCATCTCGCGCGAGTAGAAAGGCAGCTGCGCCAGCAACTGCTCCGACGCCGTACCCGTGGGCACTGCCTGGTAGACGAGCAGCGCCGGGTTGAGCAGCAGGTGGCTGCGCGGCGGCAGGAAGTCGTTGGCGTGCGTGAGCTCGTGGTACAGCAGGCGCCCGAGCGCCGGCACCAGGGCGGCACTGTCGCGCGAAGCCCGCTGCAGCACCGGCGGGCGCCCGCCCACCGACTGGTTGCCCTGCACATAACGCCACAGCGTGGTGTAGGCCAGGTCGGCGCCGTAGTCGCTGCGCGGGTCGGGCGCCTCGCTGACGGTGTCGCGCTCGGCTGCGGTCTGCCAGAGGGTGTCGGCGTCCAGGTAGATGGCGCCGGTCGCACTCCAGTAGAAGGCGGGCCGCACCCGCCCGCCAATGACGATGGCCGTCGTGGCGTTCAGCAGGCGGCGGAAGTCGCCCTGGCCGTCCTGCTCGCGCAGGAAGGCCTCGAAGCGCTCGCCCATCCAGTCGTTGGAGACGAGCACGCGGGCCATCACCTGCTCCACCGTGGGCAACTCGCCGCGGGTCTCGGTGCCCAGCAGCGGCAGGCGGCCCAGGTTGCACAGCGTGCCGTTGGTGAGGGCCGGGTTGTAGATGCAGTCGCGCAGCGCCGCCGCGTGCGGCGTGCCGGCCACATAGGGGTAGACGCGCGACGAGCGGTTGCCGCTGCCGAACAGCGGCGAGGCGGCTGCGTCCGGTGGGGGCTGCACGAGCAGGGTGTAGTCCTGGCTGAGACTGCGACCGTCGGCCAGCGCGACCTCGGCACGCAGGCGCAGCAGGCTGTCGCTCGTGACGACCGGCGCGGTGAAGATGACGCGCCACTGCGAGCTGTCGCCCAGGCTCACGTCCGGGCCCTCGATGCGGCGCCAAGTCACGCGGGCAGCGGCGTAGTCGGCCACGGCGAGGCCGTCGACCCAGGCACGCAAGGAGGTCTGGCCGTTGCTCCACACCGAGGGCTCGCCGCGGATGACGAGTGACGAAGCCGCAGGCGCTGCCGCTGTGAACTCGGCCCGGGCACTCGCCGCGCGGCCGCGGGCGTCGGTGTAGTCCACGCTGAAGGCATAGCGGCCGGCAGCGGGCGGCGTGAGGCTCAGCGCCTGGGAGCGCGCGGACTGCAGCGCCAGCGCCGGGCCTTCCAGCTGGCGCCACTGCACGGTGCTGACGAGGTTGCCGGGGCAGGCCAGCAGGGCCAGTTCCTGGTTGCGCCCCGCGACCGGGGCAGTGGGCGCGACGAGCTCGGCGGCCGCCCCCGCCTGGCAGGAGGCCGACAGCGGCGGGACGCCATTGCCCCCACCGCCGCCATCCGTGCCCCCGCCCCCACCTCCGCCACAGGCGGACAGCAGCAGCAAGACCGACAGCAGGGCGCAGGATGGGGTGAGCTTCATGGGCAGACGGATGCTGACGAGCCAGTTCAGGGGGGCAATGTAGCCCCAGCCAAATTCCTACAATGCCGCCCATGCCGCAATCCGCCGCCAAGACCGCCGCCCTCCTTGCTTCGCCCGACGACATCGAGGCCCAGTTCTACGAGGCCCTGCAGCACGCCGACCTGGACCACCTCATGGCCCTGTGGGCCGATGACGAGGAGATCGCCTGCGTGCACCCCGGCGGCCCGCGGCTGGTGGGCATGCTGGCCATCCGCGCCGCCTTCGAAGCCGTCTTCCAGCGCGGCGCGGTGAACGCCCACCCCGAGCGCGTGCGGCGCCTGCACAGCGGCGACTGCGCCATCCACCACGTGCTGGAGCGCGTGCAACTGCCCACCGAAGACGCCGCCACCGCGCCGAGCGCCTGGGTCATCGCCACCAACGTCTACCTCAAGACGGCGCTGGGCTGGCGCCTGGTGCTGCACCACGCCAGCCCCGGCAGCGCCGGTGATGTGCAGGAGCTGGTGGCCGACGCCGGCATCCTGCACTGAGCGGCGGCCGCAGCACGCGCATGCAGTACCGCGCCCCCCGTTGGCTGCCCGGCGGCCATGCCCAGACCATCTGGCCCGCGCTGTTCAGCCGCCAGCACGACGGCCCGCCGCCGGCCTGGGCGCGCGAGCGCTGGGACACACCCGATGGCGACTTCATCGACGTCGATTTCCTGGCCGATGCCCCGCCGGGGGCGCCGCTCTTCGTGCTCTTCCACGGGCTGGAAGGCGACCGCACGAGCCACTCCAGCGTCGCCTTCGCCAGCGCCGCCCGCGCGCGCGGCTGGGCCATGGCCCTGCCCCATTTCCGCGGCTGCTCGGGCGAGCTCAACCGCGCGCCGCGCGCGTACCACTCCGGCGACTACGAGGAGGTGGGCTGGATCCTGAAGCGCCTGCGCGAGCGCCATGGCGCACCGCTGATCGTGGCAGGCGTCTCCCTGGGCGGCAATGCGCTGATGCGCTGGGCCGAAGAGGCAGGCCACAGTGCCGCCGGCGTGGCCCAGGCCGTGTGCTCGATCTGCTCGCCCATCGACCTGGCCGCTGCGGGTGCGGCCATCGACCGCGGCTTCAACAAGGCCGTCTACGCCCGGCGCTTCCTGCGCACCATGATCCCCAAGGCCCTGCGCAAGCTGCAGCAGCACCCGGGTCTGTTCGACGGCGACCGGCTGCGCCGCGCCACGACGATCTACGAGTTCGACAACCTCTTCACGGCGCCCCTGCACGGCTTCCGCGACACCGAGGACTACTGGGCCCGCGCCGCCGCCAAGCCCCATCTGCACCGCATCCGCATCCCGGCCCTGGTGCTCAATGCCCGCAACGACCCCTTCGTGCCCGGCCACAGCCTGCCGCATGCGGGCGAGGTCGGCCCGCACGTGACGCTCTGGCAGCCGGGGCATGGCGGGCATGTGGGCTTCCCGGCCGGCCCGGTGCCCGGCCATCTGCTGACCATGCCCGAGCAGGTCTGCGACTGGCTCGCCGCCCACCGCTGACACCGCCATGGACGCCATCGTAGCCGCCGCCCTCAAGAAATGGCCCAACGTGCCGCACTGCTACGGCTGGCTCGCGCTGGACGCGCGGGGCGACTGGTATATGCGCGATGAACGCATCCAGCGCGCCGGGCCCTTCCCGCAAGTGAAGGGCAGCCGCGTCGAGCACGACAAGCTGATCGCCTTCATCGGCCGCAACTACGCGCAGGACGAGGCGGGCTGCTGGTTCTTCCAGAACGGGCCGCAGCGCGTCTATGTGGAGCTGGAGGCCACGCCCTGGGTCTGGCGCCTGCAGCCCGACGGCCGCGTACTGAGCCACACCGGCCTGCCCGCCAGCGTGCAGGCCTGCGGCCTCGACGAAGCCGGCCGGCTCTACCTCGCCACCGACCTCGGGCCGGGCCTCGTGCACACCGCCGACATGGCGCTGGCTGCCGATGCCGTCGAGCAGGGCCGCTGGGTGCCGCAGGACTGGCCCGCGGCCGAGCTGTCGCGGCGCTTCGGCTTCCTGCGCCAGCCGCAGCCGCCGGCGGCCTGAGCCGGTCAGCCCACGCCCAAAAGCAACAAGGGCTGCCGAAGCAGCCCTTGCATCACCGAGCCCGCAGGCTCACTGCGCAGCGGAAGCCGCCGGCGCGGGCATCTTGGGTTCGTCGAACTTCGCACCGCCGTTGTTGGCCATGTAGACCACGGCGCGCGAGATCTCGAAGTCGCTGAAGTCGCATCCCC
>Ga0233424_10003239_pt1 | contig 10665 bp, 11 predicted proteins | sample Watercolumn_Towu_FD_181011 | JGI IMG/M metagenome (GOLD analysis project Ga0233424, IMG submission 181011) | Freshwater microbial communities from Lake Towuti, South Sulawesi, Indonesia - Watercolumn_Towuti2014_125_MG | ecosystem: Environmental > Aquatic > Freshwater > Lake | place: Indonesia... | reverse complement strand
GGCGGAGCCTTCGAGCGTCGCACCCCGGGGGCGCACCCGCGCCCGCCGGTCTGCCGCCGCCCGCTAGTCCTTCAGCTTGACGTAGCCGCGGCCCTTCATGCAGTCGTGGTACGCGCTGCGCTCTTCCACGAGCGCGACCTTGCCGTCGGGGGACGGCTTTGGCTTGAGCGACGCCTGCACGCACTCCTGCTCGTCGCGCCGGCGCGTCTCGAGATCGACGCCGCCCTTGTAGTACATCGGCGGCGCGGCGTTCCACGCGCACCCCGCCACGGACAGAAGAAGCGCAACGAACGCGCACATTCGCGCGAAGCGAGCCGCGCGAGCGGGCGGGCGAGAGCGAAGCGAGGCAGCGGCGCGGGCGGGCATTCGAGCGAAGCGAGGCGCGCGAGCGGGCGGGCGCGAGCGAAGCGAGGCAGCGGCGCGGGCGGGCATTCGAGCGAAGCGAGCCGCGCGAGCGGGCGGGCGAAGCCCGGGAGCCCGCGAGTTCAAATGATCGACTTTCCCGCGTCCACCATCAGCGTGGAGCCCGTGATGAACGACGACTCCGGGCACGCGAGGAACAGGATCGGGTAGGCGACCTCGCGCGGCTCCGCCCAGCGTCCGAAGAGCCCGTTGTCCGCCGCGCGCGAGGCCCGCAGCTCGGCCTCGCTCACGCCGCGCTCCGCCGCGCGCCGCACGTGGTACGGCGTCAGCGTGCCGCCGGGACAGACGGCGTTGACGCGCACGCCGTGCGGCGCCTCCTCCACCGCGAGCGCGCGCGTGAAGCCGAGGATCGCCGCCTTCGTGGTGTCGTACTGCCCCATGCCGACGCGGCCCATCACGCCGTACACGGACGAGACGTTCACGATCGTTCCCGTGCGCGTCGCGCGCAGGTGCGGCAGCGCGGCCTTCGAGCAAAACGCGGCGGCGAGCACGTTGACGCCGAGAATGTGCTCCCATTCCTTCGCCTCCGCTTCCGCGAGCGGCGTGTAGAGCCTGACACCCGCGACGTTCACGAGCGTGTGGAGCGCGCCGAAGCGCGCGACGGTCTCATCGACGACTCGCTGCGCTTCGGATTCCTGCGCGAGATCCGCCGTGATCTCGAGCACGCCGCCGCCGTGGACCGACGCGAGGATGCCGGCCGCCGCGGTCTCGACGGCGTTCCGATCGGCGTCGACCAGCGCGACGGCCGCGCCTTCTTCCGAAAAGAGCCGCGCGGTCGCCTCGCCGATTCCGCCGCCGCCACCGGTGACGATGGCGACACGCCCGTGCATGCGCCCGGCCATCAGACGGTCGTCAGCGTCTGGTCCGGTCGCGCGACGACGAGCGGCTTCACGGCCTCGACCCACGGCGCGTTCGGGGGCAGCACGATCGACGCGGAGCGTACGCAGAACGAGCCGGGACGATCGACGCCCGGCGCCGGCGTGCCCCTGTCACGGAGCGCGCGCGCGGCGTTCATCAACCGCTTGCGGACCTGGATGATCGCGGTGTCGCTGGTGCCGAGCCGCTCGACCGAGCGATCGACGATGCCGCCGGACCCGCCCTGGCTCTCCTGCACCGCCTGATCCTGCACGCCGAAGCCCGGGATGCCGCAGTACATCTTCGTGCGGTGGACGTCCCAGTCCATGAAGTAGTCGTTGTCGCGATTGGCGGCGGTGCGCACGTCGCCGTACGGCTCCGGCGTCTCGGGCGCGTAGTCGCACACGTGCGCGCCCTTGCCCTCGACGTGGAGCTGGATCTCCTCCGACGTGAGCGGGCGCTCGACGTGCCACGTCACCATCCAGTTGACGACGTGCGTGTCGTCCATCGGCACCCAGATGTGCGACTGGATCACCTTCTCGCCCTGCCCCGCCGGCGGCATCGTCCAGAACGGCAGGCAGTACTGCGTGACGCGCCAGTGCCAGCGGCCGTCGGGCTCGTTGCGGCGCGCGCCGATCAAAGCCCCGTAGTCGGTGTCGATCACGTCGAAGCGCGGCGCGCGATCGCCGGTCGCGACGGCCGCGCCCACGCCGAAGCTCACGCGGTCCATGTCGGTCGTGATGTCGGCGGCGTCGTGACGGATCGGCGCGTGCAGGAACGAGATGTGGCTCGAGTCGATCCCGCCTTCCATCGCCTGGAACCAGTTGCAGTCCTGCACGCGCTTCGACGTGAACACGTGGTTCAGCGGATAGTGCGTGAAGTCGAAGTCCGGCAGCGGCGGCGGCGCGCCCGGCCCCATGTACGCGAAGACGATCCCGCCGGCCTCGACGCACGGATACGCGGTCGTGCAGACTTTCGAGGCGAAGCTCGACTCCGGCGGCTCGCTCGGCATGTCGACGCACTGGCCGTCCAGCGCGAACTTCCAGCCGTGGTACGGGCAGCGCATGCCGCCGTCCTCGTTGCGGCCGAAGTAGAGCGACGCGCTCCGGTGCGGACAGAACTCGCCGATCAGCCCCGGCGCGCCGTTCGGCGCGCGGTGCGCGATGAGCCGCTCGCACAGGATCTGCACGCGCTTGGCCTTGCCGCCGGGCGGGAGCTCGTTCGACTGGACGACCGGCATCCAGTAGCGGCGGAGCAGCTCGCCCATCGGGGTGCCGGGCCCCGTCCGGGTCAGGAGCTCGTTGTCTTCGCGGCTGAGCATGGCGTTCCTCCCTGCTGCGCAGAAAGGTAGCAGCACCCCGGCGCTCCGCTCAAGTTGTGCGACACTGCGCTTCGTGCGCGCGGAGCACCTCGTCCTCGCCGTCGCCGCCGTCACGCTCGCAATCCTGATCGTCCTGCCGCTCGCCTCGCTGATCCTCGGCAGCGTCACCGACGGCGGGAAGCCGACGCTCGAGCACTTCCGCGAAGCCCTGCGCGGGCGGCTGTACGTGCAGGCGCTGTGGAACTCGCTCGTGCTCGGCGCGTGGACGGCGGTGCTCAGCGTCGTCTTCGGGCTGCCGCTCGCGTGGGCGGTCAGTCGAACGAACGTGCCGGCGAAGGCCTTCCTCCATCTCACCGCGGTCGTCGCGTACCTCACGCCGCCGTTTCTCACCGCGATCGCGTTCGTGAACCTCTTCAGCCCGAACGCCGGCCTCGTCAACCGCTTCACGCGCGACGTGCTGGGCGCGCCGGCGCTCACGTTCAACGTGTTCTCGATGGCCGGGCTCGTCCTCGTCACGCTGCCGCACACCTTCCCGTTCGTGTACCTGCTGGCGGCGAGCGCGCTCGAATCGGTGGACGCGTCGCTGGAGGAGTCCGCGCAGATCCTCGGCGCCGGCCGCTGGCGCACGGCCGCGGCGGTGACGCTGCCGCTCGTCGCGCCCGCCGTTCTCTCCGGCGCCTTGATCGCGTTCGTGAACGCGATCGCGCTGTTCGGCTCGCAGGCGATCATCGGATTGCCGGGACGCGTCTTCACGCTGCCCACGCGCATCTACGCGCTGTTCGACTATCCGCCGCAGTACGGGCTCGCATCCGCGCTCTCGCTGATCTTCGTCGCGATCACGGTGGCCGCGCTCGCCCTGCAGCGCCGGTACCTCGCGCGCCGCTCGTACGTCACGCTCGGCGGCAAGGGCAGCCGGCCGCGGCTCGTAGACCTCGGCGCCGCGCGCTTCGCCGTGCTCGGCTTCGGCGTGCTGGTCTTCGTGCTCGCGGTCGCGGCGCCGTATCTCACGCTGCTGGCGGTCTCGGTCAGCAAGTCGTGGGGGCTCCAGTTCTGGGAGAACCTCACGCTCAAGCACTACCGCTTCGTGCTGTTCGAGTACGACGTCACCCGCCGCGCGATCGTGAACAGCCTCGTGCTCGCGAGCGCGGCCGCGACGCTCGCGGTGCTGCTCGGCAGCCTCGTCGGCTGGGTCGATCTCAGGACGACCGTGCGCGGCCGCAAGCTGCTCGACTACGTCTCGCTGATCCCGCTCGGGCTGCCGGGGATCGTCGTCGCGGTCGCGCTGATCCAGTTCTGGCTCAAGACCCCGCTGCCGATCTACGGCACGCTGCTGATCATCCTGCTCGCCTACACGAGCCGCTACGTCCCGCTCGGCGTGCGCTCGGCCAACACCGCGTTCCGTCAGATCGACCCCTCGCTCGAGGAGACGGCACGCGTGACCGGGGCCGGATGGCTGCGCACGTTCCGCAGCGTCACGCTGCCCCTCGCGCGCCCGGGACTCTTCGCGGGGTGGCTGCTGGTCTTCGTGCCCGCGCTGCAGGAGCTGTCTGCGTCGATCCTGCTCTTCAGCTCGCAGTCGATCACGCTCGCGGTGGCGGTCTACAACCTCTACGAGACCGGCGCGCGCGAGCCCGTCGCCGCGCTCGCGATCGTGACGATGGTCATCATCACGGCCGCGATCGGCCTCGCCACGCGTCTCGGCCGCGGCGGAGCGGGCGCAACCGTGCCGCAATGATGGGTGGGGGGCTTGGGGGGTGCGTCTCGCACTCCCCATGTAACTAATTGGCGGGCATCTCGATCGAGCGTGTGACCAAGCGCTTCGGCGCGACGATCGCGGTGCGCGACCTCACGCTCGAGGTGCAGGACCGCGAGTTCGTCACGCTGCTCGGCCCGAGCGGCTGCGGCAAGACCACGCTGCTACGCCTGATCGCCGGCTTCATGGCGCCCGACGAGGGCGCGATCCGCGTCGGCGGCGCGACGCTCTCCGCGCCCGGCGCCGTCGTGCCGCCCGAGCGGCGCGGCATGGGGATGGTCTTCCAGAACTACGCGGTGTGGCCGCACCGGACCGTCTTCCAGAACGTCGCGTTCGGGCTGGAAGTCCGCCGAGTCGCGAAGGCGGAGATCCGCGAGCGCGTCGCGCGCGTGCTCGAGCTCGTCACGCTCGCCGGCCTCGAGTCGCGCTACCCCGCGCAGCTCAGCGGCGGCCAGCAGCAGCGCGTGGCGCTCGCCAGGAGTCTGATCGTCGAGCCGTCGATCCTGCTCCTCGACGAGCCGCTCTCGAACCTCGACGCGAAGCTGCGCGAGCGCATGCGCTGGGAGTTGAAGGATCTTCAGCGGCGCACCGGCATCACGTTCGTCTACGTGACGCACGATCAGTCGGAGGCGATGGCGCTCTCCGACCGCATCGCGGTCATGCACGGGGGCGAGCTCATGCAGGTCGGTCCGCCGCGCGAGGTCTACACGCGTCCTGCGAACCGCACGGTCGCGGACTTCATGGGCCTCGTGAACTTGATCCCGGCGCGCGTGGTGCGCGCGGCGGGCGCCGACTCCAGCGTGACAGGCGAGGTGACGGTTGCCGGCGATCACCGCGTCGCGGTCGCGCTGCCGCCCGGCGCCGGCGACGGGGCGGCCGTGCAGCTCGCGGTCCGCCCGGAGAGCGTCCGGGTGGTGCCGCCGTCGGAGCCCGGGCTCCCGGCCAGGGTTACCGAGGTCACATTCCTCGGCAACCTGATCGACGGGTACGCGATGCTCGACGATGGCACGCGCGTGCGCGTGCAGATCGCCGCAGACGCGCGGCTCGAGGTCGGCCAGGCGGTCGCGCTGCGCGTGGATCCGCGCGCGGTCACCGTGTTCGCGGCGTGATCGCGCGGGCGCCGCGATCGTCAAGTGGTCGCCGAGAATACCTTTAGGTATGGTATCGCGATTGCCGCTTCCGACTACCGGCTCACTCCCCTGCCGCGCCCGCGCGCGGCTACACCTCCGGCCAGGCGCTCGCCGCGCTCGAGGCCGTCTTCGCGGAGTCGATGCCGAAGGAGATGGGCTTCGCCTACTCCAGCCTCTCCTACCAGGAGAAGACCGCGCCGTCGCCGATGCCGACGCTGATCCTCGCGATCGTCTTCGTCTTCCTCCTGCTCGCGGCGATGTACGAGAGCTGGCGGCTGCCGTGGGCGGTGCTGCTCGGCTCGCCGCTGGTGGCGCTCGGCGCGTTCTTCGGCGTGTGGCTGATGGGCTACGACAACAACGTCTACGTGCAGATCGGCCTGATCATGCTGATCGGGCTCGCCGCCAAGAACGCGATCCTCATCGTCGAGTTCGCGAAGGCGAAGTACGATGAAGGCATGTCGATCGAGGAGGCGGCGCTCGAGTCCGCGCGGCTGCGGTTCCGGCCGATCCTGATGACCGCGTTCGCGTTCATCCTCGGCGTGGTCCCGCTGATGCGCGCGGCGGGCGCGGGCGCCGGCGCGCAGAACGTGATGGGCACCGCCGTGTTCTGGGGCATGCTCGTCGCGACCTTCCTCGGCGTGTTCATCATCCCGGGCAACTTTTCGTTCGTCGAGGGGCTCCACTTCGGGCGACGCCGGGAGCCCGAGACGCCGCGCGCTGTCGTGCCTCCGGCCGCGGTGCCGCACGGGGAGCATCCATGAGCGCCGGCTCCCTCGACGTCCGGCTGCCCACCACCGTCGAGCCGCGGCCCGCACGTCCGTCGTGGGACCTCACGCGCATCCTGCTCGCGGTCGTCGGCATCGGCGGATTGCTCGCCGCGAGCCTGTGGATCCTCAGGCCGTTCCTGCCGTCGGTGATCTGGGCCACGATGATCGTCGTCGCGACGTGGCCGATGTTCCGCGCGCTGGAGCGGCGCCTGTGGGGCAGGCGCGGGCTCGCGGTGGTCGTCATCACGCTGGTGATGCTCGCCGCGCTCCTGGTGCCGTTGGCCTTCGCCACGATCGCCATCGTGCAACGCGCCGACGATTTCGTAACGCAGGCGAAGACGCTCATCGCCCGCCCGCTCCCCCCGCTGCCCGAGCGGATCGCGCACGTGCCGGTCGTCGGCAAGAAGATCGCCTTCGAATGGGACAAGATCGCGCGCGCGCCGTCCCAGGAGCTCGCCGCGCGCGTCGGGCCTCACGTTCGTGACATCGTTCGCTGGATCCTCGGCCAGGCGGGAAGCGTCGGCGGGCTGCTGCTCCAGCTGCTCCTGACGATCGGCATCGCCGCGCTGATGTACGCGCGCGGCGAGATGGCCGTCAGCGGGGTGCTCGCGTTCGCGCGACGGCTGGCCGGTGAGCAGGGGTCGCGCGCGGTCGCGCTCTCGGGCGGCGCGATCCGCGCCGTGGCGCTCGGCATCGTTGTCACCGCGCTGGTGCAGGCGCTCGTGGGCGGCATCGGCCTTTTCGCCGCCGGCGTTCCGCACACGGTGCTGCTGACATGCGTGATGCTCATGCTCGGCATCGCGCAGGTCGGCCCGTCGCCGGTGATGTTCGGCGCGGTCATCTGGCTCTTCGCGCAGGACCGCACGACGTGGGGAATCGTGCTGATCGTCTGGTCGCTCGTCACGATGAGTCTCGACAACGTCCTGCGCCCGCTGCTCATCAAGCGCGGCGCGGATCTTCCGCTGCTGCTGATCGTCGCAGGCGTGGTGGGTGGTCTGCTCGCGTTCGGTCTCGTCGGGCTCTTCGTTGGACCCGTGATCCTCGCGGTCGCGTACACGCTGCTGGTCGCGTGGGTGCAGGACGGCGGCGCGGACAGCACATCGCAACAGGAGAACGCATCATGAAGAAGCACACGGCTCGTGCGATCGCCGGCTCGTTCCCGTTCGCCCTCGCACTCCCGTCGAGCGTCGTCGCGCAGCAATGTCCGCCGGAGCTGGCGCAGGGAATGCGAAGATCACCGCGATGAGCGCGCAGGCCGCGCCGCCGCGCGCGCTCGCCGGCTCGCGCATGGATTCCGACGCGCTGCCGGTCGGCACCGATCTGGTCGGCGTGATCCGCGGCCGGCCGTACCTCAACCTCTCGCTGATGCAGCGCCACCGCGAAGCAGAGCGGCTTCATGATTGGTCCCCCCTCGGATGCGCGTGCAACCGCCGGTACGGTACGCACGGCGGTGGAGCGACCTCCATAAGACCTTCGGCTTACGAGCGCGGTGATACACTCCCGCGGCATGAGCGCGCCGAGTCCGATCAAGGGACAGGCAACCGGAGCCGATCTACCGGGGACACCACTGATGCTGCTCGTCCTCCTCCTGGTCGTGGCACTCGCCGCGCCCGCGGCGGCGCAGCCGTTCACGCCCGACGCCGTCGACATGGCGGCGGCGAAGAAGGAGGGCGTGGTGAGCTGGTACACATCCACGCCGGTCGAGACCGCGCAGAAGATCGCGACCCTCTTCCAGAAGGAGACCGGGATCCGCGTCGAGCTCTTCCGCTCCGGCGGCTCGGCGGTGCTGCGGCGGTTCATGCAGGAGATCGACGCGAAGCGCGTGATCGCCGACGTGCTGACGGTCTCCGACCCCGCGGCGGCTGGCGCCCTGATCAAGCGCGATCTCTTCGTCCCGTTCCGGCCGAAGCACTTCGACAAGGTTCCGGCCGAGGTGAAGGACGCGAAGGGGTATCACGTCGCCCAGCGGCTGAACCTCGCGGCGATGGTGGCGCGCACGGACAAGGGCCTCGAGCTGCCGAAGAACTGGACCGATCTCACGGATCCGAAATACAAGGGCAAGATGGTGATGCCGGATCCGTCGTACACGGCGATCCAGCTCATGATCGTCGGCACGCTCTCGAAGAAGTACGGCTGGGAGTTCTACCAGAAGCTCCGCGCGAACGACGTGATGATCGTGCAGGGCCACCAGCAGGTGTCGGAGACGCTCACGCGCGGCGAGCGGCTGCTCGCGGCCGAAGGCGCCGACCAGTACGCGTGGCTCGATCGCAAAGCGGGCCACAAGGTCCAGTCGATCTTCCCGGCCGACGGCGCGTTCGCGATCGCGGCGCCGACGGCGATCATCAAGGGCGCGCCGCATCCGAACGCGGCCAAGGCGCTCGCGGAGTTCATGCTCGGCGACACCGTGCAGAAGCTGTTCCCCGGCGAAGGCATCTACGCGGGCCGCGCGGACGTCGAGCCGCCGCCCGGCAACCCGCCGCTGAGCCAGATCAAGCTGATCGGCGTCGACTACGACCAGATCGAGAAGGACGCGGCGGCGCTCAAGAAGCGCTTCAACGAGATCTTCCAGTAGTCGCAGCCGGCGCCGGGGCGGCGCCCATTCACGCGCGTTACGACGGCATGTAGCTCCCACCGTTGGCGTTGAGCACCTGCCCGGTGACGTAGCGCGCGTCGTCGGAGGCGAGGAACACGATCACGTCCGCGATCTCGTCGGGCGTCGCCATGCGGCCGATCGGAATCCTGCGCGCAAGCGCCGCGAGCTCTTCCTCGGTGTTGCCGTAGCGCGGCTGCGCGGTGTCGGTCGTGCCGGGCGCGACGGCGTTGACGCGGATCCCGTGCGGCGCGAGCTCGAGCGCCATCGCGCGCGTCATCCCGATCACGCCGGCCTTGCTCGTGGAGTAGTGGACGCCGCGCACGGCGCCGCGCTGCGCCTGCGAGGAGAGGTTGACGATCGCGCCCTGCCGCTTGCCTTCGATCATGATCCGCGCCGCCGCCTGGGCGCAGAAGAACCCGCCCTTCAGGTTCACGTCGATGACGTAGTCCCAGTCGCCTTCCTTCATCTCGAGGAAGAGCACGCGCGGATAGACGCCGGCGTTGTTGACGAGGATGTCGAGCCCGCCGAGCTCTTGCGCGGCCTTCTTCGTCATCGCTTCGGCCTGCGCGGGAATCGCGACGTCGCCCTGGACGAGCGCGGCCTTCCGCCCGAGCGCCTTGACTTCGCGCGCGACGGCTTCGGCGGCCTTCGCGTCGTCGAGATAGTTGATCCCGACGTCCGCGCCGGCGCGCGCGAGCGCGATCGCTGTCGCGCGTCCGATACCTTGCTGGGCTCCAGTAACGAACGCGATCTTGCCGTTCAGCGACGCGCTCATGCCTTCACGATCATGTACGCGAGGAGGACGAGCCCGCAGAGCAACGTCACGATGAACGGCAGCCAGAGCGCGTTGTCTTCGAAGCGAGTCACCCGATCCCGCTCCTCGATCGGGCGGATCGGTGCGAACGGCTCCGAGTACAGGAGCCGTGGGTCCTTGTAGAACTCCTCGCGGATCTGCAGGCACGCGCGCGACTGCGCCAACCAGCGACGGAACAGGACGAACGCCACCACGTAGATGGCGAGCACGCCGATCTGCGCGATGAGCAACACGGTCTTGTAGTCGGAATGCCCGACCCTGAAGGCCGCGATCCCGACGAGGCCGGGCACGACCGAGTACGTGAGCCGGAACACCGCTTCCTGCCTGTCGCGGATTTCGATACTGTCCTGCGCCATCAGCGCGTTGATGATCGACAGCCGCTCGCTCGGTCCGAGCGACGGCTGCACGGAGGCCGTGTCCTGCGCCGACGTGCTCATCGAAGTGCGGAGACCATAGCACGGACGTGGACGGAGCCGCGGAGCGCGGGCGGCCGGTTCCGCGCACAAAAAAACGGCCCGGGCCTTTCGACCCGGGCCGCCGCCGGCGCATCGCGCCGGCTTCAATGCGGGGAGTCTAGCAGACTTTAGAAGTCGCCGTGCGGCATGTGCGGGGCACCGCCGCCGGCCGCCGCGGGCGGCTCCGGGATGTCCGTCACGAGCGCCTCGGTCGTGAGCAGCAGACCGGCGACCGACGCCGCGTTCTGCAGCGCCGAGCGCTCGACCTTGGTGGGGTCGATGATGCCGGCCTCGAGCATGTCCACGAACTCCAGCGTGTCGGCGTTGAAGCCGCGCGTCGGCGTCTTCTCCGCCTTCACCTTCTCGACGATCACGCTGCCCTCGAGGCCCGCGTTCTCGACGATCTGGCGGATCGGCTCCTCCAGCGCGCGCCGCACGATGCGCGCGCCGATGGCCTCGTCACCCTCGAGCTTGAGCTTGTCGACCGCGCTCGCGGCGCGCAGCAGCGCCACGCCGCCGCCCGGGACGATGCCTTCCTCGACCGCCGCCCGCGT
>Ga0233424_10003236_pt1 | contig 10671 bp, 8 predicted proteins | sample Watercolumn_Towu_FD_181011 | JGI IMG/M metagenome (GOLD analysis project Ga0233424, IMG submission 181011) | Freshwater microbial communities from Lake Towuti, South Sulawesi, Indonesia - Watercolumn_Towuti2014_125_MG | ecosystem: Environmental > Aquatic > Freshwater > Lake | place: Indonesia... | reverse complement strand
AGCACGCGAGGCGGCCCTGCGAAAGATCGAACGTGGTGACCCGCAGCAGCGGGCCCATCACGGTCTCGAGGTCTTCGAGGCCCGCGCCATTTTCGGTTTTGATGTCGCCTTTCATGAGGCCGCGCAGCAGCTTGAGATCCTGATAGATCACGTATTGCGTGCGGATGGAGGCTGCTTCGGCAGGTCCGCGCGCCCAACGCCGGAAGGCGTCGTGGCGGGCCAGGCCAATATCGAGACTGCGCCGGATATAGCGCTGCTCGCATGGCGAAAATCCGGCAAACTCCCGCATCTCGGTCAGAATGGTCTGCGCTGTCTTCGTCGTGGACATAAGCCCCTCGCTTCGCTGCTCAGGCCGGACAATCCCGTTTCTGTCCGGCGTTGGAGCTGAAGTTAGGCTTGCTTGGTTAGGAAGCGATTAACTGGTTAACGCGATGGTTGCAGAGTGAATCACCGCACGGCTTTGCAGGAGATCGCGGGGTGACAGCCGCGAGTCCCCGCGCTAGGGCCACGCCGCAATGACCGCTTTGCGCGCCCTTGTCCTGCGTCACCACCTGCTGGCCTTGGTGCTGGTCGGTGCGGCGCTGTGCCTCAGGATGGTCATGCCGGCCGGCTTCATGGTCGCGCCCGATGCCAAGGTCCTCACGATCAGCATCTGCGTCGACAGCCTTGATCACGATGCGCTCGCCCAGATCGCGATCCCGATGAAGGGCACCGCCGGCAAGAGCGGCGGTTCGGGAAGCAGCGCGGGCAAGGGCGACTGCGCGTTCTCCTCGCTCTCGATGGCATCGACCGGCGGGGCCGATGCGGCCCTGCTTGCCCTTGCGCTCGCCTTCATCATCGCACTGGGCTTTGCGCCGACACCCGCCCCGCGCCCCCGGCGGCTTGCCCGCCTGCGCCCCCCGCTGCGCGGACCACCGCTCCCCATCTGACGGAACAGACCGCCCGGCATTCCTGCACGCCGGGCACCCTTTCCCGATGAACCGCGCGCGCCCTGCCGCGCCGGTGCGGAGCATGAATTCCGATGAAGACCTCGCTTGTTGCCCTTGCCGCCTTGCTGGCGGCAACCACGCCCGTGCGCGCTCAGGAGGCCCCCGCCCCCGAGAATGCGGCCCCCGAGAACACCGACAGCCGTGACATCATCGTCACCGGCACCAAGCTTTCCGGCGATTTCGGCGCCAAATCCGGCATCCCCATCGCGCGGCTGCCGCAATCGATCCAGATCGTCACCGCCGAGGATATCATCGAACGCGGCGCGCGCTCGGTCGGCGATATCCTGCGCGCCGTGCCGAGCGCCAACCCCGGCTTCTCGCGCGTCGGCCCCTACCAGTCGTTCAGCCTCAAGGTACGCGGCTTCCTGGCCGACCAGATGCGCAACGGCATTCGCCAGCGCTACTACGAAGACGTCGATGCCTCGGCGCTTGCGAACATCGAGCGGGTCGAAGTGCTCAAAGGTCCGTCCGGCGTGCTCTACGGCCAGTCGGCGGTCGGCGGCATCGTCAGCATTGTCACGCGCCAGCCGGAAGAGCGGCAGTTCGGCAGCTTCGCGCTGACGGCAGGGCAGTTCAACCAGAAGATGCTGACTTTCGACTTGAACAGCGGCCTTGCTCCCGGTCTCGCCATCCGCGTGACGGGCGAAGTCGAGCGGTCCGGCACATTCGTCGATTTTCAGGATCTGAATCGCAAGAACGTGGCGCTCAACTTGCGCTACGCACCGTCGGAGGACGTGACTGCGCATCTCGTCGCCGAATATGTCGAGCGCGATACGCGGCGCAATCCGGGCCTGCCGCTGGCAGGGACGGTGCAGGGCAGCGTCCCGGCACTGCGGCGCGGGCTCTACCTCGGCGAACCCTCGGTCGATACGCTCACCGCCGATGCGCCGCTGGTGCAGACCTGGGTCGACGTGCGGCTCGCCGATGGCTGGACGGTAACGCCGCGTCTGCAATACCAGGAATTCAACAGCGCCTTCCTGCAGATTCGCCTGCGCGCGCCTGATGCGGCGAACCCCGCGCTCATCACCCGCAACGGTCGCCGCGGGCGCGAGGACGACAGCTACACCATCGCGCAGCTCGATCTCGCGGGCCGGGTGGTGACGGGTCCGCTGACCCACAAGCTGCTCATCGGCTATGAATACGACCACGAACGCAGCCGCTTCACCCAGTTCAACCTGACCAATGTCAGCCCGATCAACGTGCTGGCGCCGGTCTACGGCTACACCAGCACGCCGCCCGCCGGCACCTTTGCCTTCGACGGGTTCTACAACATCGACGGCCACGCACTCTATGCGCAGGATCAGATCGACCTCACCCCGCGCTGGAACCTGATCGGGGCGGTGCGCCACAGCTGGATCGACGCGCGCGACGGCGACTATGGCGGCGCCACCAACAACCGCGCGAAGACCAGCACGACGATCTGGCAGCTGGGTTCGACCTACAGCCTGACGGACGCGGTCTCGCTCTACGCGGGTTACAACACCGGCTTCGATGTGGAGAACACCGCCGGCGCGCGCACCCGCACCGGCACCCCGCTGCAGCCGGAGCGTTCGAATCAGGCCGAAGCGGGGCTGCGCTATCGCACCGGCACCCTGCGCGCGAGCCTCTCGGTGTTCCAGATCAAGCGCGTGAATGCGGTCACGACCGATCCGGTCGATCCCGATTTCAGCGTCAATGCGGGCGAACAGCGCGTGCGCGGGATCGAGCTGGAAGGCGAATGGCAGCCGCGCGAATGGTGGGACCTGTCCGCCGGTTATGCGCTGATGGACGGCAAGGTCACGCGCAGCAACGATGGCATCGCGGGCAAGCGGATCGGCGATCTGCCGCGCCACAGCTTCACGGCGCGGACCAGCGTGGCAATCCCCGGCACACCGCTCACCATGCGCGGCGGGGTGAACCACGTGACCAGCCGCGCGCTCGTCGATGGCAGCGATACGGTGCTGCCCGCCTATACGCTGGCGGATATCGGCCTCGGCCTCGCCCTCACGCCGTTCCGCATCGATGCAACGCTGAGCAACCTGTTCGACGAGCGGTACTTCACCGCATCGGGCAACGGGTTTGCCGTCTATCCCGGCGATCCGCGCACGTTCAGCGTGCGCGTGTCGGTCGGCTTCTGATGGGAGCGCGGTCCATGGCAAGTGGAGAAGAAACCGCCCGTCCCCGCGGCTATCGTGCCGTATGGCGCTGGCATTTCTATGCCGCGCTATGGACCGCGCCGCTGCTGATCGTGCTCACCTTGAGCGGCGCGATCTATCTGTTCGACCGCGAGATCGACGCATGGTGGAACCGCAGCGTGCAGACCGTTGCCCCCGCGCCCGGTCTCGCAGCCTTGCCGCTCGCCCGGCAGGAGGCGCTGGTGCGCGCCGCCCAGCCCGGCGCAAAGGTGCTGCGCGTGCGCCTGCCATTCGATGCGAATGAGGCGGCGATCTGGTCCGTCCGCGATCAGGGCGGCACCACGCGCGACGTCTATCTCGATCCGGTGCGGGGAACCGTGACGGGGACGCGCGATCCCGCCTGGCAGCCGACCAACATCGTGCGCAAAGTGCACGGCACCTTCTTCGCGGGCGAGATCGGCAGCCATGTCGTCGAGCTTGTCGCCTGCTGGACACTGGTGATGATGGCGACAGGGATCTGGCTCTGGTGGCCGCGCAAGTGGAAGGCGCGGGGCGTCATCGTCCCGCGTCTCTCTGCCGGAGGCCGCCGGATGTGGCGCGATCTGCATGCCATTCCGTCGATCTTCCTTGCGCTCTTTGTGATCCTGCTGGTGCTGACCGGACTGCCGTGGTCCGCGTTCTGGGGCGCGCAATTCGCAACGCTTGGCGAAGTCGTGCCCTTCATCGCACCATCGCCCAACTTCCACGCACCGCCCGAGGCGGACGGCAAACCCGCCGCCGATCCCCATGCGATGCACAGGATGGTTGCGATGCCACCCGCCGATCCGAAGCTGCCATGGACGATCCGCCATAGCCCCATGCCGCAAGGTTCGGGCAACGGCCCCATCGGCATCGCACGGATCGAAGCGCTGCTGCCGCTGCTTGACCGCGCGCACTTTGGCGAAGGCGTGCGGATCATTTACCCGCAAGGACCGAAGGGCGTGTTCACCGTGTCCTATGTGCCCGACAAGGCCGAGAGGCAGCGTACACTTTACGTCGATCCCGGCACCGGGCGCGTGCTCGGAAATGTCGGGTGGGCGGACTACAGCCCCGTCGCCAAGGCGGTGGAATGGGGCGTGATGACGCACATGGGGCGGCAGTATGGCCTCGCCAACCAACTTGCCAATCTGGCGGTGTGCCTGATGCTGGTCGGCAGCGTCTCGGCGGGGCTCGTGCTGTGGTGGCGGCGACGTCCGCAAGGCGAACTCGGCGCGCCGGTCCTGCAGGCGGGCGACCGGATGCCGGGAATGATCAAGGCGCTGCTGGCAATCCTCGCCGTGCTGTTTCCGCTGGTCGGCGCGACGATGGTGCCCGCGCTCGTGTGGGGCCGCCTTCGCCCTCAGCGCCTGCGGTAACGGAAGTACCACACCTCGTGCCCCTGCGCGCGGGCCTTGGCCTCGTAGCGGGTCTCGGGCCAGCCGCCGGGGCGCTTCTGGAAGTCCGCCGCTTTCTGCGCCAGCCATTCGAACTGGTCGGTGTGGCGGCGCATCACCATCAGCGCATGGCGCAGATAGACCGGATGATCAGTGCCGAAGCGGAACTCGCCGCCCGGCTTCAGCTTGCGGGCGATGAGGTCCACCGGCCCGTCGTTCATCATCCGCCGCTTGGCGTGGCGAGCCTTGGGCCAGGGATCGGGGTGGAGCAGGTAAACGAACGACAGCGCGCCATCGGGCACGCGCGCCAGCACCTCGAGCGCATCGCCGTGATGGATGCGCACGTTGCGGATTGGCATGCCGGTGGCCGTGCCATCAGACCCGCGCCCGCCGTCCACATGGACCAGCGCCTGCGCCACCCCGTTGAGGAAGGGCTCCGCGCCGATGAAGCCGTGATCGGGGAGCATGTCCGCCCGCCCCGCCATATGTTCGCCGCCGCCGAAGCCGATCTCGAAATGCAGCGGGCAGTCCCGGCCAAACAGCGCCTCCGCCGTCACCGGTCCTTCATCGGGCACCGCGATCTGCGGCAGCAGCGTGTCGATCAGCGCCTGCTGACCGCTGCGCAGCGGCTTGCCCTTGGCGCGGCCATAGAGACGGTTGATGGTGAGCGGATCGCCCGGCTTGTATGCGGTCATGGTGCGGCGCCTCTGGCAGCGCGGGGCGAGCCGGTCAACGGCTCAGAACCCGTGCCGTATCCCGATGGTCCAGCGCCGCGGCGCGCCGGGGCCGAGGAAGCGCGGCGAGGACGCGCCCGGCGCTTCGGCAAGCGACACTTCGCCGATCTCGCCGAAGGTGCCGAAGGTGGCATGGCGGCGATCGAACAGGTTGCGCACTTCGCCGAAGAGCACGACCTCGCGCATGAGTTCGATCCCGGCGCGCACATCGACCAGCAGATAGCCGGGCACGAGCGGAGCCTTGTTCGATTCATCGCCCAGCAGCACTTGCCCCGAACGCGCCGACAGCGTGCCGCCAAGACTGAAGCGCCGCCACGCGCCTGCCTTTCCGGCCCCTATCTTCCCGGAATAGTCCAGATTGAGATTGGCATTGTGGCGCGGCACGCCGGGTAGCCGATCGCCCGGCCGCACGGTGATCGCGCCGTCCGCATCGGCCTCCGGGTTGCCGTGCGTGGCGATCCGCACCAGCGAGCGGTTGGTGGCATCGCTGAAAGCATAAGTCGCGCCGAGCCTGAAACCGCCGCGCTCGGCGACCAGCGACAGCTCGATACCCTGCCGCCGTGCATCGCCCAGATTCTGGAAATAGGCGCGCCCGCGCACGCCCGAGGCGATGCGGCGGATCTCGTCGCGGCTGTCCGCGCGGTAGGCCGAGGCCAGCCACGTCAGCCGCCAGCCGCCCAGCGCAGCCTTGCCCGATGCGCCCAGCTCCCATGTCCGCGCCACGACCTGCCGCAGCGGCGGATCGGCGACGAAGAAGTTGGCGAGGCTGCACGGCGCTTCGGGATCGGCGCAGGAGAGTTCAGCCGGCGTCGGCGCGCGGTTGGTTTCCGCATAGCCGGCGCGCAGCGAGAGCCCGGGGGCGGCATCCCAATCTAGCTCGAGCCCGGGATTGAGCCGACCAAAGTGGTGCTGCCCGTTGAGCGCGGTGCCGATCCGGTCGTCGAGCCGGATCGAGGCATAGTTGTAGCGCAGCCCCGCCTCGAGCCGCAGATGCGGCCCCAGAGGAAGCGTCTCGGCTGCGAAGAACCCGGCGTAGAAATTGCGCGCCACCACCGAGACTGGCGAAATCGCGTTGTCTGCCTGTGCGATCACCGGCCCTGCCGCCCTGACACCACGCGTTGCATCCAGCGTGCCCAGTGTGGTCGTCGCCGCAAAGGCGCTGCGCCCGTAATCCAGGCTGGTGCCCAGCGTGAGTACATTGCTGCCGCCCAGCAGCGGCCGCCGGTCGGTGATCTGCGCGAGCATGCCGAACGCGCGCGAGCGCAAGGTGCCGCGATTGAACACGGCGTAAGTCGGATCGCCTGCCAGCGCAGCGATCGGACGGCCGAGCCGGTCGGTCAGGACTTCGGATTCCTCTTCGCCTTCGTTGTCGGTTTCAAGGCAGAGCAGGCCCGGCTCGTCTTCACACTCTTCGATATCGGCAGCATCGCCGTTGAGCGCGCGGCTCGTCTGCCACTGCGCGTAGAAGGCCGCCTGCAGCCGCGTCGTCGGCGCGAGATCGGCCCAGGGGTGCAGGCTCACGCGGGTGAAGCGGTTCTCGGTACGATCGGGGTGGGTGAACACCGCCGCGCGGCGCACGGCGAGCAGCTCTTCGGGCGAAGCGCCATTGCCGCTCAGCCCCGTGCTCGCCACGATCAGCTTGGCGTGCAGCCCCGCCCCGGCGCCATCGTAGCCAAGATCGGCATAGCCGCTGGCGAGCCGCGAACTGCTGAAATCGCGCCAGCCCTTCTCCCCGCGCGATTGCACCGCCGCAAACACGCTGAACCGGCCTGCCGCACCGCCAGCCGCGAGGCTAACGTCATGCGCGCCATAGGCGCCGAGTGACGCGTTGCCGGTCACGCCGGGATCGCTCCGTCCGGTCGCGGTCTCCAGCACAAGTGCGCCGCCCAGGGCATTGAGGCCGTAGACCGGGCTCGAATCGACCAGCTCGACCGTCCGCAGCGCCGCATCGGGCACGAGATCGAGCGAAACGGTATCGCCGAACGGCAGATTGAAGCGGGCACCGTCGAGATAGGCGGCAAGGCCCTGCGATTGGCCCTGCGCGCCCGAGGCGGTCTGGCCGCGATAGACCAGCACCGGCTGCCAGGGATTGCCTTGCGCATCCTGCAAGGTGACGCCGGGCAGCTGGCGGGTGAGCGCGCCGATCAGATCGGGGCGCCCGCTGCGGGCCAGATCGCCGCGCGAGAGGCCAAGCGCGTCGTCACTGTCAACACCCGCGCCCGGGGCGGTGACGAGAATGGGCTGCTCGGCTTCCTGCGCCTGTACCTCGCCCGGCAGACAGGCAGCCAGTCCGGCACCCATAGCAAGATAGCCCGCGAAACGTGCGTTCAATGATCCCTTCATGAAGCGCCCGGTATGCATTTCCGCAGCCGCAGACAAGAAATTTGGGATGGACGCCCGGCGGGGCATGTGGTCACTCGAAAACCATGTCGGCCATGGAACGTTTGACCGGTGCGCCCACGCATGGGCCGGGTTCGCTTTCGGCAAAGCTGAGCGCGCGCGAGCTTGAAGTGCTGCGGCTGCTGGCCGAGGGGCACACGATCAAGTCGATTGCCGTTCAGCTCGACCGCACCGAAGCATCGATCAACGAGCGGCTCCGCGATGCGCGCCGCAAGACCGGCATGGGCAGCAGCCGCGAACTGGCCCGGCAGCTGGGTGCCCAGAAAATCTGGGACAGAAATCCTGATCTGGCAGCAGCGTCCTCCCCGGCAGAGGGATCGGTCCAGCCCGCACGTCGCGGGCTGCCAGGACCGAAAGGAAAGATTGCCATGCTTATCGCCACGCCTCTCATCGCCGCAGGATCGCTGCTGATGGCAGCAGACGCACCGTTCAACGCCGCCCGGCCGCAAGCCGCCCCGGCTCTCGCAAGTGCCGCCCATGGCTCACCGCTGATCGGCCGCTGGGCTCTGGACGTGACCGGCGTCCCGGCCGAGGAACGGCCGCGCAGCGTCACCATCAGCTTCAGCGTTGCGCCCGATCAGCGCTGGACGACCGAGGTCCAGATCGTGAATCCCGATGGCGGCAGCCTGCATGCGGAATCGACCGCTGCGCTAGATGCTGCGCCCGTGCCGGTCACGGGGAACATGGGCTTCATCGACAGCGGGTCCTTGCGCCAACCAGCGCCCGGCACGCTGGTGATGACGCTGGGCAAGGATGGCGCGCCGGTTTCGACGCGGGTCTACACCGTTTCGCGCGATCGCCGCTCGATGACCGAGACGATCATCTGGGCGGGCTCGGCCATGCCCAGGCTGGAAACCAACACCTTCCACCGGATCGGTTGAACACCCAAAACGCAAGCGGCCCGCCATTGCTGACGGGCCGCTGTACGGGGAGGTCGATCACCGGGGGGATTTCTGGCCGATCAGGCCGCTTCGACATCCAGCTTGTCATCCGGATCGCGCAGCACATAGCCGCGGCCCCAGACGGTTTCGATGTAGTTCTCGCCGTCGCAGGCGTGGGCAAGCTTCTTGCGCAGCTTGCAGATGAACACGTCGATGATCTTGAGTTCCGGCTCGTCCATCCCGCCATAGAGATGATTGAGGAACATTTCCTTGGTCAGCGTGGTGCCCTTGCGCAGCGAAAGCAGCTCGAGCATCGCGTATTCCTTGCCCGTCAGATGGACGCGGGCGCTGTCGACCTCGACCGTCTTGGCATCGAGGTTGACCGAAAGCTTGCCGGTGCGGATGACCGACTGCGAGTGCCCCTTCGAGCGGCGCACCACGGCGTGGATGCGGGCGATGAGCTCCTCGCGGTGGAAGGGCTTGGTCACGTAGTCGTCGGCACCGAAACCGAAGCTGCGGACCTTGGAGTCCATCTCGGCAATGCCGGAGAGGATCAGCACCGGCGTCTGCACCTTGGCGACGCGCAGCTTCTTGAGCACGTCGTACCCGTGCATGTCGGGCAGGTTGAGGTCGAGAAGGATGATGTCATAATCATAGAGCTTGCCGAGATCGAGGCCTTCTTCCCCGAGATCGGTTGCATAGACATTGAAACCTTCGGTCGTGAGCATAAGCTCAATCGCCTTGGCCGTGGTCGGCTCGTCCTCGATCAGCAGTACGCGCATGGATCAGCCCCTTATTGCCATTCCCCGATGGCTCAGACCCCTAACCGCGGGTCTTCACCGTCATTAACCATATGACCAATGAACATGAAAGGTTAATTTATCGTAAGCGACAAGCCCGGTACCGTTCGCACGGCGGAACCCTGCAGGCGCCCGCCAGCTTGGTAAATTCTCATTTCTCGTCAATAGTTAAGTACCCTGACATGGGCGTACTGCGGCCTTGGCATGCGTAGAGCCCGGCGAAACCTTTTTTAAGAAGTCGCGCCTTAGCGGGCAGGAGTCGCGCCCGGTACACCGATCGCGGCGGCTGCTTCGCGCAGCTTGCGAGTGGTGCCCAGATCGTTGCGGAAGGCCGCAAGGCCGCCCTCGAGGGCCTTCGCCGCCTTGCCGGGTTCACCCAGTTGCATGCGGCTGCGCATCAGCATGATCCAGCCATCGGCGTTGCCCGGATTCTTCGTGAGCTTTGCTTCCAGCCCATCGACCATGCCGCGGATCATCGCTTCCTGCTGGCCCTTGGGCAAAGTGGATGCAGCCTTGATCTCGGCAGAGGAGGGCCCCGGAATGGCGCCCGCGGCAACCGCCGGTCCATTGGTCGCCGTGCCGCTGGTGGGCGCGGCAAACTGGGCGGCGGCGAGGCGCTCCTCGTAGGGGATCTTGTAGCGATCCCCCACGTTCTTGATCACCGCGCGGATATCTTCGGCATAGGGCGCGTCCGAAGGCGTGTCCTTCAGCAGCGCGAACCACGCATCGATCGCCTTGCGGTGTTGCCCCGCCAGATCCATCGCCACAGCGCGGAAGTAGCGCGCCCGCGCATTCTTGGGATCAAGCTTGAGCGCCTTCCTGAATGCGACCTGCGCGTCCGCCGGAATCCTGCCCTCGGTCTTGCTGGCCAAGACCAGCGATTCGCCGAGGAACGAGTAGGTCTCCGCATGGGTGGAATCGAGCTTGGTCGCTTCCTTGAGCGCGGTGGCCGCTTCGGCATAGCGCTCCGTCTGGAAATACGACCAGCCGAGCATGCGCCAGCCCTCGGCATCGTCGGGCTTGGCCTTGAGCCGCGCTTCCAGACGGGTGATCACGTCGTCCACCGAAGGGGCCTGGCTTTCGGTGGGGGCAGGCGGCAGGGCAATGATCTCGGCATCGCGCTGCCCGCGCCAGACCGCGACGCTGCCGGCGGTGAGTGCGACGACCACCGCCAGCACGAGCACCAGGCGGCCGCCGCGCCCCGACGAGGTGTTGACAGCAGAAGCAGAAGCGGGGGACGAGCGGGCAGGTTCTGGGGTCGACGTAGGTTCGGCCTCGGTCATCACATGCTCCCTTGTGCGCCGCGATCGGCGCTGCCCCTCGATGCCGGGCATATCATCT